>ERZ772964.925-NODE-925-length-11415-cov-3.82262_pt1 | contig 11415 bp, 11 predicted proteins | sample MGYA00580675_ERZ772964 | MGnify/ENA primary metagenome ERZ772964 (study PRJEB29015, sample SAMEA2737941) | human oral metagenome | biome: human oral; feature: human-associated habitat; material: dental | place: China | collected 2139 ...
GGAGGGCACCTACGTCCTGCCCGAGGCCCAGATGGACCGCTTCCTCATGAAGGACGTCCTGAGCTACCCCAAGCCCACCGAGGAGGTCGACGTCCTGGACAAGATCTCCAAGGGCGCCTTCGAGGAACCCCTGCGCGCCGAGCCGATCAGCACCGACGACGTCGAGTGGCTCCAGGGCGCCGTCGAGCGCGTCTACGTCGATCCGGTCATCAAGCAGTACCTCGTCGCTGTGGTCAACACCTCCCGCGGCGGCGGTCCGCGGCCGGTGCCCGGTCTGGAGCGGCATGTGCGCGTGGGCGCCTCTCCGCGCGGCGGGATCGCCCTGATGAAGATCGCTCAGGCCGTGGCCCTGCAGGCGGGGCGCACCTACGTCACCCCCGACGACGTCGGCCTGCTGCGTCACGCCGCGCTGCGCCACCGCCTGGTGCTGACCTACGACGCCCTGGCCGACGACATCGCCCCGGAGGCCATTATCGACGCGATCTTCGCGGCGGTCCCCACGCCCTGATCGGGCACGGTCCCCATGGTCATGGCATTGAAGACGTTCGACCGCTCGGACCCGCCATCGGCGTCGCCGACGGCGTCCTCGTCCCCGCGGGCCGCGGAGTCCGCGGAGCCTCCCGGGTCCGCGGCGCCGCCCGAGCCCTCGATGGGCCGCGGTTCCCGTTTGGCGCGCGTGCGCGGCCGCCTGACGCTGCCCACGCTGCGGCGCGCCACCGGTCTGCTCGACGGACGCCATCAATCGGTCTTCCTCGGGCACGGCCAGGACTTCGACGACCTGTCGTTGTATCGCCCCGGGGACGATGTGACCGACATCGACTGGAAGGCCTCGGCGCGCATCGGCCAGCCCGTCATCAAGCGCTACCAGCGCGAGGCCAACCTGCCGCTCGTGCTGGCGGTCGACACCGGGCGCACCATGGCGGCGCAGACGCCGGCCGGCCTGGACAAGCGCGAGCTGGCGCTGGCCGTGGCGGAGATCTTCGCCTACCTCGCCCGCCTGCGCGGCGATCCCGTCGCACTGGTGGCGACCGACGCCGCCCGGGTCGTCTCGCGCCCTCCGCGCGCCGGCTCCGAGCACGCCGAGACCCTGTTGAATCTGCTCGAGCGCCATTTCGCGGACCTCACCGGTTCCGCTCCCGGGGCCCCTGCGGACGGGCGGGCGGACGCCGACCCGCTCGCTTCCGGGGCCCCCGCCTCCGATCTGGCCACTTTGCTGGACCGCGTCTCGACCTGGCACCGCCGACGCAGCCTCGTAGTCCTCATCACCGATACCGCCCACCCCGACCCGGTCCTGGTTCCCGGTGTTGTCGACCTGCTGCGCCGTCTGTCCACCCAGCACGAGCTCATCGTCGTCCAGATCGAAGACGACGATCCTCTGGCGCCCGGTCGCGGGCGCGCTCGCGATGTGGAGATGCCCGCCGAGGTCCCCGCCTTCCTGCGCGAGGACGACGTGCTCGTCGCCCGCCTGGGCCAGCAGGTGCTGGCCAGGCGCGCCGCCGTGACCGGCGCGCTGGACGCACGGCGCATCGAGCACGTCGCCGTCGTCGACGACGATTCCCTGGTCGACCGGATCGCCGACCTGCTGGCCCGCCAGCGGCTGGCCTCGTCAAGACGAAGGAGGCGATGACCGTGTCCGTCAACGCCCCCGTGCTCATGCCCATGTGGATGATCGTCGTCGCCGTCGCGGGTCTCATCCTGGTTGCGGCGTGGCTGCTGCGCTCCCTGCTCGTGACCCGGCGCGATCAGAGCCGGGAGGTGGGGGACATTCCCATGGCGCCGTCCGAGCGCGGTCAGTGGGTCGAACGCGTCGAGACCGCCGCCCGGCGCTTCACCGCCGGTGAGACCGACCTGCGCGGTCTCCACCTCGAGCTCGCCTCGGCGGTGCGCGGCTTCGCCGCCGCTCGCAGCGGCGAGGACATCACCACCGCCACGGTGCGCGAAATCCTGGACATGTCTGCCACGACCGGCCCGGATGACGTCGAGGACCGCCTCCGGCTCGTGCGCCGCCACCGGCGTCCGCTTGACGCCAACCCGCTGGGACACGTCGGTGAGCTGCTGGCAGTATGGGAGCAGCCATCGTTCGACCGTGACCCCGAGGCCGCGGCCGAGGAGGCCGTCAGCGAGGCGAGGGAGGTTGTGACCCGATGGTGATGGCGTGGCTGATGTGGGTCCTGCTCGGACTCGGCGTCCTGGCCATCGTGCTCGCGACCACCGGTGCCCTGCCGCGATTCCGGGGCGCCGGCCGCGGGCGGGCACCCCGCCGCGTCGCCAACTCCGCGGTCCTCCTATCCAGCCCGCTTGTGCGCAACCGGGTGCGTCGACGTCGGGCTCTTCACGCCGCTCTGGGCGCTCTCGTCGTCGTCGGTCTGGTGGCCGCTTCCATGATGGCGGGTCGGCCGGTGAACCGCACCGTGCGCAATAACGCCATGGCCAGTCGTGACATCGTTCTGTGCCTGGACGTGTCCACCTCGATGCTCACCACCGACGTCGAGATCCTCGACACCTTCTCCAAGATGCTGGACACCTTCGAGGGGGAGCGGGTCGCCTTGGTCGCGTGGAACACGACGGCACAGACGATGGTGCCGCTCACCGATGACTACGACCTGCTGCGCGACCAGTTCGAGGTGGCGGCCGATGCGCTGAACTTCAAGCCCACCTATCTCAACCCCTACGAGGAGAAGTACTACCAGACGTTCGGCGGCACGCTGCTGACCGACGTCGACGCCTCCTCCCTCATCGGGGACGGGTTGGCCTCGTGCAGTCTCGCCTTCGACACCAAGGTCGAGGACCGCTCCCGCTCGATCGTCCTGGCCAGCGATAACCAGGTCGTCGACCCGAGCGGGCTGCAGGTCTACAGCCTGTCCCAGGCGGCGGACCTGGCCGGTCAGGAGGACATCCGCCTGTTCTCCCTGTTCGGCTCCGACCCCACCACCGTGGACCCGAGCCTGACCGGGATGACCCTGCCCGAGGCGCGCAATGACTTGAGAACGGTGACCGAGGAGCACGGCGGGTTCTTCTACGAGGTCAGCGACCCCGGCGCCGTCGACGGGATCGTCAAGGAGCTGGAGGCCGATCAGGCCACCGAGCTGGAGGGGGAGGCCGAGGTGCGGGTGACCGACGTGCCCCAGAGCCGCGCCGCCTGGCTCGTCGTGGCGGTGATCTCCCTTCTGGTCGTCACTGCTTGGAGGCGCGCATGAGCCTGTCGTTCGAACCGATGTTCGCCGGGGGGTGGCTCCTGGTCGTTCTCGTCGTCGTGCTGCTCGCGGCGGCGCTGGCCTGGTCGGGGCAGCGTCTCCTGCGGCGCGACGCCCGCCCCGGCGCGAGGCGGACCTGGTGGCGGCGCACGGCGCTGGCGGTGGTGACGGCGGTGATCATGGCCGGACCGAGCGTGCCCGCCACCCAGGCGCGTCCGGTGTCGAACATCGAGATCTACATGGTCGTCGACCGGACCGGGTCCATGGCCGCCGAGGACTGGAACGGCGGCCCCGACAACGGCGGCGGCATCAGGCTCGACGGCGTGCGCCAAGACATGGCCGCCATCCGGGACGCCTTCCCCGCAGCCCGCTTCTCCATCATCTCGCTGGACTCCGCCGCCGCGCGCGAGCTTCCGCTGACCAACGACATCAATGCCGTCAGCTCGTGGATCAACTCCCTCCAGCAGGAGCCGACGGACCGCTCCGACGGGTCCTCCCTGGAGCGGGCTCTGCCGTCGTTGACTCAGGATCTGAGAGCCAGCTCGGAGAACACCCCGGAAGCGGCCCGGCTCGTGTACATCTTCTCAGACGGCGAGCCCACCGACGGCGGCGGCGGCGCCTCCGACGCCAAAGCCGCCGGTCTGTCGTGGGAGAACCTGAGTTCCATGCTCAGCGGCGGCGCCGTCCTCGGCTACGGCACGCCCGAGGGCGCCCGGATGCGCGAGTTCACCGTCGGCCGGACCACCGCCCCCGACGCCGAGCCCGCGTACATCACCGACCCCGACACCGGTGAGCCCGCGGTCTCCGTGCCCGACACCGACGAGCTGCAGTCCGTGGCCTCCGGGCTGGGGGTGCCCTACTTCCAGCGGACCGGCGGCGATGATGACGCGCCGACGAAGGACTTCACCGACGTCGATGTCACGGAAGTGTTCTCCGAGGGGCGCGAGCACTTCAACCGTCGCACCTACCTCACCTGGCCCCTCGGGGCGGTGGCCTCACTGCTGCTCGTATGGGAGCTGATGGCGCTGATCGGCGCCGACCGCGCCGCCGCGCGGCTGACCCGCTCCGGGCCGGGCGGGGCCGTGCCGGGGCCGGCGATCCCCGCCTCCCGGCCCGGGGGGACCGTTCCCGCCTCGGGAGCGCCCATGGGGGGCGCCCGATGACGACGCCGGACGTCCCCTCCACCGGAAGCGGGGTCGAGTCCCCCGCCTCGCCGTCGACCGCCTCGCCGGCCGACGGCGCTGAGGACCCGCGTCGCAGGGCGGTCCGACTGCGTCACCGACGCCGTCTGCTCGCCTGGGGCGCGGTGCCCGCGCTCCTGGCGAGCGTCATATCGATCTGGCTGGGCTTCGTCTTCCTGATGACCCTGGCGGCCAATCGCTCGGTGATCGCCCAAGACTACCCTGCGGCGGTCAGCCGCTACGAGACGGTCGCACGGGTCAACCCGTGGCTCGACAAGTGGCGCGTCCACTACAACCTGGGCACGGCCAGGCTGCTGGCCGATGACACCGATGGCGCCGTCGACGAGTTGGAGGAGGCGCTGACGAGCGCGCCGTCGGCCGGAATGATCGATGCTCAGGGCCAGGACGGGACGACGACGCAGGTTCGGGACCCGCAGGCGCCCGAGTGCCTCGTGCGCGTCAACCTCTACATGACTCACCTCGCGCGCGCGCAGAAGGCGACCGACGCGGGGGACGAGGGGAGCGCCCGGGCGGCCGAGGACGAGGCGACGGCCGCCGCGGGGGAGTGCGAGGTTCCGCCACCGCAGAACTCGCAGGATCCATCGGCCAGCCCGAGCACCGACCCGTCAGCTACGCCCAGCGAGGACCCGTCGGCCAGCTCGGGTACTGACCCGTCGGCCACGCCCAGTGAGGACCCCTCGGCCACGCCGTCGGGCTCGGCGGAGCCGAGCTCCGAGCCGACGTCCGATGAGAGCGCCGACTCGACCCCCAGCGATTCTCCGACGGACGATTCCAGCAGCACGCCGTCGTCCTCGTCCTCTCCGTCGCCGGCCTCGGCCAGTCCGTCCCCGGCCGACCCGCAGCGCGACAAGCTGCAGGACCGCAATGACCGAGCCAATGGCACCGGCAACAAGGGCGGTAACGGCCGGAAGTGGTGACCGACCGGGGTCGCGGGCACACGGTCCGGCCTCGCCGCCCCGCCCTGCGTCCGCCCGCCCCGCCACCCAGCGGGGCCGTGTTGAAAGCCCGCTATTCATCCACCGTCCGTCGCCGTCCCTGGGCCGGGTGCGTCGGACGCTATGGGGCCCGCCGACCGTGGTCGGTCGGCGGACCCCCGTGAGCGAGTACTCGGCGAAGCGGGTGCCGGGTCTGAGACGCGCGGGCGGTCGTCAGGCCTTCGGCCGCGGCTGCCCGGCGGAGGCGTTCGGTCGCCCGGTGGCGAGCAGGTCGCGGATCTGCACGAGCAGTTCGGCCTCGGTCGGCTCGGCGGGCTTGTCGTCCTTTGCCTTCTTCATACGCTCCTTGAACTTGTTCATCGGCAGCACGATGCAGAAGTAGACGGCGAGGGCGATGAGCAGGAAGTTGATAATGGCGGTCAGGATCGTGCCGGGCTGAACCTGGGAGTCCTTGACGTAGAACTCGAAGACATTGTCGAACGAGGGCTCGCCGACCACGCCGCTGATGACGGCCATGATGACATTGGTGATGGCGTCGACGATCGGCTTGAATGCCGCACCGATAATGACGGCGACGGCGAGTTCGAGGGCGTTGCCCTGCGAGATGAACTCCTTGAATCCCTTGAGCATGGTAGGCCTTTCCGTGGTAGGAGAGATTGTTGTAAGACCGCTCGCGCCCGGGAATGAAATGATGAGAAGGAATCGGCGACCCAGACGGGCCGCCGCCGCGACGAACGGTGGCGCTGAACAAAGAGTCAGGGACTCAGCACGACGCCAAGAGCGCCGTTCGTAGCCGCACCAACGACCAGGCTAGCGTCCGCGGCGGGAACGGCAAGAGTCACAAGTGTGACTTTGCTCGCCGTCGTCCATCTATTCTCCTCCCCCTGAGTCGTCGTCAGGACCACGCGCGCGTTTCGGCACAGGACGGCCGTCCGGGGCCCGTAGGGCGCCGCAGCATCGCCGGGACCGGGCGATGAGTCCTCCGGCGAATCCGCGGCAGTGCCCGTCGAGGAGCCGGCCGAGGAATCCGCGGGGGCCTCACCCAGTCCGGCTGACGCCTCACCCACGACGTCGACGTGGGCCCCCGGTTCGGCCAGCTGCGCCCCGACCTCGACGGGGACCTGCACCAGCCGCTCGTCGCCCCTCAGGCCGTCCGCGAGCGCTGCGCTCGTCATCGAGACCGTGAGCACCGAGCCCTCCTCCAGGGCGATCGCGGCCCGCGATCCGATGATCTCCGGGCCGGCCAGTCCGTTGGCGGGCAGCGCGTCCGATGGAAGGGAGCGGGTGGTGACGTCCTGCTCGGCGATGACTTGCCCGGCGGCGACCGCGCGTGCGACGACGAGCGCTTCCCGCCCCTGCTCGGGGCCGGGTCGGAGCACGCTGAGCGCCAGTACCGCGGCAGCGCCCAGGCACAGGGCGACGACGAGGTGACGGTGGCGCCACAGGGTCAGTGAGGGGCGGCGCATCGGCCGGCGGGACGGGGCGCGGGGAGAGCGGGAGGGGGCATCGGAGGAGCGGCTGCGTTCGGACATACCCCCACAGTGGGGCCGTGGCGTCGACGGCGCACCCGCATGGCGCTCGACCTGTGGACGCTCTCCGCAGCCGCCCGCGCGAGCGGAGTCTGTGGAGCCCGGGCATGCCCCGGGTCCGCGACGGGCCCGTCCGAGGGGGAGCGTTCGAAGCGCCGAGCGCCCCCGCGCGCGGTCCGGCTCAGCGTCCGGAGGCGAAAGCCGATCCCTTCAGCAGGAACCAGGCATCCGAGGTGATGACGGCGTCCACGGTCTCGTCGTGCGTCTGGGTCGGCAGCGGCCCGGGAACGAGCTCGTCGTCGTAAACCATGGCGAAGACGCGGACGCCGTCGCGGCGCAGCGGGAGCATTCTGTCGTACCAGCCTCCGCCCTGCCCCAGCCGTCGACCGCCGCGGTCCACGGCCAGGGCCGGGATGACGAGCGCATCCGCCCGGGCGACCGCCTCGGCGGGCAGGGCCGCCCCACCGGGTTCAGGAGGCCGACCCGGCGCTCGTTCAGCGAGGTCGTCCGCGCCGTGGAACACCCCCCACGAGCGCGACAGGCGGGGGCCCAGCACCGGCAGCAGCACCGTGACCCCCCGTTTCTCGAGCCGGTTCAGCAGCGGCCGGGTGCATGGCTCGCACCCCACCGACACGTAGGCGGTGACGGTGCGCGCGCCGTCGAGAGCCTCCAGGGCGTGCTCCGTCAGCGACCCGCAGACGGGGTCGTGCCCGTTCTTGCGGTGACGGTGCCTGGAGCGCCGGTGGGAGCGCAGGACCGAGCGCAGTTCCTCCTTGGCGTCCTCGACGTCCAGCAGTGTGGTCTCGGGCAGGACGACGGGCTCGCTTGTCATGGGCCCATCCTTGCAGGCCGGGACCGCGGGTGGGCCCGGAACTCCGGAAATACTCCGGGGGGATCCGCACCGCCCGCGTCCGGGTCCGGCGCTGCCCGCGCCTCTCGTCGTGCTGCGCTGCGCCGGGGACGGGGGCGGGTAGCCTGGGCTCACACGCCCGGGGCTCGGCGCCTCGGGCGGGACACGGAGGAATCAGTTCCATGCGCACCGTTGCCGAGCACCTCGCCGCGTGCCTCGAGATCGCCCGACCGGCTCCGCCGCTCGACGTCGTCCTGCTGGACGCCGTCGGATGCGTGCTGACCGAGGACGTCGTGGCCGACCTCGACCTGCCCGCCCTCGATCTGGCAGACCTGGACGGCTACGCCGTGGTCGGCGCCGACCTGTCCGGGGCCGGCGGGGCGACGCCGGTGACTTTGGAGGTCAGGGACGCCGTCCGCGCCGGCGACATGCGCCCGACGCGGCTTGTGCCCGGGACCGCCATGCTCGTCGACTCCGGAGCGCCGCTACCGCTGGGTGCCGACGCCGTCGTGCCGTGGATGGACACCGACCGCGGCAGGATCCGCGTGCGGGTGGAGGCGGCGGTGCGGGCGGGGGAGAACGTGCGGCGTCGTGCCGCCGACGTCGCCGCCGGCACGACGGTGCTGCCCCAAGGGGCGCGCGTCTCGGCTCGCCATGTGGCCCTGCTGGCCGGCATCGGGCGCTCCCGCGTCAACGTCCGCCCCGCCCCGCGGGTCGTCATCATCCCGGTCGGCGACGAGCTGGTCGAGCCCGGCCAGTCGCGCGACCCGGGCGACGTGTTCGACGCCAACGGCCACGCCATGGCGTCGGCCGTCGCCGACGCCGGCGGCCGGGCCTTCCGCATGGCCGCCGTGCCCGACGAGCCGAGCGTCCTGGCCGAGACCGTCGAGGATCAGCTCGTGCGGGCCGACGTCCTGATCACCACCGGCGGGCTGTCGATCGGCCGGGGGGACGCCGTCGAGGACGTCCTGACCCCCCTGGGGCCGGTGCGCTTCGACGCCGTCGCCATGACCCCGGGCCGCCGGCTCGGCGTCGGCACCGTGGAGAGCACGCCGATCTTCTGCCTGCCGGGCGATCCGGTGAGTGCGCAGATCGCCTTCGAGACCTTCGTGCGTCCGGCCGTGCGTCAGATCGCCGGCCGGCGGGAACTGCACCGCTCCTGCCTGCCGGCGTCGATCAGCACGGGCTGGCATTCACCGCCGGAGAAGCGCGAGTTCGTCCCGGTCCGTCTGACCGGATCGCCCTCGCGCGGCTACACGGCAGAGCCGACGTCCCCGCCCGGCACGACCCGGCTGCTGGGCCTGGCGCGCGCCAATGCGATCGCGATCGTGCCCGAGACCACGTGCACGGTCGTGGCCGGCGACGTGCTGCGCTGCCTGCTGCTGGATGCCTGAGACGTGCTGCGCTGCGGGCGCCTGCGGGGCGCGGGCCGCGAAGTCGACGGCGCGCTCGCGGACCGGGTGATCGGGTGACGGTCGCGCCGATCCAGCGGGGTGCGTCCTCGCGAGCGCGGGCCGATGGCGTTCGGGCCCCGACCTTCGCGGTCGTGGCGGAGGAGATTGCGGACGGCCCGGTCTCGTGAGGCGCCTGGGGCGAACGTGACTGTTGAGAGACAGGTGGCGTCCGAGGCTAGCCGGGTTCGTGAAGTCGGCCGGCGTTGGGCCAACACGCCGTGCTTGTGGCTGCGCCGGAGCACCGGCCCGCATACCGTGGATGCGTGAGAATCGAGGTCTGGGTGCTGGTGGCGCTCGTGGCGATTCTCTCCGTGTACCTCCTGCCGTTCCTGGTCGGGCGTCGAGAGGTGATGCGAATGTCCAACGCCGATGACCGCTACTCCTCCGAGTTGCGGGTCCTGGCCACGGGCGACGCCCTCACCTCCGATGAGGCCTGCAGCAGCAGTGGGCACGCGCAGATCTTTCGACGGCGACCGGAGGTCAAGGCGATGAACAGGCCCGCAGTCAGGAACGTGCGAGCGCTGCGCACCGAACGCGAGCTGACCCGCGCCCGACGAGCCCACGGGGAGGCGCGCGAGCGTCGCCGTGTCGCCGCCTCCCACCGCGCCCGTGTCGCCGGCATCCTGACGGGTGTCCTGCTCGGGACCGTCGCCGTATGCCGTCTGACGACCCTGCCGTGGTTGATCGTCGCGGTTCCCGCGTTCCTCCTGTGCGTCTCGATGGGGGCCGGTCGTCGGGCCGCCCGCGAGTCGGTCACGCTCGACCGTCGCGAGCGGCAGCGGATCACCGATCTTGAGCGCGAGCTGACCGATCTGACCGGCGAGCGGCCGGCCGTGCCCGGTTCCGCGGAGGCGGAGACGGACGGGGCGGCACCGTGGGCCGTGCGGAGGGAGACGAGGGGGGCTGCGCCGTGGAGCGCCGAGCCCGCGGGGGCCACCGGGTGGCGCGCGGCCGCCGCCTCGAATGCTGCGCCCGCCGCGAGGACGACGTCGGGGTCCGAGGCCGTCGAGGCCGTGCAGGAGGCCGCGTCGAATGCCGTGGACGAGCGGGGGAGGCGGAGATCCGCACCGATGACCGCCGTCGGTGCGGACGAAACGGCGTCACCGGCGGGGGAGTCGGTCGAGCGCCGTGCGCGGGCCGCCGCCTCCGCGGCCGAGGCCGCTGGTCCGGTCTCCTCCGTCGACGGTGCGCATGCGGCCGGCGAGGGGGGCGAGGAGTCCGATGACGGGCGGGCGTCCGAGCCGATCGAGGAGAGTTCGGCGGCCGCGGCGCACCGTCCGGCCGGTCGGGAGAACCGCAGCGGTCGAAGGATGCGGGATGAGACCGTCCAGCACTCCCTCATGACGGTGGCCTGGCCTGTCACCGAGGTGGAGGTCGAGAGCGATGCCGGAGCGTCATCGCCGTCGCACGACCGGCCGGCGGCCGGCGGCGACGGCGCCGGCCACACCTCCGCAGGGATGGCGGCCGGTCCACGTGCCGGCGCCCACGTACACGCTCGCGGCCCGTGCGCCGCGACGCTCCTACGACGAGCTGGAGCAGGAGACCCACCCCTCGGCGCCGGTGCCCTCCCGGCCGCGCAACGTGCGGAGCCTGCCCACCGAGGGCGTGGAGAGGGAGGAGATCGAATTCCACCCCATCGACCTCGATGCGGTGCTGGAGAAGCGCCGCACCGCTGCGGGGGCCTAGGGCTAGGGAGAAGGAGAGGCTGGGGAGACAGGCGCCGGAGGCGCTCTGCAGGGGGCCAGGGCGAAGGGTGCGTGGTGTCCGGTGCCGCGACTCACGAACCGTCGGGTTGCGTGCGCGGGGCGCGCGAGTGCTACGCTTGACTTGGTCTTCGGGGCTATGGCGCAGTTGGTAGCGCGTCTCGTTCGCAATGAGAAGGTCGGGGGTTCGAATCCCCCTAGCTCCACCGGTCAGTGGCCGCCGCCGTTGAGTGGTGGTCATTTTTCGTTGGAACGGACTCCGACGGTGACGATTGCCACTCAATGCGACGTTGACGTCCGCGGGATGTCGGTGGTTAACATACTCCTCGCTGCCGTTGCCAGATGGTTTCGCTTGACGACAGGGCAGCACCGGGATTCCATGGGACTCCGCGGGACTCGCACGAGTGCGAACTCGCTGTCAGGATCTAGGATCTGCGTTCCATGTGTGTCTCGGATCGCCTTGTGGTGGCTGGGTTTGTGGTCTGGTTGCTGTGTGGGTGTGTTGTTTGAGGTCTCGATAGTGTGTCATGTTTTTTATGCCATGGATG
>ERZ772964.926-NODE-926-length-11414-cov-2.57276_pt1 | contig 11414 bp, 8 predicted proteins | sample MGYA00580675_ERZ772964 | MGnify/ENA primary metagenome ERZ772964 (study PRJEB29015, sample SAMEA2737941) | human oral metagenome | biome: human oral; feature: human-associated habitat; material: dental | place: China | collected 2139 ...
CCTCAAGGAGATCAACGCCGACGTCAAGGCCCAGATGCCCACGGCCGGCAACGAGGCGGCCCGCTCCTTTGCCGACGCCTTCAGGAAGACCACCTCCACCACCGGCGCCGACATCGCCAACTCCTTCGCCGACCCGCTCGGCAAGACCACCGCCCGCCTCAAGCAGGAGGCAACTGCCGCCGGCCAGGCGCTCGCCTCCGCACAGAAGGAGGTCGCCGCCTCCTCGGGCAACCTGGCACAGGCCCGCAGCCGCGAGGAGGCCGCCGCCAAGTCCCTGGTCACCGCGGAGAACACCCTCCACCAGGCCCGTTCCTCAGGCAACACCGCCCAGATCGCACGCGCCGAGGAGGGCTACGCCCAGGCCCTGGACCGCTCCAAGGCGGCGAACAAGGCTGCGGACCAGGCCGCAGCCGACCACTCCCGGGTCATGGGCAAGGTCGAGACCGCCGCCCGCGACACGGACCAGGCCGTCGGCGCCCTGGCCTCCAAGACGGGCAAGACCAAGCGTGAGGTCGCCGAGGCCAACCCCGCGCTGAAGACGTATGCCACCAACCTCGACCACGTCGACACAGCTGCTGAGAAGGCCGGCGCGGCCACCGCTCAGACGGGCGCCAAGGTCTCCTCCGTCAGTTCCTTGGCCCGCTCGGCGATCGCTCCAATGCTCGCCCTCGGCGCGGCCGTCGGAATCGGCGGCTTCGCCTCAGAGGCCATTGAGGCGTCCGACGCCACCGACAAGTTCGTCTCCACGCTCCAGTTCTCCGGCCTGGACACCTCGACCATTGACCGGCTCAAGGAGTCTGCCCAGAAGTACGCAGACGAGACCGTATACGACCTGGCCGACATTCAGCAGATCACCGCACAGCTGGCGTCAAACGGCGTCGACGGATTCGACAAGCTGGCAGAGGCGGCAGGCAATTTAAATGCTGTCGCAGGCGGAAATGCGAACACTTTCAAGTCCGTCGGAATGGTTATGACCCAGACCGCCGGGCAAGGAAAGCTGACGACGGAAAATTTTAATCAACTTTCCGATGCCATTCCTGGTGCTTCTGGGAAAATCCAGAAGGCCCTGCTCGATATGGGCGCCTACACCGGCAACTTCAGGGACGCGATGCAGAAAGGGGAGATCTCGGCTGACGAGTTCAACGCCGCGATCCTCCAGCTCGGCTCCGACGAGACGGCGGTCGCGGCCGCCAGGTCCACCAAAACGATCGAGGGCGCCGCAGGCAACCTCCAGGCCACCGTCGTCGGCGCGATCAAGGACCTCATCGACTACGTCAAGCCTGCCATCACCGGTCTGATGGGGTGGCTGGCCGATGCCATCGGCGGATCCGTCACCTGGATCAAGCAGCACAAGGATGAGATGCAGGCCCTCGCCATCGGCGTGGGCGTCGCCGTCGCCGCGTACGCGGGCTTCTCCATCATCCCCACGATCATCGGCTGGATCAAGGGCCTCACCCTGGTCCAGCACGGCCTGAACGCGGCGTTCAAGGCCAACCCCATCGGATTCGTCGTCACCGCGATCGCCCTGTTGGTCACCGGCCTGGTGCTCCTGTACAAGAAGAACGAGGCCTTCCGCCTCAAGGTGCAGGAGCTCGGCAGGACTGTCGTCGAGATCTGGCAGCAACACATTCAGCCGGCCATCTCGGCTGTATGGGAGTGGATCTCCGGGACCCTGCTTCCTGGTATCCAGTCGGTCTGGAACCTTCTGACGAAGGGGGATTTCGACGGGAACCTGTTCGGGTTGGAGGAGGACTCTGCGGTCGTTGATTTCCTCCTCAGTGTCCGCGACACCGCGATCGAAGTATGGGGATGGCTATCCGGCACTCTTATCCCCGGCATTCAGTCGATCTGGAATCTCCTGACGAAGGGGGATTTCGACGGGAACCTGTTCGGGTTGGAGGAGGACTCTGCGTTCGTCGATTTCCTCCTGACCCTGCGTGAGGGGGCGATCGCGACCGGGGAGGCGATCTCGAACGCCTGGACCAACGTCATCCAGCCGGCCCTGTCTGACCTCTGGTCATGGGTCACGGGGACCCTGGCGCCGGCACTAGCGGACTTCTGGACCGGTGTGGTCCAGCCTCTCTGGAACGGGTTCGCCACCGTGGTCTCCACGGCCTGGACGAGCGTCATCTCGCCGGCGCTGAGCGGCCTGTGGTCGTTCATCTCGAACGTGCTGATCCCGGTACTCCAGTTCCTCTGGACGAACGTGGTCCAGCCTCTCTGGAACGGGTTCGCCACCGTGGTCTCCACGGCCTGGAACTCGGTGATCTACCCGGCCTTGTCTGCCCTGTGGGGTTGGCTGACGACTTCCCTGGTGCCAGCGCTGCAGGGGCTGTGGAACACGGTCCAGCCCGTGTGGCAGTCGATCTCCTCGGTGATCTCAGACGCCTGGAACTCGGTGATCTATCCGGCTCTGTCGGCGTTCTGGGGGTGGGTCAAGAACACGCTGGCGCCCGCGCTCCAGGAGTTCTGGACCAGCGTGGTTCAGCCCGTGTGGTCAGCCGTCTCTAGCTTCATCGCCTCGGCCTGGGCCAACGTCATCTCCCCGGCTCTGTCGGCTATGTGGTCGTTCATCACCGGGGTGCTTGTACCGATCATCCAGTTCCTGTGGGCCAACGTGGTGCAGCCGGTCTTCCGGCTCATCGGCGCGGCGATCCAGACCGCCTGGGAGTGGGTCATCAAGCCTGCGCTCATGGGGCTGTGGGCATTCATCTCGAACGTCCTGGCACCGATCTTCACCTTCCTCTGGAATAACGTCGTCAAGCCGGTCTGGCAGGGTATCTCCACGACCATCTCCACGGTAGTGAACTTCCTGTCTAATACCGTCTTCCCGAAGATCAAGACCGCGATCGACAACGCCAAGTCCGGTTTCGATACCTTCAAGTCGGGCGTACAGACGGCGATGAACGCCATCAAGGGCGCCGCAGCGAAACCGATCAACTTCGTGATCGGCACGGTTTATCGCGACGGCATCAAGAAGGCGTTCGACACGATCGCGGAGAAGGTCGGCCTGTCCTTGCGCCTGCCGAGCGTGAGCACGATCCCGGGGTACGCCTCGGGTGGCCAGTGGCAGACCATGACGCCCGGATATACCCCGGGCAGGGATGTGTTCACCTTCTTCTCACCCGACGGCGGCGGCTCCCTGCGCTTGTCGGGTGGAGAGGGGATCATCCGGCCGGACTCGCTGCGGGCTCTGGGCGGCAAGCCTTGGCTGGATCGGGTCAACGCCTCTCGGGGCAAGGGCCTGGCCAATGTCGGTGACACCGGCACGAGACGTGGTCAGGTCGCCTTCGCCAAGGGAGGTATCTGGGACCGCGTCAAGGGATCGGTGTCCTCGTCGATCAGCTGGGTGAAGAACACGGCCTCGGCGGTCGCGGACATAGTCTCCGACCCGATCGGTGCGGTCACTGACCTGGTGATCTCCCCAGCGAAGGCGCTCCTCAAGTCTGTCGGCTCGAGCTTCTGGGCGCAGACGGTGGGCGCGATGCCGCCCTTGTGGTTCGAGTCGCTGAAGAACCTCTTCAAGTCCAAGACCGAGGCGGCAGGCCTGTCTGGCGGCTCCGGTCTGGTCGGGGCCGCACGCAAGGCAATAGGTGTGCCCTACGTCTGGGGTGGCAGCTCGATTCCGCCGGGTCTGGATTGCAGCGGCCTGGTCTACTGGGCTGCGAAGCAGCTCGGACTGGGCTGGCCGAGGCTGACTGCGGCCGGATACCAGTCCGGGTCGACGCCGATCTCATGGAACGCGGCCGTGCCTGGCGATCTCCTGTTCTGGGGTTCACCGGCGCACCACGTCGCCATCTTCGCCGGCGGCGGCAAGATGGTTGAGGAGCCTCGAGAGGGGTTGTCCGGCCGTGAGATCTCCATCTGGGGCTCCCCCACGGTCGGCCGCTACGGCGGCGCCCGGAAGTACGACGCCGGCGGCTGGCTGCCCCCGGGTGCGCACACCGCGGTCAACCAGACCCGCAGCCGGGAGGCGGTCCTGACCGCACGGCAGTGGTCGGATGTCTCCAAGCTCGCCGCCCAGGGGGCCTCGAACGAGGCTCTGCTGGCAGGTCTGGACGGAACTGAGGTCCGCCTCGTCGTCGATGACTCCACAGCGCTGGACGCGCATGTTGAGGTTATCGCCGCCGGGGTCCTGGATCGCCGCGCACGGACTCTGGGAAGGGGACGACGCTGATGACCCGGACGAACCTCCTGCTCAACGGGGCATTCGGAAGCGGAGTGACCGGCTGGACTGCCGAGCAGGCGACGATCTCCGCAGACTCCGGGCGGATGCGGGTGATCCCGTCGTCGAGCTCGTGGACGGTGTCCTCGGACTCGACGCCGGTGACCCCGGGCCAGTGGGTGTCCCTGGCTGCGGACATCACTGCCGGCGATTCCCCGGTGGACCTGTGTCTGCGGTTTGCCGGCACAGACGGCCCGGCACCGAGGGCGTCCGCTCCCTCCGGGAGCACGGGCCGAGTCGTCGTGACCGCGCAGGCACCGGCTGGCGCCACCACGGTGCAGGCTGCCCTGTCCGCTTCGACCGGCGGCGTGGCTGCCGCCTATCCTCCGCTCTCGTCTCGGGACGCGTGGGAGCTGGGAGCGGCGGTCCAGGCCGCTGACGGGGTCGCCGCCGGGGCCTGGGTCGTGCCAGCAGGGGCCGATGTGTCTGATGGGAAGGCGACTGTCACCGGGACTCTCAGCATGGGTGTCCCAGCGGCGGCTGTCGCCGGCCACACCCTGGGCCTGTCGTGGAGCGCCTCAACGACCGTGGCTGGGACCCTCGTCCAGCGAGGCGGCTTCTATGGTGTCACTGCCGACGGCATTCTGAAGAAGTCCTACCTCGCCAGGGGCTTCCAGGGGCTGACGGATACGGAGACCACCTATCAGGACTCCGTCACCATACCTTCAGCCGAGACCCTGGCTGAAGACGGCGTCGAGGTCGTCTACCCGGTCGTCTTTCTTGCGGCAGGGGTGACGTTCACGCGCATTGAGGTAGTGGACGAGACCACCCAGACCCTCTGGGCAGACAACACGATCCTCCAGCTCGGGGACATGCAGAGGGACGTATCGGACACTTCCTTCTTCGACGGCGACACCCGCCCGGTCAGGATCGGCGACACCGGGAAGGCATTGGTCTACTCCTGGACCGGGGTTCCGGGAGGCTCTCCGTCGCGTGAAGAGGTCGGCCGGTGGCCGATCTTCACCCTGACCGCGATCATCCCCGACGGGGACGCCCCAGTCGTGCAGGTGATCGTGCCTGGCCTCTATGCACGATCGGGAACCCAGGTGAGAGTCACCGGCCACGCGGAGAACGGGTTCTCCTGGACGGTGCGTGGCAGTGGCAGCATGGGCAACGGCTCCCAGCTGGTGCTCGGTGACGCACTCGCACCTGTCAACACGCCTTTGACGTACCGCATCGTGCGGCCTTGGGACGGGCAGACGGTCGAGTCGACGCCGGTGACACGCCCGTGGTCGGGGCGGTCTCTGATGACCGATGTCCTCGGGGGCGGCCGTCTGGATCTGATCTGGCAGGGAGACGACTCTCGTGCGCCGGACCAGCGGATCACCGCTCATGAGATCCCTGGGCGCCCAACTCCGGTGATGGTCTTCGCCCCAGTCATGGGGGCTGGCACGGTCTCGCTGACGGCCCGCACGAGCGGGGCTCACACGCAGACGATGACAGCTCTGGCCGCCCGCCCGACTATCGCAGTCCTGTTCCACAATCCTGCCAGGTGCTTCCAGTGCCGCCGCGGGGTCTGCGACGTACCGCTGACGACGGTCATGGCCCTGACTTCGGTGTCGCAGGCACGCACGCCCCGCCAGGATCAGGCGGAGCGTGCCTGGACCATCAAAGGAACCATCTGCTCGGTCCCGGAGCCGCAGCGCATCGTCGGCCTGTCCGTCTGGGACGACTTCGACGCGGCGGCTCTAAGCTGGGTACGCCTCGACGCCATGGGCCTGTCCTGGGACGACTTCTACGCCACAATCTGGCAGGAGGTCAGGTAGCCGATGCTCCAGCGCCCCAAGATTCCCGCCGAAGCCCTGAGCAGCGCGTTCGCCTGGGAGGCTCGCGTGGACTCATGGCTCGGCCAGACCTGGCTGGGCCGGGTGCCCGTCAAGGCCGGATCCGTCACCTGGACGACCAGCCAGCAGGTCCAAGGCACCCTGAGCCTGACAGTGCCCAGGATCGGCGCCGTCAGCCAAGATGAAGGAGCCCGCGACTGGACCCCGCTCGCGCCTGACTCCCCGCTCGCGACTATGGGACAGGTCCTCCATGTGCAGGTGACCGTCGCTTCCCTCGTCTCCACCGACCGATGGGACATCCCCCTCGGCCGTTTCCTCATCACCCAGTGGGAGGTCGGGGCAACCGATATCCGCATCACGGGCAAGTCACTGCTCCAGCACCTTGAGGACGACCGCCTCACCTCACCGACCGTCCCCTACTCGGGCGGCACACTCGCCTCCGAGCTGCGCCGCCTGGTAGGAGGCCACATGGGCGTCATCGTCAGTGACGCTCTCACCAACCGGCCCTGTCCCTCGATGTCCTGGGGAGAGTCCCGCATCGACGCGATCTACGAGATCGCCGACGCCTGGCCGGCCCGCCTGCGCGAGGGCCCCGATGGGGTCCTCTACGTCCTCCCGCCCGTTCCGGCTATTACCGAGCACCCGGAGACAACCCTGACCGACGGCGAAGCCGGCACCGTCATCGGCGTCACCCGCCAAGGCTCCCGCGCCGGGATATTCAACCGCATCGTCGCCCGGGGACAGGAACAGGACGATGCTGGGCAACCGCGCTTCCAGGCCATCATCGACCAGACCACCGGCCCCCTGCGCACCTCCGGCCCCTACGGCATCGTCACTAAGTTCTTCAGCTCACCCCTCATCACCTCCAAACAGGCGGCACTCAACTCCGCCACCACGATGCTCGCAACCTCGGTCAGACAGAAGACCACGGTCCCCGTCACCCACACACCGAACCCGACCCTCACTCTGGACACCCCGGTCGAGCTCATCACCGCCAACATCGACGGCGCAGCCACGATCACCCAGTGGGGAATCGTCAATTCAACCGAGATCCCTCTCGTCTACAGCGGGACGTCACGCTCGGACGTCGAGGTGGTGACCACAGCATGAGCCTGCCCATCCTCGACCTCCTCACCTCCGCCCCGGCCGACGAAGGACCACGCCCAGGATCCGACCGCGCCATGATCGCCGTCGCCCGCGTGCTCGACGTCGCCAACGGCGGCACCACAGTCACCGTCTCTCTCCTCGGCTCCGCGGGCATCACCCTGCCAGCCACCGCCTCCACCTGGACAGGCGTCGAAACTGCCTACGTCCTCCTCGACCCCGACGCCGGACGCCCGATCCACGTCCTCGGCCCAGCCCCAGCCCCCAAGACCGGCCCGATGTCCTTCAGCCCACCCGAGGCCACCACCAACACCGTCACCTGCACCGCCCACCCCACCTGGAGCGGCACTCACGCCCCAACCGGGTGGAACCGCTTCGGCGCCGCCATTGTCGGCCACCCCCGCGACCTCAGCCAAGGAGACGCCGGCACCGGCACCCTGACAGGCCTAGCCACCTACGGCCAACAGATCCCCGCCATCGGCACCACCAGCATCACCCGGGCCACCCTCACCGCAACCGGCAACGGCGCCAACCCCAACACCTGGAACGCAGTCTTCCAATGCGCCATATACACCGACGCCGGCCCCCAACCCGCAGGCCCCCAGGCCACCGGAACCATCACCAGCAACCAAACCAGCACCATCGACATCACCGCGCTCGCGGCCGGCCTGCTCGCGGGCCAGGGAATCGCTCTGGTGGGCGCCGTCTACGGCGGTATCCGTGGGCAAGGCAACTCGATGGTGCTATCCCTGGAGTGCGAGGTTGAGTCATGAGCGGCGGTTGGTCGGTGTGCGGCCTGTGCGGCGTCGTTGTCGCTGACATTCCTGGTCACGTCTACTGGCACGAAACCGGAGCACTTGAACTCGTCACCGAGATCATTGAGAAGCTCCAGCAAACACCAAAATCCGATGCGGGAGAAAACACCCGAACAGACGAGTCAGAGACAGATTCCACGACCACCCCCTCAGAGGGAGAGGAGTAATCGCATATGCCATCGATCGACGTCAGAGGCCATCTGGTGCCAAATGGGAGCGAGCCAGCATCCCGCCAGTCACTTCTGGACTTCTCCCAGTCCGTCCCTTCAGTCAAAGCCTGCGACTCAGAGACAGCAGCTATCCAGCACATCAACGCCCTCAAGACTGCCGGAGTTAAGATCACTGAGAGCAACCCCGTATTCGTGTGGCGCTCAGACATCAGAGCGCTTCTGGTGTGGGATGGTCTTCGCTGGGCAGGAACCAGCCGGTTCCGCATCGAGACCCAACAGACCGGAGACAGCGGAATCACCTACAGCCAGCCAGGTCCGAACGAAATCATGATCCTGCAAACTGGTCGACTCTCCAATGGAACGTACGGACACGCAAACGGAGCCGGATTCTTTTCATTCCAACCGTTCCCGCAGCCATTCCCAAAGGCCTGCCTGACAATCAACATCACCAAACTATACAATAATAGCGGGAAATTTAAATTCATCTCTAATGCTGTACCCATGGTAGACAGGTTAGACAGGACCGGGTTTCGAGTAATGTTTCCCGGCGAGAAGCAATCCACCGCACACTCACTCATGTGGCAAGCCATCGGCTACTGACAACCAGTCAGTCAACTCTCCCCGCGCCAATCTGGTGGCGGGGTTTTCTGTACCCAGAATCAGGAAGGATTCGCATGTCTGTCGCGTCAGTCGCAGCCCGCATCGCACGTCGTATCTGTGATGTGGAGGATGTTGGTTATTCGCAACCGGACCGTAGGACGTGGTATTCAGTGGCGGACTGGGAGGGTCACGTCAAGAGCCCACAGAATGCTGACTGCTCGTCGTTGGTGTGCGGGGCCGTCAATTATGGTTTGCACGATGCTCTTGGTGTCCCCTGGGGGCACAAGGCTCTGCTCGAGATTGATGATTTCTGGACGGGCAATATGAGGGGAGGTCTAGAGGCCCGAGGCTTTCAGGAGGTGCCCTGGGAGGACGCCAACCTTTACCCGGATGGTGGTTTCCAGACCGGTGATGTTGTCCTCTCGGTGGCCAGCGAGGGAGGCAAGAAGCATGTCGTCATCATCACCGACGCCGCCAACGATCTCCTCAGCGAAGCCTGGATCGCCGAGGACGGATCAGACGATGGTATCCTAGGCGATCAGACCGGGGTTGAGACCAGAACCGTCCCCTACTCCTCGCACCCGTACACCAGCTCGGGGGCCTGGACGAGCTGCCACCGTTTCAACAGCGACCGGTTCCTGGCCCAGTGGCCGGAGTTCGCCAAGACGACCTCAACACCCAAGCCCACACTGGCGACGCCGTCGGCGCCGGCTCATGCTCACGGTATTGACGTCTCCTCTTACCAGGAGGAGGCCAACATCGCGGGCATGTGGGCGGACTTCATCATCGTGAAGTGCACCGAGGGCGATGGGTACACCAACCCGTGCATGGGCGCGCAGGCCCAGGCGACCTTGAGCAGCGGCAAGAGGCTGGGGCTCTATCACTTCGCCCGTCCCGGCGACGTCTCCGACCAGGTGCGGTACTTCCTGGCCGCCGCCAAGCCCTATCTCGGGCGGGCTACCTTGTGGCTGGACTGGGAGGACGACGCCCCGGCCCAGGGGCCGCAGTGGGCGCTGGCGTGGCTCGACGCCGTCGCAGCGGCTACCGGCACGACGCCGGGCATCTACATGAACGACTCGGTCCTTAGCGGCTACGACTGGGCGGCCGTCGCCGCGAGGTACCCACTGTGGTACGCCGACCCGACGAACTACAACACCACCTACATCGGCTACATCGACCCGGCCGTCCCCTCGCTTCGGTTCTGGGGGCAGCCGTTGGTTCACCAGTACTCCCAGCGGGGGCGCCTGGCCGGCTACGGCGGGGCACTGGACTTCAACCGGCTTCGCGACCGCGCTACCTGGGACCGGATGGTCGGCGGCGGCCACGTCAACGCCCCGTCCGCGTCCGCGGCGCAGGCGAGCCCCTACACCGGCAAGTGGAATCGGTCGGACGGCCAGGGCGAGCTTGTCTGCAACGGGGTCTTCGGGCCCGCGACGATTGGTCGCCTCCAGCAGGTCATGGGCACGCCCGTTGACGGGGCCCTGGACGACGACGGCAGCCCGGCGATTGAGCGGCTCCAGGCGTTCCTGAACTCGGCTGTCCCGGCGGACACGCAGGTCGCCCTGAACGACGCTCCGGCGCTCGACGTCGACGGCGTGCTCGGCCCGGACACGTGGCGCACGCTCCAGTACCTCATCATCGCCTGGCACAAGGAGTACCTGCCCGACGGCTGGGACTACGCGCATTGGGTCGACGGTGAGGCAGGCCCAGCGACCATTGGCGCTCTCCAGCGGGCCCTCAACAACTCCAGGTCTGGCTCCGGCCGTCTCTGGTGACCACTCATTTAGGAAGGAACACACATGAAGGCACTCGTCTCTGACCCCTTCGTCACTACCGTCATCCTGGGCATCCTGTGGCCCCTCATTCAGGCGGCCCTGGACCGCCCCTGGTGGACCCGAGGACGCCGCGTCACCCTCGTCATCGTGGCCGCCGTCATCCTGACGACCGGCGCGTGGGCCATCAGCGCCTACCCCCTGGCGATCGAGACCCTGGCTGCCCAGACCGGCCGCTTCCTCGGCTTCGCCTGGATCGCGTTCCAGGCCCTGTCCCACATCAAGATCCACGGCATCACAGTGATCGAGTGGGCCGGAATCCTCACCCCCGGTGGCGAGACCCGCACCGACTACACCCCCCGCCACGCAACCGGCGCCCAGGGTGGGACGGAGCTCTGATGAACACCGTCATGCCGTCGCACCCCTTCGTGGAGATCTTCTCCTCGCAAGAGGTCGCGGCGGCGGCGGGCGTCTTCATCCTGGCCGTCATCGGCCTGGCCACGATGGGCGTGCGCTGGGCGCGCGCCTGGGTCGAGACTCAGATCGGAGCCCTGCACTCACAGGTCGCTGAGGTAGGGGACCGAGCCAAGGGAGCCAGAGAGGCAGCAGAGCAGGCAGTGGATGCCACCACCAACAGTCACGGCACCCACATCCGCGACGACCTCGACGAGGTACGAGACGCCGTAGACACGATCCTCAGACGGATGGACGCAGCCGAGCTCGCCCGGATCGAGGAGCGCGACACTCGCGAAAGACGGGACCGCCGTGCCGAGGACCAGATCGACGGGATGCGCGACGACATCCGCAGCCTGACCGCTTCCGCTGAGCGCGCCCACGCCCGCCTCGACGAGCGAGTCACAGCATTGGAGGCAGCCAAATGATCGCCGACGCCATCGCCCGCGCACTCACCCAGTGGACGCCAGAAGACCCAGCCTCCTGCGACC
>ERZ772964.927-NODE-927-length-11413-cov-115.849_pt1 | contig 11413 bp, 7 predicted proteins | sample MGYA00580675_ERZ772964 | MGnify/ENA primary metagenome ERZ772964 (study PRJEB29015, sample SAMEA2737941) | human oral metagenome | biome: human oral; feature: human-associated habitat; material: dental | place: China | collected 2139 ...
CGGGCCCGCCGACCACCGCGGTCGGCGGGCCCGTCACGAATGCGCCCGCGCAGGCCGGCCGACGCCCTCCGGGGCCCGGAACTGAACTCGCGGGCCTCACCAGTGCGGGGGCACGTCGCGCAGCAGCCGCGCGTCATTGGCGCGCTCATCGCCGTCCGCGCGCGAACGGGCGTCGGTCAGGGCGTCGACGCGGCGGCGGCGCTCCCCCTCCGCCACCGCCTCCGGCGGCTCCCCGCGCGCCACCCGCTCCCGATCGGCCGCCGACAGCGCCACTACCCGGCGACGGCGCCGGGACGGGACCGCGCTCATCGGTTCCGGCGCACCGCGTTGGTCAGGACCGCATTGATGCCCGAGCCGTGCCGCATCAACGCCAACGATCTCCGCAGCTCCTCGACCTCCTCGGCCTCCTCGCGCTCCACGCCGTCGGAGCGGATCCAGATCACGAGCTCGTCGAGCTGGTCGTCGGAATAGGCCTGCAGGGGCTGGGCCGGGGCGATCGGGGGCCGCGGCCCGCGCGCGGGCGGACTGAGCCGCTCCACCGCCGGAACCGAGCCGCTCTCCTCCGAGTCCAGCTCGATCACCGCGGGGACCGGCTGGGCCAGCTCCGGCTCGACCTCCTCCTGCGCGGCCGCCTGGCGGGCGGCCATAACGCTCAGGACCTGCTCCTCGATGACGCTGGCCTCCGCCTCCGGGTCGACGAAGACGGCGACGGAGTAGGCGGTGTGAACCCGCCAGCCGCGCTGCTGGAGCCGCTCGATCCAGTGCCGGTCGCGACGGCGCAGGCTGGGCTCGGCCATGTAGTCGGCGTCGTCGGTCAGAACGGCCACGAAGAGTTCGCCCGGGTAGTCCTGGTGCCCGATCGCCAGCGGGATGCGCACCCCGCCCTCGACCCCGTAGCGGGGAATGACCGTCAGGCCCTTACGCCACAGGTGCTCGGCCAGGTCGATCAGAAGACGGTCGGGCGCCTGGTCGCCGTCCTGCGGGATCTCCTCGGCGCGCCCGGCCGCGCGCACGAGGACCTCGCGCAGCAGACGCGCCCCGGGGGAGTGCAGGCGGTCGGGATCCAGGTCCTCGGCGGCCAGGCAGGAGACGACCGCCGTCGAGTCCCGCGAGGCGCACAGCGCCTCCACCAGCCCCACCATGCCACCCGTGCCGGAGACGGCGTCGAAGGTGTGGATGGTGCGCCCGTGCGGGGTCTTGGCGTAGCCGACCGACAGGATGACGTGGTCGCGGCGCAGCGAGCGCGCCCCGTCCAGGTCCACCACCACGAAGGGCTCGGCGACGCCGGCGGCGCAGAACTTCTCCAGGGACGGGGATTCGGCGGCCTCCGCCGAGATCGCTGAGCGGATCTCCTCCGCATGGCGGGCGTTGAGGGCGACGACGCCCAGGGAGAGCTCGGGGCGGGTCAGCGCGTGGTCGGCGACGAGCTCGACCACCTGCTCGACCTCCGCGGGCACCGACTCCACCGCCGCCTGTCCCGGGGCCGGCATGCCGCGGCCCTCGACGAGGGCGAGGGTCATCCGTGAGCCGCGGGGCGGGGCGGGGACGGCCTCGACGACCCCCTCGTACCCGTTGGCCGCCAAGAAGGCGGCGATACGGGCGTCGAACGTGTTGCGGGTGGTCGGCAGAGTGACCGAGGGCAGCAGCGGCCCCAGTTCGGAGGCGAGTCCCGTCGTCGCCCGGCGCGGGTCGCCGACCACCAGCACCTGTTCGGCCCGCACGAAGGCCGGCAGGGCCTGGGGCACCGGCATGTGGGCGCTGGCGTCGAGCACGGCAAGGTCGACGACGGCGTCGGGGGTCAGTACCTGCGGGACGAGGGTCGGCGGAACGATCCACACGGGGCGGGCGATGAAGGCCACCGGGTGGGCGGCGACGATCTCCCGCAGGGGCACCCCGTCCTCGCGGGACAGGGCCACGTACAGGGCGCGGGCGGAGGCCTTGTCCGCCTCGACCGCCGCGCGCACGCGCCGCGCGTAGGCCTGGGACACCGGTCCGGACAGCGAGTCGGCCTGGGCGGAGTCGAGTTCGCGCAGCGCGTCCGCCCTCTCCCCCAGGATGCCGGCGTGGAGGTCGGCCAGCTCCGGGTCCTCGCGCAGCACCTGGGCCAGGAGGGAGGACCACCAGCAGTAGGCCAGCTCGGTGTCCAGGTCGTCGTCGGCGACGCGGCGATCGGCCAGGTCCGCCACGAAGGCCGTCAGGCCCAGCTCGTCGAGGTCGGCCACGACCCGGTTGAGCTCGGGCATCTTCTGGGCGGTGGCGTCGTCGTCGGCCAGGGCGCGCACGCGCGCCAGGAGGTCCTCCAGCGGCAGGTCCATGAGCTCGGGGGCGCCGGAGCCGGCGCCCAGGATCGGCTCCAGGTCCTCGACGGCGTCGCGGGCCTGGATCGCCGTGGCCTGCATGGTGTCCAGGCCCTGCGGCAGGCGCGGCCAGCCCCCGTCGGGATCGTGGGTGCGCCAGGCCTCGCGCCGCTGCTGGACCTTGACCAGCTCGGCGTGCAGGTCCTCGACTGGACGCCCCGGACGCACCAGGTCCTTGGCCTGCTTGAGGAAGCGGCGCCGTTCCGCCCCGGACATCTCCACGGAGTGCTCCTCGCGCCACTGGCGCGAGGCCGTGGCGATCAGCATGTCGGCGGCGGAGCGCTCGAAAACCTCGGGGAGGAAGACGTCGAGGGACTCGCGCACGCCGTCGAGCACCTCCAGCTGCTCGCACCACTGGTTCAGGGTCGTGGCCCGCGACATGCCCGTGGCGTCGGCGATGTCGACGCTGTAGTCGCGCACCGCGGGCAGGAGGTCGTCCGCCAGGCGGCTGAGCTGGGTCAGGGCGTCCGTGGCCTCGTCGATGTCCGCGACGTCGATGCCGTTCCACGCGGAGGTGGAGGTCTGCGGCTCCATGACGCCCAGGTCGTGGGCGCGGTGGAGCAGGCGGCGGGCGCGGGCCATGCCGGCCCCGTCCAGGCGCTCCAGGTGCCCGGGGGCGACCCGGGCGGTGGTGCGGATGCGGCGCCCCGTCGTCAGCTCGGCCAGGTGCTGGAGCGCCTCGTAGGCGGACACGCCCCAGGGCTCGCGGCGCAGGTGGAGGGCGTTGATGCTGCCGGTCAGCCGCTCGCGCACGGAGCGCAGCCGCTCGCGCAGATCCACAATGGCGGGCACGTCGAGCTCGGGCGGCTGGGCGCCCAGGCCCTCCTTGATCTCCTCGGCCGCGTGGCGGCGCCAGGCCGGGTCCTCGGTGAGGTCGAGGACCAGGCCGCCCAGGCCCATTTCGCGCAGCGCCTGGGCGACGGCGTGGCCGTCGGCGCTGGAGGCGGGCACGTGCAGCACGGTGCGCCCGGAGGCGGCGGCGTCGGCGACAACGGCCGCCAGGGTGGCGGCGACGTCGGATCCGGGCGGGGCGTCCAGCAGGATGGAGGCGCCGGAGCTCACGGCCTCGACGGCGTCGAGCTGACCGACGTCGAGATCGCCGGCGCCGCGCTCGCGCTCGGGGGCGCGGTCCTGCGGGTCGGGCTCGGGCAGGGGGACGTCGAGGGCGGCGCGGGCGTCCGGGTCTCCGGCCAGCGCCGCGACGAGGGCGGAGGCGCGGGCCCGCTCCATGGTGGCGTCGAAGTCCTCGATCAGGGCCTGGCCGGGGTGGACGAAGGGGCCGACGACGAGGTTCTCGCGGACCAGGAAGCCGGACAGGTACTCGCGGCCGAGGGTGCCGATGCGGTTCAGGGCGGTGCGCGGGGTGAACCCCTCCGCGCCCAGGGCGGCGTGGGCCACCGCCTCAATGTCCGCGCGGGACCCGGCCCTGCGCAGGGCGCGGGTGAGGACGGGGTTGACCTCGATCGAGGGGTCGAGGGCGAGGGTGGCGTCGGCGCTGGAGGCGGATAGGCGGACCGGGCGCAGGAGGACCGGGACCTTGACGGTCCGCGTGCGCGTCCGCGGCTCCGGCCCGTCGCCGGGGACCTGCGGCACGGGGACGGTGACGTCGTCGGCCTGGGAGGCGACCGATCTGAGGAAGTCTGGACCGGATCCGCCTCTTGCGCCGCCCCGCGGGGCGGGCGGGTCGCCGAGGAGGTCCGGAGCGGGCTCAATGGCGACGGGGCCGATCCCCCCGTCCTCCGGTGCCCCCGCCTCCGGCGAGGCGGGGACGATCTCCACCCAGGAGGCGATCCCAATGGCGAGGTAGACGGGGGCGACGCCGAACTGGCGGGCCAGCTGGTCGGTGCGTCCGGCGACCTTGCGCAGGCACTGGCGGGCGACGCCCAGGGCGCCGCGCTCGCGCACGAGACTGGACAGGTGGGTGGGGCGGCCGGCGTAGAGCTGGGCGAGCCCGGAGGGGTGGGCGGCGGTGAGGTCGACGACGCCGTCGAGCTGGGTGATGTCATCCAGGCTCGCCGTGCCGCCGAGCTCAATGAGCTGTTCCCGCCAGGCGCTCAGGGCCTCCTCGACGAGGGCCTCGCGGCGCTCGGAGGGGGGCGGGCCGTCGAAGCCGGGCACGGGCGCCGCATTGACGGCGGGCGCGGGCACGGGCCCGGGCCCGCCGTCCTCCTCCGGCTCGGGGGCCGAGGACGAGGAGGGTACGGGGGTGACGTCCTTCGGCTCGTCGGCAGGCGAGGCTCTTCTGCGGCGGCGGCGGCCGAATGAGAAGAATGGAGGCGTCATATCCCCAACATAACGGCGATGAGACGACGCACCGCGCCGACGCCCCGAAAGAAGGACGATCAAGGGGCCTGTGGCGCGGACCTCCGGGCGGCCCGCCGCATTGGGCGCGGCCGTGGTCCCGCGCCACCGGGCGCAGGACCACGGGACCGCGGCGCGTGCCCCCGGCGCGATTCGAACGCGCGACACCCGCTTTAGGAGAGCGGTGCTCTATCCCCTGAGCTACGAGGGCCTGCGAGGCGCAACCTTACCAGGAGAGCACGGGCCGCTCGAACCGGGAGCGGCCGAGCGCGCCGCGGGTCCGGCGTGGATCCGGCGTGGATCCGGCCGGCCGAGCGCGCCGGCGCGGCCTCAGACCCGGCTGGGACCTGGCTCAGGCCCGGCCCCAGGGGGTGCCGCTGTTGCGCTCCGACGGCGAGGCCTCGTCGCGACTGCGGGCCGGCACCACCATGACCGGGCAGGCGGCGTGGGACAGGACGCCCTGGCTGGTGGAGCCCAGCAGCAGACCGGAGAATCCCCCCCGCCCCCGGGAGCCGACGACGACGAGGTCGACGGCGGTGGAGAACTCGCTCATGAGCTGGGCGGCGTTGCCGTCCAGGGCGTGACGGCGCACGGTGACGCCGGAGTGGCCCTCGACGGCGGCCGCGACGGCGCGGTCCAGCCCGCTGCGCACGTCGGTCAGCACCTGCTCGCGGTCGACCGCGGCCGGCAGCCAGGCCAGCGCCCCGGCGCCCGAGGCCATGGGGACGGCGGCAATGGCGGTCAGCTCCGCCCCCCAGACCTCGGCCTCCCTGACCGCCCAGCGCAGGGCCTTGCGCGCCGACTCCGAGCCGTCGACGCCGACGACGATGCGCCCCACGGGCGTGTACTCGGCGCCCTCGAGGTGGCGGGGGACGACGACCGTCGGGCAGTGCGAGTGGGCGGGCAGCGCGGAGGAGACGGTGCCCAGCAGCCGATCGGCGAAGCCTCCCCCGCCCCGGGTGCCGACGACGGCGAGGGTGGCCTCGTCGGACAGGTCGACCAGCACCCCGGCGGGATCCCCGGTCTCGAGCGAGCTGGTCACGGTCACGCCCTTGCCCTGGGCGCGCGTGACGGCCTCGTCGACGACGGCCTGCGCGCCCGAGCGGATCGCGGTGTCGTCGAGCGCGGCGTATCCGCCGTCGAGCGAGGCGGTGGTGAAGGAGGGGAGGGAGTAGGCGCACAGGATGTGAACGCGCCAGCCGCTGCGGGCCGCGCGGGCGACGGCCCAGTCCACCGCGCCGAGGGACTCCGGTGAACCGTCCGCCCCAACAAGGACTACTTTGTCTTCCGCCATGGATTCTGCCCCTTTCTGCGGGCATCGGGAGTCCGACATGTCCCATTCTGACCCCGGAGGGCGGTGTGCTTCAAACCACTCGCGCCCGGTGAACGCCCGTGTCCCGATCCGTTGCGCCGTCGTCGGCCCGGAACCGGCCGCCCCATCCCGCCACAAAGCCCGTCCCCGGCGGCGGAACGACGGCGCCCCGCCGCCTGGTCGGCAGGGGCGGGGCGAGGGACGTCGGTGGGAAGAGGGATGAGGGGGATCAGGCGACTCGCACGAAGCCGATCGGGGTCTCGTAGATGTCGCGGTAGACGACGCCGGTGGACTCGTTGCCGGCGTCGATCATCTTGCCGTCGCCCGCGTAGATGCCCACGTGGCCGCCGAAATAGACGATGTCGCCGGGCTGGGCCTCGGCGGCCGACACCATGGTGCCCGCCGCCGCCTGGGCGCCGGAGGTGCGCGGCAGGGAGATGCCCATCTGGGCGTAGACGTACTGGACGAAGCCGGAGCAGTCGAAGGCGCTCGGGCCGCTGGCCCCGTACACGTAGGGGGAGCCGACGTACTGCATGGCGACGCCGACGACGCCGCCCGCGATCGAGGGCGGAGCGACGTTGGTGGAGGCGTTGGAGGCCTGGACGTCCGCGCCCGAGTCGGAGTTGGACTCGGCCACGGCGGTAGCGGCGGTCGTAGCGGAGTTGGCCTCGGTGGCGTTGGAGTCGTCGGCCGCGGCGGGGGCCGGGGGCTCGACGACGGGCGGGGCCTCGGTGGTGACGGCCGAGACTTCAGTGACGTCGGCGGGAGCGACGACGTCGCCGGTCACGATCACGTCGTTGACGGTGACCGCCTCGCGGGCGTTGGCCGTGAGGGCGCCCAGGCCCGCGGCCTGCTGAAGAGAACCTGCGGAGGCGGCGACCTCAGTGGAACTGGCGGCGTTGGCGCCGGAGGCGATCATGGTCAGGGCCAGACCGGAAGAGGCTGCGACCACCAGACCGCGACGGGTGGCGGGAGCGATGTGAGAGATCGGGGTGAGCGGACGAGTCGCCTTGCGGTGACGTGCCGAACTGCGGGTGGTCATTGGGTGTGCGTCTCCTATTGCTGCCGACGGGGTGAGCTGTCGGGTTCGGGCTGGAGAAGCCCGGCCCGCGATATGCGGGCTTCACCCCGGAGACTCCGTGATCGGAGTCGTGGTTGGTTCCCCCGTTCCCGCCGCTCATGATGGGAACTCCCCAGAACCGGACGGCGGGACTGAGCACCGGCTCGGGGCACCGCGAGGCCTGTCCTCGCGACAAGATGAACAGTACCCGATAGCAAGGCGCGCCGTCACAATCAAATAACACACACTGAAGTGACGCCCATCACTCCTTGTCAATCGGTTAATGGAAGGAACCGCCTCCTCCGTTGGGAGGAGACGGTTCCGATCCTTGAGACCGACGGCTCGGTCAGCCGACTCGCAGGTAGGTGGGGCTCCCCCAGATGTTGGTGATGCTCACACCGGGCCCGGGGGTCGAGTGCAGGACCTGGCCGTCGCCGGCGTAGATGCCGACGTGACCGGGCCACCACAGGATATCGCCGGGACGCGCCTCGGAGGCCGAGATGACGGTCCCGCTGTTGAGGATGTCGCCCGACTGGTGCGGCAGCGAGATGCCCATCTGGGCGTAGACGTAGGAGACGAAGCCGGAGCAGTCGAAGCCGCCCGGGCCCCCGCCGCCCCACACGTAGGGGGTGCCGAGGTAGTTCGAGCCAATGGCCACGGCGCCGGAGCCGACCCCCTGCGGGACGGCGGCCGGAGCCGAAACGGCGGTGGCCTCGGCGGCGTCGTCCTCCGTGGAAACGGCGGGAGCGGCCTGGACCGGAGCCTCCTGGGCCTGCTCGGCCTCGGCCTGGGCGGCCTGCTCGGCCTGAGCCTGGGCGGCCGCCTGCTCGGCCTGAGCCTGAGCCTCGGCGGCGGCCTGGGCCGCGGCCTGCTCAGCCTCGGCCTGGGCCTCGGCGGCGGCCTGCTCGGCCTGAGCCTGGGCCTCGGCGGCGGCCTGAGCCGCGAGCTCCTCCTCGGAGGGACCGGGCGCCTCGACGGTGACCTCGGAGACGGCCAGGGTGTCGGCGTCCGCGATGACGTCGGCACCCACCTCGATCGGGGCGTTCTGAGCGGCGAGGGCCGCGGCCCGGGCGGTGGGGCCGATACTCAGAGTGCCCGCGGAGTGCTCAAGGCTCTGAGTGCTCCCACCGGCCGCGTTGGCGGCGGAGGCGATCATGGTCAGGGCCAGACCGGAGGATGCGGCGACGGCGAAACCGCGGCGCAGGGCCGGGGCGGCGTCGCTCAGTGGGGTCAACGGTCGGGCCGCCTTGCGGTGGCGCGCCAGGTTGCGTGAAGTCACGAGATTCTCCTGAAGAGCCGACGGAGTTAGCTGTCGGGTTCGGGCGGGAGTCGCCCGGCCCGCGCAATGCGGGCTTCACCCCGGAGGCCCTGGCGACGGCCAAGGGCCGGAAAAGTGGTTCCCCCGGGCCCGTCGATCGATGTCTTAACAGAAGCGGCGAACGCCGACGGGCTTGGGCTCCGTTCATCGCTTCACGTCCGATGGAGCCGAACGTTAACGGCAACGTTATACGAGCCGTGCTGCGCCGCGCGACCATCCCGTCGGGTGACTTCGGTCGCCCCGGTCACCCGGTCGCCCCGGTCGCCCCGGTCGCCCGGCCGCGCGTCGGGGCGCGTCTCGCCCCGCGAGCCGGCGGGGGGGCCGATCGCGGGGCGAGACATGTAGGGATGGGGGTGGGGTCTGAACGCACCAGAAGGAAGGGTACTGCGCCCCACCGGGGCGGAAACCGGGACCTTCAGCGCACCGGAGAATCCCGAGACCGGGATGTCAGCGCGCCAGGAAGAGGTGGCGGGCGACGTCGTCGGGCAGGACGATCGGTTCCTCGGCGCCGGTTTCCTCGGTGTCGGCCACGATCCGCACGCCGCCGCCCGTCCGACGCAGTTGGATCCGGGCGCCCGCGACGATCCGGGCGTCCTCCAGCGAGGCGAGGAGGGCGGCGTCGGCCTGGATCGGCTCGCCGATCCGGGTGATGACGGCCTCGGTGCGGCCTTCGCGGGCGGCGCGGTCCGCGCTGTGCTCGTCGTCCGAGGGATGGGGGTGCTCGGCGCTGCGCGGCGGGATCGGGTTGCCGAAGGGGTCGGCGGTCACGCCCCGCAGGATGAGGTCCAGGCGGTCCTCGACCTGCTCGCTCATCACGTGCTCCCACCGGCAGGCCTCGTCGTGGACGAGGCGGCGGTCCAGCCCGATGACGTCCATGAGCAGTCTTTCCGCAAGGCGATGCTTGCGAATCACCTCGGTGGCCCGCCGTCGGCCCTCGTCGGTGAGCTGGAGGGAGCGGTCCTTGGCGACGTGGATGAGGCCGTCGCGCTCCATGCGGGCCACGGTCTGGGAGACCGTCGGACCCGAGTGGCCGAGGCGCTCGACAATGCGGGCGCGCAGCGGAGGAACGCCGTCCTCCTCGAGTTCGTAGACGGCCTTGAGGTACATCTCCGTGGTGTCGATGAGTTCGCTCATGCCGGTGCCTCCTGGGAGCGGTTGCGGTGCACCCGGAGGGCGCCCGACGGCGGGGCGGGGCGGACCCCCCGAACCCCCTCACAGGATATCGAGGCGGCTCAGTCGGGGTCGGCGGACGACGTCTCGAATGCGTCGCCGTCGGACGGGGCGGCCGCCGGGGCGGCGTCGGCCTCGGCGGCGGGACGGACCGCGGCGGCGTCGGCCCCGCCGGCGCACAGGAAGGGCCGGGAGGAGGAGTAGGTCGAATCCGCGCACCGGTGGCGGCGGGTCCAGACCACGGCCGCCAGGGCGCTGACGACGGCCGCCGCCCCGCCCGCGGCAATGCCCGCGCGCGGGCCCCACTGGTCGCTGACCCAGCCGATGACCGGCGCGCCGACGGGCGTGGTCCCCAGGAGGAACATCATGTAGATGCTCATGACCCGCCCGCGCACCGCCGGGGAGGTGGTGAGTTGAATGGTCTGGTTGGCGCTGGTGAGCAGGGTCAGCACGCACAGGCCCACGGGGATCGAGGACAGGGCGAAGAGCGCGTAATTCGGGGCGGCGGCCATGAGGAGCGAGGAGAGCCCCAGGAGGAGGGAGGCGATGATGACGGTGCGCACGCGCGGGGTCTTGCGCCGCGCCGCCCACAGCGCGCCGGACAGGGAGCCGACCGCGAAGACCGACGAGACGGTGCCGTAGGCGTCGGACTCCAGGTCGAAGACGCTGCGGACCATCGCGGCCATGGTGACCTGGAAGTTGAGGGTGAACATGGAGACCACGGAGATGATCACAATAATGACGAGCAGGTCCGCGCGGTGGCGGACGTACGCCAGGCCCTCGCGCAGCTGCCCCTTGGCGCGGGCGGCGCGCGGGACGTCGTAGAGCTCCCCCGTCCTCATGGTCATCAGGGCCAGTGCCGGGCACAGGAAGATCAGGGCGTTGACGAGGAAGACCCACCCGGGGCCCGCCCAGGCGATGACCAGGCCGCTGGCGGCGGGCCCGAGCAGGCGCGCCGCGTTGAATGAGGCGGAGTTGAGGCCGACGGCGTTGGCCAGGCGGTCCGTGGGGACCATGCGGGCGACGAAGATCTGGCGGGCGGGCGCGTCGTAGGCGACGGCGAGCCCCGAGGCGAAGGCGGCGAGGTAGACGTGCCACAGTCGGGCGCCCCCGACGAGGACGTCCAGCCCGAGCACCAGCGAGACCAGGCCCATCGAGCTCTGGGTGACAATGAGGAAGCGGCGCTGGTCCACTCGGTCGGCGACGAGGCCGGCGTGGACGGAGAAGAGCAGCGCCGGCAGGAACTGGAGCGCCGTGGTCAGGCCGGTGGCGGAGGCGGAGTCGTCGGTCAGGACGCGCAGGACGAGCCAGTCCTGGGCCACGCGCTGCATCCAGGAGCCGGTGTTCGCGACCAGGGCTGCGAAGAACCAGACCCGGTAGTTGTGGAACCTCAGTGACTCAAAGATGGACACGGCGGGAGAGGGCCTTCGATTCGTGACGGGTGCGAGTGATTCGTCGGCTCCGCCGCGAGGCGGCGGCCGGACGGGTCGAATTATTCTACTCCTTGGTCGGTCGGGCGGCCGACCGTGCGCCCGCCCCGTGTCCGGGGCCGGCCGGGCCAATGACGGGGGCGGGGCCTCGCGGCGCCCCCGCGAAACCCCGCCCTCGCCGTCGGCCGACGAGACCCGGCTCAGGACACGCCCAGGATCGCCCTGATGGGCGTGAGCGTGAAGTAGACGACGAACAGGGCGCCGGCCACCCACATGAGCGGGTGGATCTGCCTGACCCGCCCGCGCGCCAGCTGGACCACCAGGTAGGCGATGAAGCCCGAGCCGATGCCATTGGTGATCGAGTAGGAGAAGGGCATCATAATGATGGTGATGAAGGCCGGCAGGGCGATCTCCGGGGACTTCCAGTCGATGTCCGTCACCTGGGTCATCATGAGGAAGCCGACG
>ERZ772964.928-NODE-928-length-11408-cov-83.7629_pt1 | contig 11408 bp, 5 predicted proteins | sample MGYA00580675_ERZ772964 | MGnify/ENA primary metagenome ERZ772964 (study PRJEB29015, sample SAMEA2737941) | human oral metagenome | biome: human oral; feature: human-associated habitat; material: dental | place: China | collected 2139 ...
GAGCGCTTCGAGGGCCAGGACTGGCTGCCCGAGCTCAACCACTCCTGCGAGGCGGTGGCCGACCTCGTCACCGAGGTCATGACCCACTGGTGCGAGCGCGGCGTGGACGGGTGGCGGCTGGACGCGGCCTACGCCGTCGATCCCGCCTTCTGGACGCGGGTGCTTCCCCGGGTGCGCCGCGCCCACCCGGGGGTCTACGTCGTGGGCGAGGTCATCCACGGGGACTACGCCGCCATCGTGGCCGCCTCGGGCATGGACTCCGTGACCCAGTACGAGCTGTGGCAGGCGATCTGGCACTCCCTGGCCGACGCGAACTTCTACGAGCTGGACTGGACCCTGGGGCGCAACGCCGAGCTGCTGGAGACCTTCGTGCCGTGGACCTTCGTCGGCAACCACGACACCACCAGGATCGCCTCCCAGCTGCCCGACGCGCGCCGTCTGCCCCACGCGCTGGCCCTGCTCATGACCCTGCCGGGCACGCCGGCCGTCTACTACGGAGACGAGGACGGCCTGCGCGCCGTCAAGGAGGACCGGCTCGGCGGGGACGACGCCATCCGCCCCGAGCTGCCCGCCTCGCCCGAGGACAGGCCCGCCGGGCCGGTGCGCGCCCTGCACCAGGCGCTCATCGGCGCGCGCCGCCGTCTGCCGTGGCTGCACGACGCCGAGGTGGAGGCGCTCCACCTGGACAACACGGTCCTGTCGCTGCGCATGCGCCCCCGCCGGCCCGAGGGCGAGGGCGCTAAGAGCCCCGAGGCCGTGCTCGTCCTCAGCCTGGAGGAGAGCGAGGTCTGGCTGCCCGCGGCGGGCCGCAGCCACGTCCTGGCCTCGACCCACGACGCCCCGCCCCCGCGGCCCGAGCGCGACGGCGTCGTCCTGCCGCCGCTGGGCTGGGCCGTCCTGACCTGAGACGCGGCCCCGTCCGCCTCCGCGCCGAGATCGGTTCACTTCCGCGCCGAGATCGGTTCACTTCCGCGCCGAGATCGGTTCATGGGGCCGCGGGGCGCGGATAGGCTGGGGTCATGACGACCTACGGACTCATCGGTGCGGGCAACATGGCGGGGGCGATCGTGGACGGCCTGGTCGCCTCCGGGCGCGGCGCCGACACGACGGTGTGGAGCGCGCACGGCTCTGCCGCGGCACTGGCGGCGCGCACCGGCGTGCGCCTCGCCCCCGGCCCCGAGGAGCTCGTGCGCGCCGGCGACGTCGTCGTCCTGGCGGTCAAGCCGCACGTCATCCCCGTCGTGGTGGCACCGCTGCAGGAGGTCCTGACCGAGCGGAGGCCCCTGGTCGTCTCGATCGCGGCGGGGCTGACGACGGCGCACCTGGAGGCCCTGCTGCCGAGCGGCACCCGGGTGGTGCGGGCCATGCCCAACATGGCGGCGGCCGTGCGCGAGTCCATGACGGCGCTGACGGCAGGCGCAACGGCGAGCGAGGACGACCTGGATGTCGCCGCCTCCCTCATGAGCCTGGTCGGCCGCACGGTGGTCCTGGCGGAGAAGGACTTCCCGGCCTTCATCGCCATGGCCGGCTCCTCGCCCGCCTTCATCCTCACCTTCATCGAGGCGCTCGCCCGGGGCGGCGTGGAGGCGGGGCTGCCCAAGGCGCAGGCGGTCGAGGTCATCACCCAGGCGGTGCTCGGCTCGGCGGTCATGGTCGGCCGCGAGGCGGAGCGCCGGGCCGCGGGCGAGACCGGCCGCACGCCGGCGGACCTGATCGACGCCGTGTGCTCCCCCGGCGGGACGACGGTGGCGGGCCTGGTCGCCATGGAGCGGGCGGGCTTCTCTCCCGCCGTCGTCGAGGCGGTGCGAGCCACGGTGGCCCGCGACCGCGCGCTCGGGGCCTGACCGCGCGCCCGGCCGCGCCGAGCCGATCCGGCCGCGGACGCCCGGAGCCCTCCGGTTTCAGCCCCGGGCGAGGTGCCAGCGGGAGGAGGCCGCGGACGCCTCGACGAAGTCTCGGAAGGGGCCGGGCGCACTGGCCAGCTCGGTCGGCGCGCCCCGCTGCGCCACCCGCGCGCCTCCGTCGGCGGGCTCCAGGAAGACGACCTCGTCGGCCCGCCGGACCGTGGACAGGCGGTGGGCCACCACGATGACGGTGCGCCCGTGGGACAGCTCGCGGACGACCTCGGTGATCGCCGACTCGTTCTCCCCGTCCAGGGCGGAGGTGATCTCGTCGAGCAGGAGGATCGGGGCGTCCTTGACGAAGGCGCGGGCGATCGAGACGCGCTGGCGCTCGCCGCCGGACAGGCTCAGGCCGCCGGGGCCCACCTGCGTGTCCCACCCGTGCGGGAGCGCCTCGATGACCCGGTCGAGGCGGGCGCGACGGGCCGCCTCGGCCAGCTCGGCGTCGGTGGCCCCGGGCCGGGCGACGCGCAGGTTCTCCCGGATGGTCGTGTCGAAGAGGTAGACGTCCTGGAAGACCATGGAGGTCATGGCCATGATCTCGGCGGTGGGCAGGGCGCGCACGTCGGCGCCGCCGATGGTCACGGCCCCGGAGCCGACGTCCCAGAAGCGGGCGGCCAGGCGCAGGATCGTGGACTTCCCGGCGCCGGAGGGGCCCACCAGCGCGGTGACGCGCCCCTGCGGCGCGGTCAGGGACACGTCCTTCAGGACGGGGCGGCCCTCGTCGTAGGAGAAGGAGACGCTCTCCAGGGCGATCGTGGTGCCCTCGGGGCGGGCCCGCTCCTCGGGGGCGGGCTCGGGCAGGGGCTCGGCGTCGAGGATGGAGCTCATGGCGGTCAGGGCGACCCGGGCGCTGTCGGCCTCGGTGGAGAACAGGGCGGCCCTGGTCAGCGGCATGAGCATGCGCGAGGTGACGGTCATGATCGCCAGGTAGGCGACCACGTCGAGCCGGTGGCCGCTGACCAGGGACAGGCCCGTGGCCATGACCAGGGCGAAGGCGATATTGACGACGAGGTTGAAGGCCTGGGCGGGCCGGCTCTTGATGCGCAGGCTGCTCAGGGTGGCCTCCGAGTCGGCCTCGAGGGCCGCGCGCGCCGGCTCCCAGCCGGTCTCGGTGACGCCGCTGGCCCGCAGCACCGGCTGGAGGCGGGCGAGCTCGACCAGGCGGCCGGCCGCCGCCGCCGAGGCGGAGTCCTCCATCTCGTTGGCACGGGTGGTCGCCGCGGCCATGAGCCGCCAGATGAGGGCCAGGGGGATGATCGTGAGCGCCATGATCAGGGCCAGCGGCCACTCGACGAAGGCCGTGGCCACGAGCATGACCACCGGCACGATGAAGGCGTTGCACAGGTGGGGGATGACCAGGGAGGTCAGGTGCGACAGGGTGTTGACCTCCTTGGAGGTCGCGTTGACCACGGCGGCCTGCCTCTGGGCGTTGAACCAGCCCAGCGGCAGGGCGAGGACGTGCTCGGCGACCCGGTCGATCATGGTGTCGCAGACCTCGAAGACGCTCACGCGGTAGGAGCGGAACATCGCGAAGGCGTCCACGAGGAAGGTCGCGGCCCCGAGCACGACGACGGCGATGAGCCAGGCGGTCAGGGAGCCCGAGCGCCCGTAGAAGGCGCGCAGGAAGGGGACCATGAGCGCCAGGGTCACGCCCTGGAGGACCGCCGAGGCGACGAACCAGGCGAGCACCACCCGCATCTCTCGCGCGTTGACCAGGCGCAGCAGCATCGTCCACATCGTCCGCATGGTCATTCCCCTTCCTCGGCGGCGGGGGCCGCGGCGGCCCCGGCGCGCTCGCGGCCCCCGGGACCGTCATCGCCGTCATCATCATCTGAGCCGCCGGGGCCGCCGGGGTCCAGGTCCTGGCTGCGCCACATGGAGGCGTAGCGGCCGCCCTCCGCCATGAGCTCGTCGTGGCGCCCGCGCTCGACGATCCGCCCGTCGTCGACGACGAGGATCTGGTCGGCGTCGCGCACGGTGGACAGGCGGTGGGCGATGACGATGACGGTGCGGCCGGCGGCCAGGCGGGACAGGGCCAGGTGGATGTCGCGCTCGGAGGCGGGGTCGGCCTGGGCGGTGGCCTCGTCCAGGACGAGGACGGGGGCGTCCTGGAGGTAGGCGCGGGCCAGGGTGACCCGCTGCTGCTCGCCGCCCGAGAGGAAGCCGCCCTCCTCGCCCAGGACGGTGTCGTAGCCGCGGGGCAGGCGGGTGATGCGCTCGTGGATGCAGGCGGCGCGGGCCGCGGCCTCGATCTGCTCGCGGGTGGCCCCGGGGCGCCCCAGGGCGATGTTGTCGGCCACCGAGTCGTGCGACAGGTCCACGTCCTGCAGCACGATCGCGACCCGGGAGAGCAGCCAGGAGAAGGCCGCCTCGCGCACGTCGACGCCGGCCACGCGCACGGCGCCGTCGTCGACGTCGTAGAAGCGGGCGATGAGGCGGGCCAGGGTGGACTTCCCGCCCCCGGAGGGGCCGACGAGGGCGGTGACGGTACCCGGCTCGGCGGTGAAGGAGACGCCCCGCAGCACCGGGGAGCCGGCCTCGTAGGAGAAGGTGACGTCGTCGGCCTCGACGCGGCCCGGGGCCGGCCCCTCCCCCTCGCTGCGGGCGCCCTCGGGCATGGGCTCGGCGGACAGGAGCTCGGCGGTGGTCCGGGCGGCCATGCGGGACTCGTACAGCTGCTGCATCATGCCGACCAGCGTCTGCAGCCCCTCGGGCAGGCCCAGCGCCAGCAGGAAGAAGGGCAGGGTGGCGGACAGCTGGGTCCACCCCTGGGCCACGAACAGGACCGCCAGGGGCGCGACGGTGGCGAAGACGGTCGCGGGCCGCAGGAAGGCGCCCATGAGGCTGATGGTCCTCCCGGAGGCGGAGACCCACTCGTAGGAGATGTCGGAGAAGTGCTCGCGGGCGGCGTTGAAGCGGGTACGGGTCGCGTCGGCGGCCTGGAAGCTCTTGATCTCCTTCATGCCCTCGAGCATCTCGACGGTGGCGGCCGACAGCCGGGTCTGCGCGACGCCGAAGCGGTCGGTGATGTCGCCGAAGCCGCGCATGGTGGGGGCCGCGGCGGCGGCCAGAACCAGGCACCACGCACCCAGCAGGGCGAGCGCGAGCCGCCAGTCCGCCCACAGGAGGTAGGCCATGCCCGCGGCCGCCCCGACGGCGGCGTTGGTGGCGTCCCCGGGCACGTGGGCCACCAGGGTGTGGATGGAGGAGGTGTCGTCGGCGACCATCTTGCGTATGGCGCCGTGGGGGATGGCGGCCACGCGCCCCAGCGGCAGGTGGCCGAGGGCGTCGACCACCTGCGTGCGCAGCAGGTGGCGCAGCCTGGCCTCGGCCAGGTGGGTGACCCCCAGGCCCAGGAAGTAGAGCACCTGCGCGGCGAAGAGGGAGACGACGGCGATGGCCGCCCATGCCCACGTGCTGCCGGCCCAGCCGGAGCGCTCCGACTCGCCCAGCCAGATGGCCGCCATATTGTGCAGCGCCGCGTACGGCACGACGCCGAGAACGGCCCCGGCGGCCGTGAGCAGGCCGGAGGCGACCATGGCTCTGCGCGCGGGACTGATGAGCGTGCCGATGGTGACCGCCATCCTGTTCCTCCTCATCTACCAGCGCAGTCGGCCCGGAGCGGGGATGCACCGCGCTAGATCAGGCGATCCTAATTCTCAATAGGGGCAGGGGCCAGGGCCCTTGTTCCCAGTTCCCGGGGGCGGCCGGAGCGCTCGGCGTCGGCTCCCGGACGGGCATGACGGCGGCCGCAGCCGCTGCGCGGAGTACTACCGGTCGCGCGGTCAGGGGGTGGTGGCGGAATCGGACGGCTGCGCGGGCGCCGTCGGCTGCGGAACGCCGGTCTCGGAGGCCAAGGAGTGCTGAGAGTGCTGCGGGTGGGGCGGCGCGGGGTCCTCGGACTGCTTCTCCGTCTCTGCGTCGGGCCGCTCGTCCGGCTCACCGGACCTGTCGGAGTCCGCAGCCTCGGGCGCGTCAGCACCACCGTAATCACGGTCATCGGCGTCGTACTGGCCGGCGTCGGGCTGGGCCGCGTCCGACGCGGAGGCCTCGGGTGTCGGCAGGCCGGCCCCGGAGGCGCCCGGAGCGGCGGGTCGGGCCGTCCTGGCGGGGGCGGTCCTGGTGGTCTGCGCCGTCGGCGACGGCTGCCCGGCCTCGGCGGTGCTGGTGACCGTAGGACGAGCGGCCCCCTGGCCGCTCTCCCGCCCCCCGGAGCCGGGCACGATGATGGCCAGGGCGGCGACGACCCCGAGACCGGCGACCACGGCGACGCCGATCTGGGCGCGGGCCAGCGAGGACAGCCGCTTGGTCGTCGAGGCCTTCACCGCGGGAATCGGAGCGACGGGCGTGCTCGGCGCCCGCTCGTCGGCCAGCGAGCCGGCCGGCCTGGCAATATCGGCGCTGACGGGCTCGACGGAGCCGGTATCCTCCTGCAGGCGCCGCTGCGCCTCCAGCTCGGCGGCGCCCGCGGGCGCAGAGGACGCCGAAGATGAAGCATGTACACGACCGGGTGCCGGGCGGGGGTCAGGGGATGTCCCGGACGGAGCCGTCTGAGAGCGCTCGTCCACGGGCTCTCCTCTCAGTGGTTTCGGGAAGTCGGGTGCTGGGCGGGTTGCTGGTCAGTGGGTTGCCTGCAACAGAACGATAAACGTCCGTGGGCTCAGTTTCATCCCGTCCCCGCATCCGCGTGCGCGGCACGTGCCCCGCACGCACCGCCCGGACCGCCCCGTAGCCCACTTCACACAGCGGTGCAGGGCGCCCGTTCAAGGCGCGCCTGCGCCCCGTGACAGAATCGGGCTCATGTCTGGTTCCCCCGCCGAGCGCTCCCCCCGCCTCCTGCCCTCCGAACCGCACAGCCCCCGCGTTCCCGCCAGGGTGAGCGCCGACGGCCTGGAGGCCGCGTGGGGCGAGCGCTGGCAGGCCGAGGGCACCTACGCCTTCGACCGCGGTGCTGAGCGGGCCGAGGTCTTCTCCATCGACACCCCGCCGCCCACGGTCTCCGGCTCTCTCCACGTGGGGCACGTCTTCTCCTACACCCACACCGACGCCGTCGCCCGCTTCCAGCGCATGCGCGGGAGGGCCGTGTTCTACCCCATGGGCTGGGACGACAACGGCCTGCCCACCGAGCGCCGCGTCCAGAACTACTTCGGCGTGCGCTGCGACCCGACCCTGCCCTACGACCCCGGCTTCGAGCCGCCCTTCGCCGGCGGGCAGGGCAGGTCGGACAGGGCCAGGGACCAGGTGCCGATCTCGCGGCGCAACTTCGTCGAGCTGTGCGAGCGGCTGACCGTCGAGGACGAGGCCCAGTTCGAGGTCCTGTGGCGCCGCCTGGGCCTGTCCGTGGACTGGTCCCAGACCTACCAGACCATCGGGAAGCGGGCCCGCAGGGTCGCCCAGGCCGCCTTCCTGCGCAACCTGGCGCGCGGCGAGGCCTATCAGAGCGCCGCCCCGGGCCTGTGGGACGTGACCTTCCAGACGGCGGTCGCCCAGGCCGAGCTGGAGTCCCGGGAGTACGAGGGCTTCTACCACCGCATCGCCTTCCACCTCGTCGACGCCGGGGCCGCCGCCGCGGCCGTGGCGGCGGGCGCCCCGATCGAGCAGGGCCCGACGGGCGGCGCCGACATCTGCGTGGAGACGACGCGCCCCGAGCTGCTGCCGGCCTGCGTGGCCCTGGTGGCCCACCCCGACGACGAGCGCTTCAAGCCGCTGTTCGGCATGACCGTCGCCTCCCCCGCCTTCGGCGTCGAGGTGCCCGTGCTGCCCCACCCCGAGGCCGAGATGGACAAGGGCGCGGGCATCGCCATGTGCTGCACCTTCGGCGACACCACCGACATCGCCTGGTGGCGCGACCTCGACCTGCCGCTGCGCGCGGTGCTGCGCAAGGACGGGCGCCTGGAGACCGAGACCCCCGCGTGGATCACCGACGCCCACGGCCGCGAGGTCTACGAGGCCATGGCCGGAAAGACCACCTACTCCGCCCGCAAGGCGGTCGTCAGCGAGCTGGCCGCCACCGGCGAGATGCGCGGCGAGCCCGTCAGGACGGTGCGCCAGACCAGCTTCTTCGAGAAGGGCGACAAGCCCCTGGAGATCGTCACCTCCCGCCAGTGGTACATCCGCAACGGCGGCAGGGCGTGGACCAACCCGGCCAGCGGCGAGGACCTGCGCGCCGAGCTGCTTCAGCGGGGCCGCGAGCTGGCCTTCCACCCCGACTTCATGCGGGTGCGCTACGAGAACTGGGTGGGGGGCCTGAACAACGACTGGCTCATCTCCCGCCAGCGCTTCTTCGGCGTGCCCTTCCCGCTGTGGTACAGGGTCGGCGCCGACGGCGAGGTCGACTACGACGCGGTCATCACCCCCGATGAGTCGGCCCTGCCGGTGGACCCCTCCTCGGACGTGCCCGCCGGCTACACGGAGGCCCAGCGCGGCGCACCCGGCGGGTTCGTGGGCGAGCTGGACATTATGGACACCTGGGCCACATCCTCCCTGTCCCCCGAGCTGGCCTGCGGGTGGCTGACCGACGACGACCTGTTCGCCCGCACCTACCCCATGGACCTGCGCCCCCAGGGCCAGGACATCATCCGCACCTGGCTGTTCTCCACCGTGGTGCGCGCCGACCTGGAGTTCGGCGCGCTGCCGTGGGCGCACGCGGGCCTGTCCGGGTGGATCCTGGACCCGGACCACAAGAAGATGTCCAAGTCCAAGGGGAACGTCGTCACCCCCATGGACCTGCTGGAGAAGTACGGCTCCGACGCCGTGCGCTACTGGGCGGTCTCGGCCCGCCTGGGCCTGGACGCCACCTTCGACGAGGCACAGATCAAGGTCGGGCGCCGCCTGGCCATCAAGGTCCTCAACGCCTCCAAGTTCGCCCTGTCCATGGGACTCCCCTTCGACGCCGATGAGGCGGCTCTGGCCGCCGCGCCGCCGCCGAGCCTGGAGGCGGGCGCCGTCACCGAGCCCATCGACCGCGCGGTGCTGGCCGCCCTGGCCGACGTCGTCGAGACCGCGACGACCGCCCTCGAGGGCTTCGAGCACGCGCGCGCGCTGGAGGTCGCGGAGTCGCTGTTCTGGACGTTCTGCGACGACTACATCGAGCTGGTCAAGGACCGCGCCAACGACTTCGACGGGACCCATGACGCCGCGGCGGTGCGCAGCGCCCGCACCACGCTGGCGATCGCGGTGGACACCTTCGTGCGCCTGCTGGCCCCCTTCCTGCCCTTCGTCACCGAGGAGGTGTGGAGCTGGTACCGCACCGGCAGCGTCCACCGCTCCGCCTGGCCCGAGGCGGCGGGCCTGCGAGCGGCCGCGGGCGACGCCGACGCCGGTCTGGTCGAGCGCGCGGGAACGGCCCTGGCGGCCCTGCGCAAGGTGAAGTCGGAGGCCAGGACGAGCCAGAAGACGCCGATCCTGTCGGTCGCCCTGGCGGTGGCGCCCGAGGTCGCGCCCGCCATTGAGGCCGTGCGCGCGGACCTGCTGGAGGCCGCCAAGGTCACCGGCCCCTTCACGGTCGAGGTCGCCGAGGCCGCGGCTGAGCAGGTTGACGACGCCGCGGGGCCGGAGAGCAGCCCGGTGAGCGTGACCGCCGTCGAGCTCGGCCAGGCCCCGCCCAGGCGCAAGAGGCCCTGACGCCGTCGGCCGGTGCGGGCTCGGGCCCCGGCGGCGTGGCGCGCGTAGAACGCCGGAAGCCTGCGCGTCCCGACGGGCCCGCCGGCGCAGCCGTGAAGCGTGCTCCAGGCCACGAGGCGCAGCGTGTCCGCCCGCCCGGGGCTGACGAGCCCCAGGGCCCCGATGAGGACGGCACGACGGCGAGCGGGACGGTGCTGACCTTCGCCGGCCGCCCCAGGGCGCAGAAGGCGCAAGACCCCGCCAGGTGAGGACCTGCGGCCACTCCGCGCGCCACGCGCCCTCCTGCCCGGCCATCAGGCGGTCGACGCAGGGCTGCGCGAGATCGGCGCCGTGAATGGGATTGATCCGGGCCTCCGGGCGGAGGAGGGGGCTCGCCTTCTGCCTGGTGACGCCCGGGCCCTGTTGTAAAAGCCGTCGGGGCCGGCGCCGGTGGTGTGCGGTGGCCTGGCCGAAAGGTGGGGGCTGCACGTGGGAGCGGGGGAGCCCGCCGGGGCTGGGGGGCATGGGCGGAGTAAGGCGGAGGGCATGGGCGGGGTAAGGCGGGCGGGAAGTCTCGCGGGGTGAGACGGGCGGTGCGCCCGCGGCGATGCCGGTGTTCCATGCCGGCCGCCGGCCCGCAACGCCGACGGCGCCGGCGCGGGAGGAGGGACAATGCCGTCATGGCGAACCCGTCCTCCCCCTCCCCGTCCCCCTCCTCCGGCGCCCCCGCCGGGCGCGGCGCGCTGGAGTGGCACGCCCCCACCCTGGTGCGCACCGACGAGCGGACGACGATCCCCGCACTGCTGCGGGCGCGCGTCTCCCGCTCGGCGGACCGCCCGCTCATCGCCCGCAAGCAGGAGATGAGCGAGGTGTGGCGGACCATGACTGCCCAAGACTTCTCCGAGGAGGTCGAGTCGGTCGCCTCCGGCCTCATCGGCATGGGGCTGGAGCCCGGCGAGCGGGTCGCCATCATGTCGCGCACCCGGTACGAGTGGACGCTGCTCGACTTCGCCTGCTGGGCCGCGGCCCTGGTCCCGGTCCCCATCTACGAGACGAGCTCGGCCGAGCAGATCGCCCACGTCCTGACCGACGCCGATGTCAGCCTCGTCGTCACCGAGACGATCACCATGGCCGAGCTAGTCCGCGCGGCCGCCGCCTCGGCGGGGCGGGAGAGCACCCGGGTGCTGTCCCTGGACACCGAGGCGATCCGCGCCATCACCGAGGCCGGCCGCAGCGCGCCCGGCTCCTCCCTGGCCGAGCGCGCCGACTCCCTGACGACGTCCTCCATCGCCACCATCGTCTACACCTCGGGCACCACCGGCGCGCCCAAGGGCACCGTCCTGTCCCACGGCAACTTCACCGACCTGTGCGTCAACTCCCACCAGTGGATGCCGGAGATCGCCATGGGGCGGGGCTCCAGGCTCCTGCTCTTCCTGCCCCTGGCCCACGTGTTCGCGCGCTTCCTGGAGCTGTTCCAGATCTCCGGGGAGGGCGTCATCGGCCATGCGCCCGACACGAAGAACCTCCTGTCCGACCTCGCCTCATTCCGCCCGTCCTACCTGCTGGTGGTGCCGCGGGTGCTTGAGAAGATCTACAACTCCGCCGACGCCCGGGCCGGCTCAGCCAGCGCCCGGAGGGTGTTCCGCTGGGCCGCCAGGATCGCCGTCGCCTACTCCCGGGCGCTGGACACCCCGGCCGGACCGTCCCGCGCGCTGCGCGCCCAGCGGGCCGTGGCCGACCGCCTGGTCTACCAGCGCATCCGCACCCTCGTGGGCGGGAGGGCGGACTGGATCATCTCCGGCGGAGCGCCCCTGTCCCAGCGCCTGGCCCACTTCTACCGGGGGCTCGGCATCCCCGTCCTGGAGGGCTACGGCCTGACCGAGACCGTGGGCCCGGTCTCGG
>ERZ772964.932-NODE-932-length-11382-cov-6.29937_pt1 | contig 11382 bp, 9 predicted proteins | sample MGYA00580675_ERZ772964 | MGnify/ENA primary metagenome ERZ772964 (study PRJEB29015, sample SAMEA2737941) | human oral metagenome | biome: human oral; feature: human-associated habitat; material: dental | place: China | collected 2139 ...
TGTCCGACGACGTCGGCTACTCCGTCCACGACGTCGAGGACGCCATCGCCCTGGGGCGCCTGAACCCCGCCTGGCTCCACCATGCCGGCGAAATCGACTCGGTCATTGACTCCACCCTGTCCTGGTACCGGCCACGGGCCACCGCCGACGAGCTGGGCGAGGCCTGGCAGCGCCTATCCGCACAGCCCTACTGGATCCGGGCGTACACCGGGGCGCGCTCAGACGCCGCGGCGTTGAAGAACCTCACCAGCGAACTCATTGGCCGCTTCGTTTCAGCGGTGGGGGAGGCCACGCGCGAGGTCTACGGGGAAGGCCAGCTCACGCGCTACGGCGCCGACCTGGTCATCCCCGAGTCCACAGCCACCGAGATCCTTCTACTCAAAGGCGTCGCCGTCCACTACGTAATGGCCCCGCGCGAGCACGAGCCGGTCTACCTGCGCCAGCGCACCGTCATTTTCGACCTGGCCGACGCCCTCATGACCTCCCGCGGCGAGCACCTGGACCCTGCGCTCGCGGGCGACTGGCGGGTGGCCGAGGATGAGGCTGCCCGACTGCGGGTGGTGGTCGACCAGATCGCCTCCCTGACCGATACCTCGGCCCGCACCTGGCACGCTCGTCTGTGCGGCATGTTCTCCCAGGTCTGAAGCTTCTCCCAGATCTGAAGCGCGCCGACCCGGTGCGCACTGGTTGGTGCGCACCGGTCAGCGCCTGTCGGGCCGGCGTCTCCAGCCGGGATGAGCGGACGATCCCAATGGCGCCCCGGGCCTCGCCTAGGATGAGCGCATGGCGGGGCTCATTAAGCGCGAGGACATTGACGCAGTGCGTCAGCGCGCCAGGATCGAGGACGTGGTCGGCGAGCAGGTGACCCTCAAGCCCGCCGGGGTCGGCTCCCTCAAGGGCCTGTGCCCCTTCCACGACGAGCGCACCCCCTCCTTCCATGTCCGCCCCCAGCTGGGCCTGTGGCACTGCTTCGGCTGTGGGGAGGGCGGGGATGTCATCTCCTTCGTCCAGCGAATCAACCACCTGGGCTTCGCCGAGGCGGTCGAGTACCTGGCCGACCGCACCGGGGTACAGCTGCGCTACGAGGACGGCGGCCAGGTCACCCGCGGCGTCGAGCCCGGCACTCGCCAGCGTCTCCTGGACGCCAACCGTCTGGCCCAGGCCTGGTTCGCCGAGCAGTTGGCCACCCCAGAGGCCCAGCACGCCCGTGACTTCCTCACCGGCCGCGGCTTCGACCGCCATGCGGCGGCGCACTTCGGGGTCGGCTACGCGCCCGCGGGCTGGGACAACCTCGCCCGCCGATTGCGCGACGCCGGCTATACCGAGCGCGAGCTGGTCGAGTCTGGACTGTGCAGTCAGGGAGGGCAGGACGGCCGACGCATCTACGACCGTTTCCGCGACCGGCTCATCTGGCCCATCCGGGACGTCACCGGCGCCACCGTCGGCTTTGGCGCTCGGCGCCTGTCCGAGGAGGACCAGGGCCCCAAGTACCTCAACACCCCCGAGACCGCCATCTACCACAAGAGCCAGGTGCTCTACGGCCTGGACCTGGCCAAGAGGGAGATCGCCCGCAGTCACCGCATTGTCGTGGTCGAGGGCTACACCGACGTCATGGCCGCCCACCTGTCGGGGGTGCCTACGGCGGTGGCCACCTGCGGCACGTCGTTCGGTGGCGAGCATGTGCGCATTGTGCGCCGTCTGCTGGGAGACGCCGCTGACCCGTCCGCCGGGGTGATCACCGGCCACCAGGCCCGCGGGGGGGAGATCGTCTTCACCTTCGACGGCGATGCCGCCGGACGCAAGGCGGCGCTGCGCGCCTACGCTGAGGACCAGCACTTCGCCGCCCAGACCTTCGTGGCCATAGAGCCGACCGGCCTGGACCCCTGTGACCTGCGCATGGCTGAGGGGGACGCTGCGATCCCGCGGTTGCTGGAGCGGCGCACCCCGCTGTTCGAGTTCGTGATCCGCACCTCCCTGTCCAGCCTCGACCTGGACACCGCCGAAGGGCGCGTGCGCGGCCTGCGCGCCGCCGCCCCCGTGGTTGCCGGTATTCGTGATCGTGCGCTGCGCCGGGAGTACACGCGCCGCCTAGCCGGATGGCTGGGCATGCCCGAACCCGAGGTGGCCTCAGCCGTGCGTTTTGCCGAACGTCGCGGCGCCCGGGGCCCGGGGCCGCAGGCCCCCGGCGGCGACGAGGAGGTCCCCTTCCAGGGGAAAGCGCCCACCAGCAGTCGGTTGCCGCAGTCCACCGACCCGGTCATTGAACTGGAGCGGCAGGTCCTGGCTGTCATGGTCCAGTTCCCCGTGGCCGCCGCCGCGGCCGGTGCCGACGACCTGGACCCGGCATCTTTCAGCCAACCCGTTCACCGTGCCGTCTTCGAGGCTCTCCAAGCCGCCGGGGGTACCCAAGAAGTGCCCGAGTTGGTGAATCAGGCCCTCCAGTCGGGCACCGGGCAGCATGAGGTGGTGGGGCGGGCAGCCATCCACTGGATTGAGCAGGTGCGCGCCGGGGCCATCGCCTCTGTGGACGCCGCCCTGACGGAACTCGCCGTGGTTCCGCTGCCCATTCCAGAGCCGCGCAACCGGGCCGGGGCGGGGGAGGCCGACACCGACGCGGCTCAGCGCCTGGCGGGGGAGGCGGTGACGGCTCTGACCAGGGTGGCCATCAACCGGCGCCTGGCCGAGTTGCGCGCCAGGCAGCGGCGCATGTCCCCGGACGCCCAGGGGTACCGTGAACTCTTCGAGGAGATTGTGGGTCTGGAGAGCCGCCGCATGCAGATGGCCCGCCAGGCCTGAGGCGGGCCGGGGAGGTTGGCCGGGACGGTTGCCGTGCCGCCGTGAGCCAGGTCCAGGGCGCCCGGTCCTGGGAACAACGGAATCCCGGGAACAACGGAGCCCCGGCCGTGGGGGCCGGGGCTCGTGGTGGGCTCCCGCGGCTGGACTCGAACCAGCAACCTGCCGATTAACAGTCGGACGCTCTGCCATTGAGCTACGCGGGAATGGTGCGTGATGCGGGTAGAACGTTAGCAGTCCGCGCCGCCGTGCGTCGAATCGACGAAAAATCGACCGGTGGCGCAACCGCAACGGAAAGTCATCCTGTGGGCAGACCCACACCATCTCCGACGCGTTGCCGCAGTCTGGCTAGCGCCTGCCGGTCCGGCTCCGGGAGGCCGGCAGGCTCAGTCGGCGAGGTGACCATGTAGAGGTCACCGGTGGGGGAGAGGCGCACGGAGGCGGTCGCCCTCAGCCCGCTGGGCAGCACCTGGGTGGCGGTGTGGACAATGGTCGCCTCCACCCGCTGCCGTAACGCCCGGGCGAAGGGCGCCACATCGACCTCTTGGCCAGTGCCCTTCCGACCGGCGTCGCCCTCCAGGTTCTGGGGCACCCGGAGCACCAAGGGCGGCCGGGACTCCTGTGCCCACCGCAGAGTGAAGCAACGCTCGGAGGCATCCCACGAACCGTGCTCGACGGCGTTCCACGGCTCGTCGGTCACTACGCCGTCGGCCTCCACGACCGTTAGGTGAGTCAGCGTCGCCACTGCCCAGCGTCCGCCGTCGCCGGCAACGGGCACCGATGCCAGCACCCGCCTGCCGGCCGGCAGGCGCGCGGTGAGACCCGCCGGCAAACGAGGGGCATGGCGTCGTCGAAGAAAAAGCATAACCGCACGCTACCGGGGTCACGGCCACCAGGGCGGACGCACGCCCGTGGGCCCAGCCGCCGCCCGAGAATCGTGGTGTCCCGGCGGCCGGGAATCGCGGTGTCGGGGACGTGCGAGGATGGGGTCATGGCATACCGCGAGATCCGCATTATCGGCGACCCGATCCTGCGCACCGAGTGCGACTGGATTACCGACATCGACAACTCCGTGAGGGCGCTGGTCGAGGACCTCCTGGAGACTGTTGACGAGGAGGGGCGCGCCGGGCTGGCCGCCAACCAGATCGGTGTCGGGATGCGCGCCTTCTCCTGGAACATCGACGGCGAGATCGGCTACATCCTCAACCCCAAGATTGTTGAACTCTCGGAGGACGAGTATCAGGACGGCGAGGAGGGCTGCCTGTCCGTCCCGGGCCTGTGGTACCCCACCAAACGGGCCTGGTACGCCCGCGCCGAGGGCATTGACCTTGACGGCAAGCCGGTTGTCATCGAGGGCGAGGAACTCATGGGCCGCTGCATCCAACACGAATGCGACCATCTTGACGGGCATCTCTACCTGGACCGTCTGGACCGCAAGAACCGGGCTAAGGCCATGAGGGCCCTGCGGGCCAAGGGCCTGTGAGGCGCCTGCGGCCCCGGGGGCCGCAGTTCCGGACCCACCATTCTTGAAAAAGGCGGGGCGCCCAGGCGGCCCCGGGGCCGCAGGTATCAGGTATTCAGGTATAAGGCCCTACTGGCCCTACTGGGGTGCCGGGGCAGCCGCTTCTCAGGGCGGGAGCAGTTCCGGGCCGGCATGCCCCAACGGCTTCGGCGAGGCGCCTAGACCGCGCCCGGGCCGATGAGCCATAATGCCTGCGCAAGCCGCGTGCATCATGACTGAGCGCCAGGCCGGAACCGAGACCGTTGGGGAAGACGAATCTCGAACCGACCAGGAGGCGATTCATCGTGAACGGTGCCTACACCCGCGGTGTTCTTTTCGTGCACTCAGCACCTCGCGCACTGTGCCCGCACATTGAGTGGGCCGCCGCCGAGGTGCTAGGTGCGCGTGTCCACCTCGACTGGATCGAGCAGCCCGCAGCCCCAGGCATGATGCGGGCTGAGACCAGTTGGGTGGGCCGCACGGGGACCGGCGCCCAACTCACTTCCGCCCTGCGCGGTTGGGCCAACCTGCGCTACGAGGTTACTGAGGAGGCCAGTCCCGGCACGGACGGCGGTCGCTGGTCCCACACCCCCGATCTGGGCATCTTCCACGCCCAGACCGACGTCCACGGCAATGTGGTGGTTCCTGAGGACCGGGTTCGCGCCGCCCTGCGTCACGCCGACGACCCGGTGCGCATGCGACGCGAGCTTAACCTCGCCCTGGGGCAGGCGTGGGACGACGAGCTTGAGCCCTTCCGCTACGCCGGCGCCGGGGCCCCGGTGCGCTGGCTGCACCGCGTCGGCTGAACGCTCCGCCCCCAGGTAGGAGCCCCGCATGGAGCCGCCTCGCCCCGGCAGGTGCTCCACTCCCGGGCGGGGAGTCCACCCGCCGTCCTCAACAGCTCATTCGAGTGAAGACCAGGGCCACATTGTGGCCACCAAAACCGAAGGAGGTACTGACCGCGGCCGGCGCCCCGGCCAGGTCCTGCCCACCGGGGCCCACCACATTGAGCCCCAGCTCCACCACCCGTTCATCGAGGCCACTGGGCAGCAGGGTTGGCGGCGCCCACGAGCAGCCCAGTGCCAGGACCGTGAGTACCGCCTCCAGGCCCCCGGCACCGCCCAACAGATGCCCGGTCGCCGACTTCGTGGCGCTGACAGCGGCCTTGGGGACCACCCGGGCCAGCATCTCAGCCTCAACCACGTCCCCAACGGGGGTGGAGGTTGCGTGAGCGTTGACGTGCGCCACACTGCCCGCCTCAATGCCCGCGCGTCCCAGCGCCATCCGCAGCGCCCGCTCCTGCTCAACCCCTGAGGGCTCAGGGCGGGCGACGTCGTAGGCGTCGGCGCTCACCCCCGCCCCGGCCAGGACGGCCAAGGGCTCAGCGCCCCGGGTCTTGGCGTGCTCGGCCGACTCCAGGATCAAGACGCCGGCCCCCTCGCCCAGGACGAAGCCGTCCCGGTCGGAGGCGAAGGGACGCGAAGCGGTGGCCGGGTCCTCGTTGCGGCCCGACAGGGCTCGCATGGCGGCGAAGGACGCCACGGTCATGGGGTGCAGGGCGGCATCAGTTCCACCTGCCACGACAATGTCGGCCCGCCCCAAAGCAATAAGGTCGGCCCCTAAGGCAATGGCCTCGGCCCCTGAGGCGCAGGCGGAGACCGGTGCGTGGATGCCTGCGCGCGCGCCCAGTTCAATGCCGACGGTGGCGGCGGGCGCATTGGGCATGAGGGCGGGGACGGCCGTGGGCAGGACGCGGCGGGGTCCCCGCTCGCGCAAGGCGTCCCAGGCCCCCATGACAGAGAGGATCGGCCCCATCCCCGGTGAGATGGACACGGCCAACCGCTCGGCGTCAACCTGCGGGGCCCCAGCCTGCTCCCAGGCCTCGCGGGCGGCGATAAGCGCGCATTGGCTGGCCCGGTCCAGGCGGCGCACCTGCTTGGGAGTCAGCCGCTGGGCGGGGTCGACTGCCAGTGGCGCCCCAATGCGCACTGGGAGGCGGTACTCCTCCACCCAGGCGGCGTCCAGGGTGCGCACGGCGCAGCGACCCTCGCGCAGCGCCGACCAGGTGGAGGCCGTGTCGCCGCCGAGCGGGTTAGTGGTTCCCACCGCGGTGACGACGACGCCGCGCGCCCCTGGAGTCGCCTTACTCGCCACGCGCTCAGGGCCTGGCGGCCACAACCAGGTCGGTCAACGAGCCGACTGTCGGCAAGGCGGGGATGAGGGAGTCCTCCAAGGTGACGCCGAAGCGTTCCTCGACCTGGGTGGCGATGGTCAGCAGCCCCAGGGAGTCAACGTCGAGGTCCTCGGCGAAACGGGTCTCACGGGTGATCTGTTCGACCGGGACGCCGGACTCCTCGGACGTGATCTTGATGATCGCCGCCAGGACATCGGTGGTCTCCTCAGCCATCGTGGCTCTCCTTGTAGCTTGTAGTAGCTTGTAGGTTAGGGCGGCGCCGCCCAGGGCGCCGTCGTCGTCAATGACGACGCAGACGACGCATTGTCCCTCACCCGGTCCCCTGCCCCAACTTTTGCCCCAGCTTTGCGCTGTCATCCGGGCCGTCAGGGGCGGCGACGGCCCGCCTCTACTCCTCCTGGCCGGCGGACAGGCGCCCGACAATGATCGCCAAGTGCAGCATGAGTCCGTCGCGGGCATCGGTGGCGTCCCAGCCGACCTGCTCGCTGACCCGGCCCAGACGGTAGCGCACCGTGTTGGCGTGCACGAACAGGGCGCGCGCCGTCGCCTCCAGGGACCCGCCCAGGGCCAGGTAGGTGGCGACTGTCTCCTCAAAGGGGTCCCCCATGGCGTGCAGGGGGGCGTGGACCAGAGCGAGGATCTGCTCGGTGGCGAGCGTGTCCCCCGCCAGGAGGCGCTCGGGCAGGAGCTCGTCGGCACGCACTGGATTGGGCGCCTCCACCCAGCCCGGCAGGGCGCGCAGCCCGGCCAAGGCCGAGCGCAGGGACTTGCCCGCCTGGGCCACGCTCGAGGTGACTGGCCCCACCACTGTCGGGCCCTCAATGATCTTGGCGACTTTGAGGGCCGCCCGGTCCAGGGCGCGCTCAGGGGTGTCTCCGGCGACGTCGTCGGCCCTGACCCCGCCCAGGATGATCATGACCGAATCCCCGCGCACCGAGACCAGGCAGTCCTCGGCGAGGAGCCGGCATTCGTGGCGCAGGCGGGAGGTGCCCAGGGCATCGAGGGCGGTGTGGGCGGCAATGGCGATGACCGGTCCGCTCCCGTGCCAACCGGCGGTGCCGGCGCGGGTGGCGGCGTCCTCGGGGGAGTCGTGGAGCATGGCATCCACAGCCACGGACTCCAGGCGCGCGTCCCAGGCGCCACGGGCTTCAGCGGCCCGGGCGTAGACCTCGGCGGCGGCGAAACCAACATCACGTCCAAAAGTGAGGGCGTGGATGCGCGTGGCCACGTGGTCTGCGGCGGGGACCGCCTGGGGCGCCTCCTCAACGACGACGTCGAGCACGGTGCGCACCAGGGTCAGGGTCTGCTCCAGGGAAATGGTGCCGGTCAGGGCCGCCGGCGCCACCGAGAAGACCTGGGAGGGGTGCGAGGCGGCCTCCGGCGAGGAGGCGGAGTCGACGAACATGGTCACGCCCAGGCGCGCCACGGAGTCAATCTGCTCACGAGAGGCCTCCGGGAGGGTCCGGTACCAGGGGTGGGCGGTGCTGATGCGGTCCAGCGAGTGCTCAATAATCATGTTCTGCGCCTGCCGGAGGGCGGCGACCGCTGGGGTACTCAGCTCGTCCATGCACGGATGGTACCTGTGCGTGCCAGCGTGACGCTCGGTCAGCGGCCGGGGTGCATGGAACGTGGTTCGGGAGGACGGCGATGAAACGTACCGGTAATATGAAATGGCATATTGGGCGCAGTTCCCGGGCATCGTGATCCGTGCTGGGGGAGGCGGTCCGGCCACGGGGAGGAGCAAGGATGATGACGGCGGCCACTCGCACAGAAGAGGACCTGTTGGGGGCGCGTAAGGTCCCACTGGAGGCATATTGGGGCATCCACACCCTGCGAGCCATGGAGAACTTCCGCATTTCCGGTCACGTGATCAGCGAGGAGCCGGACTTCGTGCGCGGCATGGTGCAGGTCAAGAAGGCCTCCGCGCTGGCCAACGCCGAGCTGGGCACCCTCGCCCCGGAGATCTCCGACGCCATTGTGTGGGCCTGCGACCAGATCCTGGACGAGAAGCGCTGCCTGGACCAGTTCCCCATTGACCAGTTCCAAGGCGGGGCGGGCACGAGCGTCAACATGAACACCAACGAGGTGGTTGCCAACCTCGCCCTCGAGCGCTTGGGCTACGCCAAGGGCCGCTACGACATCGTCAACCCCAACGACCACGTCAACAAGTCCCAGTCGACCAACGACGCCTACCCCACCGGCTTCCGCCTGGGCCTCTACCAGGCGATCAACGGCGTCGAGGTCGAGCTGTGCGATCTCATTGACACCTTCCTGGGCAAGTCCAAGGAGTTCGCCGAGGTGATCAAGATGGGGCGCACCCAGCTTCAGGACGCCGTGCCCATGAGCCTGGGCCAGGAGTTCAAGGCCTTTGCGGTGCTCCTGGACGAGGAGATTCCCCGCCTCATGCACAACAGCGCCCTGCTGCTGGAGGTCAACCTGGGGGCAACGGCGATCGGCACCGGACTCAATACGCCCCCGGGCTATCAGGAGGCGGTGGTGCGCCACCTGTGCGCCATCACCGGACTGCCGATCGTGGGCGCGCAGAACCTCCTGGAGGCCACCAGCGACACCGGCGCCTACGTCTCCATGCACGCCACACTCAAGCGCCTCGCAGTCAAACTCTCCAAGATCTGCAACGACCTGCGCCTGCTCTCCTCAGGTCCACGCGCGGGACTGGGGGAGATTCGCCTGCCGGAGCGGCAGGCCGGCTCCTCCATCATGCCCGCCAAGGTCAATCCCGTGATCCCCGAGGTGGTCAACCAGGTCTGCTTCAAGGTGATAGGCAACGACGTCGCCATCACCTTCGCCGCCGAGGCCGGTCAGCTCCAGCTCAATGTCATGGAGCCACTGATTGGGCAGGCCATCTTCGAGTCCATCCACCTGCTCACCCACGCCATGAGGGCCCTGCGCGAACTGTGCATCACCGGGATCGAGGCCAATGAGGCGGTGTGCCGCCGCTACGTCCTGGAGTCCATTGGCATTGTCACCTACCTCAATGAGGTCATCGGCCACCACAACGGCGACCTGGTGGGCCGCGAGTGCGCCCGCTCCGGCCGCAACGTGCGCGAGGTGGTCCTGGAGATGGGGCTGCTCGACGAGGATGTGCTTGACGAGCTTCTCAGCCCGGAGAACCTGCTGCGTCCCCGGTACCGTGACATGAATGTCTACTCCGGTTCTGACCCCTCGGTCCAGGCCGTTGCGGAGAAGGCCTGAACCCACCGGCCGGCCCCGACGGCGCTACCGCCGGGGGCCGGTAGCACCGGGGCGCGGGGGCGGCAACCGGCCGGGGTGCCGGTGAGCGGACGGCTCATGCGTCGCCCCCCTGGGCTCCGGAGGAGCCGGCGTTGACGTTGCGCAGGTCGTAGCGCTCAATGGCCTGGCGCAGCACGGAGCGGTCGACCTGGCCCTGGTCGGCCAGGGCCGTCAAGGCCTTGACCACCACGGACTGGGCGTCAATGAGATAGTGGCGGCGGGCCGCGGCGCGCGTGTCGGAGAAGCCGAAGCCGTCGGCCCCCAACGTGCGGTAGTCGCCGGGCACCCAGGTGCGGATTTGGTCGGGGACCAGGTGGTCATAGTCGCTGGTGGCGATAAAGGGCCCCTGGGCGCCGGAGAGCTTCGCAGTCAGGTAGGGCACACGGGGTTCGGCGTCGGGGTGGAGGAAGTTCTGCTTCTCCGCCTCCAGGGCTTCGCGGCGCAACTCGTTCCAGCTGGTGACCGACCACACCGAGGCGCGCACACCCCAGTCCTCGGCCAGGATGCGACGGGCGTCAAGCACCCAGGGCACGCCTACGCCCGAAGCCAGGAGCTGGACCTCAGGACCGTCGGCCTCCGGCGGCCCCTGGAGCCTGTGAATGCCCTTAACGATGCCCTCAACATCAACGCCCTGCGGCTCTGCCGGCTGAATCATGGGCTCGTTGTAGACCGTCAAGTAGTACATGACGTCGCGGTTGCGCCCGGTATCCGGCCCGTACCAGCGCTCCAGGCCGTCGCGCACAATGTGGCGGATCTCGTAGGCGTAGGCGGGGTCGTAGGTGATGACGGCCTCGTTGGTGCCCGAGATGAGCGGGGAGTGGCCATCCATGTGCTGGGTGCCCTCACCAGTCAGGGTGGTGCGCCCCGCGGTGGCCCCAATGATGAAGCCGCGGGTCAGCTGGTCCCCGGCGGCCCAGAACTGGTCGGCGGTGCGCTGGAAGCCGAACATGGAGTAGAAGATGTAAACGGGCACCATGGGCTCGCCGTGCGTGGCGTAGCTGGTACCGGCGACCTGGAACACGGCGGCTGAGCCGGCCTCGTTAATGCCGGTGTGCATGATCCGCCCAGAGGTGGACTCGCGATAGGACAGCATCATCTCGGCGTCCACCGGCGTGTAGTTCTGCCCTAAGGTGTTAAAGATCTTGGCCGAGGGGAAGATGGAGTCCAGGCCGAAGGTGCGGGCCTCGTCGGGGATAATCGGCACGATCCGGCGCCCAAGCTCCTTGTCCTTTAAGAGCTCCTTGAGCAGGCGCACGAAGGCCATGGTGGTGGCCACCGCCTGCTTGCCCGAGCCGTGCTTGAGGACGTCGAAGACCTTGTCCCCCGGTAGGGTCAGCTGCTTTCCGTGGTCGCGCCGCTCGGGCACGAAGCCCCCCAGTTGGCGACGGCGCTCCAGCATGTAGAGCAGGGCGGGGTCGTCGGGCGCGGGCCGGTAGTAGGGCGGGCGCTTAGGGTCGGCTTCCAACTCGGCGTCAGAGATGGGGATGTGAAGGCGGTCGCGCAGGCCCTTGAGGTCGTCCAGGGCCAATTTCTTCATCTGGTGGGTGGCATTGCGGCCCGCGAAGTGGGAGCCCAGAATGTAGCCCTTGACGGTGTGGGCCAGGATGACGGTGGGCTGGCCCTTGTGCTCCATGGCCGCCTT
>ERZ772964.934-NODE-934-length-11363-cov-43.2425_pt1 | contig 11363 bp, 5 predicted proteins | sample MGYA00580675_ERZ772964 | MGnify/ENA primary metagenome ERZ772964 (study PRJEB29015, sample SAMEA2737941) | human oral metagenome | biome: human oral; feature: human-associated habitat; material: dental | place: China | collected 2139 ...
TGTAGATTTTGAAGAAGCGTTTGAGGGTTTCGAAGGGGCGACCGAGGGTTGGTTGGTAGCGGTCAAAGAGGTCGAGGTGGTAGTGTAATAAGGCGATGAGTTCAGTTTTACGGGTGGTAATGGATAGTTCTGCTTCCTCGGAGTGTTCTTTACGGATGGCTTCACTCACTCCTCGGACATCGTCAGCAAAATCGGTATCACCAGCGCCACGCTCCTGCGCTGGAGTACTCTTTTCGCTTGTATCTCCACTGGAGATACTAAGCGAGCGTTCGGCTGAAGCACTCGTTATTTGCGAACAGTCCACAGCCTCCAATTTAGCGTACGTGTTGCCCATCTCTCGGGTATCGTCATAAAATAATCCGGGACCCGCTAAAGCCAGCCCAGATTTTTTCTGAGATACCGCTCGAGATGCTCGAAAGCAAAACGGATCGCTAAAAACTCCCCGCCCGATCATGATGCCGTTGACGCCGGGGTGCTGGCGGGTGAGCTCTTCGCCGTGGGCGCGGTCGCGGATGTCGCCGTTGATGGTCAAGAGAGTTTGTGGGGCGATTTCGTCGCGCAGTTTGATAATGTCGTCGATGAATTCGTAATGGGCCGGGACTTTACTCATTTCTTTCTTGGTACGCAGGTGGATGGTTAGGTTGGCTATATCTTGCTGTAAGATAGTCGTCAACCACTCGCACCATTCGTCAACATACGTATAGCCTAACCTGGTTTTGACGCTGACTGGTAATCCAGCAGTTTTAGCAGCGGCGATGGCGGCGACCGCTACGTCGGGTTGGTGGATCAGTGCTGCGCCCCCGCTTTTGATGGCGGATTTGGCGGGACAGCCCATGTTGATGTCGATGCTGTCAAAGCCCAATTGAGCGCAGTGAGCCGCAAATTGTTCCATGTCGCCCGGCTCGCCACCCCAGATTTGGGCGACCAGCGGATGCTCGTCATCGGTTTTGATGAGCCGCCCAGCGATGGCTTTATCGCCAGCGTGTACCCAGCCAGTGGCATTGGCAAACTCAGTGAAAAACACGTCGGGCGCGCCCGCCTGTTTCACGACATGACGAAACACCACGTCAGTGACGGCTTCCATGGGTGCCAAGATGAAAAATGGCTGCGGTAGGTTGTCCCAAAATGATGTCATCTCTGTTATTTTACCACAAAAAGGAAAACCCCTCACTGGCGTCATTGACAGTGAGGGGCGGCGGGCTCAAGCGGTTCTGCTCGGAGTTGATTTCAACGCTGAAATCGACTACCACGAGTGAATCTCGCGAGCCCAAAGTTGGGAAAACATCAATACTTCCACGTGCCGGCTCACGTTGCTAGACATCATTGTCTAGCGGGAAATATTGATGAACCTGAATGCCGCTAGCGCTTGCGGCGTTGTACCCAGGTTTTTTAATTGCCGGGTGGTGGACGCGACGGGAATCGAACCCGTCCATCCTCGATCAACCACTTCATCGTGGGAGTTCGAGGGGCAAGCTTGCGCGTCCTGTGATTCTTTTCTGGGCTACCAGCTGGGCGAACCTGACCCAGGGGCGGACGGACGCCCTTTGCTGACGCGGAGTTAGCGGTTTCGGGGTCGCACAAACCCCGACCATCAAGAGAAAGGATAGTCAGGCGTTCTTGCCTCCACACTGGAGGCAGACCTGACCACTGCCGCCACAAGTGCGGCAAGAATATCCGAGAGACCGCTTCCCGGTCCCATTACAGCTCGGGCACGTCTTCGTGCCAGTGTACCCCATGCGGGTACATCTCACGCAAGACATAAAGGTTTTTCACCCCCTCCCCGCCGCGAGTTGCGGCGATAGAAAAGAGCTAGCCTCCTGTCAAAGTATGCTTTTGTGCGAAGCATACTCAGGACTTGACATCATTTGCGATGTCCTGTCGGAAGTCAGCTCCATGAACAAAAGCAAGTATATATATATCAATAATAGCAATCTATGTCAATAGTTTTTGTCAAGATTGCCTACGCTACCTCTGTCAACAAATCCTCCTCAAACTGCACCATCCCCTTATAATCCGCTGAATACCCAGAAATATCCGGCAGTTCCAACGTGGTAATTTTCCGCCAGACGATGCCAATGAGCCGCGCGAATTCAGCCAGTTCTTCCTCGGAGAATGTGTCCTCCAGGCTGAGGATATCGCCGGTTTTCATGTCCGGTTCGACGAATTGCAGGCGGGCGCCGGTGAAGGTGAAATTGCCATAATCGCGTGAGGACTCCACCAAGAGTTGATAAAACATCAGCTGCTGGCGGTATTTGTGGAGCTTGATTTTTTCGTAATCGGATGTACCTCTCCAGGAGTGCGACGGCTTGCCGGTCTTGTAATCGGTCACAAAGATGGTTTTATTATGCTTATCAATGTCGGCGACGTCCAGCTTGCCGGTCAGGCGCGCGCCGCCAACGACGACGCCTTGGTGAGCGAAATCGAGTTCCGCGAGCTCCGTGTCATGAAAATCGGACGATTTGGCGTCCAGAAACGCCGTCAGCGCCGCCGTGCCCTTGTCCAAATACAGTTCGAAATCGTCGGGCGGCAGGTGCTGGGCCTCGAGCGACGTGCGGAAATAGTGAAGGATGTGCTCGGTAGGCGGTAGGCGGTGGTCAGCGCCTAGCAGGTTGTGCAGCTGCTGGAGACTGGCGTGAATGGCGGTGCCGTAGCTGGCGGCGGGGCTTTTGGCGGACGGAAAGCGCAGGAGATTATTCAACAAAAAGTTCTGCGGCCCGCCGCGCGAGACGTCGAGGAAATTATTGAGATGTGTAATGGAAAGTTTGTAGGTTTCTAAGGTCGGCGCCAGTACGTCCTTGAGCTCCGCACTCATCGGCGCGCTCAGCCGCGTGCTCCAGTCGGTTTGTGCCATAGTGATTTGCGCCGCGGGCGTGTCGGCGGCGGGGATAATGGTCGGCGTGCGGTCGGTCAGGAAGCTGGCGATCATGGTGTCTCTGCCGGCGTCGTTGGTTTGGGCATAGGTCATGGTCAGGGTGGTTTTGGCGCGGGTCATCGCCACGAAGAATAGCCGTAGCCGCTCGTCGTAGCTGGCGCCGGCGGGCTGGAGCTGGAGGTTGGCGGGATAGCGAATTAGCCGCGAGCGCGAGCGGACTTTCTCGCCCCAGGCACTGTCGATTGCCCCGATGACGAAGACGTGCGGGAATTCCAGACCTTTGGATTTATGGGCGGTCATCAGGTTGATGGCGCCGCCGAGGGCGCTAGCCTGGGGGCGGATGTGTGTCAGGCGGGTTTTGGTCGAGCGGTGCAGGTCGATGAATTCTAAAAAGTTCGCCAGTGTCGGGGTTGCGTCGGTAGCGCGGTCGCGTAATTTTTGGCGCAGCGTGCGCAGGCTCTCGAGCATGGTTAGGTAGGCGTCGGGGTTTTGAGCGAGGTTGTCGGGTGAGAAGTAGTGGGTGGCGAGAGAATTAAGCGAAGGCTCTTCGTCGGCTGACTGCAAGAGTTCCCTGCCAGAGTGAGTGCCGGAACTATCCCTATCGACTCCGTACAGCGATTGCAGCCCGAGCGTCCCCAGACGCCCGGCGCGAAAAGAGGAGTCGATAGGGATAGTTCCGGCTTCCAGCCCCAACAACTTGTCCAACTGCTCCTCCAGCGGCAGATTCGGTACGTCCTTCGCCCGCTCTAGTAGCCACTCGCCAAACGGCCGAAAAGTGCTGCTCGCCAGCATACTCTCCAGCCACAGCTGCCGATTGTTATAAGCGTGGAGGCTGAGCCGCCAGATATCCAGCGCCGAAAAGCCGAACGCCGGATGGGCGATGACCTCTGGTAGTAGGCTGTTGGCGGCATCGAGATTATTCTGATGAATCGCCATGACGACCCGTGCCAGCTTGTCCAGTGCTTGAATGATGTCTTGCTCCAGGATGTCGTCGTGCCGCTCGTAATTGACGGTTAAGTTCTCTCGGTACAGATACGGCAGCAGCTCGATCAGCTCCTTGTGATGGCGGGCGATGACGGTAATGTGTGCTGGGTTTTCGCCGCGTTTGATCAGCTTGGCGATTTGCCGGGCTATCCCTGCCCGCTCCTCGCTCACCGAGGCAAATTCCTGGATTTCAACCCGCGCGCCGTTACCAGACGCATGCGCGGTCAATTGCTTTGACAAGCCGTCAATGGTGTTCTCCAGGCGATCTGTTCCTTGGGTAATCACTCCGCGCGCCGCCGTCAGGATGTCAGCCGCCGAGCGGTAATTATCGGTCAGCACGATGATTTTCGGGTCGTGATAGTGCTGGCGGAAGCGCTGGATATTGCCAACATCCGCGCCCTGAAAACTGAAAATCGCCTGGTCGTCGTCGCCGACCGCCATGATGTTGGGATTGTCCTCATCGCCAGTCAGGTCAAACAGCAGCCGCAACTGCGCCAGGTTGGTGTCCTGAAATTCGTCAACCATGATGAACTGAAATTGCTCTTGGAGGTTGGCGCGTAGTTCTGGGTGGGACTCGCAGGCTTGAATAACCGACAAAATCATGTCGTCGTAGTCAAACAGCGAGCGCTCGGCCAGCACGTTGCCATATGCTTCGTAGACGTCAATGGCGGCGGATAGTTTCTCGCTGGCAGCGGCGTCTTTGAGGATGAACTCGCCATGAGCGTTTTTTTCACACCACTTGTTTTTCCAAGCGGTTAGCGGTTTGGTGGAGTTGGTGTCGATGGCCTCTTGGGCGGCGTGGGCGATGCTGAGCGCCAGGACCTGAGCGTATGGGGTGATGGAGGATGGTAAATTGGCAGAGTTTTGGGCGGTGATCGCAGTGTTATTTGGCGCTGAGCTGGTGGTATTTTTAGAAAGCTCCGTAGCACCTCCCTTGCTAGTTTTAGCAGAATTTCCTCCGCCGACTCTCTTGGCAATCTTCTCTGCCAGCGGCGCAAATAATTCGATGGTTTTTTTAGAAATTTTGGTCGCAAATACCTGTTGGATGTCGGGCGCAATGCCAGCGATAACGCGCTGATTATCCGCCGTAATCGCCCGCAATTCCGCCGGCGTGAGGCCGCTCTGCTTGAACTCGGAAATAACTCGGATTAATTCGTTGGTGTAGACGAATTCGCCGTTGTTTTTAACGCTCAGCGGATTACGCCAATCAAGCCCCTCCAGGATCCCCGTCACGATTTGGTGCTGCGTCAGCTCGTCCGCCGGCTGGCTATCAGCGCCGTGAAAAAAATATTCCCGGTGCTGATTGATAATCTCCGTGCCGAAGCTGTGAAAGGTGTGAATGGCGATTTTATACGCATCCTCGCCGATGATCTGGCGGAGGCGTTGACGCATGTTGGCAGCGCCGCTCTCGGTAAACGTCAGGCACAAAATACTGTCCGGCAGCGTGTCGGTCTGGCGCAAAATCTGGGCGGTGCGCATGCTCAGCAGCTCGGTCTTGCCCGTGCCCGGCCCGGCGATCACCAGGAGCGAGCCGTGAATATAATCGACCGCCTGGCGCTGATTAGTGTTCAGCTTGGCGTAACGAGTTTGAAAATCCATATAACTATTTTACTGCATAACGCTGGCGTTGGCGAAAAATTGCTAATAAAATAAAAAGCTGGAGTATAATGAAATTATCAAAACATAAGCGATACGGAGGCGTGCGTGATGGCAGTAAAAACGAAAAAACAATCAGCAAAGAATTCGGCAAATACGCAAAACAAGTATAAGTGCGGCAAATGCGGTCGGTTCGGTGCTCTGGTGATTATGTTTACCGCGGCGCTAAGCCTGTCCTTAATTATTTCCATTTCTAATTCAGTGAAGCTGTTTGGCGAGACGAACAAAGACGTATTGACACTGTACGCGCGAGTTGAAAGGCTGGAGTTCTGCGTTGCTAAAAATATTTCGCCGTGCAGTTATGAGAAATTACGTGAATGGAACGATGCGCACGACTCGTCGGAGAAATTCCGGCCGCGGATTGACGACGGATTTTTCCGGTAAAATTAGCGGCAATTCGCCGTTGGTGGTAAAATATAATTATGAATACGACGACGTATGACGTATTAGCGCTGGAAGAAATTGCCAAGGAAAAGTTTGATTTTTCGGTTGAGATTCAGTCGATAATTTTGCCGATGAGCGATGTTGGTCGGACGGCAGCGGCCAGCGTGTTCTTGACGAGTAAAAATCATTTGGCGGTGTATGTCGAGGTGTCGTCGGCGGCTACGCTTGCCGATATTAAAAAAATAGTGCGTCGTATGGGTTTGAAGGTTGAGGAATTTTTACCGCCGAAAGGACAGCCGAATTATTTTGACGACATCGGCCGCGAGCGTTTTCAGAGCGTATTTCCTGGCATGAAAATTATATCAAGCGGCGATCTATTGTATTACCGGACGCTGGCGCCGTATAACCCAGCGCTGGGCATTATTTCCGAGGTAAAAAATGGCGAGATTTATCAGTTCGATCCGGATGCGCGCGGCGGCTGGCGGGTTGGCGCGCGGTTTCGATATAAGAGGATTCAGGCTGATTAATGCAAGATTATCTGGATATTATCAAGAGAAATTTACTATCGCCAATTGTGCTGGCTATTTTCCTGTTGGCTGGGGCGCTGATTTATGTGCGCGAATACCGGGATGCTTGGTTTATCTCGGTGGTGATCGTGGTCAATTCACTGATCGGCATCGTTCAGGAAATTCGTGCCAAGCGGGTGCTGCGCCGGCTGGAGCTGATGAGTGCGCCCAGGGCGCGGGTGCTGCGTGATGGTCAGGCGGTGGAGGTGCCGTATGATTCGCTGGTGGTGGGCGATGAGATTATCCTTAGAGCTGGTGATGAGCTGCCGGCGGACGCGGCAGTGACGGTGTCGAAGGGTTTGGAACTGAATGAAAGTATGCTGACTGGCGAGTCGGCGGCGGTCGAGAAAGCGGCTGGTGATACGGTGTTGGCGGCAACCACGGTGCTGGCAGGCGAAGGCACGGCGCGGGTCACGGCGGTCGGTGACCAGACGAAGGCCGGCGCCATCAGCCAAGTCCTCAAGCGCTACAAACCGGAGCTGACGCCGCTGCAGGTGGCGATTTGGCGGGCGATCACTTTCTTAACATACGGCGCGATTGTGCTAGCGGCATTGATTTTTATAGTGTATTACTTCTCGGGCGATAACGTGGTGATTATCTTAAAGACGATTACTTCGGCGGCGGTAACGGTGGTGCCAGAGGGGTTGCTGCTGGCTAGTTCCCTGCTGCTGGCGTTCGGCTCGCTGCGGCTGGCGCAGGCCAAGGTATTGCCGCAGAAATTGGCGGCGATTGAGGCGATGGCGCTACTCAATCTGTTGGCGGTGGACAAGACTGGCACGCTGACCAGCGACGAGGTGACGCTGGAGCGGGTGGTGGCGTTTGATGAGATGATATCGGCAAATTCGATTACGGATACCTCGGAAAAATCCGCAGCCCAAGCGACCGCGGGCAGCTCAGAGCGTAGATTTTCGGAGATGGAATTATCTGAAGCTGCTTCGGACGTTGCCGAGCTGGCGGCCCTCATTGCCCATGAAACCAGCGGCGGCAATATCACCGGGCAAGCGATCCTAGCGGAAATCACGCCGCCGAAGCACGCAGACATCATCGAGGTGATGGCCTTTTCCTCGGCGCGTAAGATGGCGGGCGTCCGGGCGAAGATTGACGGCGCGGTGCGGACATTGATGATGGGGGCGCCTGAGTTTGTGGTCAAGTTAGCGCCGGTTGACGCCATGTTGCAGCGGCAGCTGGACGAGTGGGCGGACAGCGGACTCAGGGTGCTGATGCTGGCGGAATTTGACGATGAAACGGTGAAACTCAAGGATCTGCCGGACGGCTCTGGGCGGGCGATTGGTGTGGTGATTTTGCGTAATTCCCTGCGCGACGGCGTGATTGATACGGTCAAGTTTCTCCAAGAGCAAGGTGTGGTCATCCGGGTGATTTCCGGCGATAATCCACGCACCGTTCAGCACATCGCGCGCCAGGCGGGCATCGATAATCCAGATAAAGCTATCCTCGGCTCGGCGCTGGCGGGTCTCAGCGACAAAGCCTTCGACAAGGCTGCCGACGAGCATACAATTTTTGCTCGTGTGCTGCCAGAGCAAAAGGAGCGGCTGATCGCTCATTTCAAGCAGTCCGGCAAGTTCACCGGCATGGTCGGCGACGGCGTTAACGACGCGCTGGCGCTGAAAAAATCCGATCTCGGTGTGGCGATGTATGCGGGCGCTCCGGCATCGCGGCGGGTGGCGGATATAATTTTACTCAATAATTCGTTTACGTCCCTGCCGATTGGCATGAAGCTGGGCAATCGGATCATGCAAGCGATCGAAGTCATCGCTACCCTGTTCTTTCACAAGATTATTTATGGCGTGGTGCTGCTACTAAGTACCATGCTGGTCGGACTGAATTATCCGTACGCGCCGCGGCACATCACATTTCTCAATATTTTCTTGGTGACCATGCCGACGATTATGTGGACGCTGTTTCCACCACGGCCGCGCCACCGGGTCAATCCGGTGCATTTCTGGCGCGATACCTTGCAGGCGGTGGCGCCAATCGCGCTGCTGACGGGCTTGACGGTGGCGTTCACCTATTGGTCGGGTGTGACGCTGCATCCACATCAGGCGGCCGAGGCGGCGACGATGACGGTTCTAACGGCGACGTTCTTTGGGATTTATCTGGTGTTTTTAGTCGGGCCGATGCTCGGCGTAGTCCTCGACAAGCGGGCGCACCTAGCGCGGACGCTGTATATGGCTGGGGTGCTGTTCGTTACCTTGGTGAGCTTTGGGATTGAGCCGCTCAGGCAGTTCTTTGACTTTACCATACCAAATGTTGCCCTGCTCTGGCCGGGCATCGCCGTGGTTGTCATCGTCGCCCTAGCCCAGTGGTGGCTAGCCCGCCGCGCTGGCAGGAAGTTTCAAGCGATTGAAGACAAGTATCCGGAATAACCCTAAAAATAGTGCAGATTACGGTATTTGGCCAAGAAAATCAAAACGCCGACGGTTATATAAGAGTGCGTCGGCGTTTGTCTTCAGGTTTCTATAATCTAGAGATATTTGATACAAAGTGTGCAATACTGTTACTGGGCTTCAGGCGGAAGAGGTGAGCTATGTCTACTTTGTCGTTCGTACATTAAGGACGTTGGATGGCTGCGTATTCTCTGTATTAAAGACTATCTTTATGTTCTGGAGCTCTTCTTTAAGTTTCTCATACTTATTTTCTCTGTCGATAATAGTGTCCGCCCGCTGAATATCAGAGTATCCAGCATTACGCCGAGCTTCGTCTGTCTGCGCCTCAGCGTCAAGGACTTCTTCTGGTGTGCTATTCTTCAGGGTCTCTGTTGCTAGAGCGGATAATCTCAAATGGGCGTCGTTTCTGTAGTGAAATCTTCGGATCTTCTAGAGTGTCTCTCGGTGTCATGTCTATTAACGCTCCTGTACGATCGCCGCATAAAATACTCCTTCTATAGAGAAGGTCATTTATGTCGAATACCGGAGTTCGTTTAGATTGATCATGGTTGGTACAGTCGGGTTCACGCCCAATGTCTCTATTGTTGCAGTTTTCTAGACTATCCCAGCCAGTTGCTGTTTGTCCGTCTAGCGCTTCTTGTGACGCTTGTTCTGGTGACTTGGGTATTCCTGTCATAATATAAAACTCCTCCTTTATAATAGTATTAATACTGTATCAGCGGCACGATTCCGTGTCAAATTTACTGATGTTCCGTATTAAGTGTTAACACGCCAGCCGATTTATTTATTATCAAGGATAACCAAGTGTTCAATATGCGGCGTGCGTGGGAAAAAGTTGTAGCCGCGGTGCCAAGCGATGCGGTAGTGTTGCTGTAGCAAGGCGACGTCGCGGGCTTGGGTGACGGGGTTGCAGCTGAGATAGATAACCCGCGGCGGCAGCTGTTGCAACAATGTTGCAATAACGTCGGTATGCAAGCCGGCGCGCGGCGGGTCAACGATGACGATTTCCTTGCCTGTAATATAGTCGAGGGCTTGTTCGCTGGGAGCGAGGACAGCGCGGGCGTCGGTGCGGTCAAGTTCGGTGATGTTGCGCTGCATTTCGCGGACAGCATCGGCGTTGATTTCCACCAGCGTGACGTTGCCGCCGCCAATAGTCAGGCCGATAGTGCCGACGCCAGCATAGAGGTCGAGAGTTGACTTGCCCGTCTCGCAAACATCTTTCTCTTCAGGCCGGCGCGCCGCTAACTGATTCAGCTGGCGCTCTTGGCGCGCCTTTGCCGGAAAGGCAAAGCCTTCAGAAAAAGAGTTTGACGAGCCGTGCTGACTGTTTGTTCCTTGCTGTTCAGATTTTTTCTGGTGGTGCCCGAGCTGCCGACCCGAGTGTTGGCTATTGCAATCATATGGCATCCACTCCTTCATATCGCGCAGAGCCTGCTCGTAAACCGGAATGTTGACTTGGAAAAAGCCTTCACAAGCGTAGCGAAATGGCACGCCAAGGATGGTGTCGGTCAAGGTGGTATTGCCGAAACGCGCCAGGCGCTCGGTGATGCGGCTGGCTGGCGAACGCGGGTCAGAATAGATGACTTCCCCGCCCTGAGCCGGTAATTTGGCGGCTTCATCAGCGGTAATTATTTCAGGCAAGCGATCTTTAATATACAACTGCCATACACAACTTCCTGACTGATCACAGCGAACGAGTAAGGTTTTGAGCTGGCGAGCCGCGACGCGTTTATGGCGCAGTAAATCACGGATCGCACGCGCCAAGTTGTTGATTTCTGGGCGTGCCAAGCTGGTACTGTCGACAACGATCTTACCTTTGCTGCCGCGGCGAAAAAATGCCAAGTCAAGTGTATCGCCAGATGGTTCTTCACGGTCGCTATCCGCGTCTATCTCTCGGGTATCATCAGAAAATAATCCGAAACCCGAGATAGCTCCAGGTTCTTTCTGAGACACCGCTCGAGACATTATCGATTTACTATACCAGCTAAATTCAACTTTGTTGCGATAACCATATGCAACATTGTTGCAATAAATATCAATCGCTGCCGGTAATGCAACATTGTGCAGTGTAAAGGCGTCGTCAATCAGTTGCCTTTTGTATATCTGCTCTATCTCGAGCGGCATAATCTGCCACGGGCTGGTCGAAAGGTAACTATCCGGGTCGCGCGGCTGGATACGGTCGGGGCTTGGCGAGATCACCTCCTCGACAATCGCCTCGATGAAGTGTGATTTCTTTTTGGTAACGCGAACAGCAACCGTCTCGCCAGGTAGTCCGCCCCATGCAAAACATTTGCGCCCGTCGGCCAGCGTCCCTAGTGCTTGCCCGCCGCCAACGATCTTCTCTAGTGTCAGCGTCTCAAAAATCTGCCGTCTCATCAAGAGTTATTATAACAGATTAGAAACTGCATTCTGGCGCCGATGAAAACCAAGAAGACTGCATGTTTTTGCCAGATTTACATACGCTGCCATCTGCTTTATATGCTTGTATGGCATAGC
>ERZ772964.936-NODE-936-length-11338-cov-3.45662_pt1 | contig 11338 bp, 9 predicted proteins | sample MGYA00580675_ERZ772964 | MGnify/ENA primary metagenome ERZ772964 (study PRJEB29015, sample SAMEA2737941) | human oral metagenome | biome: human oral; feature: human-associated habitat; material: dental | place: China | collected 2139 ...
TGGGCCTGCTCTTTTTTCGACGTCGAGGGTTCTTCCTGTAGCGAAGATGCTTCTCAGGCTCTGGGGGATCTTCTTCCCTTCTCTTTTGAGGCGCAGGAAACGAGGTTGCGAAGAGATGACCCCTCTGGAGTTCACGCTGATGGCTTCACCCTCGATGCTGAGGAGCTCAACCGGCACAGGAGAATCAAGGAGAGTCGCGGGGGCGGAGTCGACGCTCCCCTCCCACTCGCCTTCGCGGGGCGTGAGTGCTTCACGGGATGTCAGGGACTGCTCAACATCCGCCCAGGTGAGCAGTTGCACGCGGGTGCGTGGATCCCATCCTCCTTGGAGTCTTGGGACACGCACTCCTTCAATTCCGAGGAGGGATTGGAGCCGTTCGGCGGTCCTTTCGATCCGCGCACGCTCATTATCTTTTCCCCAGAGTGGAATGGAGGGGGCGCCCGTATAGGGCGAAAAGGCCGTGAGGATAACGGCCGTGGCCCCTCCACTGGGGCCTTCTTGTGTTCCGAGCAGCTCGGCCCAGCCTTTGAGCTGCCATCTCACACGTTCAATGATGCTATCGGGGTCGAGAAGATCCACTCCCTGCCAGCGTCGACAGCGAGCTCTTTCCCCCGCAGCTTCGATTGATACTCCGAGGGTGTCGGCTTGCAGTCCAGCGTCTGTGAGTCCTTCTGCCAGTTCAATGGCGGCACGCCGAACGGAAAGGAGGATCTGATCGATCGAGTGGGCGGCTTCGTCGATCTCAATTTCGACGCTGCGGTCTTGCACGATCCGCTCGGGAGGGCGAAGAGCGACTTCTCCGCCGGAGGCGAGGGTGATCAGCGGCTCTGCTATCGCGCCGAAACGTGCGAGGAGTTGTCCCCTTCCAAGATTCAGGAGTTCCCCGCAGGTCCTAATCCCGAGGTCGTGGAGAAGAAGGATCCCCTCTTTCCCTTCTTCTTGCAATCGAGGGGGAAGGAAAGGCAAGCACTCTCTAAGAGGGCGGGCTCCGAGGAATTCGAGGTTCTCCTGAGGCGGGATGATCCTGTGGAGTTTCGCGGCGGCGAAGGAGGCGAGGGGCCCTTCGGCGATGCCGACGAAAGCTTCCAGTCCTGTGAGATCACTGATCGCCTCAACGAGTGCGCGAGCAGCCTTTTCTTCTCCTCCGTGCCAGCGCGCAGCACCTCTGGCCGGCGCCCAGGCCACACCTGGACGTAAGGAGACGACTCCAGCGGCGACAGAGTCGAAAGCTTCAAGGACGGTCTCGAAAGTGCGCCCCTCCCGATCCTCGTCTCGGGGAAGGATGATGAGCTCGGGACACAGGTACTGGGCTGTGACGACTCTCATTCCCGCGCGGACTCCCGCCTTTCTGGCGAGCATGGAGGCACATTCGATCTTTTCTTTCCTGGCAACGGCTCCTGCAGCCCCCGGTGGAAGATCAAGGACGAGAGAGGCCAGGGGCCAATCGGGGATCCACAGGCTCAGGCGCCTCATGAGGCCACCGCCTGTGAAGGCGAAAGCCCATAGGGGCGGGAAATCCCCGTCCACGCCTGGTCCACGAGGATCGTGCACTGACAAGAGCGAGCTTTCGCTGCCAGGGTTCGTTTTTCGCGAAGATTCAGGAGTCCTTCTCCGATGCAGACGACATCGAAAGATTCAATGAGGAGGGCTGCGATCCTGACGGGCTCTTCTTTCGGGTCCGGGATTGTTAAGACGCGTTCCAAGTCGAGTCCTGCACGGGCGGCGGCCTCCCAGCCGAAGTCTGCAACTCCGAGGAGTCCCGCCCAGCCCTGGGCGGGAAGGAGGTCGATGAGAGCATTGATGAGCGCCGCACGTCCGCCCTCGACATGGTGGATTGCGCCCCTCTTTTCCCCTAGGGAGGGCGAGCGGGTGAGGCCGCTCCCATATTCTGCAGCGCGCAGTGCTTCTCGGGCCCTGCGCAGACGCTGCGCTGCGGATTCCATCCCCACCCCCTAGCGAACACACCCTTAACTCGAACAGGTGTTCGACAGTATAGGAACTCCACCAGGCATCTGCGTCCCGTCTTCAAGAACTCATATCAGTCCTGAATTCATACATCCCCAGAACTCTCATGCCCCGAAGGGAAAAACACCCCTTGTAGGCCCAGACCACGAGACTCGAAAAGTCGCGCATCCCCCCACAGGAGGAACACCCCACCCTCAACACAAGCCCGGGCTCACCAGGGGAAGGTCCCCAGGCGTGCCACCCGCACGACCCCGCTTCTAGACGCACCGCCCCGCTTTTCAAGAAGCACCCCACACACTCGAAAAAGGAGGAAACTTAAGGGGAGATCTAAAGGAGAGACATGGACCTGCTCAATCGCCCCATCGCCCCCGACCCCTACGATTCCCTTCCTCCCGTCCCCTCATTCACTGTGAGTTCACACGAGTTCGTCGATGGGGCTCCAATGCCCCACTCAGCGACCGAGGCCGGCGGCTCCATCTCCCCGCAACTGCACTGGGAGGGCTTCCCACCCGAGACGCGCTCCTTCGCCCTCACCTGCTTCGACCCAGACGCGCCCACACCTTCGGGATGGTGGCATTGGATGATCCTCGACCTCGCCCCCGAGCAGACCTCCCTTTCCCAGGGGGCAGGCAAATCCGATCTGGAACTCGATGGCGCAGCATTCCATATCCGCGTCGATCATGGAGGATCGGACTATTTCGGCGCTGCCCCTCCGAAGGGAGATCGCCCGCACCGTTACATCTTCGCCATCCACGCCCTCGACCTCGACACCCTGGGCCTCGATGACGAGGCCACACCGGCGGCTTGCGCGGCGCAGATGCTGAGCCACACCATCGCCCGCGCCAGAATCACCGTCACCCACGAGATCCCCTGAGCCCACCCCATTCGCCTGAACTCGAATTCGCCTGCGCTCGAGGAGGCAGGGCAGGATAGGCCCATGCTTCACCTCGTCTTCTTCGAGCCCGAGATTCCCGGGAACTCTGGTGCCGCCATCCGTTTGTCCGCATGCACTGGGGCGATGCTCCACCTCGTCGAGCCCCTCGGCTTTGATATGGACGATGCGAAGCTGCGCCGGGCGGGCCTCGACTATCACGATCTCGCGCATGTCGTCGTTCATCCGGATCTGGATTCGGCACTCGCAAAAGTGCCCGGGAAGGTCTGGGCCTTCACGGGGCATGCGAAGCACATGTTCACCGATGTGGAGTATTCCGATGGTGATGGGCTTCTTTTCGGCCGAGAATCCGTCGGACTATCCGAAGAGGCACTGAACCATCCTCGGGTGAACGCGCATGTCCGTATTCATATGACCGAGGGGGTTCGTTCCCTCAATCTCGCGAACTCCGCGTCGATCGCCCTTTACCACGCGTGGGGCTCCCTCGGATTCCCCGGAGGAGTGTGAGCCTCACGAAGGAGGAGTGTGAACCTCGCGGAAAGAGTCTGCTCGAGTAGCCGAGCCCACAGCTTGTCCGCATGCAGGCCCCTACTTCTCCCCGATTCTCCTTGCGGGAACGGGGAGGACGGCGTGGCGCGGGGTGGTCATTCGGCGGACTCCCGATTCTCCTTGCGGGAACGGGTAGGACGCTCAACCTGTTCGGCGATCTCAACGATCCTGCGCGGGTTCGAGTACCACATCCACGCCGCCCCGATCACGGAGACGAGCAGCGGCAGGTAGAAGAAGTCCGAACCGAAAGCCACCCACAGGGTTCGGGGCCCATTCGGGTATGCACGGCCAAATCCTGAGATGCTCACCAGGATCGGGACCATGATCGTTGTGCCAATGCACGCCCAGCCGAGGATCCTCATGCGCCGCCCATTGTGTGTCAGCGCGATCGCGGCAAGGAGGTAGATGATCCCGGCGAGGAGGGCACACAGGTGCGGCCACCAGGAGGCTTCGCGATGGTCGAGAAGATCCACGACTGCGACGCTGCTCGTCCATATTCCGATCCCCCAGAAGGCGGCCATAACGAGGCGTCCGAGGCCGAGGGCGCGCGGGCGATCATCGACTACGCCTCCAGGCGCAGGAGCGGAGCCGGAAGAACTCGGGCGGGAGACTTCGGGTTTATCGGACATACTCACGATCCTAATCGCCTTCTCCTTCACGACGGTTCAAGGTGGCCAGTCCGGTGTGTGCGGTTGCACCTCGAATGTGCGCTTCACCCCCGCGACATCATTCAGAACGAGTGGGACAATGGGCCTAGCCTGGGCGACGCTGCCCGGATGATCAAAGATTGATTCAAGGAGTGGTTTTCGTGACTGAAGCGGAATACGACATCGTTATCCTCGGTGCAGGTTCAGGCGGTTACGCGACCGCCCTTCGGGCCGCACAGCTTGGCATGAAGGTCGCCCTCGTTGAAGGCGACAAGGTGGGTGGCACCTGTTTGCACCGCGGATGCATCCCCACGAAGGCCTACCTGCACGCCGCCGAAACCGCCGACGCGGTCCGCGAATCCGAAGCATTCGGAATCCTCTCAAGCTTCCAGGGCGTCGATATGGCCAAGGTTGGCGCCTACCGTGACTCGGTCATCACGAAGCTGTACAAGGGCCTCCAGGGGCTCCTCTCCTCGCGCAAGGTCGAGATCGTGTCCGGTTGGGGCCGTCTCGTCTCAGAGAGCAGCGTCGAGGTCAACGGACGCGTCCTCAGCGGCCGTCATATCGTCCTCGCGACCGGTTCCTACTCCCGTTCGCTCCCAGGTTTGGAGATCGGGGGGAGGGTCATCTCCTCCGATCAGGCGCTCCAAATGGATTGGGTGCCGCGTTCGGCCGTCATCCTCGGCGGCGGAGTGATCGGCCTGGAGTTCGCCTCCGTGTGGCGTTCCTTCGGCGCCGAGGTCACGATCATCGAAGCGCTCCCCCACCTTGCGAACAACGAGGACGAGGCGGTCTCCAAACAGCTCGAGCGCGCTTACCGCAAGCGCGGCATCGCCTTCCACACGAACACTCGTTTCTCGGGAGCGACTCAGGATGAGAACGGCGTTCACGTGTCGACTGAGACCGGTAAGACCTTCGACGCGGATATCCTCCTCGTTGCAGTCGGCCGTGGCCCCGTCACCCAGGGGCTGGGTTATGAGGAAGCGGGCATCCGTATGGATCGCGGTTTCGTCCTCGTCGATGAGCGTCTGCGCACCGGCGTTGGCTCGATCCGCGCGGTTGGCGATATTGTTCCCGGTTTGCAGCTCGCGCACCGCGGCTTCCTCCAGGGCATTTTCGTTGCCGAGGACATCGCGGGCCTCAACCCCGCCATCATTGACGAGTCCGGGATCCCCCGCGTGACCTTTAGCGAACCCGAGATCGCTTCGGTCGGACTGACTGAGCGGGCAGCTCGCGAGAAGTACGGCGACGCGGTTCGCACGGTCGAATACAACCTTGCGGGCAATGGGAAGTCGAATATTCTCGGAACTGCGGGCTTCATCAAGCTCGTCTCTGTTGAGAACGGCCCCATCGTCGGTTTCCATGGGATCGGTTCGCGTATCGGCGAGCAGATCGGTGAAGGTGAGCTCATGGTGAACTGGGAGGCCTACCCCTCCGATGTCGCTTCGCTCATCCACGCCCACCCCAGCCAGAACGAATCGATTGGCGAGGCCGCTATGGCTCTTGCCGGCAAGCCCCTTCACGCCCACAACTGAGCACAGACTTCCAAGGAGAGAGACAATGGCAACTGATGTTCTCATGCCCGCATTGGGCGAATCGGTGACCGAAGGCACCGTCACCACCTGGCTGAAGTCCGTCGGCGACACTGTTGACGTTGATGAGCCCATCGTTGAGGTGTCCACTGACAAGGTCGATTCCGAGGTTCCTTCCCCGGTTGCGGGCGTTCTTCTTCAGATCGTCGTCCCCGAGGATGAGACCGTCGAGGTCGGCACTGTGATCGCCCGTATTGGCGACGCCTCCGAAGCCCCTGCCCAGGCTGCTCCTGAGGCGGCTCCAGCTTCTACTGCACCAGCTCCGGTGGTTCCCGCAGCCCCCGCCGCACCAGCTCCCGCCCCCGCTGCACCAGCTCCCGCTGGCCCCGCGGGCGGTGTCGAAGGCACCGAGGTCCTTATGCCCGCTCTTGGCGAGTCCGTCACCGAGGGCACCGTCACCACCTGGCTGAAGGCTGTGGGCGACCCGGTTGAGGCCGATGAACCGCTCTTGGAGGTGTCGACCGATAAGGTCGATTCCGAGGTTCCTTCCCCGGTTTCGGGCTTCCTCGCGGAGATTCGTGTCGACGAAGATGAGACTGTCGAGGTCGGCACTGTTGTCGCGATCATCTCCGCTTCGGCACCTTCAGCTTCTGCGCCCGCGCCTGTGGCAGCCCCTGCTCCGGCTCCGGTCGCACCTGCACCTGCAGCTCCGGCTCCTGCAGCGCCCGCACCGGCACCTGTCGCTCCGGCTCCTGCAGCGCCTGCACCCGCCCCTGTCGCCGCTCCAGCTCCCGCAGCGCCCGCACCGGCACCTGTCGCTCCGGCTCCTGCTGCTCCAGCACCTGCCGCTCCCACACCCCAGGGCCTTAGCGCCGCCACCACAAGCGGCTACCTCACTCCGATCGTGCGTAAGCTCGCCCGCGAGGCAGGCATTGATCTTTCCACCGTTACGGGCACCGGCGTCGGCGGGCGAATCCGTCGCGAGGACGTCGAGGCTGCTGTGAAGGCCCGCGAAGCTGCGAAGGCTTCGGCTGTTCAGCCTGTCGCCGCGCCCTCGGCCCCGGCCCGCTCCGCCCAGCTCCGCGAACCCTCGCCTTTGAGGGGCACGAGCGAGAAGATGAGCCGGCTGCGTCAGACGATCGCCCGGCGTATGGTCGAGTCCTTGCAGACTGCCGCCCAGCTGACGACCGTGATCGAAGTCGATGTGACGAAGGTCGCCGCGCTGCGCGCCCGTTCAAAGGACGCTTTCCTTGCGACTCACAATACGAAGCTCACCTTCTTGCCCTTCTTCGTCAAGGCCGCAACCGAAGCCCTCCAGTACCACCCGAAGATCAATGCGAGGATCGACGAGAAAGAGGTCACCTACTTCGATCACGAGAACATCGGCATCGCCGTTGACACTCCGCGAGGCCTTCTTGTTCCCGTCATCGCGAATGCCGGAGCCAAGGACATCCCCGGCCTTGCAGCCTCGATCAACGATCTGGCCGCTCGTACCCGCGATTCGAAGATCGGTCCCGATGAGCTCTCCGGCTCGACCTTCACCATTACGAACACCGGTTCGGCCGGCGCGCTTTTCGACACCCCGGTTCTCAATATGCCCGAGACGGCGATCATGGGCGTTGGTGCGATCGTCAAGCGCCCGATGGTGGTGAAGACTGCGGATGGTTCCGAGTCGATCGCGATTCGTTCCATGGTCTACATTTCCCTCTCCTACGATCACCGTCTCGTCGATGGAGCGGATGCGTCGCGCTACCTCATGGACGTGAAGAAGCGCCTTGAAGAGGGGGATTTTGAAGCGGATCTTTCGCTCTGACCTCTTTTGATCTTCTCGGTGGGGCCGTGTCTTCAGGCGCGGTCCCACCCTCATTCTTCGACGGCTAAGACCTTCTCTGAAGCTGCCACATGCTTGTGCTGGACTTACACCGTTGCTCTGAACCCCGCACACAAGAGTCCCGGAATTACGTTGGCGTATTTGACTCCCCCGCTTCGCCTTGGGCTTCTTCTCATTCCTTGACTGCACGGGCCTGCGTCCAGATCCACTCGGGGTAGGAGGCCACAAGATCGAAAAGAAACTCTTCACCGCCCGAAAGCTCTCGGCACTGCTCTGCTTCGCAGATTCGAGCGCTCTGCTCGCCAAGACGAGCGCGCACCATTACGACGCCCTCGTCACAGGAAGGATCGGCCAGCACTTCGACCCGCGTCTTCAAAGCTTCAAAACGCATTCCAGAACTCTTCATAGCCTCGATCCGAGCCCGGTCCTGCTCGAGCAAAGCTCCCCCGATCACCTCCTCAAGCCCCAAAGGATCACGAGACTCCAGGGCATGATCACGCAACTCGAGCGCCCGGTGCAGCGCTGAAGAGGCTTCCTCTCGACTCGGACACACCATCCCCGATTCAGCGCTGAGTGCCGTGGAAGGAGAGGAAGAAGAAAACCCGATAACCCCCAGCCCCACACCAAGCACGACTCCGGCGGCGAGTACAAGGAGACCAAGAGGCGCGATCTTCCTTCGGCGTCGCACGGGGATCCGCATCGTCTCTTCGCGTGCGGCAGCAACGCGCAATCGGGATCCGGCGTTCTCATCCTTGGAGAGCGTTGCGGTTTGGGGCACTTTCTCATTGCGCTGCATCTTTTCTCGAGCATTCTTCGGGCCTAGACCCTTACGGCTGTGAAGTCCCCCGGCCTCGACCTCGTTGCTAGACCCCTTCTTCGCCGCAGCCGCTGTGCTGCTCCGCTCCTGAGAAGGAGCACTAGCCCCGAGTGCCTTTTCGATCCTTTCCAGAGCCTCCCAATCGCTCTCGCAAGTCTTGTGTGAGGACACAGACCAGCCGACGCTTCCCTCCCCCTCATTGACGGGAACGGCGAGATCCACGATGACCGCCTTTTCCCCGTTGACAATAATGTTCGCCGGTGCGAGATCACCGTGAACAATCCCTGCGGCATGAAGAGCTCGAACACCGCAACGCAGATCCTCAATGATCTTCTCCCTAACGCCCCGAGGCCGGAGTTGATCCGTTCCGAGAAGCAGATCCAGAGGACGCCCGTCGACTCGCTCCTGGATCAACGCCCAGCGCCCGTCCTCGTGACGGACGACATCGACGAGGCGCGCAACGCAAGGACTCGTGATCGTGGACCAGGCGCGCCAGCGTTCGAGCGTACTCTCACCGAAAGTGGAGGAATAGACGCTGATCAGCACGCTTTCACCCGAAGACGAGGTCGCCGCCCACAGCGGGCCGAGCGCACTCATATGAACGATTCCGCCGAGCTCGTACCCTTCAATCTTCATGTTTCAACTCTCAGCGCGATTCCGCTTCGAGGCAAGGGGCCGCGTATCCTGTGGATAAAGCCCCTCGGGCACGGGCGAACAGCGCCCCAGACAGCTAGGATCATCCCGCTATGAGTGAGAACAACACCCCGAAGAAGCGCCGCTGGTATCACAACCTCGCAGATGCCTACCGCATCACGAAGCGGACATACCCGTGGATCGCGTGGCTGCTCGTCGGCTCTGCGATCCTCACCTTGTGCCTCGCCCTCGTCATTGCGGCGCTGACGAATGGCAATTGGATTCTGTGGACGATTCTTGGCATCGCCCTGGGTGCGACCGTCGCGATGACGGTTCTTTCCCTTTTGGTTCGTCGCGCTATGTACGCGCAGATCGATGGAACGGTCGGCTCCGTTTACGCGGTACTCTCGCAGATCAAGTCCGGTTGGATCATTTCCGAAGAACCGGTCAATGTGACGCGTGAGCAGGATGTGATCTGGCGTCTGATCGGTAGGCCCGGCGTCGTCTTCATCTCCGAGGGGCCCTCGAACCGTGTTCAGCCTCTTCTTTCCGCTGAACGCAAGAAGGTCTCCCGCGTCATTAAGAACGTTCCCGTTCATGTCATCCAGGTCGGCCACGATGAAGGGCAGATTGAGCTCGCGAAGCTTGAGGGACGTCTGAGGAAGCTGAAGAAGGTTCTGACGAAGGAAGAGGTTCCCGCGGTTTCGGCTCGTTTGAAGGCGCTCGGGTCTCGCGGCCTGCCGATCCCCAAGGGCGTGGATCCCACGAAGGTCCGTCCCAATCGTCGCGCCATGCGCGGCCGCTGATTCGAGACCCCCTTCGATTCCTTGTTCTTCAAGAGCCCGGCTTGTTTCCCGCGAGCCGGGCTCTTCCGTATCTCTTTCACGCGCGCTCGTCTATGTGGGGCAAGGGCGAATGATCGGCTGCACAAGTGTTGGTGTTGCCCAGGGGCAGGCCTGAGAGTTCGCGTGTACACGCAGGACTACAGCACTGTGAGGGCAAAGAGAGCACTGTGAGTGCAAGGAGCCCCACGGGAGCGAATCCGAGACAGATTATGCATATTATGCATTCCAGTGCATACTAAGTTGTGTTGACGGACCCCATCACCGGAAGGCACACCATGCGCACTCTTCCTGCAGCCATCGCCCTCGCCGCTTCCGCGGCCCTCCTCCTCGGCGCCTGCTCAGACCCGAGCCCCTCCACCTCGAACAGCGCCGACTCCACCTCTACAGCCACCACCGCTGCGATCACCCCCTTCGACGTCACGACCATCCCTGTCTCAGAAGAAGTCGCTGCCCTCGTCCCCCAGGCGGTCAAGGACCGCGGCGTGCTGCGCAACGGTGCCTCCACGGACTACGCTCCCGGTGAATACCTCGCCGAAGACGGCCAGACCCCCGTCGGCTACGATGTCGACATCGTCAAAGCCCTCGCCCAGGCGATGGGCTTGAAGGACGGCACCACCGAGACCGCGATCTTCGACACGATCCTGCCCGCCCTCGGCACCAAGTTCGACATCGGCGCCTCCTCCTTCACCATCACCGCCGAGCGCGAAGAAGCCGCCAACCTCATCTCCTACGTCCAGGTCGGCTCTGCCTACGCAGTTGCCAAGGGCAACCCTAAGGGCTTCAATCCGGATGACCCCTGCGGCACGACCATCGGCGTCCAGAACGGCACCTTCCAGCACGATTACGCCGAAAAGCTCTCCAAGGAGTGCGTTGATGCGGGCAAAGAGAAGATCCAAGTCATGCCCCTTGATCTGCAGACTGACGTGTCCGTGAAGGTCATCGGTGGCCAGTACGACGCCACTCTCGCAGACTCGACCGTCATCGGTTTCACCATCTCCCTCGCTCAAGGCCAGCTCGAACAGGTCGGAGAAGTCCTCGAAGCGGCACCTCAGGGCATCGCAGTCGCCAAGAACGACACCGAACTCGCGCTCGCCGTCCAAGCTGCAATGCAGTACCTCATCGACGAGGGCTACCTCGAAAAGATTCTCGAACCCTACGGCTCGCAGGATGCTGCTCTCAAGACCGCCGAACTCAACCCGGCGGCGCTCTGACCGACTGAGGGTGTGGGCCGATACCCTTGCGGTATCGGCCCACTTCCAGTGAGGAACACATGGCACACATCAAAGACGGCGTCGAACTGATCGACGCAAAACCCGTCCCACGGCCCGGGCGCTGGGCGAGCGCCATCATCGTCGCCCTCTTCGCACTGCTCCTCGCTCACGCGCTTGTGACGAACCCGAACTTCCAGTGGGGAGTCGTATGGCAGTGGCTCTTCTCCAAGACCATCGTCTCAGGGGTCATGTACACCCTGCTCCTCACGGTCATCGCCATGGTTATGGGCACGATCCTCGCGATCACCATGGCGATCATGCGCCAATCCGTGAACCCGGTCCTGCGCTGGGTCGCGACCGCGTACATCTGGTTCTTCCGCGGCACCCCGATCTACACGCAGCTCATCTTCTGGTCG
>ERZ772964.937-NODE-937-length-11333-cov-109.312_pt1 | contig 11333 bp, 4 predicted proteins | sample MGYA00580675_ERZ772964 | MGnify/ENA primary metagenome ERZ772964 (study PRJEB29015, sample SAMEA2737941) | human oral metagenome | biome: human oral; feature: human-associated habitat; material: dental | place: China | collected 2139 ...
GGAAGCCGTGGGTGAGGTCGAGGTCCTCCCAGCCGTAGGCGGCGGCGACGGCGGCGTCGAGCTCGACGTGGATGGCGCGCATGCGGTCCACGTCCGGGTCGGCGCCGGCCTCCAGGCCGGGATCGTTGACGAGGTTGTAGAGCCTGGTCAGCCCGAGATCGCGGCGCAGCATGATCTCGCGCCGCTCGGCGTCCAGCGTGCGGCCGATCGCCTCCAGCCCCTCCGTGGGCTCGGGCCGGGGAAAGGTCTCGAACACGTCCGACGGCGAGTAGTTCAAATCCGTCCTCATAGTCGATGAATAGCGCATGACCCACATCAGGTGCAGCGAGGACGACAAAACCGCCTGATCGGTGAACCTATTTGTCGCGAACACGGCCAGCTTGTGACTGAACACCTGACCCGTGGGCACGCGGGCCGGCATCGCCGTCTTGCTGACAAGGGCGATCACCAGCGCCTCATCGAGATCCGCAATCGCTTTCCGCATCGCGGGACGTGTATTATAAAATTTCCACCATTCATTAACCATACGCGGATATTTATAGACATCTTTCGCAAGACGTTCTGGACGAACTTCCGCAATCACATGCCGCCACGGCAACCCATGTTTACGCGCCTCTCCCTGAACTCGCTCATTGAAATCAACAACCCAGCGCGAAGCCGAGCAGTCCGGGCGAGAGTTGAGGTCCTCTCCATTGAGGTAGGGGAAGAGCACATCGGCATTCCTCGGATCTGCAGCGATCCACTCCTGCGCCTCTTCCGGTTCCAGGATGAAACCCTTCCCCAGCACATAGCAGCCGATGAAGGCCGCTCCCGCATTCTCGGCGAGACGCTCGGGCCTCCCCTCCGCACGACCAGCGGGTTCCAGGAGGCTGCTGATCCGGGACACCGGCGCATCATCGCAGATCATTGCCGCCCGCAAGGAGACGGCGTCGCGGGTCCCCCACACGGCGGCGAACTCAAGGGTGGCGCTCTGAGAGGGCCAGGATCGCGACTGAATGGCGCGGGTGATGGTGAACCCGGAGTCCACCATGCGGTCAAGCCCCACCTCTCGGGTGTCCCCCTGGGCGACGGTGTTGGTCGCAATGAGCCCCACCGTCCCACGGCCGTTCAACAGGGAGAAGGCGCGCAGGAAGAAATAGGCAACGAGATCCGCATTTCCTGCCGTTCCGTCCGCAAGAGCATGAACGAACCATTCCCGCAGGTTCTGCCCCATCGCAGAACTAATCTTTTTCCCGCCCAGGAAGGGCGGGTTGCCGACGATCGCGTCGAAACCGCCGCGCTCCATGACCTCGGGCACGGCCAGGGGCCAGTGGAGGCAGTGCCAGCGCTCGTAGTCGGTGTCCACCGTCGGGGTCAGGCCGCGCTCCAGGACGGCCCCGAGCATGGAGTCATCGCCCGCGCCGTCGGCGGGGAAGGCCCGGCCCAGGGTCACCGCCAGGTCGCCGTAGGCCTCATTGAGCCGCTTGCCGGGCTTCGCCCCCACCGCGGGGTCGAGGCCCGCGGCCACAACGGCGTCGGCCACCCGGGTCAGGACCTCCAGGTCCTCCTCGTTCTCACGCTGAAGGCGCTGCTTGGTCGTCGTCGAGCGGGCCGGATCCGTATCGTCCACCTCACTGGCGAGCTCGCGGCGACGGCGAACCACCCGGTTCACGACGGCGTCAACGTCCAGGGCCCTGGCGTAGGCGCCGGTGCGGTCGAGCTCGAAGAGCCGCCGTTCGGCCGCGGCCGCGGGGTCGATGTGCTGGACCCTCAGCTGGCGCAGGTCGGTCAGCCCCAGCAGTGAATTGCCGACGAAGACCTTGTCGTCGACGAAGCTGAAGGGCTTGTCCTTATCCAGGGAGACGAGCCACAGGGAGAGCTTGCACATCTCCACGGCCATCTCATTGATGTCCGCCCCGTAGAGGCAGCGGGCCACCACCTGGCGCAGGGCGTGGCGCTGCGCCCCGCCCGGCTCGTCGGCGTACTGCCCCAGCGTCCCCTCCCGGGTCCAGGCCTCGACGAGCTCGCGGGCCAGGAAGCGGGCCGCCGCCACGAGGAAGGCCCCCGAGCCGCAGGCGATATCCGCCACGTGCAGGTCGAGGATGTCAGTGGAGGAGATCGGCCGCCACTGGCCACGGTCGTCGGTCTCATGGGGGCCGGGCGAGTGGACGAGGGGTTCGAGGGCGTACCTCACCACCTCCTCCGCCAGGGAGCGGGGCGTGTAGTGGGCGCCGGCGTTCTTGCGCGACGGCGTCTCCACCACGATCAGACCCCCGCGCTGGATGACCATCGGCCGCCCGCGCAGATCGGTGCGAATGGCGCCGATCCAGGGGCGCAGGCGCGCGCGCAGGCCCTCGTCCCGGGTGACGGCGAGCAGGAGGCTCTCGACGTCGGGCATGGCGTGCCCGGCGGCCAGGGCCTTGGCCAGGGCGCTGCGAGAGGGCGGCTTGGCCCCGGGCCGGTTCTTCTTGAGCCAGGCGATGACGGCCCCGACCAGGTCGGCGTCGTCGGAGTGCGCCTCGGCGAGACCCTCCAGGACCGACAGCGGGACCTCGGGCTCCTCGCCCTCCTTGCCGCGCAGACCCAGGACCGTCTCCGCGGCCCGGGCGCAGGTGTAGCCCAGCAGACCCTCGTAGATGTAGCCGATCTGCTCCACGTCGATGTCCCGGAAGGACAGGCGGCGGGCCTCCTGACCCTTGATGCGGGCGGTCTGAAGGGAGCGCAGCACGTGGAGCATGACCCGGTCGGAGACGGTCAGCAGCAGGGCGCTGCCCGCATCCGTCGCCGTGAGGAAGGGGAAGCGCTCGGGGTCGAACAGCGAGCCGCCGTAGGCGGGGATGCGCATGTCCTCGGCATTGACCCCGCCGTACAGGGCCCGGGAGGTGGCCAGCAGCCGATGCCAGATCAGGCTCGTGCCATCCATGGACTCCTCGCCCTCGTCACGGGCGCGCTCCTCCAGGGCGTCCAGGACCGTGGCCAGGCCGTAGCCGCCGGTGTAAAGGGACTGGGCGGGCAGGAGGCCCCGCTCCTCGGCGAACAGGAGGAAGACCACCCGCATCATGACGGTGACGACGGCCTCGTAGACCCGGTGGGCGTCGGCCGGCAGCCCGTCGCCGTCCTTCCCGCCCTCGCCGGCCACGTCCCGGGCGGCCTCTGACAGGGCGGTCACGACCAGCTCGACGGCGCGGCGCACCTGGGCGCCCAGGGCCTCGGTGATCTCCTCGGCCGCCAGGACCGACCTGTCGAAGAGCGCCGGGAGCCTGTGCTGCGCGGTGCCGCCCACCAGGCGGCGCACGCCCAGGAGCTCGAAGAAGGCGTCGCGGGTGGCGGGCTCCTCCACCCAGGTCTGGCAGTCCACGACGCCCGAGGCCGTGGACCCTCGCCGCGGGGCGCTCACCAGGGCCCACCAGCGCCCGTCGGTGACCACGCCGATCGAGCAGGCCGAGCCCGGGGCGCGCAGCATGGCGGCCATCCGGTCGATCGGGCTCGTGGCCCAGCCGTCCCGGCCCACCTCCCGCAGCGAGTCGACCGGGTCCGTGATCAGGACCAGGGCGCCGACCTCCTGCCCGCGCACGAGCGCGCCGGTCGGGGTCGCCGTCACCGGCGGGTAGCCGTCGGAGGAGACCCGGTGGGTCTCCTCCAGCGCCGGGTGCTCCTGCGCCGTCGTCCAGGAGCCGCCCCAGCCCAGGACCCCGGTGAGTATGGCGCCCACCCAGGCGTCCCGGGCCCGGCGGTAGGAGGCGAGCGCCGCGGCCGACTCCCGGTCCGCGTCCCAGGCGTCCCAGGCGCGGTCGAAGGCGGGCTTGGCCGCGCGCAGGGCCTCGCGGCGCTCGCGGCTCAGCTCCGGCATGCCCTGCGGGTAGAGCTCGGTGATGACGGGCACGGACAGGAACAGGCCGTCGGTGTCGACCAGCTCCAGCCACTGGCGGTGCTGCTGGGCGGCGCCGCGCCCGCCCGGGACCGCACCGCCGGAGCCGCGACCGGCTCGGCCGGTGCGCCCGCCATTGCCACGGCCCTTGGTACGGCCCTTCGATGCGGGTGTCCTCGGACTCATGACCGTCCCTCCCATTGCTCGGCGTCCTCCTCGGTGACGGCCAGGACGAGGGCCACCGACGAGACATACGGCTTGACGTCCTCGTAGCGCGAGCGCACCGCCGCCTCCTCGCGCTTCTCCTCCCCGGCCAGGGCCTCCAGCCGGTCCTCCATGGCGCGCACGTCCCGGGCCCGCTGGTGGCGCTGTTCATCGGCCCACAGGGCCAGCATCGCCTCCTGCTCGCGCTCCTCGGCGCGCAGGTGCTCCAGGGAGTCGGTGAGGTTGGCGCGGAAGGCGGAGAAGATGCCGTGGACGCGATCGGCGTCCGCCCGACGGCGCTCCTCAAGGCTGTGGGCGACGTCGGCCTGGAGCCTCTTGGCCCGGCGGGCCGTCTCCTCCACCAGGCGGGTGCGCAGGTGACCGCCGTCGTTCCACAGGGCCGCCAGGTGCCGGCGAACCTCGGGGCTGGGCAGCCGGTAGCCGCCCGGGTCGAGGGCGCGGTCCAGGACCTCGTGCAGCGTGTCCACGGCGACGCGATGCCCGCGCAACCGCACGCCGGTGACGAAGACCTGCTCATGCAGGCGCAGGCCGCCGCGCCCCACCAGCACCAGACGGGACATGGAGGCGGCGCAGGAGTGCTCCAGGCCCGGCAGGACCACGGCGGTCACCCGGCTCACCTCGGAGCGCGGGCTGAAGAGATTCGCCCGCAGGATGCGGGTGGCCTTGCGCATGAGCGGGTGACCCAGGTGGACGTGGACGATGCCGGGGATGCGCCCGGCCTCCTCATCGAAGGTGATTGGTCGTAGCTCGCCGGGGCGCAGCCGCGTGCTGAGGCCGGCCACCGCATCCTGCCAGGAGCGCACCAGGTCCGGGACGGCGAAGACCTGCGCGTCGGTGAGTTCGGAGCCGACCTCGTCCAGGGCCGGTTGGTGGGTCATGCGCAGCGCCTCGTCGACCACGCGCCGGCCCGCCCGCGGGGTCAGGTGCATGGCGGCCTTGCGGTCCTCGTAGCCGCGGGCCAGGGCCGTCAGCTGCTGGTTGAGCCGCCCGCTGCCGGCCAGGGCGGAGTCAATGGCCCTCTCGTCGCGGCCGCGCCCGCGGGCCCTGCGCGGGCTGCGGCCCAGGAAGCGCTCGGTGATCTGCTCGTCGATGAGCGGGTTGACCTCGCCCAGATCCCGGGTCTCGGTGGCGATCTTATCGGCCAGGCGGCCCAGGAACTCCTGGTGCCCCGAGTACAGCCCGCCCCGTCCGGCCGGGACCGGGTAGCGGATCTCGGGGGCCTCCCGCTGGCCGTAGCGGTCGATGCGGCCCACCCGCTGCTCCAGGCGGGAGGGGTTGAAGGGGATGTCGAAGTTGACCAGGCGGTGGCAGTGGGTCTGCAGGTCGATGCCCTCCCCGGCGGCATCGGTGGCGATGAGGACGCGCACGTCCTCCTCGGCGGGATCGGCGTTGAAGCGCGCCCGGATGTCCTCGCGTTCCTCGGCGGGGGTTGAGCCGCGGATGACCGCCAGGCGCTGCTCGTCGTAGCCCTGCTGGCGCAGCACGGAGACGATCCACTCCAGGGTGTCGGCGTACTCGGTGAAGACGACGACCCGCTCGTTCGTCCACGTGCTCCCATCGGGCCGGCAGACGGCGTCGAGCATGTCCACCAGCGCCTCGAGGCGGGAGTCGGGGCGGAACTGGTAGCCGCGGGCCCACCGGGAAAGCTCCTCGAGCTGCTCGCGCGTGGCGGCGCTCAGCGGGTCCGAGCCGCGGGTCGCCAGCAGCGTGTCCAGCTCCGGCTGGGCGACCAGGCCCTCCTCCTCGTCGGCCTGCCCCGAGCCCATGACCTCCGTGTAGTAGTCGTCGTACTCGTCGTCGAGCGCGCCGCCGGGCAGGGACTGGTCGAGGTAGCTCTCCAGGGTCCGGGCGAAGGCCCAGGGGCTGGACAGGAAGCGCTTCTTGAGCAGCAGGGCGGCGATGTCGAGGCTGCGCCGGCCCTGGGCGCGCCCGGAGCTGCGCAGCAGTTCGTCCAGGTCGGCGTAGACCCGCTCCTCCTCCGGGGAGGCCTCGTACAGGAGCGGCTTGACCTGGCGAGAGCGGAAGTCCTTGCCTGCGATCTGCGACTTCAGGCGCCGCACCGTCACCTCCGCGAGCGCCCCCTCGTCGATGGAGGCCCCGCGGGCGAAGCGGCGGGAGTCGATCATCTCCAGCAGAGCGGTGAAGGACTCGGTGTAGCCGTTGTGGGGCGTGGCGGACAGGAACAGGCGGTGCTCGCACTTGTCGGCCAGGCGCCTCAGGGCGCGGGTGCGCTGGGAGTCCACGGCGTAGCCCCGCCCGCCCCCGGCGGCCGAGGGCGCCGCCGGGGCCACGTGGTGGGCCTCGTCGACGACGAGCACGTCGAAGGCGTAGCGGCGGGCCGTTCCCGGCCGCTCGGCGTCGGCCAGGACCTCGCGCAGGAGGCGCTGGGCACGCACGCCCGGCAGCCAGGCCATGGAGACGATGACGCGCGGGTGCAGCCGCAGCGGGTTGGCGGCCAGGCCGTAGGTGCGCCGGTCGGCGGCCATGCGCGCGGAGTCCACGATGACGAACTCCAGGCCGAACTTCTCGCGCATCTCGTCGCGCCACTTCAGGGCCAGGCTGGGCGGGCACACGACGATGACCGAGCGGGCCCGGTGGCGCAGGAGGAGCTCCTCGATGACCAGGCCCGCCTCGATGGTCTTGCCCAGGCCGACGTCGTCGGCCAGCAGCAGGTTGGTGCGCGGGGCCGCCAGCGCCCGACGCAGGGGCTCGAGCTGGTAGGGCTCCAGGGTGGCGCCCGAGCGGAAGGGCGATTGGAAGGCCCTGGGGTCGGCGGAGGTGACGGCGCCCCAGCGCACGGCGTCGACGAAGGCGCCCAGGGTGTCGGGGGCGTCGAAGGCCTCTGCGGAGATGGTTTCCGGCAGGCCCCGGTCCGGGACCACGGAGTTGCCGACCTCGAGCTCCCAGACCACAGTCAGCTCTTCGCCCATGCGGTCCTCGTCGAGGGATTGGAGGGCGACGGTGTGGTCGAGGCGGGCCTGGCCGTCATCGGCCGGGCTGCGGGAGAGTCCCTGGGTGACGACGTCGGTGACGGCCCAGACGGCGCCCCGGACCTGGACGACCTGGCCCGGTTCGGGCAGGGCGGGCACGGGCCGCTCGGGAGCGGGGGCGCCTGCGGGCGGGGGCGGGGTCTGCGTCGTCATGGTGCCTGTCGTGGATGGAGCGATCGAAGTTGAACAGCGCCACTGTAGTCGTAGCGGGGCCTCACCCGGCAATGGGGCCCGTCGCGCCAGCCCGGGGTGTCGGCGCCGCCGCCGGCAGGGGCGCCGCGTCGCGGTGGCCGGACACCGGGCTCGACACCCGCCCCGGAGCCGCTGACGGGGTCGCGCGGGGATGATCTCCCGCCCGACGGCCCCGTAGTCGTAGTCGAGGTCCGGAGCCGCCGCCGGGGCGGAAAAAGGTGGCTGGCGCTTAACTTTCGGATGTGCGGCGGCTCCCGCTCGTCCGAGGAATGGCGTCATTGCGCCACTTCGGAACGGGAGGGGCGCAGGACGGGGAGTGAAAGATATGCGCCAGCCACCTTTTTGAGTCGCCGGACCGCCCGCCGCGGGTCCGTCCGCGCCCGCGGCGGGACGAATGGGGCAGGTGGGGCGAACGAGGCGGCGCGCAGCAGCATTCGCAGCCGTGCCCGCGCCCGCGGCGGAGGAACCTCGCGGAAATCGGTCCATGCCAAGGGGCTCACCCGCGGCGGGGCGGATGAAGACCATGACGGGCGCATTGATAACCAGGTTCGACGACCAGGTGGGCCCGCGAAAACTCACCCCGACGCGCGAGATCGTCACTTAACCCGCGAGCACGTACCTCTAGCAGACGTTATCGCGGGTCAAGTGACGATCTCGCGGGTTACCCGGCGATCTCGCGGACCGCGGTGCCGCAGGGCGGGGGCGCGCAAGGGGATGACGGGCGCGCAGAGGGCCCAGATCTGGCGGACGCTGCTGGAAACGCTTCCGCCGTTGATCTGGGCCCTTGCAGCTCTGATCAACGTCCTGTTGGGGCGCTGACTCAACATCCCAGTTTCCTGGGGAGCCGTCCGGGTACGCCGGGCGGCTCCCCGTCATTATGGCACCCGCGGACCGTCAACGTCCACAGTGCGGCGGGACTCATCGGGGATGCCCGTCAACGGGGCCCGGCGCACCAGGGCCCGTTCCCCCGCGCACCGGCTCCGGGCGCCGCGGACGTTCTCACCGGCGAGGTGCCGACCGCTCCCCCGCGCGCACCAGCTCCAGGGCCCGGCGCGTCACGCGCTCGCGCTCGCCGGGCGCCCAGTCGCCCCCGGGCTCCAGCGCGACGTCGATCCAGTGGACGCGCGGGTCGCGCCGGAACCACTTGATCTGGCGGGAGGCGAGCTTGCGCGTGGCCGCGGCGGTCGCCTCCACAGCCTCCTCGCGGCTCATGGTTCCGTCGATAACGGCCAGGGCCTGGGCGTAGCCGATGGCCCGCGGCGCCGTCGTCCCCTCGGCCAGGCCCTCGTCCACCAGGGCCCGCACCTCCTCGATCAGGCCCGCATCGAAGATCGCCCGGGCGCGCGCGTCGATGCGGGCGTTGAGGGCGGCGCGCTCGGGGCGCAGCGCCAGGTGCACGGTGGGCACCAGGTCCTCGTAGCGGGGCAGGGCCGCGGAGAACGGCCTGCCGGTCACGGCCAGGACCTCCAGGGCCCGCACGACCCGGCGGGTGTTGGCCGCCTCGATGCGCTCCGCGGCGACGGGGTCGGCCCGGCGCAGCTCCTCCCACAGGGCCCGGCCCCCGACGGCGGCGGCCCGGGCCTCCAGGGCCGCGCGGATCTGCGGGTCCGTGCCCGGGAAGTCCAGGTCGTCGGTCAGGGCCCGCACATACAGCCCGGAGCCGCCGACGATGAGGACGCGGGCCCCCCGGGCCTCGGCGGCGCGGGCGTCGGCGCGGGCGCGGACCTGGTAGGCGGCGACGCTGGCCTCCTCGCGCACGGTCAGGACGTCGATCTGGTGGTGCGGCACGCCGCGGCGCTGGGAGAGGGGCAGTTTGGCGGTGCCGATGTCCATGCCGCGGTAGAGCTGGGAGGCGTCGGCGTTGACCACCTCGGCGCCCCGGGCTCCGCCCGCGCCCCGGGGTTCGTCAACGGCGGGGGTCCCGCCCGCAGCTCGGGGCTCGACGGCGGGGGCCCCGCTCGCAGCCCGGGTCCCGCTCGCAGCCCAGGTCCCGTCAATGGCGGGAGCCCCGTCGTCGGCGGCGAGGGCCTCGATGAGGTCGAGGGCGAGTTCGGATTTGCCGCTGGCCGTCGGGCCGACGACGGCCACGCGCACCGGCGCGGACCGCGCGGCGCCGGCATCGGGGCCCGAGCCGACACCGGGGCCAGCACCGAGGCCCGGGACGGCTCCGGCGCTGGTGTTCGGGCCGACACCGGGGCCAGTGCCGGCCCTGGTGTCAAGGCCGGTGCCGCTGCCAACGGCGCGGGCGCTCACGGCGGCGCCCCTCACAGCTCCGGCAGGAGGGGGCCGACCCGGCTCAGGGCCTGCGTGCACGAGGACAGGGCCGTGTCCAGGTGGAGCCTGAGCTGGGTGTCGGTCACCCCGGAGCTCAGGTCCGTCAGGTAGGTGGCGCGGACCACCGGGCCGAGGGGGCTCTCCACCAGGGCGACCGTGGGGAAGAACTTGTCCCGGTTCCAGTCGTTGACGGAGGCGGCGATCTCGTCGCGCTGGGAGGAGCGGATGGGCTCCTCCCAGTCGCCGGAGACCAGCAGCCAGCCCTTGTGGCCCTCCGGCTCCTCGATGACGAAGGGGAAGGTGTCCCAGGTGCCCAGCAGGCAGGGGTGGCCCTGCTCCTCGTGCCACCGCACACCGTATCCCATGGGGCCGGTCAGCATGGTCTCCACGCGCTTGAGGGTCAGCGCCGCGGTCAGCTCGACGTCGTCCGTCTTCCGCTGCTTCATGGGCGCCGCGGCCGGGACGCGCACGGAGACGACGGTGATCACCTCGCCGTCGTCCCGCGACCCGGCGTCCGTCCCGGCCCCCGTTCCGCCGCCCGCCGTGTCCTCCGTCCCGGTGCGACGGGGCGCGGCGGGGTCGGGGCGGACGCCGGGTCGCCGACCGAACAGGCGGGCGATGAGGCCTGAGAACATGCGGCGCGGGGATGATGCGGGACTCATTATTTTATTCAGGGCTCCAGACTGCCGCGCAGGGGGTCGGGGAAGAACTCCTCGGCCTCGCGCATGAAGGCGACGATGAGGCGGCAGCCGGTGAAGACGAAGTCCTCGAGCTGGGCGTCGGTCATGCCCGCCTCCAGGGGGTAGGTGACCTCGCCGTGCAGGCGCACAATGCCGCCGTCGGCGATGGTGAGGTAGGTCTTGGGACCGATCCGGGTGGCGTTCCACTCCTCAACCAGGCGCCGCAGGGCGGACAGGTGGTCGGTGTCGGCGATGCGGTGCCATACGCCGCGCAGCTGAATGGCGCGGGTGTCCTGGAAGATGACGTGGATGGTGACGTAGCGCCAGGGGATGCCCAGGTCCCCCTCGTCGTCGAGGAAGAACCGCAGCCCGAGCCCGCGCACGCAGGCCACGACGCGCTCGACGTCGACCGGCGCGGGGGCGGCCGGGACGGGCGTGTCAGAGGTGACGGATGCGGGCATGACCCCACCATATCGAGCCCGCGCCCCGCAGGCCCGGCTGTCACGCGACGGGAGTAACCCCGGTGGCGAAGAGGACGGCGGGTGCACCGGGAGGCGGGTCCTCAAGATCCGGACGAGGAGGCGGCCCGGGCCGCCTGGGAGGCGATGTCGTCAATGGCGTCGTTGAAGGCGTTGGAGGTCTTCGACGCCCCCGCCAGGGCGGTGACGTGGGCGTCCTCCACGCTGCGCCCGACGACGGCGCCGGAGATCTCGTTGACGAAGCCCTGCATGTAATCGTGCGACTGGGTCAGCAGCGGGTGCCCGGTCACGGAGACCTCGGTGATGACGCCGCCTTGCAGGGTCGCGGTGACGTCGATGGAGTCCTCCTCGATGACGCCGTCGACGACGCCGTAGCTCTCCGAGGCCGCGTACTGGCCGTCGGCGTAGGGGCCCCCCGTCACCGTCGGCGCGGGGGCGGGGGCCGTCGTGGCCGGGGCGGTGGTCCCGGCGGGGGCGGGGTTGGCGGTCTGGGCGCGGCCCGCGTACTCGTCGTTGGAGGGGGTGACCTCCTTCCCGGCGGCGCAGCCGGTCAGGACGCCGGTCGAGCAGGCCGCCGCGAGGACGACGCCGCCCACCGCCAGGGCGCGGCGCGCCCGCGGGCCCGCCGTCGGCGCACCGCCCCTCG
>ERZ772964.938-NODE-938-length-11332-cov-3.03387_pt1 | contig 11332 bp, 16 predicted proteins | sample MGYA00580675_ERZ772964 | MGnify/ENA primary metagenome ERZ772964 (study PRJEB29015, sample SAMEA2737941) | human oral metagenome | biome: human oral; feature: human-associated habitat; material: dental | place: China | collected 2139 ...
GGAGTACCTGGCACAACAGGAAGGAAGCTCCCGACTCGTCCGACGAACTTCCGGTCGTTCTCGCCGAACTCGAGGAACATTCGTGTAGTAACTGAGCGTGTCTGGGCGACATCCTCGAGATCCAGAGGATCTCCTGAGAAGAGGGTCTTAAACACGATCGGCTCCTGGAACTGCTTGCCGGTTGCGTGCCATCCGTCCTGGTCGTGGGCGATGTACACGGCGTCGTTGACCAGCAGCATACGATCGTAGGTCGCCTCGTGCTCGAATGTGTAGCCGTACTTCCTGCCGAACTCGAAGACGTCCGATATGATGCGATCGTCGGCGTTCGGGATCTTGATCGAGTCCGTCTTGATATGGGCGACTGTGTATCCTTTCTCCTGAACGAAATGCTTCAGGTCTACCATGAACAACGCGCCGCGCTTGGCGACGATGTTGTCCACGTTCCGGGGGTCTCGGAGTGGGTTGTCGAACTTGGCGGCCGTGAGGCCGTACGTCGAATTCAGAGCGATCTTCAGCGCATAGGCCAGCGCGTCGAGGTTCGACTCATCATCAAGATATGGAGCCAGCGCACCATTCAGGATCTTGCGCGCCTCGTCGAGCTTCTTGTGCTTGATGAGGATACGAGCCTTCTTGAGCTCGCTGTACCGCTTGGTGTAGGGGCCGAACAGCTGGAGGTTCTCGATCGACGTCGGATGCATCGATGCGATGTCCAGTAGGGCTACGTTCTCGTGGCAACCGGGCTCGGCGTAGACGTAGCCGCCCTCGCCGACCTCCTCACCACGATATGTCGACTTGCCGTACTCGTACTTGTAGCCGGGGAACATCTCCGACAGATCCGTGTACTGCAAGTACTTCTGAGTGTCCCGCTGACCCTGGAATATGATCTGAGTGGTCAGCTTGTTGGTGCTGGAGTTGACAGGGAGACCCGCGATCGTTGCGAGGATCTGACGGGCCTCCCAGTCAGCCTCCAGATGGTCCCACACCTTCTCAGTGGCGATGACGTCGTTGTCGCAATATGCGGCGACCTCCTCCCACTTGTCCTCCGGCACCGGTTCATCCCAGGGAAGACCGAGCTCCTTGTGATGGATACCCAGCTCGATCTCCCACTTCTTGAGGGACTGCTTCTTGGCGGCGAAGTCGTAGATATCGGTGTAGGACAGGTTGTAGGCCTCCCGGAATCCCTCCTTGATGAGATTGGAGATGATCTTGCGGGAGAGGTGGTAGAGCTGCTCATTCGAGTAGCCCAGGATACGACCGTAGAGGATATGGTTGTCGTACCGGCGGTTGTTGAATCCGACGAGCCTCTTCTCCGCAAGATCGGAGATCTCGTTCGGAGTCGGGTTGATCATCCTCTGGATCTTGTCGGCTCCCCGGACCTTCCAGTTCACGAGGAACAGGTTCGGGAATACCTCGCAGTCGAATATGATGGGGGTGTCGTCCGTCGGCTCATCGAACTTCTCCTCATGATCACTCTCTGAGGAGAACGGCATCTCCTGCACCAGCTTGATGCAGTAGTCGGCCTGATGAGTGGACTTCATGGCGAACGTGAGGACCTTCTGCCTCATGTCCGATACGTCGTAGTCCATCCCGGACTCCTTGGCGTCCGTCAGCACCTTCATGATGAAGTCGATGCTGGGCTTGGTCCCGGGATGGATCTCCTTCCTCAGGTTCCTCTCGATGAGCTTCCTAAGGGACTTCTCGTTCTGCATGACCTCTTGACGGATCAATGGTTTCTCCTTGACGGGCAGATATCCGATCTCAACCTCGGTAAGGCCCTGGTGGTCGGTGCACTCAGTGAGACGTCGACGCAAGGCCGACTTGCCCGAGTATACCTTGCACTCGACTCCCGGGGCAACCAGCCTGGATAGCTCGGACGGATCCCCCGGGTATCGATAGTGGATGTGAACTCCGCCCCCCGATCGGCTGAGTTCGGCATAGGAGGGAATCCACTTCCGAGCCTCCTCAAGGCACTTGTCCCGGTCCTTGTCGAGGTCGATGTCGATGACGACGTCTTGCTCGGGTACAAGGACATAGTGCTCCTTCCTGGTGTCCAAGTCTTTCAATGTTGTCGTAACGTCGTCCCAACGCTTCGTCGGGAGGCCGTTATCATTGGCGTACTGCGCAGGACGATCCTTGTAGAGCTCGTCGAGATATGACGGCTGCTCCTTCATCTCGGTCCAGTCCTGAATCGGGCTTTCTGTTTTCTCCCCCTGGGAAAATTTGGATTTCAGAAAGCCCTTGTACACCTTACGCCTATAAACCCCGTCAATCATGAGGCGATCGTGGAATTCCTCGAAGTAGTCCCGAATCTCGTCCTTGAACTTGTACATGGGATACATGGTCCCGTCTGAGTATGTCTGGGAGTACTCCTTGTACATCTCGTAGATGCGCTTCAGAGTTATGCCATCCTCACCCTCCAATTCGTCGCTGTAGAAGTCGAGGAAGTTGAAGATGGGATTGGTCTTGCTCATCATGCCGATGGGCTTGTAGTCGTCGTAATATGACGACCCCTTGGCCTTGTAGACCTCGATGCAGTGTCTGACGATGGAGCCCCGCTCACCCTCGATACGCGACATGATGTCATTGTACCGATGAATATCGAGCTTGCGACCCGAGGGCTCCACGTCGATAAGACGCCTCGTCAGTCCGCTCTTCGAGTCGGTGATGCGGACCGGAAGGTTGGTCCCCACGAACAGCATGGCCTCGGACTTGAACTCGTAGAGCGATTTCCCTTTCTCGTTCATGACCATCTTCTCGTGGGATACAAGACTGTTCAGGCGACTATTGTCCGCAATCCGAGAAAGATTGCCGTCATGCTGAATAGCGACCCTGGGATTCGACTTGAACGGCTCGAGGGCGAACTGGTCGCTGGGACGCCCCAGGGCCGCTGCATCGAACTGACCGATATGATCGTCCATCAACCTCGAGATGAGGTTGAGAACCGTTGACTTACCGGAACCAGCGGATCCGTAGAGCACGAAGAACTTCTGGATCCATTTGGAGTCCCCCGTGAATACAGCCCCGATTCCCCACTCGAGCTTCTCCCTCTCGTCCGGATCGTAGAGGGTGCTCATGAGTTCCTCGTAGGCCGGAAACGGGTCATCGCTCAGCGAATATGTGAGAGTCCTGGTTGCGTAGTCCTCCCTTCTCGGTGTCTGATCGGCGTACAGGATCTTGCTGTCGAGCGGATGATGGGTGTCAGGTAACTTGCTCATCCATGACTTGTAGTCCGCATATGTCTTGGAGTCGTAGTCCCCCAGATACCGCGCCCAGACAGAGCCCTCCACTCTCTTGGACGTCTCCTCGAAGTGGCGAGCAATGTCAGCGTCCACGATACGCGTCAGGTCGTACTCGTCAGTACTCCAGAAATGCGTCTCGGGATTGTACACGGCGTAGAAGGACTTCCCACGAATCATGAGGTCCTTGAATCGGAGAACGCGCCAGGCCGGCCGCACCTCGGTGGTTCCCGATTTGAGGGCTCGCTCCTTAATCTCGTAGAAATCCATTAGACTCCTTATATGTCGTAGTTCTCCGCCAGATAGAGTTGCATCTGGTACCAGAGCTCAAGACGGTCCTGGTTTTGGAACTCATCCGACTCGTAGAACTCCGGGACGGACTCGATGGGGAATATGCCTCCGCGTCCGCGGGAATCGTACTGACGGCTCATCCACCTCTGAACGGTCTTGTCGACCTTCCTGTCCAGGGCGTTGCCGCTGTTGTCGAACTGGTAGTCCGTGTAGTTGATTCCGAGGTTATCGATCATCTCCCAGAAATATGGATCGAGCCCCTCCTCGTCATCGAGTTCGAAGGCCATGCGATCGGCGAGCCCGAGCAGGACCTCGAGAACGCTGGCAGGGCTCTTGCGAAATGCCGGTGAGAGCTTTCCGCCATAGCGGTTCCGCCACTCACGACCATCCATGTCCCGATTGCGGTCCATCATGGCGGAGTAGCGGAACTCGGTATGGTGGAGCTTCCACAGGAGGTGATAGCTGTCGAATATGCTCGGCAGCTCCTCATTGCCCTCGTCCAGGAACGAGAGCAGGAAGTCGAAGTAATCTTGTTCCATCAGTGGGATCCGGAGTACGCGTCCTCAATGATCTCGAGGCGAATATCGTAGGAGAGATCGAAGTTGCGGATCCACTTGATGACGATCTCGTCCGACTGCGTCTCGAGGTCGACGTTACCGAGCCACTCGCCCACGTTGTCGATCGTGACCGTGTCGCTGTCGCAGAGGATGTGGTCCTCCGTGAAATACATCAGGTCGACCTGAACGAAGTTGAAGGCGCCCTCGTCGTACTCGTCCTCCGTGATCTCACGGATGGACTCGCCCTCGGCGACGGGGTCCTCCTCTTCCTCCTCAGGATCGTCCCCGATCTCCTCGGAAATATCCTCCTCCATGGGGAATAGCAGATACTCATCCTTGACGATCTGCTCGTAAGTCTCTTCCATCTCGTTCGTATCCTGCACTTCCTCATCTGATGCTGGAGGAGGAGTCTCGACGGAATATGCGGCAGCCCGCTCGGGCTCCTTCTCCTTGGTCCATTTCTCGTCCTTGCAGTCCTGAACGGCGAGGAGTCCCGCCGTGAGACCGACGACGAGCGCCGGCAGCAAATGCATTATCGTTCCCTTCTTGTGATCAGTCGTCCGATGAAATAACCCGGCAGGATGAAGAACAGCGCCTTCATCGAATGGCCAGCCTGTCGATCTGGTCCCAGATAACGCCGTCGACGTTGAAGTCGAGCACGAACTTGGTGACCTCTCGCCCGAGGACCGGGTCGTAATCCCGATAGTTCAGGACCTCGAAGTTGCCGAACTCGACGATGCCGTCGCCGTCCTCGCTGTCGTAGACCCAGCCGACCACTGCGCCGGCGCTCGTCTGAGGAAGTCCAAGCCCCTTGTAGACCTCGTTCAGGAGCAGATACCCACGAGTCCTCAGGATGTCGTTGGCGTAGTTCTCCTGGGCGTGGAGGATCATGAGGCTGTAGTCCTCATTGCCCTCCCAGGCTCCCGCGTTCTGATCGAACATGACAGCGTATGGCGAGACCCCGAGCTCCCTCATGAACTCCTCGGGCTTGAGCTGGAACTCGCGCCCCGTCTCGTCGTAGTACCGCTTCTTGGCCTCGTCGAGGGCCTTCTCGTTGGAGTGGTCGATGATCTTCTCGACCGTCTCCTCACCGAGACTCTCCTTCATCTTGTCCTGGTAGTTGCGGAAGGACTCCTCGAGACCAGCATAGGCCATGGACAGGCCTGCGATCCTCTTGGCGGAAATGCGGTGGGCGAGAATCAGAGAAATGGCGGAGGCCGTACCGATGCTCAGCGGTAGCGCATAGTGCTTGAAGAGAGTGCCGGCGAGCTTTCCCCAGGCTCGGGCCTTGGCGATCTGAATATCCTTCTTCTCGAACTTCTCCTCGCCCTCGGCCGCCTTGACCGTCGACAGCTCGTTCAGGTCCTCCCATGTGACCTCGCCGACGCTCAGTGTCTGTTTGGCCGCCAGAACCGTGGTGGCGGTGAACCCGGCGATGCCCAAGCCCGTCAATATGGCCGGAGCGTGCTTCGAGGCCACGAGAGCGCCCTTTCCGATGAGGCGCGTAACAATGCTGAGACTCATGATGCGAAATACTTCCTCTCGTTGAGATTGTTGTACACGGCGATGATCTGTCCATCGCTCATCCTGTCGACCTTGGAGACCCACGCCGGGGCGGCTCCGTATGCCGTGCGCAGCTTAGCGCGCATCTGTGCGACTGTCACTCGTCATCATCCTTCCACAAGTCGTAAATGAATCCTATGGCGACCCAGAGCACCACCATCATGAAACTGATCGCCACGAGCCAGAGCTCCTGGGCGATCAGCCCGACTGCGAGCGCGAGCGCCATCAATATGGCTCCGATCCCGTACGCTGTAGTCCGATCCTCGTCATTCATCGAACGTCCTCCGGCTTCGGCAGATCAAGAATATATCCGTTGCGGGCTCGGACGGCCCTGACCCCACGCAGGTCCCTCCAGCCCCAGTTCTCGTCCGTATACGTCTGCGAAATCCCAGCCATTCCGTACAGATCACCGACAGTCGCCACGTCGTACTGATCGCAGATGCTGATCAGATGGTTCAGGACGTCCTCCGCCTCGTTGCGAGTGGCGAAAATGATGGAGTCGAGATTGTGCTCACGGCGGTCCCTCTGGGTATAGACCCTCTCGATCGGTGTCTCGCGCCTGCCGTAAGTCCTGTTGGAATATGAGGTGTAGGTCCTGTTGGACTTGGAGCGCTGAGGACCACTATCGCCGCCGAAGAGCAGACGGTCAATGCCTGAGGTGAAGATATCGCTGACGGCGTTCTTGATGCTCGGCAGGGCGATATCCCAAAGCAGGTAGTTCCCCACCTCCTTGATGTCCTCGGCGAAGAAAGCGCTCAGAGCCTGGCGTCCGAGCGATCCCTTGTCGATCCTGGCGGGTGTGGATACGATGCGCTCGGGCCTGGGCTTGGACTTGCGGGCGTTGGCCGGCAGGTCGCCTCGGATCGGAACGTTGTCTGTCATGTTCGTCCTTTTCTGAGAAATAGGAGGCCCCGAGTCTCCCCGGGGCCTCCTCGGGATATGGATGTCAGGCCTCGATCGTCTTGAAGACGTCGGGGCGCTCCTTCTTCGCCTGCTCGATCAGGGACTTGGGCATGACGCCGTTGAAGAACTTGATGCTCTTCTCCTCGTCCTCCAGCAGACTCAGGACGAACTCGTCGTAGAAGATGCTGTCCTTGAAGTTGGCGAGGATCTCGGGGGACTTCCGGAATCGCTTGCCGTCCGACGACCTCTCACCGTAGGCCTTGTCGACCATGGTGCGGAAGAAATCGAACAGCTTGAACTTGTCCGACATGGTCCAGTCCTCGGGCTTGCGGGACATGAACGCCTGAAGCGTGTCAGTGAACCCCCCCGGCTCCGACTGCTGGAGCTCGATGAGATCCACCTTGTTCATGTGGAACCAGAGGGTCTCGGTGACCATGTCTCCATCGAAGGTCTCGGCGCTGACGTTCATCTTGATCATGAATATGCCTCCTCAGGCGATCGAGTTGAGAGTGATGCCGGCGAGCGACTTCGTCGTCTTGACGATATGGTCCCACGAGGTCTTCTCGTCGAACTGCTCGCTCTTCTTGATCGTGCGTTTGACAGTCTTGCCGTTCTCGGTGAGGGTGACCACGACGGCCGTCTGAAGCTCCATGTTCGTTCCTTTCGAAAATGAGAAACCCAGGACCCGTGTTAGGGGTCCTGGGGTCGAGGTTGTATCAGTCGTCGGAGTCGTCGACGAGCTCAGCGTCAACCACGTCGTCCGAAGACTTCGAGTCGGTCTCCTTGGTGTCCTCGTCGCTGGAGGCAAGGGCCTTCACCAGGCAGAGAGCTGCGAAGCCAGCTGCGGCGGGCAGGGCGTAGCGAGCACTCTTCTTGGCGATACGGCCGAGCTTGCTCCAGTTGACGGTGACGACGGGGGAGTCGTCCTCAACGGGCTCGGTGGACGGAGTCGTGGTGGAAACGGTGGTCTCGGTCATGAGAGTATCCTTTCGAGTTGATGGGGTCTCATTATAGGCCTTGCCGAATCTGCGAAAGCCTATGCCCTCGGTTAGAGGGCACGGCTTGGTTAGTTGTTCGAGGGCGTCTTGATGGAGTCGATGGTCTCGGCGAGAGCCTCGGCGTACTGTTGTCCAGCCTTGCCACCGACATATGAACCGAGGACACTACTGCCGAGACCGTAGACGACGGTCAATGCCACTCCGGCTGGAGGGCAGAGAGCGCCGACAACGGCTCCGGCTGTGATGCTGGCGGATGTCGTGGCGACAAGGGACATGACCTTGTATCCGGTGGTCTGCTTGAAACTCATGGTCATTCCTTTCTAGAGGGGTCTCATCATAGCCCGTGCTCGTCTCACGAGAACTTGAACCACTTCTCCGTGGGCTCGACTACGAAATCGACGACCACGACGGCCTTCCCCTCCTCCGAGACCTTGGCGCCGTAGTGCACCTCAATCTGCCTCTGCTCATTCCATCCGAGCTGGTCGCCCAGAGAAATACCCTCGAGGCCGATGCCGGCGTAGAACTCATTGAGGCTGACGCACATCTCCCGAAGCAGTGTGTAGTTCAGCTCGTTGACGACTCGATCGATCTTGTTGACGGTGGACTTGAAATAGCGACCACTGTAGGCGTCGTAGAAGAGGACGTCGCCCTCGCCGTAGACCAGAGCGGCGTTGCGAGGATACGGTTCCATCTTGGATGCCGCCTTCTCGGCGATCTGCTTCTCCTCGGGACCGAGGCGATCCTGGACGGTGGCACGATAACGGTCGTACACCTGGCGTGTGCCCTCGTAGGCGAGAAGCAGGGACGACTCGCGCTTGACCGAGATGCTGTGAGCGCCGATGATGCAGGCACCGGTGGCCAATATGGCGATGGCCGGAGGGGCGTAGATCTTGACGTAGAGCTTGATCCGCTGCTCCTTGGTCATGCGCCCGAAGTCATCTGCGTCCCAGTCCTGCATCTGACGGTCTGCACGGACGCTCAGGGCAACCGACGCCCCAATGCCCAGCAGCGCCAGCCCTGTGAGGATATGGTGCGAGTTGCGTACGACGAAGGCCTGGGTGGCCCTAAGGAATGCGATGGGCATCAGTTCTCCTCCTCGATCCTGCTTGCTCCATACAAGACGGCGTTATAGAACATTGGCCTATCAAACTCGGGGTCGACGTCGCCGGGGTCCCTGCTGGTGATCTTGATGGTGGCACTCCGCATGTTGGTTTCAGGATCCGGTTCAGAGTAGTCTATCTGGATGTCGACGTTGTCCATGTGCGTTCCTTTCTATCGAGAAACCTAGAACCCGAGTTGGGTTCTAGGAGTGAGTGTCAGTTGGTGGGAGCGTTCTGCTCCGCGACTTTCTTGTCGAGGGCGGGGCAGGACATGGTCGGTTCCTTTCTGATGGGGGTCTCATTATATGCCCTGTCGAATCTGCAAAAGCCTATGCCCTCGGTTAGAGGGCACGGGCGTCAGAGACTGGTGTCAATGTGGATGGGCTTGGAGAAATCCGGCTTCGAGGCCTTGCGGCGAGAGAGCACCCACTTGACGATGGCGTAGATTCCAACGCAGTAGATGACAGACTTGACAAGGCTCTCGACGAGGCGGGAGATCAGCATGACGTGATCCTTTCGTATGGGTCTCATTATAGGCCCTGCTGATCCTGCGAGAAACCCAGAACCCTCACGGGTTCTGGGCGTGAGATATCAGTTCTTGGTGATGTCGTGATCGAAGATCTTCTCGATCTCGGTCCAGCTCTCATCGAAACGCTGCTTCACGCTGTCGGGGTCCTGAGGAAGCTTATTCGAGTTGAGCTCAATGAGGTTCCGTTGGGTACGGACGACCTTCTTGAGCCGCTTGATCTGCTTGTTCTGGGCGTAGACGGCGTAGGCGAACATGACGAAGGAGAGGATTCCGAAGACGGTGAAGATGACGGACATGACGGTTCCTTTCGTGAGGGTTCTCATTATAGGGCAGGCTAAAATCGCGTCCCCGAATTTTAACCCCGGGAATTTTTCAGAATCGAAAACCAGAACCCTTGCGAAAAACCTAGGATCCTTGTGGGATCCTAGGTTTTGATTCTCAGATGCGGATCTTGGCGACGAATCCGAGTGCCTTGGAGGCGACTGGGAAGATCTGCTCAGCCTTCAGGATGGCGAGGATTCCGATTACGGAGCCGGCGGCGCCCACCACGGCATCGGGGCTGGGGCAGAAACGGCGCAGTTTTGCGTCCTGAATCTGCTCCAGCTCCTTGATGCTGCGGAGAGCTTCGCGATAGGCTTCGCTGTCGGGATCCATGCCGTCGATGAATGCGTAAGCATCTTCGAGTGCCTTCTTAGCATTCGGCTTGTTGTCGGACATGGTGTTCCTTTCAAATGGGGGTATCATTATGACCCATGTCTGATCCGCGTCTCAGGCGACCTCCGACACCTTGAGGGTAGCGGTGTCCTTCTTGGTCATTTCCTCAGCGGGAGTCTCTAGGGCGGCGTAGACCTCCTGGTTCTTGTGGTCCACATGGAGGACGCCGTCGACCTTGGGCTCGTAGTTCTTCGACGCCAGACCCAGCAGAGCGCCAAGGAAGGTGTCGACGGCGGTGATGGTGCCGACAACGGCCTCAGCGTGAGGGAGCCCCCACAGACCTACCAGCGCCAGATAAAGGGTGGCGAGGGCAGGCAGCAGGATCTGGGCAATCCACTTCAGGGTGTTGTAGGTCTGATTCGACAGAGACAAAACGCTTGTCCTTCCTTCTAGTGTCCGGGAAATGGATGGGAAGCCTGTTAACGGCGTCCATGACCTTCTCGGCGGTCCCGTTGCCGCCGAAAGTGTGATAGGGCTGGTACAGATACTTCTGCAAGTCCTCGAACTCATCGATCGTGATGTAGCCTCGGGACAGATATGCCGTCCCCATGGCCACGATCTGATTGTGGGCCAGACCGAGCATCAGCTGGGTCCTGGCGTCATGTCGCTCGGATCTCTTCTGGAGATACGCCCAGATCCCGCTACTCGCGAGGACCGAGCCGAAAATGGTGATCACGAGCTCCACCATGGGTTGCATTCAGCCTCCGATAGACATGAGCGGGCGAACGCCGTACTTATTGGTCCAGCCTGACCATGAGATTTGCCGCTGATCGCCGTAGTAAAGGGCGAAGGCGGTCTTGGCGACCTGATCCCTGAGCCAGAACGACTCAGCCGAGAACGGGATCGGATTGCCCAGACGAAAATAGCTGAGCTGACGAGCGATCGGCGCCGCGGTAGCGCCGTTGACACGGGCATGAGCGAAGTTGGAGCCGAATATCTCGAACTCCGAAGGGATCGTGACCTTCGGGTACTCCCAACGCCAGTCCTTCTCGAGCCGATTCCAGGAATCCTCCGTGTTCTCGAACGCGTGCGGCTCGAATACAGGGAAGGGCTTGAAGTCCGAGATATCGAACGTCTCAAGGGCGGAGGCGAATCGCACCATGCCCACGGCGTAGTCGCGACGCATCTTGGAGCCGTACCAGCCCCCGTCGCACCACCCGGCCTCGCCGATGTTGTCGATACCCAGATTCCGATCGCTCATGATCGTGATCCGGTGTTGGTTCGCCCCGTTCGGGTGATCCAGATATCGGTCGAAGTCAACGATGATCCAGCGGCAGGTGTTACTGTTGTGCTGCCAGTAGTCCCCCAGCCACATACCTTCGAACGTTCCGTTACGGATGGCCGCCTTCTGGGCGGCCGTGATGGTCGTGCCGAGGTTGTTCCCCCGGGTGATGACCTTCTTCAGGCTCGGATCGGTGTTGAAGGCGTTCAGGAAATCGAA
>ERZ772964.941-NODE-941-length-11304-cov-41.523_pt1 | contig 11304 bp, 8 predicted proteins | sample MGYA00580675_ERZ772964 | MGnify/ENA primary metagenome ERZ772964 (study PRJEB29015, sample SAMEA2737941) | human oral metagenome | biome: human oral; feature: human-associated habitat; material: dental | place: China | collected 2139 ...
ATTTTGCGTTGCAGCACGGCGCGAAGAAAGTATACGCCGTGGATGTTGGCACCGAGCAGCTGCATCCGAGCTTACGCGGCAACAAACGAATTGAGCTGTACGAAAAAACTGACATTCGGGATTTTGTGCCGAATCAGTCAGTCGATATAGTTGTGTGCGATGTGTCGTTCATTTCACTGCGGGAGATTTTACCGCATGTTGCGAAAAACATTATGCAGCCTGAGACTATTTTGGTGGCGATGGTTAAGCCGCAGTTTGAGGCAGGCAAACATCAGGTAAATAAAGGCGTAATTAAAAACGACAAAGTACGCCGACAGATTTTGGCGGATTTTGAGAATTGGGCTAAACAATACTTTGTGGTGCTGGATAAAAAAGACAGCGACGTGGCGGGAGCTAAGGGCAATGTTGAGCGGTTTTATAAATTACGACTTATTAGGTAGCTAGCAAATTTTTGGAACTTTGTTACAATTAATAGGTAAACACAAACATAAGCAGAAAGGCAGGTTCTAGTGAAGGATTTTATCGATACAAATGATTTCACAAAAGACGAATTGCTAACTATTGTTAATTTAGGGTTGAATATTAAGCGTTCCATCGCAAATGGCTGCTATCCGCAATTATTAAAGAATAAGAGTCTGGGCATGATCTTTGAACAATCGTCAACCCGGACTCGTGTTTCGTTTGAGACAGCAATGACGCAGCTGGGTGGACATGCTCAATATTTGGCGCCAGGTCAAATACAACTGGGTGCGCACGAATCGGTTGGGGATACTGCCAAAGTTATCTCGCGTCTAGTTGATATTGTCATGGCGCGGGTAGCCCAACATAAGACGGTCGTCGATTTGGCGCATGGATCGACAATCCCTGTTATTAACGGTATGTCGGATTATAATCATCCTACTCAAGAAATAGGTGATTTAACGACAATAGTTGAACATTTGCCGGAGGGTAAGCGTCTTGAGGATTGTAAAATTGTCTTTGTGGGCGACGCGACACAGGTATGCGTGTCATTGATGTTTATTGCTACCAAGATGGGCATGGAATTCGTGCAATTTGGGCCGAGTACTCATCACATAAAGCCGGAAATGCTGGCAATTGGTGAGGCGAATGCTGCTGCCTCGGGCGGCAAGTGCTGGGTTAGCGATGACGAAAGCTGCTTGGCTGATGCTGACTTTGTTTACACTGATGTGTGGTATGGACTATATGAGGCAGAGCTGTCTAAAGAAGAGCGGATGGCTATTTTCTATCCGAAGTATCAAGTTAGTAAGGAGTTACTAGCTCATGCCGCGCCGCATGTGAAATTTATGCACTGCTTACCAGCAAGCCGGGGCGAAGAGGTAACCGACGAAGTAATTGACTCAGAACAGTCTATTGTAATTGACGAAGCCGAAAATCGTCTAACCTCGATTCGAGCATTGTTGGTGTATTTTATACAGCGGCACCAGTTCGATAAAGCAGCGCAAGATGCAAGTCGATCTGATCTCGAGAAGTTTTTAAGTGAACATAATTTGTGGACAGATATTACAAGGAGCGAACTGTGGGCGTAGCAAAAAAACGCAAATTTCGCTTACTTGATGCCGTACTAGCTTCAGTCTGTATAGTGCTGGTGGCAGAGTCGGCAGCTCCTGCAGCAGCGATTGGTAATACTCAATATATTTGGTGGATTGCTATGTTGTTGCTGTTTTTCTTGCCGTATGGCTTGATTAGCTCGGAGTTGGGTACGACCTATAAGGGCGAAGGTGGCTTGTATGACTGGGTAAAGAGGGCTTTCGGTCGTAAGAATGGCGCTCGAGTTGCTTGGTTCTATTGGATTAATTTTCCACTATGGATGGCATCGCTATCGGTGCTATTCACGACGGTTATGACCACAATTTTTCCACAAACCGCCGAGGTTGGGCCATGGTTATTGGCGGCTCAGCTTGGGTTTATCTGGTTTGTGATTTTTGCTAGCAACTTTCGTATTACAGATAGTAAATATTTAATTAACAGTGGTGCTATCATAAAGGCGCTTATCATGATAGTCATCGGTGGGTTGGGTGTCTACGCTTTGATGACTGGTAGTGGCGTAGGTCAGACAAAAGCAGTTGCTGGCGGCGGATCACTCTTGGGTGGTTTATCGTTCGTGGCGATTATTTTGTTTAACTTTATGGGTTTTGAGGTAGTGGCGTCGTTTGCGGATGATATGGAAAAGCCTGAAAAGGAAATTCCAAAAGCGCTTGCTCTAGGAGGCGCGCTGATTGCGGCATTCTACTTGTTTGCTGCCTTCGGCATGGGAGTGGCGGTACCAGCCAGTGAGCTAAGCCTGGATTCAGGGCTTATCGATAGCTTTGCGCTGCTGGTCAATCAGCCAACGACCAGCTTGGCAGTAGTGGTCATGGGAGTTTGTTTCATGTATACGATGCTGGCTAACTTGATTTCTTGGTCGCCAGGTATTAATTACGTGGCCATGTATGCGGCTCGGGATGGATCGTTGCCAAAAATGTTTGCTAGCGCTAATAAGAACGGTATGCCGAAAGGTGCTAACATCATCAATGGAGTGTTGGCGTCGGTGTTGGTTGTTATTGCTTATGTGGTGAAACAGATAAATCCAGATTTTGCCGACTACTTCTGGACTTTCTTTGCGTTGAATGTCTTTACCTTCTTGATGTCGTATGTCTTCTTGTTCCCAACATTCTTGAAGCTGCGCAAAATTGACCCAGATAAGCGGCGGCCGTTTAAGGTCAAGGGTGGCTCGTTTGTGTTGAATACACTAACTTATATACCGTTAATATTATTGGTTGCAGCCTTAATATTCACCTGTCTGCCATACGACAGTGAGATTAGTTCGTTAAAGCCAGATTGGGCACTGATTAGCGGTGCAGCAGTAGCAATTGCTATTGGTGAAATTATGGCTTTTATGGCAGTAAAGCGACAAAAAGTAAATAATAAATAAAGGAGATAATCATGCAAAAAGTATGTAAATTGACGCCGCGCCAAGACGGGTTTCGGATGCCTGGCGAGTTTGAGGAGCATCAGGGTTGTTGGATGCTGTGGCCGGAGCGTACTGATAACTGGCGTTTGGGTGCTAAGCCAGCGCAGCACACGTTCGTAGCGGTCGCTGAGGCAATTAGTCAATTCGAGCCAGTTACCGTGGGTGTTAATGAGAGCCAGTACGATAATGCCCGCCAGATGTTACCAGAGCATATCCGAGTGGTTGAGATGAGTAATAATGACTCATGGATTCGTGATTGTGGCGCAACTTTTGTGCGAAATGATAGCGGTGAGGTGCGTGCTGTTAGTTGGGGTTTTAACGCCTGGGGCGGATTGGTTGATGGTCTGTATTTCCCTTGGGATAAAGATCAGAAAGTATCGCTTAAAATGGCAGACATGGAAGGTAAGGCAGTTTATCAATTTCACCAGTTTGTTCTTGAGGGTGGCTCAATTCATGTTGATGGTGAAGGGACGGCTTTGGTCACTGAAGAGTGTTTGCTGAGTCCAGGTCGTAACCCGGATCTAACTAAAGAGCAGATTGAGGAAAATCTGAAGGAATATCTCAACATCGAGAAGGTAATTTGGTTGAACCGTGGTATTTATAATGATGAGACAAACGGCCATGTCGATAATATCTGCTGCTTCGCACGCCCAGGCGAGGTGATTCTAGCTTGGACAGATGACCAGAACGATCCTCAATATGAGATTTCTGAAGAAAACCATCGGATTTTATCAGAAACGACGGACGCACGTGGCCGTCAGCTGGTGATTCATAAGTTGCATATACCGCGTCCGGTGTTGATTACGAAAGAGGAAAGTGAAGGCGTTGATGCTGTTGAAGGAACGCTACCACGCCAAGAGGGCGACCGTTTGGCAGCATCGTATGTCAATTTCTATATCGCTAACGGCGGTATCGTTATGCCGCTATTTGATGATGAAGAGCATGATAGGGCAGCACGTGAGACGCTGGAACAAATCTTTCCAGATCGTCGAGTGGTTGGTGTGCCGACACGCGAAGTACTGCTAGGCGGTGGTAATATTCACTGTATTACGCAGCAGCAACCACGCTAAGTTTAGTTAGTGATATTTACAAATAAACCCTCTCTTTGGTGAGAGGGTTTATCTTTGATTAGACATTAAATCGAAATTCAACCACATCATCTGGCTGCATGACGTAAGTTTTGCCCTCGGTACGGATTTTGCCAGCGGCGCGGGCATTAGCCTCCGAGCCGGCGGCGATTAAGTCATTGTAGTCGACGACTTGGGCGGCGATAAAACCGCGTTCGAAATCAGTGTGAATGACGCCAGCGGCTTGCGGAGCTGTCCAGCCCTGGTGGATTGTCCAGGCGCGGACTTCTTTCGGTCCGGCGGTTAAGTAGCTTTGTAATCCGAGCAAATCGTAGGCGGCGCGAATCATTTGCGTTAGTCCGGCTTCTGGCACGTCGTAACTTTGTAAGAGTTCGAGTGTATCGCTGGGGTTAAGACCTTTAATTTCGTCCTCAAGCTTGGCGCAGATAAATAGGCTGCGAGCGTGCGGCACGAGATTGCGCAGGCTCTGCTTCTTGTCTTCGCTAGCCAGGGTTTCTTCATTGACGTTGAACACATAAATTACTGGCTTGGCGGTTAAAAGGTGTAAATCAGCGATATTGTCAGGATCAACGCCGGAAATTTCGTTAATTGGCGTGCCAGCGCGCAGTTTGTCAGCAAGCGCTTCTAAACGATTTTTGATAGCGCTAGCTTTGGGGTTGGCTTTGGTTTCTTTGGCGAGGCGAGCTAGGCGAGTTTCTAGCGTTTGCAGATCAGCCAGAATCAGTTCGGTATTGATAGTGTCGATATCGCGTTTCGGGTCGATATTGTTCTCGACATGGACGATATCACCGCTTTCAAAAGCACGGACAATGTGGACAATGGCGTCGCATTGGCGGATGTTAGCTAAGAACTTATTGCCCAGACCTTCGCCTTTGGAAGCGCCAGCGACTAGCCCGGCAATATCGACAAAAGTCACGGTAGCCGGGATAATTTTCTCGGCGTGGTACATTTTAGCGAGGACGTTTAAGCGCTCGTCGGGTACCGGTACGATGCCGGTGTTTGGTTCGATAGTGGCAAACGGATAATTGGCCGCCAAAATATCATTATTGGTTAAAGCATTAAAAAGCGTGGATTTGCCAACATTCGGCAAACCGACAATTCCGATAGATAAACTCATGATAGCTATTATAGCAAAATACTTGCGATTTATAGATGACTGGGTTACCATAAGTATTATGAAGAATAAGGCGATAATATTTATAAGCATACCAGCCATTGTAATGTTTATCTGTGTTGGACTTATTCTATCGGGTTATTTATACGTTGGTATAAAAAATCCGTCTCAGGGGGTTGTCTTGTCCAGTGCTCAGTCGGCTTGCGGGCAAAGCAGGGTTGATGAGTTTAAAAAGATCATTGATTCAAGCAGCGGATACGATCAAAAGTCGTTTGATGGTATTGTCAGCGACATAAAATCAAAGGCAGACTATGATAAGAATCCAGTTTGTAATTATATAGTATTGTATCAGGCAAGCCTGGGTGACGATAAAAATCAGATAAAACAGCTGAAAGAAACATTTGAAAAATCCATTGATGAATCTAACGATACAGGTCTGTTATATAAAATTGGAGCCACAAGTAATAATATAGATAAATTGACGGATAAAAGCAGTATAGGTAGAGGATAAAGTGAAACGAACACACCTGTTTGTATTAACTAGCGGTATCCTTTTTACTGCAGTTGTTGGGGTGTTCGGCGGTAATAACACAGCGTCTGCCATAGAGGAACGATATTGCCGCGGTTTTTATGGTCCTATTTCTGCTATAAATCAACAAAGATGTATTAATGCCAGAAATTCTGGCGAAGCTCATTCTTCTTATGCTATTTGCGATGATAGTAGCACGGCGTCAATTTGCGGTGCGTTCTGGGCTGGTTATCCGGGTACTAATTATTTTAGCGATCATATCCCTGATATAGACCCGAGTCAGAATAGCGTGGATCTGGAATTAAGAGGATCTGCGTCCCCTGGTCCGTATTCGCAAAGAGGACGCATATACGCCAAAAATGTTTATATTGAGGCCAATGGAGCAGGTGTTGCCAATAACCTTTGGCTGTATAGAGGAGACACTGGTTATGCTGGTAACTATGGATGGACCACTGATCAGGCAAACGATTACGGGCAGAGTGTTATAAGGTTCAAGTTAGATATAAGTAGTGTTCCTCCGGGTGGCGTTAAGACGTTTCATATACGTATGTATAGACAATTTGCTTTTTATAAAAGGGAGACATACATCGGGTGTGTAAGTCTTCACGGATGGTTTGATGCTAGGGCTTGTCCATCTGACGACGATGGCTCTGCTGAATGGCAAGATCTTTATGTAACGATTAAGAAAAAACCTGGATTATGGACGGTTGATGGACAATCGTATGTCACCAAAGACGATGGTGCTACTTGGCGTCAGGGTTCTAATGCCTTAACTGCAAAGCCAGGAGATATTATCAGTTGGCGCCATGGGTTAAAGAATACTACGGCAGATATGAATGAGAGTGTTAATACAGGCGTTGAACAGGAGAAAAGATGGCCTAATGACAGCCAGATTGGCGGGAGCTATTTCTCCAAAATAGATAAGAACAAGTCTAGAGGCGTAAATAATGGCAAGTGGTTCTATATGCGAGATAAAACTAGCGGCGATATGTTCACGTATAGGGTAACTCAGGATGATCTGGGTAAGAAAATATGCCAGAGAGTGTCTTGGTATAAAGAAGCGTGGAATAAGCCGAATTGGGGGCATGCTCAATCTGGCTATGCTTGTGCAAATGTTCTTTATGATTATAATTTAGTACCGTCTGTTGGCGTTGATTCAGAGAAAATGGATGAAGAAACAAAGGCGATTAGCGGTATTAGGGCGAGCGTTCAGAATAGTGGTCCAACAAAAGCAGATACTAATACTAAAAAATATGCAGTAGCCCGCTATGTGATAAAAGCAGAGTCTTCGCATGTTGGAGTCCCGTCTTCAGGAGACGGTGTTAGCCGGCCGGTGAATAATGGCAATGATGTCTGCGCGATTGTTCAGAGCATAGCTGGCGGCAGGTTTAATCCTAATAGCTGTAAGAGCTTGAGCTTGTCGAGTAATAATGAGCAGCTGGCATCTGGCGCGATGACTGAATTCTTAGGAAATACTTCTGATGATGTGTCTGATTTAATTTTGCAAAGCGGCGATAAAGTATGCTACGTGTCGATGGTTAGCTCATATAATAGGACTGTCGGGGAAAATACTTTCCGGTACTCAAATTCAAAGTGTGTATTTGTCAGCAAAAAACCTAAAGTCCAGATTTGGGGCGGTGATGCAAGAACAAACAAAGAAGCAATTACAAGTATTACCGTGCAGAAAAATACGAGATTGGAGACGGAGCATGTGATTGATGCATCAGTTCTACAATCTTCAGGCTTATGGAAGACTGGTATTGATAACAATAACAATACTTTGAAAGATGATTCTAAAGATCCTCATTGGTCTATTATATGCTCTCAGGATTATAAGGGCGGCAGTGGTAATCAAAAAGCGTATAATCAAAGTAATAATCCTGCCTGGCTGCCAGCTTGTAAAGGCGATGCTAGCGGGCTAAAAACGGAATATCAGGCGAGAGTAATTATGCAGCGCGGTAATATGGTTGGTAATTATACTTGTTCTTGGTCGCCTCCTCCTGCAGGGTATGTTGGTATTTTAGGAGATATTCTGACATCTGAGGATCATAACGGGCTTTGTCAACGCGGACCTTGGATGAGAACTTCAAGCGGCGCCAAATGGATAGGTTTGAATATATACGGACAGCATACTAATTTTAGAGGTCGACCCGACCCAGGATCTATTATTGGCGTGCCTGGCGATAGGATTTCAGATTATGGAAATATATATGTATTCCGCTTAAAAAACGTGAAATTAGGCGAGCTGAAGAATGCAAAGAATTTAACATTGAAGTTCTCTGGGGCAGTGGATAATTTGATAAGAGTTAAGATAAATGGACACGAGATGGATGTCAATGCTCAGGAGTGTACAATGTGTCCATATGGTAAGTATAAAAACACAGTTTGGGCGCAGCCTGGTTGGAATGCCTCCTCATATTTCAATGCAGACATGAAACCGGGAACAGTATTAAAAAGCGAAGGCAATGTTATTGATTTTTACATTAAGTCTGACTGGACGCATATGGGCTTATTGATTGATAATATAGCCATGACGTATACTATGGATCGCACGTATCAGAGTACGTATGGTTCATGGGGGGAGTATGGAATTGCCGCAAAAGACAAGGTTATTTCATCTTCTGGGGCTGGATTATCTTCTGGGTATGCTGGCAGGGATGGTGTTAGTACAGCAGGCTACAACAAATTAACGTTTGCGAATACGCCAACGTTTGGTAATTTTACGAAAAATTCTCTAGTTTTAGGCGGTTTTACTACTCCGTCGGTGCGCGGCAATAGAGGACGTATCTCTGGCTCGGTGGATGTTAATAGCTTATCAACCGGGGAATATATGGCTGGCAATGTCACGTTGTCTGGAACAACGCTGGGTACTGGGAAAAGTGTTGTGATTAGGTCTAGCGGTACCGTAAAAATCTCTGGCAATTTATTGTATGAAGCGACGAGCGATACGACTCGCCTGCCGCAGCTAATTATCTATGCTGAAAACATAATTATAGAGCCGGACGTTTCAGAAGTGAATGCATGGCTAATAACTCGCGACAAAGGTTATGTTAGTACATGTGGAAGTATAGTAAATATGACGTCGTGGTTGAGCGGGTTGTCGTCTAGTCAGTGCGATAAGCAGTTGCGGGTAAATGGTCCAATTATGGCGGGCAGTTTGTTTTTGCGGCGTACATACGGCGGTCGTCATTCCAGTCCTGCTAGGAATGATGATAATATGCATCCGGGTACGCCAGCTGAGGTTTTGAACCTGCGAGCCGATGCTTATATTTGGGCCTATAACAATTATCGTGGTTCTGGCGCGATTCGTACGATGAATGTCAAAGAATTACCGCCAAGATATTAAAAATTGTTTGCAAATTAAACCGCTAATGTATATAATTAGAATCGGTTATGAAATTAGCAAAAGGGTTGGGCGACTTCTTCGGACTAGACATCGGCACGAATGCAGTGCGGGTGGTTCAGTTGTCGCGTTCTGGTACGGGCTGGAATCTGGCTCATTACGGCTATACGCCTGTTGACGCGAAACTTGTCGGCGGTGATTCGCCAGAGTCAAAGCGCCGCTTAGGCGAGGCTATCACGACTGCCGTTGGGCAAGCTGGAATAAAAACGTCTAATGTAGCGGTAGGTTTGCCTTCGAGTAAAACATTTTCTACCGTAATCGATGTGCCGAAAGTTCCAGATCAGGAACTGAAAGCGATGATGAAGTATCAGATTGATCAATATATACCAATGTCGCTTGACGAGGCGGAGGTTGATTGGGCGCTGCTTGGCGACAGCTTGCGGGAGACGGATAAATACGAGATTTTACTAACTAGTGCGGCTAAGACGTATGCCGAGGAGAGGTTAGAATTAGTAGAGGGATTGGGTTTTAACGTCATAGCAGAAGAGCCGGATCCGATCGCTATGGTTCGAGCTTTAGCTCCGTCAGATATTCAGGATGCCCGGTTGATACTTGACATGGGGGAAAGCTCAACTGATTTGGCGGTGGTTTATGGCGGCGTGCCGCGGCTCATTCGTACAATTCCAACAGGGCTATCGTCGCTGGTGCGTGCCGCTGTTCAAAATCTAAGCATTCAGGATGATCAAGCACGGCAGTTTATCTTAAAGTTTGGGTTGGCAGCTGATAGATTAGACGGTCAAGTGCTGCGAGCAATAGATCCAACTTTAGACAATTTTGCTTCTGAGTTGGTGAAATCGGTGAAATTCTTCCAAACCAGATATCCAAATATTTCAGTGCCGGGAATCTTATTGTCAGGTTTCGGTTCGGCCATTCCGCAACTTGATAATTATGTAACGACGAAATCTGGCATTCAGTCTGCAGTAGCAGATCCATGGCAGAAAGTTCAAGTGTCGCAAGCAGATCAGCAGCAGCTAGCGCCGATAGCATCGGAGTTTGCAACAGCTGTCGGATTGGCCCAAAGGAGTAATTCGTCATGATTGAGATAAATCTTATACCAAGCGTTAAGAGAGATTTGCTGCGCGCGCGGTCAATTCGTAATCGTGTTGTATCGGTGTCGTTTTTGGTTGGCAGCGCATCAGTGGCGGCGGTCGTTGCGCTGGCGGTAATATTTGGCGGACAGATCGCAGCCGAAGCTGTGCAAAACGGCAGCATAAAAGACAAAGGCAATAAATTGTCGTCTATTACGGATTTGAATAAAGTTGTAACAATCCAAAACCAATTAAGTAAAATTACCTCGCAGCACGATTCTAAGAAAATAAACTCCCGGGTGTTTGATATGGTTTCCGCTGTGAATCCGCCTGCACCGAACGACATCAGCTTTTCAACGGTCAAACTAGATCCCGAAGCGAAGACGATTACTTTGGAGGGGATGGCAGCAAATGGATATAGCGCTTTGGAAACTCTGAAGAAGACCATATTGAAAACAAAAATTAAGGTCACTGGCGATAAGTCGTCGGAGGTTTCTTTGGCGGAAAGTATCCAAGATGGCAACACTAGTTTCGGCGAAAATTCTGAAGGAAAGAAAGTTTTACAGTTCTCATTCTCATTTAATTATCCGGATGAGCTTTTAGGGGTTTCTCGTGATGGCAGCGTCTCTATCGTAACTCCAACATCCAAGGTTGATGTGACTGATTCGCGCCAGAGTATTCCGGATAGTTTGTTTAAGAAAGAGGCGACAAAAAAATCTTCAGACAAGGAGAATAAATAGCGTATGTCAGCCAATAATAAAGATGTAGCGGTCCGCAAGCGGCAGCAAATTGATTCTTCAAGAAAAACGATGTTTATATTTGTTGCTGGTGCAGCGTTTTTGGCGGGAATCGCTTTAGTTATTAGTATCTTTTTGATTCAGCAAATCGTATTTCATTCAAAAGTTATTATTGAGAAGCAGAGTACAATTTTCAGATTAGATAAGAATTTAGAGTCGGTAGATGAATTAAAGAAGAACGTGCGCGTGCTAGAGACAAATTCAGCTCTTAATTCTGTGAAGGCTAATAGCGAGAATAGCGCCCTGCAAACGGTTTTGGACGCCTTGCCGGATAACCCTAATGCCGATGCTTTTGGAGCTTCGATTAAGAATAAATTTGTTGATACTGTTGAGGGCTTGACGTTGGATAACTTATCGGTGACGTCGCCGAATAG
>ERZ772964.944-NODE-944-length-11285-cov-25.4501_pt1 | contig 11285 bp, 9 predicted proteins | sample MGYA00580675_ERZ772964 | MGnify/ENA primary metagenome ERZ772964 (study PRJEB29015, sample SAMEA2737941) | human oral metagenome | biome: human oral; feature: human-associated habitat; material: dental | place: China | collected 2139 ...
ATATTGGCACTCAACGCTTCTACTCGTACGTAGAACAAAAACAAAAAGGCACTAGTTATCCAGCTATCTCTGATAATAACGTTAGGAGCTTTAAAATACCAATACCTTCCATGACTGAACAACAGAGAATAGTTAATATCCTTGATAAATTCGAAAAACTTACCAACGACATTTCTGTTGGTTTGCCAGCCGAGATTGAAGCTCGCCGCAAGCAATACGAATATTACCGCAATAAATTATTAACCTTTAAAGAGGCATGAAATATGCCATCTGAAAGGATGTTTAATGATATTAATGCCTTGTTTGTGGATATTAAAAGCCTTCTTCCTAGTCAGAAAAAACCTATTTTGATATATGCATTTAATGGGACTGGAAAAACTCGTCTCGCTAATTTATTTTATGATATGAACTTGCGAGACGAGGAGTCATCGCCTGTATGCTTGAACTACAGTGCATTGTTTGAGGATGCTTTTCAGTGGGACAATACCGTCAATGAGCTTCATTTTATAGTTCAGGATGAGTGGTTAAGGCGGTTATTTGAAGACGAAGGCTTAGAGAGTCGTATTAAAGAGATGTATGGACGACATCACTTTTCGCATTTTGAGTCATTTTTTGATGTTGAAAATCAGTTAGTCTATTTTCAGATGGCAACTGGCGATGATGAAAGCAGTGATCATATTAAGATATCGCGAGCGGAAGAGAGCCTATTTATTTGGTCGGTATATCACGCTGTACTTGAGTTGATGGTGGATACTCTAAGTGACAATATAGAAAATCGTACAACTGACGTATTTAATAAAGTCAAATATATTGTGATTGATGACCCGGTTTCATCAATTGACGATACAAGGATTATATCTTTAACAATTGATTTAGTTGAGACGGTAAAACAACTAAGGGGGTTTGATATAAGAGTGATTATTCTGACGCATCATGCGTTATTCTTTAATGCAGTTAAGAATATAATGGGAGATAAGGTGTCTTCATGGTCATTATCTTTGTCGTATGAGGGGATTTGCCGTAAAGATATAAAAGACTCGCCATTTGCCTATCATCTGTTTGCTATGGCGCTAATTAAACAGGCAATTGAAAATAATACAATTGAGCGCTATCATTTTAACTTATTTCGGGCAATTTTGGAGAAGACGGCAAATTTTCTTGGGTATAAACACTATAAATCATTACTTACTGGAGAGAATAAAGACGAGACTTACCGTATATTAAACATATATAGTCATAGTAGAATAGCAGATATGGAGCCGCAAGATATTCCGAGTGACCACAAGAAGCTTTTTGCGGATATATTCAACGACTTTCTGAAGAGTTATAATTGGAAGATAGAGGATTAAAGAAAATGCCAGAAAAGTATCAATTGATTTCAGAAAATAATAATAGCACTGTCGTTAGTGACTATGTCTCGCCATATCAGCGGGCGACGAGCTACCAGAGTGAGGCGGAATTAGAGCAAGAGTTGATCAAACAATTGCAAGCGCAGGCGTATGAATATTTGCCGATCAAGAGCGAGGCTGACTTGATACAGAATCTGCGCACGCAGTTGGAGAGGTTGAACGATTATATATTTACCGATGCTGAGTGGAGGCGGTTCTTTGCAGAGCGAATAGCTAATGGCAATGAAGATATCACCGACAAGACCTTCAAAATCCAGGAAGACAGTACGCAATTGCTACAGCGCGATAATGGCGAAGTGATTAATATCCGCTTGTTGGACAAGACGAACATCCACAAGAATTGCTTGCAGGTAATTAATCAATACGAGGTGTCGGGTGCGCGGGATAATCGCTATGATGTGACGCTACTGGTGAATGGTTTGCCGCTGGTGCATATCGAGCTAAAAAGGCGTGGTGTACCCCTGCAGGAAGCTTTCAACCAGATTAATCGCTACCAGCGGGATAGTTTTTGGGCAGGTAGTGGGCTGTTTGAATATGTTCAGCTATTTGTGATCAGTAACGGTACGCATACGAAATATTACAGCAATACGACGCGCTGGCAACATATTAATGAGGCAGGTAAATCGGATTCACATCGCAGCAAAAAGACTAGCAATAGTTTTGAATTTACCAGCTGGTGGGCGGATGCTAATAATCGCCCGATTACCGATTTGATAGATTTTACGGCGACTTTTTTATCTAAGCATACGCTATTGAACGTGCTGACGAAGTACTGCGTGTTTACTAGCGATAAATTATTGCTGGTGATGCGCCCATATCAGATCGTGGCGACCGAGCGGATTTTGAATCGTATCCAGATTGCTACAAATTACAAAAAACTCGGTACAATTGAGGCTGGCGGTTATGTGTGGCATACCACAGGTAGCGGCAAGACGTTGACTAGTTTTAAGACGGCTCAGCTGGCAAGCAAGCTGGACTATATTGATAAGGTGCTTTTCGTGGTTGACCGTAAAGACCTCGACTACCAGACCATGAAAGAATACGACAAGTTTCAGGAGGGTGCAGCGAATAGCAATACCAGCACGCGGGTTTTGACGAGGCAATTGGGTGATCCAAACGCTAAGATTATCATTACGACCATCCAAAAACTCGACACATTTATTAAGCGTAATCAGGGGCACAAGGCGTTTGATGATCACATGGTTATCATCTTTGACGAATGTCACCGTTCGCAATTTGGCGATATGCACCATGCTATCACCAAGAGTTTTCGTAATTATCATCTGTTTGGCTTTACGGGTACGCCGATATTTGCTGACAATGCATCAAGTAGCGGGCGAGTTGATCTACGGACAACCGAGCAGGCGTTTGGTGATAAGTTGCATACCTACACCATAGTTGATGCGATTACTGATAAGAATGTGTTGCCGTTTCGGATCGACTACATTCGGACAATTCGCGAGGCGGACGAGGTCGATGATCAGCAGAAGGTGCGCGACATCGACCGAGAGCGAGCATTGAATGCCCCAGAGCGTATTCGTAATGTTGTGCAGTACATTCGTGAACATTTTGATCAAAAAACCATGCGCAATGCCAAGTCGTACGCATTTACACGGCTGATGAATGTACATGAAGTTGCGTCGGCACGAGACAGAGCGGCAGTTGAAGAGGCGAAAGATAAAATTCGGCTGAGCGGATTTAATTCGATTTTTGCGGTGAGTTCAATCGATACAGCAAAACTTTATTACAACGAGTTTAAGCACCAGCAGGCTGAGCTTCCTGAAGTTAAACGCCTGAAGATCGCTACAATTTATAGCTACGGAGCCAACGATCCTGATCTGGAAATGGATGGTATGGATGATGAGAATTCGGAAAATACCGACGGACTAGATGTCTCGTCGCGTGATTTTCTGGAGGGTGTAATTCGTGATTATAATGCAATGTTTGGTACGAATTATGATACCAGTGCCGAGCGGTTTCAGAATTATTACAAAGACGTCAGCCTGCGGATGAAGAATCGAGAGATTGATTTGTTGATCGTGGTGAATATGTTTTTGACGGGTTTTGACGCCACGACTTTGAATACGCTGTGGGTTGATAAAAACTTGCGGATGCACGGGCTGATTCAAGCTTATTCGCGGACGAATCGTATCCTTAATTCAATTAAAACCTATGGAAATATTGTAACATTTCGCAATTTGGAGGAGGCAACCAACAAAGCTTTAGCACTCTTTGGTGACCAAGACGCGAAGGGTGTTGTGTTACTGCGTCCTTTCAGGGATTATTATGAGGGCTATGAAGACTCTGGAAAGAAAGTACCGGGCTATGTTGATTTGATCACGGAGCTAAAAGATAAATTTCCAGTGGGCGAGATGATTACTAGTGAGCAAGAACAAAAGGAATTTGTGAAGTTGTATGGCTCAATTTTGAGGATAAAAAATATTCTGTCTAGTTTTGATGAATTCATCGGGCAAGAGATTTTGAGCCAGCGAGATGTGCAAGATTATCACAGTATGTACATTGACCTCTATAATGAGCTGCGACCAAAATCTGATGAGAGTAAGGAGAATATCAATGACGATTTGGTATTTGAGATGGAGCTCATCAAGCAGGTTGAAATAAACATTGATTACATCCTGGAACTGATTCGGCAATATCACGATAGTCATTTGAATAATAAAGAGATTTTGGTCGATATTGATAAAGCGGTTAACTCGTCCATTGAGTTGCGCAATAAAAAGGATTTGATCGAGCAGTTTATCGCGTCGCTCACGGTTGATAGTTCGGTTGACGGTGATTGGCAGGAGTTTGTGAAATCAAGGAAAATCAAAGAGCTAGACCAGATCATTGATGATGAGAAATTAGATAAAAAAGCGACGTATAAGTTTGTTGAAAATGCTTTTCGCGACGGATATATACAATCAACTGGCACAGGACTGTCAGGGATACTACCGCCAATATCACGATTTTCGGCTGATGGGGAGCGCAGTAAAAAACGCGAAACAGTGCTGGAAAAATTGAGAGATTTCTTTGATAGATTCTTTGGTATTTCGAGCGGGAAGTTGTAGGGCTAATTGATTATAAAATGAGAGCCAGTTACAAGCCTGGCTCTCATTTTATTTTAGTGCTTCTCAGAATAGCCGGGCTGATTTTTTGAGATGTACGAATTGAGACCGTGCCCTTGTTGTGCTAGACTCTTCATCGTCTCAACAGCGTCAGCTCCTGCGCTCTCATAAGTGTAGGTGTATACAGTGTATTTTCCAGATTTGAACTGTACTGTAATACTCTCTTCTTCTATACTATAAGCAACTACGTTTGAGTTGCCGTTAATGTTTTTGTATGGTGTCATAATGACCTCCTTTAATAATTTGATTAACTTGCGCCGCCATTACCCTTCATAAAAGCGTTCATTATTGAGAATAGAGCATAGCCTTACCTTTGTCAAGTCTCCCCGAAAAATTATTGATATTTATGTAATGGGTGTTGTATAATAAAATACATGCACCACATCCAAAAGAAATTGCTGGAACTAGCAAAGACCAATAACTTGGCAGAATGTACACTGCGTAGAACAGCTGAACTCATTGGCGATCCAGATATGAGTCCTGGCCAGATTCAGCATCATCTATTGCAGCTTGAAAAACGCAACTTACTTTTTATAAATCGAAAAAATAAAACCCAGCGGCTGGAATCGCCAGTGGAGGACGACAGGTTTGTTTTAGTGCCGATTGTCGGTTCGGCGAGCTGTGGTCCGGCGCTTAATTATGCCGAGGAACATTACGAGGGGTTTCTAAGGATTTCTAAACAGCTATTGGGCAAGCAGACCACACAGCTTAAAAACAGATATATGGCAGTGAAAGCTGATGGTGAATCCATGAATAATGCTCGTATCGGCAAGTCAAAACAACCGATAAAAAGCGGTGATTTTGTTCTCGTAGATGTTACGCAAAAGTGTGTTGAGGACGGGGATTATGTTTTGTCTATCATTGGCGGTATGGCCAATATAAAGCGCCTTAAAAAACATGAGGAATATATATCACTGGAATCCGAATCCTTTACCCCCGAGAGGTTTCCGCCTATTATTGTCGATCAGTCAGAGAATTGTATGATTAATGGCAAGGTGATTGCTGTCTATAAAAATACAAGTGGTTAAAGCGAGCCTGTTTGTAGTTGAGGGGTAATTAGTGGAAAGGATTGTAAATATGCGCCAAATAAAATGTCCGAATTGCGGTCAAGTGTTTGAAATAGACCAAGCAAGTTACGCTGATATTGTTAAACAGGTTCGCGACCAGGAATTTACACGCGAGATTGCCGAGCGCGAGAATTTATTGCGCACAGATAAAGAAAAAGCCGTACAATTAGCAGAGCAAAAGACTCGTAGCGAGCTCCAAAAGCTACTGTCTGAGAAAGAGGCCGAACTAGCAAGCTTGCAAGCAGAGAATAAAGCAGAAGCTGCTCGAATTAACTCTGAGAAACAATCGGAAATATCATCGCTGAAGTCTGAACTAGACAAAGCACAAGGTGATAAAGAGCTAGCTTTAGAGCGGCTACGCTCAGAAGCTGATAAAGAGTTAGCGCAAACTAAGTCGCAGAGCGATCAAACAATTGCGGACTTAAACGCAAAAATCAAGGCTTTTGAGACCGAGAAAGATTTGGAGGTTAACCGGGCGGTTAGCGCTGTTGAGCGTGAGCGCGATAATTTCAAGCTGCAGCTAGCCGCTAAAGAGAATGAGCGCCAGCTTGTTGAGTCAAATTTGAAAGAAAAATATACAGCAGAGCTAAAAGCAAAAGATGAGCAGATTGCGTATTACAAAGATTTTAAGGCTCGTTTGTCGACCAAAATGTTGGGCGAGACGCTGGAGCAGCACTGTGAGACTGAGTTTAATAAATTGCGCGCTACAGCTTTTCCGCAGGCATATTTTGAGAAGGATAACGACTCTCGTACTGGCAGTAAAGGCGATTATATTTTTCGAGAAAATGATGAATCCGGCAATGAGATTATTTCTATTATGTTTGAAATGAAGAACGAGAGTGATCAGACTGCTACCAAAAAGCATAACGAGGACTTTCTTAAAGAGCTGAATAAAGACCGTCGTGAAAAGAACTGTGAATATGCAATATTAGTGTCATTACTTGAGGCGGATAGCGAACTATATAATGTTGGTATTGTTGACGTGTCGCACCGTTATCCAAAAATGTTCGTGATTCGACCGCAATTTTTTATACAGATAATTATGCTGCTGCGCAATGCAGCGCTTAATGCTCTGAAATATAAATCAGAATTGGCATTGGTGCGTGCACAAAATCTTGATATTACGCATTTTGAAGAGGATATGGAGAAATTTAAGGCTGGTTTCGCGCGCAACTATGACTTAGCAAGCCGTAAGTTTACTGATGCTATTGAAGGAATAGATAAGACTATTAAGCAACTAGAGAAAACTAAGCAGGCGCTGTTATCGTCTAAAAATAATCTTCGTTTTGCTAATGATAAGGCTCAAGACTTAACGATTAAAAAACTTACCCGCAATAACCCAACGATGGCGGCGAAGTTTGAAGAGGCGAGGAAGCGGGAGTCATAATTGTTAGATGCGGGTGCGCCGACTTGATGAATTAAATATGGGGGTCTCAAGCGTTTTTGGAGTATTTAAGGAGAATATATGAACAAGCTAAATAAAACCATTACCATCGCTCGCTCCATCATCCGCATCGGTGATGCCGCCAGGAATGCTAATGATTATAGTTTGCTGGGTGCGCTGCATGAAATGGTGGAGCAATTGTCGCAGCATGGTATTAAAGACACTGACGTTGATATGGATTTGCTATTGGAATATGTCGAGGCGGCAGATGGTTGCGACTATTGCCGAGCAGGCGACGATAAGCCAAGTGTTGACAAATTGACAACAAAAATCAATCAGCAACTAGCGCGTCGCGGCCAGTCGCAGGTGGAGACGAGCGATCAGTCGGTGTTGAAGTTTGAGCCAGTGGTCCATCTGGTGACGGCGGCGTATGCTAAAAACGAAGATGGCGTGACATCGGGTTTATCGATAGCGCTGGTCGTCAATCAGGATGGTTCAGTGGACTTGCCGCGCGACCATTTTCTGAATGCCGATTTGCTTGATTATTTTGATGAAAACCGCTCAGTTGACTGGCGTTCGGTCGAGCGTGATTTGCCGTCAAAGTTGCACGGTTACCACTTGGTAGCAGGTTCGGTGGAAGTGCAGGAGATTTTACCGCGGGAATTGGAGGCGATGTCGTTTTGAGGCGGCGTAAGAGCAGTGTATAGGAGAATTAATTTAGTTAGTGTTATAATTAAGAATAGGACTCCGTGAGAAAGTGAGGGACAGTAAATGAAAAAGTCAGTCAAGATCAGAATTATTTTGCCTGATAAAAATTTTAGCGGTGTTGGTAATACTATTATTGCTAGAAAACAAGTGAACTTGGATGAGTCACTTAGAGAAGTCATCCTTACCATCCTTAAAAAGAATCGTAATCACCTATCTAAATATTTAAGTATTGATGAAACTAGACCTATAGCAATTTATTTACATAGCCATGAGGATAATTTTAAGAAATATGGCTATTTTGGAATACCATATACTGTAAATGAAGACAAAAGTATAAAATTCTTAGCACATACAGAATCCTTGCATAGAAGATGGACACTTAGGGAATTAGAAGAGTTGGTTAGGATCGGAGTTTTGACGGGTAGTACTGAAGATCTGGACGTTTACTTGCCAATGGGCTTAGGGGCGAGTGGAATAGCGTGTTTTGATTGGCTAGGCTTTGCTGCGGATACTATCGCCGTAGTCTCATGCGCCAGGTTATTGCCTGGCTGTATTAAGAAGATAATTTACCGCAAGAAGTATAGAAATATAAGATCAATAATAGATAAGTGGATAAAAAATAGCAATATAGAAGAAGCACACCAAATTAGGAAGTTTATAGACACTAGATTAGGATGGCAGCTTAAAACACTTAAGACTATATTAGGTGTTCAATATGATGCCGATATGATATGTATCTTAGAGGCTTTAGGATACGAACCGTATGCAAACGAATGGCGCTTAGGTAAGTCGGCTGAGAGTAGAAAACGCCGACGCAGATGGGAGTGCAATGAGAAGAAGTTTGCTAGGTCTAGGAAAAGTAATATGTAGTTTGTTATCTGGAGCTTTACGATTGGGTAAGAGTAATTTAAGCACAGTATCTATGCTAAAATCAATATATGAAGTTCCCTCGCTCTAAAAAACTGGTTTTCTTTAATAATAAGGGCGGCGTTGGTAAAACAACGCTGGCGTATAACACTGCGGTGCAGTTTGCTAACAAGGGCTATAAGACGGTGCTGGTTGATCTCGATCCGCAGTGCAATTTGACGCGGTTGGCACTCGGCGAAGAATATTACGAGAATACGATTTTCTCAGAGATGAGCAAGACGATTTATGATGTGCTGCGCGGAGTGATTGAGGGAGGGTCGGATGTTGATTTGGCAGCACAATTCGAGCAAGCTAAGGGCGCGCCCGATAATCTGTATTTACTACGCGGCGACATGCGGCTAAGCGATTACGAGAATGTTCTATCGACTGGCTACAACTTGGCTGCAGCGGGCGAGCAACTTGGTTATTTTCAGACTAGCGCCATTGATCGTTTTTTGCGCGAAAAAGGCTTGAGCGAACAAATCGATATTTTCGTAATCGATACTTCGCCGACGCTGGGGCTGTTGAATCGAGTAATCTTGCTCGGCAGCGATTATTTTGTCGTACCGCTGATGCCTGATGCGCTTAGTCTGCAGGGCATTGAGAACCTTGGTATCATGTTTGAAAAGTGGAAAATCAACTGGCGTAATACCGGTAAAGCACTAAGCAGCGGTATTGAAAGTCAATTCGTATTGGGTGGCGAAGGGTTGTTTATCGGCTATATCTTGAATTCGTACAATGTGTATGGCCAAAAACCGATTAAAGACCACCGCAAGTGGATTGATCAAATTCCAGAACGAGTTCAAAAATTCTTAAGCGAACGCCATTGTCGGAACGGGCTGGTTGCGTCTAGCAGTCGCGCGTCGCTGCACGATATTCAGGATTATGGTCGATTGCCGGCAATTACGCACGAATCAGGCGTTGCGATTTTCAACATTAATCCCAATGAAGCAGAGGCAACGCAGCCTGGCTCTCGCGAAAATATTATGAAGGCTCAACAAGAATTTGATGAGCTTTCAGACGCTATTTTGAAGATCCTGGATAAGTATTAAGACGGCTAATTTGTATATGCCGATGAATTTTTGGTTTAGAAATAATCAAATTGTATGAAAATCTCCGTCCATCTCAAGCCCAACTCCCGCCACCGCGAAGAAGTCGTGGTTGGTGACGATGGTTCGCTAACGATTTACACCAAGGCGCCAGCCATTGAAGGACGAGCGAACGCGGCGGCGGTAAAATTACTGGCGAAACATTTTGGTGTATCCTCATCAAAGGTAAAATTAGTGCGCGGTGCGGCTTCGAAATACAAGGTTTTTGAGGTGGATAAGGCAGAGTAGTTGCCGCAGCTACATTGTTAATATCCGGCTACAATTCTACGGATACCCAACTCCCGCCGCCATATTGCCAATCAACCCCTGCACGGTCACAAACGAATAGCCCTGTTGCTTCAGTGCGTTGAGGATGCACGGCACGGCGTTGACGGAGGTTTGGTGAATGTCGTGCATCAAGATGATAGCTCCAGGGTGAGCGCCAGCGACGGCGCGCGAGCAGACGATGTCGCTGTTGCGATCAGCCCAGTCGCGGGTGTCGACCGACCACAAGATTGACGACATGCCGCGCAGGCGAAGCTGTTCCAAGACAGCGCTGTTGACCGCACCATAAGGCGGGCGCAAGATGCTCGGTTTGACGCCGGTGGCTTGTCTGATGGCCTCGTTGGTACGGTCGATTTCGCCAGCAATCTGGTCAACCGGCAATTTAGGCAGTTCTGGGTGCGACCACGAATGATTGCCTAGTTGATGGCCGCGCGAGTGCATACGCCGCAGCACGTCAGCTTGCGCGGAAACTTTGCTGCCGATCAAGAAGAAGGTCGCTTTAGCGCCATGCTGGTCCAAAATATCCAGCAGCTGCGCGGTGTACGGTCCCGGCCCGTCGTCAAAGGTTAAGGCAATGGTTTTGCCGGCAGCAGCAGGCGTCGGTGCGGCGGGCGCTGGCTTTGGTTTTGGCTCGGGCGGCTTGGGAATGTTAGCCAGCTTCCGGGCTGTCGGATTTTGCAGATATTTGGCAACGGCGGCGATCGGCACTTTGATTGTCATTTCGCCGTAGGCTGATGGCAAGAGCGACGCCTGTCCAATCGGCCAAGCTAGACTATTGCCGCCATCGGTAATAACGAAATTCGATAGCGTTTCCTGAGTGATAGTTTCACTGAGATCCAGTTCTGCTTGCTGGCGCTGCTTGATGGTCTCATTGATATTATTTCGGGCAGCTGCCACGATTTCCCCGGTCGCTTTCTCTGATTGCTCGGTCAAATCGCTCAGGCTAATCACCTCGCCAGATTTTTTATCAAACGTCCAAAAATGCGTCAGCGACATCGGATGCGCGCCGTGCATATCTTGCTTGATATTGACAATAATCGATAAAGCTACCGAATTATTATGCGTCACTTGGTAGCTAATCGTTTCGGTCAGCGGCTGGTCGAACGTCAGAATATTAGTGGCGGCATAGCGGAAATCGCTGTCAGCGCGGTCAATTGCCTGCGCGACGGTCTTGTTAATCTTATTGTTTTTAGTCAGCGGATATTCAATCGAAACTTTCTCGCGGTTAGTCTGGCGCGTTACGAATTTAGAACGAATGCCGGAGTATCGCGAATCAGTGAAATAGTATTGCTCGTCAGATAAAGCAGTCGGGC
>ERZ772964.945-NODE-945-length-11280-cov-9.27947_pt1 | contig 11280 bp, 9 predicted proteins | sample MGYA00580675_ERZ772964 | MGnify/ENA primary metagenome ERZ772964 (study PRJEB29015, sample SAMEA2737941) | human oral metagenome | biome: human oral; feature: human-associated habitat; material: dental | place: China | collected 2139 ...
CAGCGCCCGCCTCACCGCTGCGGGCGGATCGGCGAGCTCGGCGGCGCGGGCCCGTTCGCGCGCGGCCCCGCGGGCCAGCAGCTCGGCCGGGCTGCGGGAGCCGTAACGGGCCGGGTCCGCCAGTACGACGCCGGTGAGCAGCTCGGGGCGGCGCGCCGCGACCACCATGGCGGTGGCCGCACCCATGGAGTGGCCGATGACGACGGGCGGGTCGGTTGCGGGCAGCCCCAGGGCGCGCCGACCGCGGTCCTGGACGAGGAGATCCTCCAGGACCGCGACGGCGTCGTCGACGAGGACCTCACCGGCGCGCTCCAGCTCCTGCGGCGCCCAGCGCGGTGACAGACCGTGGCCGCGGGCGTCGACGGCGACCACCCGGTAGCCCAGGGCGGTCCAGTGGTCGATGGCGTCTGTCTGGGAGAGCGCCGACGCCGTGATCCCGTGGAGGAGCACCAGGGTGGGGGCGTCGACGGGCCCGGCGGTGATGCGGGCGAGAGGATGACTCATGCCCTCATCCTGCCCCTCCGTCCGGTCCTACGTCCTGTGGTCGCGCGTGCCCGCGGCCGTCGCAACCGGCGGGAGCCGCGACGCCATCGGATCACATCGGATCAGGAATGGCCTCCGCGCCCGCACAGCTCGATGAGAAGAACGCCCGAGACGACCAGACCTATGCCGGTGATCACGGCGAACGACATTCTCTCCGAGAACACCAACCAGCCGACGACCGCCGTGGCGGCCACCCCCAGACCCGCCCACACGGCGTATGACTCCGCCAGCGGCGCACCGTGACGCAACGCGGCGAAGAAGAGGGCGAACGACGCCCCGTACCCGCAGACGGCGATCACCCACCAGATCCACGCCGCCGCGGCGGCCGTCGCAGCGCGCAGTGAGCTCGTCGCCAGCACCTCGGCGCCGATGGCGGTCAGCAAGAAACAGATGTGCATGCAGATGACTATACCGGACGTCCGGTATCATAATGTCGTCCATCCCGTCGACCGCTCCGCGTTCGTCGCGCAGGCCCTTGCCCGGCCCCGCAGTACCTGTAGGCTGAGATTGGAAAGCACGTCGCAAGGGGAAGCAGGAGGAGGGCGATTCGGTGCCGGAGTCTCAGCAGACCCTCACTCGTGACAGGATCCTCGACGCGGCGCAGAGAGTCCTGGTCCGCGATGGAGGGGATCGCCTGACGATCGCGTCCGTGGCCGAGGAGGCGCGTATCAGTAAGGGCGGCCTCTTCTACCACTTCGCGTCGAAGCAGGAACTCGTCGAGGGGCTGATCGAGAGGTACACCCGGGAGTTCGATCGTCTCCTCGAGGCGGCGGACGGCTCTCCGGGCTCGGCCGTCGAGGCCTACATCCAGTCGGCGAGCAGGTCCGACGGCCCGGCGTCCCGAGGGGTGATAGCGATGCTCGCCGCCGTCATCGTCAACTCGGAGGCGCTGGGGCTCCTGCGCCGGAAGTACGACGGCTGGAACGAGCGCCTGCACTCCGACGGAATTCCGCCTCACGTCGTCTCCACTGTGCGCTACGCCGTGGACGGGCTCTGGTTGGCCGACACGTTGCAACTCGCCGCCCCCAGCCAGAACTCCCGTGCCAAGACCATCGAGCTCCTCAAGGAGATGGTCAGGCCCTACCGGAAGGGCTGAACGGACCGACTGGTCCGGCGGGGCCGATCGGGTCGAGCGGCGTCGGAGCAGACCGGATCAGACCGGATCCATGTCCGGTCGACTACCGGTGAGGATCCTCGCGGAGGAGTGTCCCGCACACAACGCACGGAACGATCATCAGCATGATATTCGGCGCCCACCACCCGAGGTTAATGTCCCCGTAGAGCGCCCAGAAGGACACGGCCATGAGTCCCGCGCAGAAAGTGAGGGTCAGCCCGATTATCAGGATCTCCCTCCCGAACGGCCGCCCCCTGCCGACGAGGTGCGTCCCCCAGCAACCGAGCGTCGCGGCTAGGGAGTCCAGGGGGAGGAAGGACCAGTTCCAGGCCTGGATGGTGGCGTCCTCGTAGTCCTTGAAAGCTTTGTCGAGCGGAATGAGATGCATCGCGGTCGCCGCCCAGTAGGCCATCAAGCAGACATCCACGACCACGAGCACGACCCTGGCGTGACGCATCATCCCTCCCGATTCGTGCGATGATCCTCGCGCAGGACCTCATTCCCGAAAGGCCCGGCGGGCCTTCCCTGGTGCGGCGACCGAAGCCGACGAGGACCTCCCGAGGCGCGTTCGACGACAACTATACCGGTCGTCCGGTTTACTTGTGAATGTGGGTCGGCCCACAGGTCTATGCTGACGACATGAGCGAGCGGAGCACGCACCGGATGAACGTGGAATCCTTCAACCTCGACCACACGCGGGTCGTCGCGCCCTTCGTGCGCATCGCCGACCGCAAACGCCTGCCGGGCGGCGACGAGCTGGTCAAGTACGACGTGCGCTTCTGCCAGCCCAATCGCGAGCACCTGGAGATGACGGCGGTTCACTCCATCGAGCACCTGACCGCCGAGCTCATGAGGAATCACACCGACCGGCTCATCGACTGGGGTCCGATGGGCTGCCAGACCGGCTTCTACGCCCTGACCCTGGGTCTGGAGCCGGCCGAGTTCCTGCCGTTGCTGGAGGCGACCTTCCGCGACATCCTGACGGCCACCGAGGTGCCCGCCGCCAATGAGGTGCAGTGCGGCTGGGGCGCCAACCACTCTTTGGAGGCCGCACAGGCGGCCGTGCGGGACTTCCTCGCGGCGCGCGATGAGTGGTCCGTCGTCGAGATCGACATGCCGAGCCGAGATTGACGGCGGCGACGTCGATCTCGTGCCGAAATGTCGATCTCGACGACGGGGCGCCGGGGCGGGAGCGATGCGCGCCTGCTCAGGCGCCCTGCGGCTCGGCGAGCTCGCGCCGCAGCGCTTCGACCGATGTGCTCCGTCGACGTCGTACCGCCAGGGTCATGGCCAGAGCCGAGGCCGCGGCCCACGCCAGGAGGACCGCCGTGGCGGCACTCACGCCCTCGCCGACCGTACCCAGCATGAGGCCCGACAGCGCCGAATGGAGCACGCCGACAGGTGCCACCAGAAGCGCACCGCTCGCCCGCGCCGCACTTCCGCCCAGAACCAGCACGCTCTGAGCGACGAGGGCCAGGAGGGAGACCGCCGCCCCTCCGCGCGGCCCGAAGACCGCCATGAGGGCCGCGTGCAGCACTGTCATCGCGACCGCGCCGACGGCGGTCAGCAGCACGGCTGGTCCGACGGACCCCGTACGGGCCCCGGCCAGAACGACGACGCCGATCAGCACGGGCGCCTGAACCAGGGCCAGACCGACGGCCGGCTTCAGCGAAGCGCCGGCAAGACGAGCCGGACTCATCGGGGCCTCGACCCGGCGCCGGGTCATCAGCCCCAGCCCGGAGACGACGACGAGCGCTCCGATCCACGAAGCGATGGCGATGGCGGCGGGGGCCGCCGAGGTCTCCGGTCGGGCGGAACCCGCCGCGCTCGTATCGACGCTGACCGGCTGAGCCAGCGCGGCGGCCAGGTCGGCGGCCTGCTGATCGGTGTAGGAGGGGACGGAATCCTCAGCGGTGCTCAGTCCGGTGGACAGGTCGTCGGCTCCGGTGGACAGGGTGCTCGCCCCGTCAGACAGCTGGGTGGCGCCGGAGGACAGGCTGCTCACGCCGTCGGACAAAGTGGTGGCTCCATCGGCCGCCGAGGTGGTGCCGGCGGCGAGCGAGGACGCGCCCGTCTCGAGTCGGGACAGGCCCTGGGAGAGGGTGTCGGCGCCGCCGGACAGTCGGGTGGCCCCGGTGGACAGACTGCTCGCGCCCGACGACAACTGCGACGTGCCGTCCGCGAGCGTGCTGGCGCCGTTGGACAGACTGTTCGCTCCGGTGGACAGCCGCGAGGTCCCGCCCGACAGGCTGCTCGCGCCCGACGACAGGGTGGAGGCGCTCGACGACAGAGTACTGGCCCCGCCCGACAGGGTGCTGGCCCCGCTGGACAGATTCGAGGCGCCGGCCGTCAGGTTGGAGCCCTGGCTGACGAGGGTGTTGAGGACTCCGGCCAGGGTTGCGCTGGAGGGGTCGGTCGGGTCGTAGACGTCGGTGGAGCCGCCCAGACCGGTGCTGACGGCGGAGGCGGCGTCGGACAGGGTCTCCGACTGGTCGGACAGCGCTCCCAGGGCGCCGACCACGGTCGTCGGGTCGGTGGACGAGGGGTCGGTGCCGATCGCCTTCGATAGCCCGGACGCGCCAGTGGCGACCTCGGAAGCGCCCGAGGTGAGCCCGGCGCGCGGGGAACCTGGGGCTGTCGAACTCAGGGTGTTGAGAACACCGAGCATGGTGGCCCGCGACCCGTCGGTGTTGGCACCCGTGGCGGGGTCGTAGACGTCGGTGCTCCGGCCCATGCCGGCCGTGCTCGCCGCCAGGTACTGGCAGGTGGCGTCCTGCTCGCCGTGGTCGGAGACGCACTGCCGGTAGGCGGTCTCCAGCCCCGTGCCGGCCTGATTCGCCTGAGAGGCCAGGGTGTCGACGCCGGAGGTGTAGGAGTCGATGCCGCCCTCCAGCCGGTTCGCCCCGTCGGCGAGCGAGGACGCGCCCGTCACCAGGTTCGTGCCCGTGGCCGGATCCGTCGCGGTCAGCCTCTGGTGCAGCTGGTCGACGCCGGAGGTGTAGGAGTCCACGCCGCCCGCCAGCTGGGCCGCGCCGTCGACCAGGGAGGCGGCGGCGCCGTTCTGGGGGACGGTCAGGGCATCGCGGGCCCCGGTGACGCCGGTGACGTAGGAGTCCACACCGGTGGAGAGGTTCGAAGTGCCGGTAGCCAGGGTGCTCGCACCGGAGTCCACCGTGGCCGCGCCGTCGGCCAGCGTCGAAGCTCCGGACGACAGACTCGACGCACCCGAATCCACCGAATCCGCACCATCGGCCAACGTCGAAGCCCCCGACGACAAACTCGACGCACCCGAATCCACCGAATCCGCACCATCGGCCAACGTCGAAGCCCCCGACGACAAACTCGACGCACCGTCGGACAGGTCCGCGGCCCCCGAGGAGGCCGAGGAGGTCCCGTCGGCCAGCTCGTCGGCGCCCGACTCCAGCCGGTTCAGCCCGTCCGCCAGCGTCGTGGCGCCCTGGGAGGCCTGGTCGGCGCCGGTGCTCAGGTCGTCGGCGCCCGACTCCAGAGAGTCCGCACCGGTGGACAGTCGATCGGCACCGCCGGCCGCCCGGCCGAGCTGATCCTTCATGTCGCTCAGCGACGTCAGCGACGCGTTGAGGTAGGCGACGGAGACGGTCGTGCCCAGGGAGGCGGCGGCCGCGGAGACGATCTCCTGACTGGCGGCACCGACCTCGGGGGAGGCGGTGCCGTTGGTCTGGACGTCGACGGTGGCGTCGCTCGGGGTGCCGCCGAGGGTGTCGACGACGGCCTGGCTGAAGCCTTCGGGGATGGTGATGACAACGTCGTACGTACCATCGGACAGACCCTGAGCGGCGGCGTCGGCCGTCACGACCGAGTAGTCCAGGGTGTCGGTGGTGGCGCCGGTGGAGGAGGAGGCGGTCAGAGCCGCGTCGGGGTCGGTCAAGCGGCCGAGCAGCAGTCGGCCGGCGGGCATGGTGGTGCCGTCGGAGGTGGTGGCGGGCGAGTCGAGATTGACGACGGCCGCGGGGATGGAGGCCGCCTTCGCCTTGGGCGCGGTCGCGGCGGAGACGACCATGAAGCCGGCGAGCGCCGGGACGAGAATGACGAGGATGGCCAGAATAATGGAGCGTCGTGTCATGAGGAGACCTCGGTTCCTTCGATTCCTTCCGGGGTGGGCCGGGTCCGGCGCGCGTGCCGGACCGTGTTCGAGGCGTTCGGGGCATCCGGGCCGCCCGGAGTGTCGGGGCTGTACGGGCCGTCGAGGCCGGCGATGCCCGGGTCGCCGGGGCTCTCGCCCTCGGACGGCGATCGGTCGGCCTGCGCCGGGGCCACGGCGCGGCGCTCGGGGGCGCGGCGGGTGTGCGCCGATCCGTCGGAGGCGATGTCGACGATCGAAGCGGGATCGACGTCGACGGGTGCGACCGAGGGCATGTCGGCGCCGCCGGTGACGACGACGGCGACGCCGTCGGCAGCGAGCTCGGCCACGCGCTGCCAGCGCCTGCCGCCGGGATCGTCGACGACGACGATGCGCACGTGCGGGGCGACATCGTCGTCGTAGGCGTGCACGGAGGTGGTGACGGTCTGGATGAAAGCGGTGCCGTCGGGCAGCACGTGGCCGTCGACGACAAGGACGCCGCTCGTCGGCTGGAGGCGCCCGCCGATGGCGGCGGCCAGCGCCCGGCGGGCCAGCGGGGTGGCGGCGCGCACGAGGGCGACCTCACCGGGAGCTACCGTCAGGTCCAGGTCGCGTACGGCTGCGCCGACGGCGTCGGCGAGGGTGACCGCCCGGGCGCGCAGGACGACATCACCGTGGGCGGCCGTCCACCTCTCATGCTCGAGGGTGCGCTCGAGCCCCTCGCCCTCGACGTCGATGACCGGAAGCTGGCGCTCCAGCCACCGGGGCAGCCACCAGGCCCTGGGCCCCAGGGCGGCCATGACCGCGGGGATGAGAGTCATGCGCACGATGAAGGCATCCGCGGCGATGCCCGCGGTCAGGGCGACAGCGATGGGTTTGACGTAGACGTTGTGACTGGGGACGAAAGCGGCGAAAACGCCGGTCATGATGAGAGCGGCGGCGCCGACGACGACCGCGGAGCCGGTGAAGCCCGACTCGACGGCGCGTCGGGCGTCATCAGGACGGCCCTGGCCGCGGATCCACTCCTCACGCATGCGCGAGACGAGGAACACCTCGTAGTCCATGGCCAGGCCGAAGAGCACGCCCATGACGATGACGGGCATGAAGGAGATGACCGCGCCGGTCCTGGACACGCCGAGGGCGTCGGCCATCCAGCCCCACCCCCATACCGCTCCGGCGGCGCCCATGCCCGCGGACAGGGAGAGCACGTAGCCGAGCGTAGCGGTCAGCGGCACCGCCACCGAGCGGAAGACGATCATGAGCAGGACGACGGACAACCCGACCACGACGATCCCGAACGGCAGCAGCGCCGCGTTCAGGGAGGTCGACACGTCGATGGCGACGGCGGTCTGCCCGGTGACCATGACATCGGTGATGCCGTACCGATCCTCGTAATCGGCGGCGCGGGAGCGGATGGCACGCACCAGGTCCATGGTCTGCTCGTCGGCCTGCCCGGCGTCGGGGCGGATCTGGACGAGCCCCAGCGAGCCGTCCTCATTGGGGGTGGCCAGGGCGATGGAGGCGACACCGGGCAGAGAGCCGAGGTCGTCGGCAAGGTCGTCGACGACGCCGACGGGATCGGTGGTGGTGACGATGTCGGCGATGACAATGATGGGCGAGTTGTAGCCGGGGCCGTAGACCCGGGCGATGGCGTCGTAGGTCTCGCGCTGCTCGGTGCCCTTGTTGGCGAAGCCGTCGTCGGTCAGGGCCAGGTGCAGACTCCTGGCGGGGACGGCCGCCGTCCCCAGGATCACGACGACGACGGCGATGGTGGCCCACGGACGGCGGGTCACCAGGCCCACCCAACGCCGGGAGGCGGGGTAGCGGGCGGCGGTCCGGCCGCGCCCGGCACGGCGGCCACCGCGCCGGGCCCCGATGTCGCGACGGTCGGCGCTGCGGCCGCCGGTCCCGACGCGTCGACGACTCGGACGCATCCGAGTGCCGGCCACGCCGATGAGGGCGGGCACGACGCTCAGGGCGACCCCGACGGCGACCGCCACCACGGCGGCGCTGGCCACGCCCATGACGGTCAGGAAGGGGATGCGGGCCACGGACAAGCCGCACAGGGCGAGGATGACGGTGGTGCCCGCGAAGACGACAGCGGACCCGGAGGTGGCTACAGCCCGTCCGGCGGCCTCATCGGGGGCCACGCCGTCGGCGAGGTACTCGCGGGCGCGGGAGATGATGAACAGGGCGTAGTCGATGCCGACGGCCAGGCCGATCATGACGGCCAGCACCGGGGTGGTGGAGTTGATGGAGGTCGCGCTGGCGGCCAGCAGGATGCCGAGCATGCCGACTCCGACGCCGATGAAGGCCGCCACCAGCGGGGCGCCGGCGGCCACGACCGAACCGAAGGTGGCCAGCAGGACGACGGCCGCGATCCCGACGCCGATGAGCTCGGTGGGGCCCAGCCCGATATCGGCGCTCTCGCCGATGGTACCGCCGAGCTGGATGGACAGATCGGGGTCGCCCGCCTCAGTGGCGGCGACGAGCTCGTCGAGAGCCTCGGACAGAGTAGCGGCCTTGTCCGTCTGCCCGGAGGTCATGCTGCCCACGGAGATGTCGGCCTGGATCTGGATTAGAACGTGGGCGCCGTCGTCCGAGACGGTGGAAGCGGTGGCCGGGGTGCTGCCGGAGGCGTCCGAGCCGAAGGGCTGGGAGACCAGGGCGACGCCGTCGAGGTCGGAGGCGGACTGGACGAAGCCGTCGACGGCGTCGCGGTGGTTCTCGATGTCACCCTCGTCGGCGGTGATGAGGACCTGTTCGGAGGTGCCGGCCGCTTGGGGGAGGCGCTGGGCGAGGATGTCCAGACCCGTCATGGACTCGGTGCCGGAGATGGTGAAGGTGTTGTTGAGCTTGCCGCCGGTCAGCACGACGGCACCACCGAGCATGAGGATGATGAGGAGCCAGGCGGCCAGCACCCGGACGGCGTGTTCGGCGCACCAGCGGCCGAACCTGTACAGGAGTGCGGACACCCGGGATCCTTTCACATGTCGCGACGACGAGGCGGAAACAAGTTCAGTACAGGAACGTACTCGATACACTTCTGTATGAAAAATTCAGATGGTGTGAGCCCACTTACCACCGCTGCCCGGTAGCATCGGTTCTAGCACTCGCCGTGCCGCCCTGACCGTCCTGATCGTCGACCCGAGACACCTGGAGTCCGCCATGCCGCCTACCGCGCGCCGCGCCACTCGCGAGTCCCGCAGCGGGCGCGGTCTGCGCAAGAGGGAGAACACCCGGGCTCGCCTGCGGGAGGCCGCGGCCGAGGTGATCATGGCCAAGGGGATGGAGGGCGCCCGCATCGACGACGTCGTCAGGCGAGCCGGTTTTACCCGGGGCGCCTTCTACTCCAACTACTCCTCGCTGGACGAGGTCCTCAACGAGGCGATCGTCGAGCGCCTGGCGGCGATGGTTGAACGGATCGAAGCCGCCGCCGACGCCATTGAAGGGGAGCCCACGATCGACTCGCTCATGGAGATGCTGGACTCGCTGCGCTCTGAGGCCCGCGTCATGTACATCATCTGCACCGAGCACATGCTCCATCGGATGCGCCATCCCGATTCGCCGCAGGTTCCCGCGGCCGGCCGTCGGGTCCTGGACACGGCCATCGCAGGCTGCGTCGAGTCCCTGCTGGCGCGGATGGGCAGGCGGCCGGTGGTAGCCGCGCAGGGCATCGGCGACGCCGTGTGCCTGTTCTTCCTCGACTCTCTGGCCGAGGAGGCGACGGGGATGACGATCGCGGGCCACGACGCCGACGACCCACGGGCCTACCTGCGGCACATCATCGGGGCGATCATCATGGCGCTGTCCGCTCCCGTGACCGAGGGCGGCGCCGAGGCGAGCTGATGGCGCGGGAATGGTGCGGGTCGGCGGGGTGCGGGCGCGGACCGGCGGGGCGCACCCGACCGCTGCGGGCGGCACCCGCATAGGCTCAGGGTCATGAGCACGACTCCCGCATCTTCCCATCCCCGCCCGGTCGCCGCCGTCGTCGCCGTCGCCATGCCCGAGGAGGCCCGGCCGTTTTTGAAGGCTCTGCCCCGCTCCGACGCCGCCGAGCCCGTGGCACTGCACGGTGACGCCGAGGCGATCGCGCTCGTTGCGTCCAGTCCAGCCGGCAGCACAGTGCAGGGCGTCGGTCCGCGCGAGCTGCTCCTCGTGCGCAGCGGCATCGGACTGGTGGCGGCCGCCAGCGCCCTGGCCACCGCACTCACCCGGGTGACGCCCGACGTCGTCGTCTCGGCGGGCACGACGGGCGGGCTCGGGCTCGACGTCGAGGTCGGGGACGTGTGCGCCTCGACGGCCCTGGCCTTCACCGATGCCGACGCCACCGCCTTCGGCTACGCCTACGGGCAGACGCCGGGCCAGCCGGCCGTCTTCGAGGCGGATGCGGCACTGCTGACGCGGGTGGAGGAGGTCGGGCCCGCCGCGCTGGCGGGGGCGACGCCGTCGTCGGGTTCGGCGCGCATTCGCGTTGGCCGGATGCTGGCGGGGAATTCGTTCGTCACGGCGGCGACGGCGGGCCGAGTGCGCAAGCTGTTCCCGCGGGCGGTGAGCACGGACATGGAGTCGACGGCGTTGGCGCAGGTGGCCGCGGGCGCCGGGGTCCCGTTCGTCTCGATCCGCGGCGTCTCCGACCTGTGCGGACCGCGGGCCGGGCAGGACTTCCACATCGGCGTCGACGAAGCCGCCGCTCGCAGCGCCGCCGTCGTCCTGGCGGTCCTGGGCGGAACGCGCTGACGCGGCGACCCCTCACTCATCCTCTTCGTCGTGTCTTAGGTGGTCAGGGCCCAGGGAATGGCTTCGTCCAGATACCAGGTCCAAAAGGCGCGGCGGGCTTCGATGTCGAGCTCTTCGGCGGGCTGCCAGTTCATACCACCGGCAGCAGCACTCGCACACGAGTAGCTCGGCTCAAGAGCGTCAGGAAGAAGCTCATCATCGTCATCCTCGTCCTCCGCAGTGTCATAGTCGGGGTTACGACAACACGCCGAGAAAACAGTCTTCGAAGCCGCATCAGCAACTCCGATAGCCGGCTCAAGATCGGGAGTCACGTTGGTGTGGGCCATAATGTCATCGAAGAATTCGTAAGCCTGCTTCTCGGCCCGATCGGGGTCTGCTTTGCGGTCGATGAGGGCCTGCGTCAGGGCGAGCATCTCCTCCACGCCCGGGTTCGACGGGAACGTGCGGTCCCAGTAGTGCTGCACGTGACGCACGCACGCGACCTTCAGATACGTCCGGTGCCGGTAGGAGGCCTCCGGATCATCCGGGTCATCCATCGCCACCCAGATCCGCTGCCGCTGCGCAATACCGAGAATCCCCTCGCTGCTGGCGGCCAACTCGGCCCGACCGCGCTCAACCTCCCTATTCACAGCAACCATATCAATCATGAGCCTCACTCTCCTCCTTCACTTCGTCGTGTCTTAGGTGGTCAGGGCCCAGGGGATGGCTTCGTCCAGATACCAGGTCCAGAAGGCGCGGCGGGCTTCGATGTCGAGCTCTTCGGCGGGCTGCCAGTTCATACCAC
>ERZ772964.946-NODE-946-length-11273-cov-115.848_pt1 | contig 11273 bp, 11 predicted proteins | sample MGYA00580675_ERZ772964 | MGnify/ENA primary metagenome ERZ772964 (study PRJEB29015, sample SAMEA2737941) | human oral metagenome | biome: human oral; feature: human-associated habitat; material: dental | place: China | collected 2139 ...
GGGGGCCGACGCCGCCGGCGTGCGCCGCGCGGCCGCCGAGCTGCTCGCCGCGGCGCCGGGCGTGGAGGTCGACTATGTCGCCGTGGTCGATCCGCTCACCTTCGTGGAGCGGGCCGGCGCGGGCCTGGGCCTGCCCGGGGCGGACGGGGTCGCCGCGGCCGGCGAGGTGCTCCTGGCCGTCGCGGCCAGGGTCGGGCCGACCCGTCTCATTGACAATGCCCTCATTGACCTGGGCTGAGTGGCCGGGGCGGCGTGTGGTCGGGCCGGCGCGCTCAGGGTCGTCGGGAGTCTCGCCGGCCGGGCCGACCGGCGCGCAGTGCGACGTGGGGCGCCTGTCGCATCGGTCACCGGGCCTTCTCCGCCCGGCGCGCGGCGTCTAGCCTGTCTGCGATGACTGCACGCACCCGGACGATGATGACGTCCAAGATCCACCGCGCCACCGTGACCCGGGCCGACCTCGACTACGTCGGCTCCATCACCGTGGACGCGGAGCTGCTTCAGGCCGCCGACCTGCTGCCCGGCGAGCGCGTCGACATCTGCGACTGCACCAACGGCAACCGCCTGTCCACCTACGTCATCCCCGGCGAGCCCGGCTCGGGCGAGATCTGCGTCAATGGCGCGGCCGCCCATCTGGTGGCGCCCGGCGACCTGGTCATCCTCATCGCCTACTCGCAGATGTCCGACGCCGAGGCGCGCACCTACGTCCCGCGCGTCGTCTTCGTCGACGAGCGCAATCGGGTTGTGGAGCGGGGCGCCGAGCCCGGCCGGGTGCCCGAGGACTCCGACGCCGCCCAGGCGCAGGGCCTGAAGTCCTCCGGAACGCCCCTCGCCGCATCCCGCCGCTGACCCGGCGCCGGTCCGGCCCGTCCGCGAACGCCCTCCCCGGCCGGCCCGCGACGGCGGATTGTCCAAATCCGCCACAAAGACCCCGATCGAGCCGGAAGGCTATTCGGCGGGCGGTGGTGCGGGGCGGCGGGGGAGTGGCGTGGCGGTCCGCGAGATCGCCGGGTAACCCTCGAGATCGTCACTTAACCGCCGAGATCGCCGGGTAACCCGCGAGAACGTACCTCTAGCAGACGTTCTCGGCGGTTAAGTGGCGATCTCGCGGATCGGGGCGCCTGCGCCGGCCCCGCGGCGGCGCTCGGGCGGGGCCGGCGCGGTCGAACGGGGCGCCCGCCCGGTCTACGACCGCCCTCCACGCGGGTGTCCGCGCCGGCGCCGACGTCATGGACCGCCGAGGCGGGCGACCGCCCTCCCCACGGGGCCCGCGGCGGCACCAGTTGTCCAAATCTGCCACAAAGGCCCGGATCGAGCCGGAGCGCCGGAAGAGAATCGTTGATATTCCGCGGTTTCATTCGCGGCCGATCTTGCCGCGGGGCGCCTTTGTGGCAGATTTGGACACGCCCCCGCCCCGGCCAACCCCACAAGCCCCACCAGCACCACTCGGACGACCCCAGAATAACCTTCCGGGTCGGGCGGAGGGGACGCATTCGTCATGGACGGCGGTGGGATCCGGTGAGGGCGACGAACGTTTCGGCCGCCGAGTATCGCGGCGGCCACGTCCATGAGCCTGACGGCGGTGCGGGCCCTGATCGCCAGGGGCGACCTGCGCGTGGTGCGACTAGACCGTGTTATGTAAGTCGCAGGATCCCCGTCACACCCCAGGCACAGGATCGTGGGCGGGTCATGGCGCACTCCTCGCCGGTCCCGCGGATCGGTCACATCCCGAAAGACACTGGCCAGGGGCTGGGCTGGCACGAGGGGGCGGTTGTGGTGGAAGATGACATCGGCGCGGGTTCCTCGGGACGAAGGGATTGACTCGACACCACTCATCGTCCCGGCGGGACCCGCGTCCCCGCCCCAATGACACGCCAGACCCCGTCAAACCGGCTCAACCACCCTCACCCACCGACTTTGCCGACCCCCTGGCCTGTAGGGTCGGCGCCATGAGCGCACCGCATCGCACGAGCGGCACGGCGCCGCAGGAGCAGGCCCGGTGGCGCCGTCGGACGTTGGGCGCCCTGAGCGGCACCGTGCTCGACGTCGGGGCGGGCTCGGGGACGAGCGGACGCTTCCTGGCGCCCGGAGCCGAGTGGCTCGCGCTCGAGCCCGCGCCGTCCGCGCGGCTGGTCCGCGCCGTCGAGGCCCGACCGCGCTCCCGTCTGCTGCAATCGGTCGCCGAGGAACTGCCGCTGACGGACGGCGACGTCGACGCCGCCGTGTGCTCCACCGCGCTGTGCTCCGTCGCCGATCCCGACGGCGCACTGGCCGAGATCCTGCGCGTGCTGCGTCCCGGCGGCCGACTGGTGTTCTTCGAGCACGTGGCGGCGCCGGCCGGCTCCGGGGCCCGCCTGTTCCAGGGGCTGGCCGCCCCCTTCACCCGCCGCTTCGACCGGGGGTGCGATCCGCGCAGGGACACGGCCTCCGCGATCCGGAGGGCGGGATTCTCCCGGGTCGACCTGCGCGCCCTGCGGACCGCCGGCGTGTTCGGGGGCCTCGCGCCGGTCATCGAGGGCGAGGCGATCCGATGACCGCGTCCGGCGGAAAGCCCTTAATGAGCCATGTGCGATCCTTTCGGGCATCCGTCGGCGATGCCCGCCGGCGCCGCGGGCGCGGGCGGGCGCACCGGGCCGAAGACAGGTATCAGGTTCACCACAATGGCCTTCTTATGAGACTCTGGTCCCGGTGTCGCGCCGCGAACCCTTCCGCGGAGCACCCGGACGCATCGTCTCAAGAAGGTCGAGCCGTATGACCACCAATCCGCCCCCCGCCTCCCCGTCGTCCCCGCCCGGCCCCGGCTCCCGGACCGCGCAGCCGAGTCTCGGCGAACTCGTCGCCCGGATCTCCGAGAACATCACCGGCCTGATCAAGGGCGAGATCGACCTGGCCAAGGCCAAGGGCAAACGAATGGCCGTCAAGCTGGGTCTGGGGGTCGGGCTGCTGGGCGCCGCCGGGGTTCTGGCCCTGTACGCCTTCGGCATGCTCCTGCACGCGGCCGCCCGCGGAATCGGCGAGGCGCTGCCGCTGTGGGCCGGTTACCTCATTGTCGCCGTCGTCCTGCTCATTATCGGGGCGGTCCTCGCCGTCGTGGGCAAGCGGAAGATCGACGCCGGGCTCGCAGACACGCCCAACCCGCAGGAGGGCCTCAAGCAGAACGTCGAAATCGCCAAGGAGGCCCTGGCCTCCGGACTGGAGAAGGGGAACCAGAAGTGAGCACCGACTCCCCCGTGAACACGAAGCCGGCCGCCGCCCCGGCGCCCACCATCGAGGAGATGGAGGCGGCCCTGGTCGCCCGCCGCGAGCGCCTGGCCGTCGACATGGAGGTCCTGGGCACGTGCCTGGCCCCCGAAGCGCTCAAGGCGCGGGCCAGGGACACCGCCCGTGACGCGGCCGACCGGGCCAAGGACTCGGCCCGGAGTGCGGCCGCCCTGACCGGGGCCGCCGCCCGCGACGCGGCCGACCGGGCCAGGGTCGCCGCCCGCGACGCGGCCGACCGGGCCAGGGTCGCCGCCCGCGACGCGGCCGCCGACGCCGGCCGGAGCATTAAGTCCGCCATTGCGGGCCTGCGGCCGGGCTCGGGGCGGCCCGGCCCCGCCCAGCATCTGACCCGGCTGCTGAACGACGCCCGCGACGGCGACCCGCGCTCCCTCGCCATTGTCACCGGCGCCGCCATGGCTCTGGCGGGCCTGAGCGTCGTCGCCCTCGTCAAGGCGGTGCGCTCATGATCACCCCGCCCTCCCCCGACGCCCGCCTCACCCCGGAGCAGATCGAGGAGCGCCTGGCCCGTCAGCGCCGCGAGCTCGCCGCCGACGTCGATGCGCTCGCCGAGCGCGTCGCCCCGCAGGCCCGTGCCCGCGCCGCCGGGGAGGAGCTGCGCGCCCGGGCCCACGAGACCGCCGACTCGCTGCGCGCCCGGACCCAGTCGTTGCGGGACCGCGCCCGCGACCACCTCGAGCGCGCCCAAGACGGGGACCCCGAGTCGATCAGGGTGGTGGCCGCCATCGCCGGCGGGGTGGTGGCCGGCGCCGCCCTGCTCGGAGTTCTCATTGGCCGCTCGCGGGGCTGAGGCCGGCCCGCACCGCCCCGGCCCCCGGAGAGCGGACCCGCGCCGGGCCGCCGGGGGCGCGGGGCAAGAGCGTGGGAGGAACCACTGAGCTTCGACCGAACGCCGAATGGTGTTCTGGGGCACGAGCGATGTAGGCTCAGACCACGACACATTTGCCCAAGTGAAGCGCCCAGCGCGCCCAGAGACAGTTGGAGGGGGTCGAGCCTATGGGGCGCGGCCGTCAGAAGGCCAAGGCGACCAAGGTCGCCCGCAAGCTCAAGTACTTCAGCCCGGAGACCGACTACGCGGCGCTCGAGCGCGAGCTAGTCAGCGCGTCCTCCGGCGCCGACCCGCGCGATGAGTACGAGGAGCTGGCCGCCAAGTACAACGTCGACGACGACGATGACTGGGAGGACTCGGACGTCCCCCGCACGGAGCCGGGTCGTCGAAGTTGACCGGTCCTGATCCTGGTCCGGCCTGAGGGGCCGGTCTGAGGGCTCGGGTTGAGGCGGGGCGGACTCTCCAGAGGTTCGGGCGTGGTTGCGCCCCCGCCGGGGCCGGCCCTGTCCGCCGTGAAGTGACCGCGCCGGTCGTGCTCAGCAGGTCGGGCGCGGCCCGGCGTGTTACTTCCGGGCCGCGCCCGAGTGCGGAGGAGTGCCGGCGCGGTCGTGGCGCGGGTTCGACTCTCGCCACCCGTCGCTCCGGCGTCGTCGGCCTTCCACGAGGTGCCGTCAACGGCGCGCGGACGAAGGCCGCGCGGGCCCTCGGATAGTTCATGAACTTGTCCAGGCCGACGACGCGCCTGCGACGGGTATTTTTGTCGACTCTGCTAGCGTATTCCCGCCCGGGCGAGCCGAGATCTGATTGAACTGAGCGCGCGGCGCGCCCGGGGCCGACGCTCGTCGTCCGGTTCGCCGTTCTCCCGTTCGGTGTCCGCATCGGAGAAGGAATTGCTCATGATGTAGATGATCTCGGCGACGGTGCTGCGCAATGTCGCAAAGCCGCCGGACTCTTCCGCGATCCTGTCCTTCAGCGCCTCGTCGGTCCACGGTTTGACGGTCTCGATGATAATGACCCCGACATTGTGATGATCGTGCTCCAAGCGGGTGCCCGCAACGCATACGGACTTCATGCGAACCCCCTTGGCGATCTCGCGGGTCATCCTTGCGGTCTCGAAGTCAGAACTGGTGACGTACTCGACCCACTTATCCGGATCAGCAGGGTAGTCGTCCTTGTAAAGAAACCGTCTGCACCAGGTCGCGGCTATAGCCCCGTAGGAGGCTGAGTATTTTTTGTCGCGCTTCACTTTGGCCCATCTCGGGTTGAGGGAGTAACGCGCCACGAGAACGAACGTCCCGTCCTCGTTCTCACTATCATTCCTGTGACGGAAAACAGTCACCCGCGTTGTAGTCGTGTCAACCCCGAGCTCAACCGCCATACGTCGTGCCAGGGTCCCAATAGCGTCCGTCAACTCCGCGCTCCTGTCATCCAGGATCTTCGAGTAGCGCGCCGCATCATGCTCCCGCCTGCGCCGCTGGCTCTTCAATTCTCACAAGAGCTCTCGTCGCGGGGGTCTTTGAACGAGCCGCACGAGCACTGTCAGCACAGTCACACCGAGTCCGAAGCGGAAGCACAGACCGGTCCACTTCTCGGACTGCATCGTTGAGATCGTGAACAGCGTCGTCGTCGCCAGCGGAAGGATAATGGGCAGCGCGTCCCATAGAAGCGAAAAAACTAGCTCTGCTCGGGAGAGGAATCGCTCCTCAAAGGTCTCCTTCTCGGCACTGGACATGGTTCAGGCGTAAGCGAGCTCGCGGCTGAAACTCTCGAAGGCGTGGCCCCCGTCCATGAGATCCAGCACCGGGTTGAGGAATTCCCTCGCGATCCGAGCCGCACCCGAGGGCACTTCGCTGGACACCTCCAAGGAGATTATCACACTGGAGATGCTGGGTGCGGGGCGGACCTCGATGACTGCCAGGTCCTTCCGCCCACGAGCGCGCTCGCGAGCCAAGGCGTTCAGTTTGCGGGCCAGCTCAGGGATCGCCTCGGGATGTGCGGCCTTGAGGTACGTGGTCGCCTCGAACTGCCTTGTTCGCGTCATTTCATCAGCTCCTGGACGCTCGGGGAGCCCTAGATATCGCAGCGCGTACGCACAGGTGAAACCTAGTTGCACGGCTGCCGGTCGGTGTGACAGTCCCATCATGACTGCCGTAAAACATTATATTATTTCGTTCATCCGTTCAAGCCGCTCCGCCCGGATCCATCCAGAGCGATGGTGGTGCGATCGACTTCGCGGCGCGGGCGAAATAGACCGGGGCGCACCCGCTCCCGCCCGGCCCTCACTGCGTGCGGTAGCTGCCGAAGACGTCGACGGCCCCGCCGTCGACGCCCTTGGTCCCGGCCACGACCCGCCCGCGCGGCGCGTAGTCCCCGGCCTCGTGGACGGTCCCCAGCGTCCAGGCGGGCGCGCCGGCCCGGCGGGCGAGGCGCGCCGCGTCGTCGGCCGCCTCCGGGGCGACCACGGCGACCATGCCGACCCCCAGGTTGAGCGTGCCCTCCAGGTCCTCCCACGGCACGTCCCCCAGGCGGCGCACGACGTCGAAGACCGGCGGGACGACCCAGCCGCAGCGGTCGACGTCGGCGATGAGGCCGGCGGGCAGGACGCGGGCGAGGTTGGCGGCCAGCCCGCCGCCGGTGACGTGGGACAGGGCGCGCAGGCGCAGGTCGGCGGGGTCGGCGCCAGCCGGGTCGACGGCGTCGACGAGGTCCAGGCACACCCGCGCGTACAGGCGCGTGGGCTCGAGCAGCTCCTCGCCCAGGGTGCGGCCGAACTCGGGCACCTCGCGCTCCAGGGGCCAGCCGGCGCGCTCGACGACGCGGCGCACCAGGGAGTAGCCGTTGGAGTGCAGGCCGGAGGCGGCCAGGGCGATCAGGACGTCGCCGGGGCGCACGCGCTCGGCGCCGAGCCTGCGGTCGGCCTCGACGACGCCGGTGGCGGCCCCGGCCACGTCGTACTCGTCGGGGCCCATGAGGCCGGGGTGCTCGGCGGTCTCCCCGCCCAGCAGCGGGGTGTTCACGGCGGCGCAGGCGGTGGCCACGCCGCGCACGATGTTGGCGATCCGCTCGGGCACGACGCGGCCGCAGGCGATGTAGTCGGTCATGAGCAGGGGGCGGGCCCCGACCACGACGATGTCGTCGACGACCATGCCCACCAGGTCCTGGCCGATGGTGTCGTGGACGTCCAGGGCCCGGGCGATGGCGACCTTGGTGCCCACCCCGTCGGTGGAGGCGGCCAGCAGGGGGCGGCGGTAGTCGCGCAGGGCGGAGACGTCCACGAGCCCGGCGAAGCCGCCCACCGACCCGACGACGGCCGGGGTCATGGTGGCGGCCACGGCGTCCTTCATGAGTTCGACGGCGCGGTCGCCGGCGGCGGTGTCCACGCCGGCGTCGGCGTAGGTGATGCCCCGCCCGGCGGCGGGTCCGGCGGTAGCGGTCGGGGCGCCGTCGGCGGGGGCGGCGGGCGATGCGCCGGGGGCGACGGGCGGGGTATCGGGGCTCATCGGGTGCTTCCTTCTCGCGGTACGGGGGCCGGCAGTGGGCTGCCGGTCGTGAGGTCGGGCCGGGTGACGAGGGCCGGGCTGGCCAATTCGACGGCGCCGTCGTCGGGCACGCGGGCCGATGCGGCCCGGCGGCGGTGGCGGTAGGCGCTGGGCACCCGCGTGACCGGCACGGCAGCCGCGCAGGCCCCTCCCGCCGGCGGGGCGATGGGGTAGTCGCCGGTGAAGCAGGCGGTGCACAGCTCGGCGCGCGGCTGGCCGGAGGCCTCGACCATGCCCTCGACGGAGAGGTAGCCGAGGGTGTCCGCGCCCACGGACTCGCGGATCTCCTCCACGCTCATGCCGGCGGCGATGAGCTCGGCGCGGGTGGCGAAGTCGATGCCGTAGTAGCAGGGCCACAGCACCGGCGGGGAGGAGATGCGCACGTGGACCTCGGCGGCGCCGGCCTCGCGCAGCATGCGCACCAGGGCCCGCTGGGTGTTGCCGCGCACGATGGAGTCGTCGACGACGACGAGGCGCTTGCCCGCGATGACCTCGCGCACGGGGTTGAGCTTGAGGCGGATGCCGAGCTGGCGCAGGGTCTGGGTGGGCTGGATGAAGGTGCGCCCCACGTAGGCGTTCTTGACCAGCCCCTGGCCGTAGGGGATGCCGGAGGCCTGGGCGTAGCCGATGGCGGCGGGCGTGCCGGACTCGGGGGTGGCGATGACCAGGTCGGCCTCGACGGGGTGCTCGCGGGCCAGGGCCGCGCCCATGGCGTTGCGCGCGGCGATGACGGACCGGCCGGCGATCTTGGTGTCCGGGCGGGCCAGGTAGACGTACTCGAAGACGCAGCCGGCCCGTCGGGCCGCGGCGAAGCGGGTGGAGCGCAGGCCCTCGGCGTCGATCTCCAGGAGCTCGCCGGGTTCGATCTCCCGCACGTAGACGGCGCCGACGATGTCGAGGGCGGCGGTCTCCGAGGCCACGACCCAGCCGCGCTCCAGGCGCCCCAGGACCAGTGGGCGCACGCCGTACGGGTCGCGGGCGGCGTAGAGGGTGCGCTCGTCCATGAACACCAGGGAGAAGGCGCCGCGCAGCATGGGCAGGACCCGGTGGGCCGTGGCGGCGACGGCGAGCGGGGGTTCGGCGGGGCCGGGCGCGCTATCGGCCGGGGCGGGCGGGCCGCCGGGCCCGTCGTCGGCCCCGGTGAGGCCGCCGCGCTCGGAGACGAGGCTCATGAGGGCGGCGATGACGGCGGTGTCCGTCGACGAGCCGCGGCCGAGCTCGCCGGTCAGGTCCTCGCCGGAGGCGGAGTGCACGGCCGCCATGAGCTCGCGGGTGTTGGTGAGGTTGCCGTTGTGGGCCAGGGCCAGGGTGGAGCCGGCGACGGGGCCGAGCATCGGCTGGGAGTTCTCCCAGGTGGTGGCCCCCGTGGTGGCGTAGCGGACGTGCCCGACGGCGATGTGCCCGGTCAGGTTGGACAGGGAGGGGTCGTCGAAGACCTGGGAGACCAGGCCGAGGTCCTTGTAGACCAGGATGTTGGAGCCGTCGGTCGTGGCGATGCCGGCGGCCTCCTGGCCGCGGTGCTGGAGGGCGTACAGACCGAAGTAGGTCAGGCGGGAGACCTCCTCGCCGGGCGCCCACACGCCGAAGACGCCGCACTCCTCGCCGACGGGCGGATCGAGTTCGGGATCTGCGGGAGGGCCGATGGCGGTCTGAGCGGTGTCACCGGAACTCACCGCGGCATTGTCCCACAGTGCGGGCCGGAAGCGCGCAGGAGGCCCGCGGGAGGGTGCGGTCTCTCGGTGCAGTGGCACTGCAGAGCTTGCCCCGCGCCGCCGCGGCCCCGGGGGGGGCGGATTGCCCCCGACGGGTAGAGGGCCGCCTCCGCCCGGCCGCCTCCGCCCGGCCGCGCCCCCCGGGGAGAGTCGAATTGGTGATGTCACCTCAGCTCACATTGTGCGAGCTGAGCTCGCACGAATCGAGCTCAGGTGGATTTTGTCGAGCTGAGCTCACATCGTGCGAGCTGAGGTGGATTTCGGCGAGCTGAGCTCGCACCGTGCGAGCCTGGCCCGGCGCACTCTGGTTCGGGAAGGTTATTCCAGGGTCGTCCGGGTGGGGCGGGTGGGACTCCTGGGACGACCCGGGGCGGGGGCGTGTCCAAATCTGCCACAAAGGCGCTCCGGGCCGGGATCGGCCGCGAAGAAAAGCGCGGAATATCAACGATTCTCTTCCGGCGTTCCGGCTCGATCGGGGCCTTTGTGGCAGATTTGGACAACTGGCGCCGCCGCGGGCCCTGTGGGGAGGGCGTTCCCCGCCTCGGCGAGATCCATGACGTCGGCACCGGCGCGGACACCCGCACGGAGGGCGGTCGCAGACCGGGCGGGTACCCCGTTCGACCACGCCGGCCCCGCCCGAGCACCGCCGCGGGGCCGGCTCAGGCGCCCCGATCCGCGAGATCGCCACTTAACCGCCGAGAACGTCTGCTAGAGGTACGTTCTCGCGGGTTACCCGGCGATCTCGCGGGTTAAGTGACGATCTCGCGGGTTACCCGGCGATCTCGCGGACCGCCACGCCACTCCCCCCGCCGCCCCACACCACCGCCCGCCGAATAACCTTCCGGGGGCGAGGAAGGTTATTCTGGGTGCGGGTGATGCGGGGTCATTGGGTGTGCGGGGGCGGCTGTGATGGTTCCCGCTTCCGTCGTCCCCCGGATCGTCCGCGCCGTGGACCGCGGCGGCCCCCGCCGCGCCGCCCCCGACCCGTGAGCACGGGGGTTGACCCATGAGAACGAGGGTTTAGCACTCGTGCTCATGGGTCAACCCCCGTGCCCATTGGGCCCTTCTCGCCCGAAGGCGGTGGCCGGGGCGGGATCGGCATAATGGCGCGCAAGGGGCGGCGCCCCCGCGGGGCCCATGGAGCCCGTGGGGCCCGTGGGTCCGGCGCCTGCCTGGGCGACCCCGTCGGGCCCGCGGGAGCGCCGGCCCGTGACGCCCCCGCCCGGGCCCCGCGGTGGTGGATTGTCCAAATCTGCCACAAAGGCCCCGATCGAGCCGGAGTGCGCGAGGAGAATCGTTGATATTCCGCGCTTTTCTTCGCGGCCGATCCCGACCCGGGGCGCCTTTGTGGCAGATTTGGACACGACCCCACCCCGGATCGCCCCAGGAGCCCCACCAGCACCACACAGACACCTCAGAATAACCTTCGAGGCACTAAAAGCACGCGCCAGTCACCTTTTGCGCCGCCGACCCGGAGAACGATCGGTGAGATGCTCCTGACGCCCGCTGCCGAGGCATGCCCGGCCTCCCGCCCTCCGCGAGAACGCCGGGCAGCACCAAGAATGCCGCCCGATCAAAGGGCTCGGCCGTCAGGGAGTGGCTTGCCGGGGGCAGCCCCGAGAATGCCGCCCGACTCGCGAGAACGCACCTCTGGCAGACGTACTCGCGGGCCGGGCGGCGATCTCGCGGGCCGGGCGGCGGGAGTAGGCGACTCGGCCTGAACGCCGCCGCGCCCTGACGCTCAGGCCGCGGCGGGAGCGGTCTTCGCGGCGCCCTCCTCGACGGCCTTCTTAGTGGCGGCCATCTGCTTGAGGGCGATGATCCCGGCGCAGGAGATCACCGCGCCCACGAGGATCGAGATGACGAACCACGCGAAGTTGTCCATGGCGAAGAACACGAAGACGCCGCCGTGGGGCG
>ERZ772964.947-NODE-947-length-11269-cov-30.3072_pt1 | contig 11269 bp, 9 predicted proteins | sample MGYA00580675_ERZ772964 | MGnify/ENA primary metagenome ERZ772964 (study PRJEB29015, sample SAMEA2737941) | human oral metagenome | biome: human oral; feature: human-associated habitat; material: dental | place: China | collected 2139 ...
CTCGTGGCCCGCCTGCTCATCCCGGCCGGCGGTGCTGCCAGGGCAGGCGGCGCCGCGGCCGCGGGAGGCCCGGCCGGACCGGCTGGGAGCGCCGGGCCGACGTCATCGCCCGCCCCCGGTGGTGCGGGTGCCGGTGCGCCTGGCAGTGCGCCCAGCGGCATGCCCGCAGGCTCCGGACGCGAGATGGCCGCCCAGATCGCTCGACAGGCCTCCGCAGACGCCGCCGGGCGGCGCGGGGGCCAGCGGCCTGAGAGTGCCGGAGGCCCTGGGGGAGCAGGGGCCGCAGCGCCCGCCTCGGCCCCTCAGGCTCCCCCGTCCGACGCCGGTCGGGGGCCGGACTCGAACTCGGGAGGCTGGAGTGGGCCCGGTGGCGCTCCGGGAGGGGCGGCGTCGCCGGTGTCGGCATCAGCTCCGGCCGCGGCCTCGGCACCCGCTTCGGCGCCGACGTCGGCTGCGCAGGCCCCGCAGACCGGACCCACCGTCAGCTGGGACGGTCCGAATGGCGGTGTCCCGTCCCAGGGGCCGGCAGGCTCCGCCGCCTCCGCTGCGCCCGGTGTCTCCGCGCCGTCGGCCGCTGCTGCCGCACGCCCCTCGCGACCTGTCGAGCAGCCCTCGCGCGGAACCGGTCCGATCGGTGCCCCGGCGGCCCCGAGCGCGGCGGCACCTGCGGCCCAGGGAGGCGTCGGCGCCGCCGGCGGCCCGGGCGGGGCCGAGGCGGCCGATGCGGAGATGATCCGCACCCGCTGGGAGGAGGTTCTCGAGGCGGCCAAGCGCTCGCGGCGCGCGACCTGGGCGCTGGTCGGCCCCAACTCCCGGCCGGGCACCGTCTCCGGGGGCGTCTTCACCCTGCTGTTCACCGCGCCCGGCCTTGTGGGCGCCTTCGACAACGGTGGGCACGGCCCTATCTTCTCCGCGGCCCTTCACCAGGCTCTCGGCCTTCGCCTCGAGGTGCGCGCCATTGTCGCCGGCGACGATGGGCCAGGTGGTCCCGGAGGTGGTTCTGGGGGGCCTGGAGGTCCTGGCGGTGGCCCGCAGGGACCTGCCGGCCACCTCGGCTCTCCCGGTCCGAGTGCTCCCGGCCACGACGTCGGTGACGCCGGATCGCAGGGCTCCTACGGTGGCGCAGCGCCCGGGGCGGGGCCGAGTGGCCCTACCCCGCAAGCGAGAGCCTTCGACTCGGCCGCGCAGGTACCGGCTGCGCAGGATGCGGCAGCCGCGCCGGCTCGGCCCGCTGCTGAAGAGCCCGTTGACCGCGTTCAGGAGCACCGGCCCGCCTCCACCACCTGGGACGACGGCTCCCCGATTGCCGAGCCGCCCCCCGAGGACGACTGGGGTGGAGATCCCTACGCCGAGGACACCGGGTACGTCGGTGCCGATGAGCCCACGGGTTCCGCTCAGCGCACCGATCCCGCCGGACACCACGGCGCACCGGAGCCCGGCGGGCGGGACTCCATGACCTCTCCCGATCCGCACACGGCGCCTGAGGGTCCCGCGCCCACCGAGTTCCAGGCGGTTTCCCCCGAACCTCCGGCGGTCTTCGCTTCCTCTGCGCCCCCGGCGCCCGCAGCCCAGGCCACCCCGATGGCGTCGGCGGCTCCCACGAATCCCGCCGATCCCGACGACGGCTGGGGGCCGGTCGCGATCCCCGGCGGGGGCTCGGCCCCGGCGCCCGCCTCAGCGCCCGTTCCCGCCGCCGACAGCACCGACGCTGACGACGGCTGGGGACCTTTGGCCGTCCCCGGCGGAGGAACCGTGCCCACCCAGGCCGAGCCGGCCTCTGCGCCGTCGGCCCCTGCGATCAGCGGTTCCCCTTCCTCGCCAGCGCCCGCAGCCCCCGCGCCCGAGGCATCCTCCCCCTACGCTGCGCAAACCGCCTCCGGCTCTTACCCCAGTCCCGCCAGTCCTCAGTCCGTGCCGGCCCCGCTGTCGGCTCCGGCGGCCTCGTCCTCTCCCGCGCAGTCACGTTCCGCTCCCGCCGCCGCGCAGGCGCCCGATGAGGCGCCCCTGGCCACCGTCCACCGTCTGCGCGCCCTGCCGGAGATTCCCGGCGGGGCCGCGTCCGCTCCGGCGGCCCCCCAGTCCTTCCAGCAGACGCCCTCCTCCCCGCCCCCGCAGGCATCGGGGGCCGGCAGCGCGCCCGGGGTGCCCGGCGCCCCGGAGACCACCGCAGGATCACCCGGCCTGGCCCCCGTCACCTGGGAGGGGACGCCGTCGAGCCCCTTCAACCCGGGCCCACCCCCCGAGGAGCCCAGCGCCCCGAGCGCCCCACCCGAGGACGACTCCACCTGGGCGCCGTCGGGCATCGCCGGCTCGCGCCTGGCCGCCGCCATGGCCGCCGCCCGCGCCGCCGCCCAGGAGGCCGACACCGACTCCCTGGCCGACGACACCCCCAGCGAGGACGACCCCGACGCCGAGGACGCCGGCGTCGTCGGGCTCGAGGTCGTCAAACGGATCCTTGGCGCCCAGGTCATCGAAGAGGTCACCGTGACCCAGGAAGGACGCTGACATGCCCGCCGTCTACGAAGGCGCCGTCCAGGACCTCATCGACGAGTTCGGCGAGCTGCCCGGCATCGGCCCGAAGTCCGCCCAGCGCATGGCCTTCCACATCCTGTCGGCCGACTCGGCCAGCGTCGAGCGCCTCATCGAGGCCCTGCGCGCCGTCAAGGCCCGGGTGCGCTTCTGCGAGACCTGCGGCAATATCGCCGAGTCCGAGCAGTGCGCCGTCTGCCGCGACCCGCGCCGCGACCAGCGGGTCGTCTGCGTGGTGGAGGAGCCCAAGGACGTCGTCGCCATCGAGCGCACCCGCGAGTACCGGGGGCTCTACCACGTGCTCGGCGGCGCCATTGACCCCATCAACGGCGTCGGTCCCGACGACCTGCGTGTGCGTGAGCTCTTCAGCCGCTTGGGGACGGGCGAGGTCGAGGAGGTCATCCTGGCCACCGACCCCGACGTCGTCGGTGAGGCGACCGCCGCCTACCTCACCCGCATGCTGCGCACCATGGCCGTGCCCGTCTCCCGGCTCGCCTCCGGCCTGCCGGTGGGGGCGGACCTGGAGTACGCCGACGAGGTCACTCTCGGGCGGGCCTTCGAGGGCCGCCGCCGCGTCGAGGACTGATCTTCCTCACCGAGCCGGGCGGTTGAGAGGGCGAGGGGCGGGGTGAGGGAAATCAACCAAGACGGCTGATAAGACTTGTAAAACAAGTTATACGGTGTGATCATAGGAGATGCGAGGACGCACAGAACCCTCCCTCCCGCTGAGGCGATCCACCTCGACGGACACCGTCAACCAGGAGTCCCGATGAACGCCGTCACCTGCACCCACGTCACCCGTCGCTTCGGCAGCCTGACCGCCGTCGACGACATCAGCCTCCAGGTCTCCGATGGTGAGATCTTCGGCATCATCGGCCCCAACGGCGCCGGCAAGACCACGCTGCTGTCCAGCATCGAGGGCCTCGACGAGCCCACCTCCGGAGAGGTCGCCGTTCTGGGCCTTCACCCCGTCAAGGACGCCGCCGAGCTCGCCCGCCGCACCGGCATCCAGCTCCAGCAGGCCGCACTCCTGCCTCGGCTGCGGGTCGGCGAGGCCCTGGAGCTCTTCTCCTCCTTCTACGACCACCCCGTGCCCTGGCGCCCGCTGCTGGAGCGCCTCGGCATCGCCTCCAAGGAGAAGACCGACGTCGCCCGGCTCTCCGGCGGGGAGCGCCAGCGCGTCTTCATCGCCCTGGCCCTGGTTCATGATCCCGAGCTGCTCTTCCTCGACGAGCTGACCACCGCCCTCGACCCGCAGGCGCGCCTGGCCATGTGGGACGTCGTGCGTGACATCCGCGAGCGCGGTAAGACGGTGGTCCTGACCACCCACTACATGGAGGAGGCCGAGGCCCTGTGCGACCGGGTCGCCGTCATCGACCACGGGCGCCTCATCGCCCTCGATACGATCCCGGCCCTCATCGCGGCCCACGGAGGCCAGGCCACGCTCCGCCTCACCCTCAGCGCGCCGGCGCCTAGGACGCTGGCCGACGTCAAGGGAGTCACCTCCGTGCGGACCGACGGTGCCGTGACCGTCGTCGGCGGTACGGGCGCCTTCGCCCAGGCGGTCCTGTCCCACCTGGCCCAGGCCGACGTCGTCGTGCAGGGCATGGAGACCCACTCGCCGGGCCTGGAGGAGGTCTTCCTCAACCTCACCGGACGCGCCCTCAGAGAAGCCTGACCGGCCGAGAGCCGGCTGAGTAACCGCTACCGACAAACCGAGCGCCGAGAAGAGACACGACCATGCCGACCACGCCGACCATGCAGACCGCGCGCACCCGCCGAACCTTTGCGACCCTGCTCGTCATGCTGACCCGCTCGACCCTGCGCGAGCCCGTCGGGCTGTTCTTCACCCTCATCCTCGCCCCGCTGCTGGTGGCCGTCCTTGGGGTGCTCTTCGGCAATGACCCCAGTCCCCAGTTCGGGGGACGCGGCTTCATGGACGCCACGCTGCCCGCCTGCGCCTGCCTCGTGGTGGGGATGACCGGCATCATCATCCTGCCCACCAACCAGCTCCAGCTGCGCGAGAGCGGGGCCCTGACTCGTCTGCGGGCCACACCGCTGAGCCCGCGGGTCTTCGTGGCGGCCGACCTGACCGTCAACTTCCTCATCAGCATGGTGGGAATCGTTCTGGCGCTGCTGGTGGGAGCCCTCGGCTTCGGGGTGCGGCTCCAAGGCAGTCCGTTGGCGGTCCTGGCCGCTGCGGCCCTGGGGCTGGTGGCCTTCCTGGCGCTGGGCTACATGTTGGCTGCCGTCTACCCCTCCTCGCGCGCGGCCACAGGCATCGGCAACGGACTGTTCATCGTCATCATGATGACCTCCGGGGCCTTCGTCCCCCAGAGCCAGATCCCGCAGGGCGTCCAGCGCGTGGCCCGGTACTCGCCCTTCCACTACCTGGTCGACCTCCTCCAGGGGATGTGGGCCGGCCGGTCCTGGACAGACTACGGAACGGCGCTCGCGGTGCTCGTCGGCATGACGGTGATCTGCGGCCTGCTGGGGGCGAGGCTGTTCCGGTGGAAGACGGCCTGATGCCGCCCACGGCTCGATGAGGTGGTTAGGCCAGGCGCACGCCGCGCGGCAGCCTGCCGGCCGGCACGCGCAGGCGCCTGCTGGCCGTGACGACGCCGCCGGCCCCCAGGGCCATGAGCGCCACCAGGCTCGCGGGCCAGAAGGCCAGGTGCTTTGCCACAGGGCCGTGGTCATCCGAGGAGGTCAATGAGCTGGACGGGCCGTCGTAGGAGTCGTCCCGGTCCTCGCAACGGTTGTAGACGACCCGACTGGGCTGGGGGTTGCGCATCGTGTCAATGCCCTGTCCGGTGAGGGACAGGAAGGAGTCCGGGGCGCCGAAGACGGCTGAGGCCGGTTGCAGCGGCGCGTGGGCGGTGGCGTCGCCCAGGGCTACGAAGGGGTTGGGGGTCAGGATCCACCAGATCCGGTCGGTGCGGGTGACCTCATGGGTCTCAATCTCGGGTTCTGACTGGCAGACGATCTTGTCGTCGGTCGATTTGTCGTAGTCCACGTGGTAGGTCACCTCGGTCTGCGTACCGGTGACCACGGAGGAGGCGATCGCCGTGGCCAGGGGCGTCCCGACGGTCAGAGCGGCCACCACGATGTAGGTCAGGACCGCCGAGGCCGAGGGCCGCGCCGTCAGGCTCGAGAAGCCCAGGCCGATGGCGCACACCGCGCCCAACGTGAAGACGAGAATGACCAGGTGGGCGACGAGCGCCTGCCAGTGCGAGCCGCCCGCCACCGTCAGGATGACGAGGAAGGGCACCGCCACGCCCAGGAAGGCGATTGCCGCGACCCAGGCCGCCAGCAGCTTGCCGACGACGATCTCCTGGCTGCGCAGCGCCGTGGCCTGCAGCAGCGCGAGGGTCGCGTCCGCCCGGTCTCCGTTGATCGATGTCGCTGACAGCGTGGGGGCGACGATGAGCCCGATCCCCAGGACGAAGCAGACGACGACGTCGTAGAGGGGCAGAAGGTACTCGTTGGTTGCATTTTCGGGGCTCGCGGTCTCCACGGCGATCGCCAGCCCGCCGCACAGCAGGATGAGGACGGCCACCCAGATTCCCAGCATGACGCGCCAGCGCGTGGCCCGCACCCGCTGGCGCAGCTCGAGCACCATGATGGTGCGGATACCGGTCCAGGTCATCGGCGTTCTCCTTCCAGGGCCAGGTAGGTCTCCTCCAGGGTTCCGGACAGCGGGGCGAAGGAGACGACCTCCACCCCGGCCTCGACGGCCTCGCGCAGCAGGTGGGCCGCAGCGGCGTCGTCGGTGACCGGGATGCGCAGCTGTCCGTCCCCCTCCGGCATGACGGTCAGCTGCGCGGAGTGCGCCCACTCACCCAGGCGTCCGGCGTCAAGGGCCCGCATCCTCCAGGTCCGGCGCACCGGGGCCGGGCGGACGGCGCCGTCGGGTCCCTCCGTCTCGGCCGGGACCTGGTCCGACGGCGAGGCGACGGCGGTTCCGCGCGACATGAAGACCACGCCGTCGACCATCTCCTCCATCTCGGACAGGATGTGGCTGGAGAGCAGGACCGTGGTGCCGCTCGCGGCCAGGTCGCGCAGCAGGACGCGCAGGTCGGCGCGCGAGCGCGGGTCCATGCCGGCGGCCGGCTCGTCCAGGAGCAGGACCTTGGGGTCGTGGATGAGGGCGCGGGCCAGGCCCAGGCGCTGCTTCTGGCCGCGGGAGAGGACCCGGGCCGGCGTGCGCGCCAGCTCGTCGAGATGGACCAGGGTGAGCATCTCGACGGCGCGGGTGCGGGCGGCGTCGGTGTCCATCCCCTGGGCGGCGGCGAAGGTCAGGAGGATCTCGGTGCAGGTCAGGGAGTCCCAGGTGCCGAAGGCGTCGGGCATCCAGCCCACGGTGCGGTGGACCTCGCGCGACTGGGTGACCGGGTCCAGGCCGGCCACACGAATCGTCCCGGAGTCCGGCGCCAGCAGGGCCGCCAGCATGAGCAGCAGGGTGGTCTTGCCGGCGCCGTTGGGGCCGACCAGGCCGGTGACGGAGCCGCCGGGCACCGACATGTCCAGCTGGCGCACCGCCGGCGCCCGACCGAAGAATCGGGTGAGCTGAGAGACTTCAATGCTCATGCGAGCAGGTTACGTCGTCGGCCGGGGTTGGTGGGCGGAACTCGGGGACGACATGGGCGGCGGAGATGGGGTGTGCCTGAGTCAGCCCCAAACATCAACAAAAACTTCAGAAATGACGCGGCTCCGGGTCATTTCTGAAGAATTTGTTGAAGTGTGGGCCGTGAGCCCACAGCCTCGTGATGTGTCGGCAACACGGCGCACCGTATGCTTGCCCCAGCCACGTCGTCGTGGGCGCCGCGCGGCGACGGCTCCAGACCCCGGAAGCCCCTGCCAGGACGCCCGCACCGGCGCGGAGCACCTGATGCTAGACACGCACTGATTCCAGGACCCGAGGAGCGCCACATGGCACTGGTCGTCCAGAAGTACGGCGGCTCGTCCGTCAGCGACATCGAGGCGATGCGACGCGTCGCCGGGCGCGTCGTCGCCACGCGCGAGGCGGGAAACACCGTCGTCGTGGTCGTCTCGGCCATGGGCGACACCACCGACGACCTGCTCGACATGGCCGACGCCCTGAGCGAGCGCCCTCCGGCCCGCGAGATGGACATCCTCCTGTCCGCCGGCGAGCGCATCTCCATGGCCCTGCTCGCCATGGCCGTCGGCGAGCTCGGCGTGCCCGCCCACGCCTACACCGGCGCCCAGGCCGGGGTCCTGACCGACTCCAAGTACGGGCGGGCCTCCATCGTCGGCGTCCTGCCCGAGCGCATCGCCCGCGCCATCCAGACCGGGGCCGTCGCCATCGTGGCGGGCTTCCAGGGCATCAACGAGGTCGAGGACACCACCACGCTCGGCCGCGGCGGCTCGGACACCACCGCGGTCGCCCTGGCGGCCGCCCTCAACGCCGACGTCTGCGAGATCTACACCGACGTCGACGGCCTGTTCACCGCCGACCCCCGCATCGTCCCGACCGCCAGGCGCATCGAGTCCCTCTCGAGCGAGGAGACCCTGGAGCTGGCCGCCCACGGCGCCAAGATCCTCCACCTGCGTGCCGTGGAGTACGCCCGTCGCTTCGGCGTGCCCCTGCACGTGCGCTCCTCCTTCTCCGACAGGACCGGCACCTGGATCTACGACGGCCGCCGCGAGGGCGCCTTCGTGCCCTCGGTCGTGGCCGCCCAGCTCGACGACGTCGTCGCCGCCGACATCGCGACGCCGGGCAGTCCTGCGACGCCTGCCTCCCCGGCCAGCGCCGCCACTCCCGCCGGCTCGGCGAGCCAGGGGGCCGCCCCCGCCGCCCCGGCCTCGCCCTCAGACCCCGCCGGACTCGACGACGGGCCCTCGGCCTCCGTCGTCGACACCGCGCACCGCAACGCCATCGCCGCGCGGGCCCAGGCCCGCCCCCGCCCGTCCGCCAAGGAGGACCACGTGGAAGCCCCCGTCATCTCCGGAATCGCCCACGACCGCAGCCAGGACAAGATCACGCTCGTGGGCGTGCCCGACGTCCCCGGCGCCGCCGCCCGCATCTTCGCGATCGTGGCCGGCACCGACGCCAACATCGACATGATCGTCCAGGATGTCTCCGCCGAGGGCACGGGCCTGACCAATATCTCCTTCACCTGCCCCGACGGCGACTCCGCCACCGCCCGCGCCGCCCTGGAGGGCGCCCGCGAGGAGCTGGGCTTCCGCAGCCTGCACTTCAATCCCGACATCGGCATCCTGTCCCTGGTGGGGGCCGGTATGCGCTCCAACCCGGGGGTCTCGGCGCGCCTGTTCGGCGCCCTGAGCGAGGCCGGGGTCAACATCCACATGATCTCCACCTCCGAGATCCGCATCTCGGTGGTGGTCGACGACGCCGTGCTCGACGAGGCCGTGCGCGCCGTCCACTCCGCCTTCGGCCTCGACGCCCAGGCCGCCGAGGCGGTCGTCTACGGAGGGACCGGACGATGAGCAATCCCGTGAACACCTACACCGGAGTGGCCGACGGCGTCTCCGTCGCCGTCGTGGGGGCCACCGGCCAGGTCGGCCGTGTCATGCGCGCCATGCTGGCCGAGCGCGACTTCCCCGCCCGCTCGGTGCGCTTCTTCTCCTCGGCCCGCAGCGCCGGGACCGTCGTGGACTTCCGTGGCGCCCAGATCGAGGTCGAGGACGTCGCCACCGCGGACCTGGCGGGTATCGATGTCGCCATCTTCTCCGCCGGGGGCGCCGCCTCGCGCGAGCACGCCCCCCGCTTCGCCGCGGCCGGGGCCGTCGTCGTCGACAACTCCTCGGCCTGGCGCAAGGACCCCGAGGTGCCGCTCGTGGTCAGCGAGGTCAACCCGCACGCGCTGCGCGAGCGCCCCAAGGGCATCATCGCCAACCCCAACTGCACCACCATGGCGGCCATGCCCGCCCTCAAGGTGCTGCACGAGGAGGCCGGGCTCATCCGCCTCATCGTCTCCACCTACCAGGCCGTTTCCGGCTCGGGGCGGGCCGGGGTGGCCGAGCTGGCCGGGCAGGTGCGCGCCGTCGTGAACGAGGACATGGAGGGCCTGGCCCTGGACGGGCGGGCCGTCGAGTTCCCCGCGCCGGAGGTCTACGTCGACACCATCGCCTTCAACGCCGTGGCCTGGGCCGGTGGCGACGCCGGTGACGGCTCCGGCGAGACCGATGAGGAGCAGAAGCTGCGCAACGAGTCCCGCAAGATCCTGGGGATCCCGGACCTGCTGGTCTCCGGGACCTGCGTGCGCATCCCGGTGTTCTCCGGCCACGGGCTCAGCGTCAACGCCGAGTTCGCCCGCGAGATCAGCGTCGAGCGCGCCCGCGAGCTGCTGGAGGCGGCGCCCGGCGTCACCTACCAGGACGTGCCCAGCCCCCTCAAGGGCGCCGGCCGCGACGGCACCTTCGTGGGGCGCCTGCGCGCCGACCAGGCCTTCGCGCCGGGCCACGGCCTGCAGTTCTTCGCCGTGGGGGACAACCTGCGCAAGGGCGCGGCCCTCAACGCCGTCGAGCTCGCCGAGCTGGTGGCCGCCGAGATCCGGGGCTGACGGGACTCTCCTCTCCTCTTCTCTTCGCGCCGAGCCGGGCATTTTTCGCGTAGGGTGACCGTTTTTCGGTCGGGCCACGCGAGAAATGCCCGGCTCGGCGTCTGCGCCGGTATGCACAGTGCATGACGTCGGACCGGGGCGAGTGGGCGCAGTCAGTGGCCCGGCTCCCGTTCCTCCAGGAGACGGTCGATGCGCTCGCCCAGCTCGCTGACCTGCCGCTGCAGGGCGGCCACCTGCGCCTGCGTGGCGGCCTCCTGCTCGGCGTTCTCCTCCTCGACCAGCGAGACGATCCACGAGGCCAGGGTCGCTGTGACCACGCCGATGAGCGCCACCCCGCCGATCATGAGCAGTGCCGCGATGAAACGCCCTTCCGTGGAGACCGGGACGGTGTCGCCGTAGCCGATGGTGGTGATCGTCGTCAGCGCCCACCACAGGGCCTGGCCGAAGGTCCGGATCGAGGAGCCCGGCTCATGACGCTCCGCATCCAGCGTGGCCAGCGCCGAGGTGAAGATCAGCAGCGAGGCGCTGCCAGCCGTGTACAGGGTGATGCGTCCACGCAGCGCGGTGCCGGCGCTGCGCTGCATGATGCTCACGAGTGTCACCAGGCGCAGGAGCCGCAGCGGCCGCAGGACCGGCAGGGCAATGACCGCCAGGTCGGGTAGGTGGTGGAGAAACCAGTACCCCCGGTTCGGCGCCAGTGCCAGGCGGACAAGATAGTCGACGCCGAACAGCGCCCACACGGCGTCGATCACCAGCTCGGCTGCGTTCTTGGCCCCGCCCTGTGCGTTGGTGAGCACCTCCCAGGCGTAGGCGCCCAGGAAGACGATGGCGGCGCCGGTCAGCGGCCACTCCGTGGCTCGCTCCCACGCCCGCAGCCGAGTGCCCGTGCTGTCTTCGGTCGGCATGCTCCGATGGTAGACGGCGCTTAGGACGGAGCCGTACTGCCCTCACCGGCGGGGCACCTTCTCGCCGACTGGTGCAGTCCGCGCGTACGGGGAGGTTTTCTGCACCGGTACGCGCAGGATGTCCCCGCCGGGAGGTCGCGCTGATCCCTACGGGCGGCATGTCCCTATCGAGCGAGGCGGATCCGTATCCGGTGGGGCACCACCAACCCGACTGCCATCGCCAGCACAATGGTGATGGCAGTGGCCAGGTCGCTCGCCGTCGCCTCCAGTACCGCCTCCGCGTGTGCC
>ERZ772964.948-NODE-948-length-11264-cov-3.2432_pt1 | contig 11264 bp, 8 predicted proteins | sample MGYA00580675_ERZ772964 | MGnify/ENA primary metagenome ERZ772964 (study PRJEB29015, sample SAMEA2737941) | human oral metagenome | biome: human oral; feature: human-associated habitat; material: dental | place: China | collected 2139 ...
CACAAGATATAGCCTCTCCATCCTAAATGTATAGGACTCGTCTTATTTTGCTTTATGCGGCAGAAAGGATTGACGTGTGATGGCCGAAAATACATGTGCCCGTTGGATCCTGCATATCGACATGGACGCTTTTTTCGCTGCCGTGGAGCAGCGCGATCATGAAGCGTACCGGGGGCGCCCCCTCATCGTCGGCGGGATGGGGCCGCGGGGGGTGGTATCCACCGCCTCTTATGAAGCGCGGGCCTTTGGCGTTCACTCCGCCATGTCCATGGCGGAGGCCCGGCGGCGCTGTCCCGACGCGATCTTCCTCCCCGGCGATTTTCCCCGCTATCGCACGGTGTCGAAAGAGATTTTTCAAATCTTATCCCGCTTTTCCCCCCTCATTGAGCCGCTCTCCATCGACGAGGGATTTCTTGATCTCACGGGCATGGAAGGGCTCATGCCAAACGGACTCCGTTCTTACGGTCAGGCTCTTAAGGACGCCATCCGAGGAGAAACGGGCCTCATCGCCTCGGTGGGCATCGCGCCGAACAAATTTCTCGCCAAACTGGCCTCGGATTTAGAAAAACCCGACGGGCTCACCGTCATCCGAAAGGAAGATATCCCCCGCCTCGTCTGGCCCCTCCCCGCCAAGCGGATCTGGGGGGTAGGAGAAAAGACGAACGGGCGCTTGGCCGTCTTCGGCTATCGCACCATCGGCGAGATCGCCCGCGCCGATCTCAAAAAACTGACCCGAGAAGTCGGCGAACGGCTGGCCCGCCATCTCCACGATCTGGCGAATGGCCGCGACGACCGCCCGGTGGAACCGGTGCGCAAAGTGCAGTCCATTGGCCGGGAGATCACATTTCCGAAAGATCTTCGTTCTCCCCAGGAGGCGAAGGAAGCCCTCTTAAAGTTAGCGGGCGAAGTGGGCTGGCGGCTGCGGCGGGCGGGACAGCGGGCCCACACCGTTCAGCTCAAGCTGCGCCTCGGCGACTTCTCCACCTTTACCCGACAGCGCACCTTCGACGTTCCCCTCTGCTATGACGAAGATCTTTACGAAGCCGCCTGCGCCCTTTTTGACGCCATGAAGCGCCCGCCGGGCGGCATCCGCCTCTTAGGCATCAGCGGCAGCGGCTTTGACGAAGCGGGGGAGCTGTCCCTCTTCGACGACAGTCAGAAAAAAGAACGCCTTTATACCGCCATCGATACCCTTCGCCAACGCTACGGAGAAAACGTCCTCACCCGGGCCCCGCTCCTCCAAAAAACCGAAAAGGGCAGGAACTCTCCGGAAAAGTGACCTTTGCAATGACCCCTGGCTAAAAAACATCGCGAACAAACGAAGAGGACCTGCCGCACGCAGCAAGTCCTCTTCAAAGACGGAGTCCAAAGTGCCGTTGACAACAACTGCCTAAACCTGCATGTGCAGGTGGGTATCCTAAGCCCGCCCTTTGACATTCGCCCGAAGCGACCCCGTCAGCCGACGGCAAAATCAGATTCCCAAAGGTAAAAGAGTCGGTTAGACATGTATATTCGTCCACGCACACCCCAGACGATCCCTTCTTTAGACGATATAATATCATAAAGAACGGCCTGATACAAGACTTGACAAGCGGAAAATCGCCCCTCAGCGAAAGAGACTTTTCAGCTCTTCTTCGCTAAGCTTTGTCAAAAAATTCTCCCCCGGCCGGATCATCTGGTCGATGAGGGCTTTTTTCCGCTCCTGCAAAGCAAAGATTTTTTCCTCAATGGTATCTTTGGCGATGAGCTTCAGCACCTGCACCTTGTTTTCCTGCCCGATACGGTATGCCCGGTCGGTGGCCTGCTCCTCCACAGCGGGATTCCACCAAGGATCGTAGTGAACCACCATGTCCGCGCCGGTAAGATTGAGTCCCGTTCCCCCGGCTTTCAGAGAAATCAAAAAAGCGGGCGTATCCCCGGCGTTGAAGGCGTTGACGAGGTGAAGCCGTTCCTCGGCCGGTGTCTGCCCGTCGAGATAGGAATAGGAGAGATGTTTCTCATCCAGGCAGACGGCGATGCGGCGCAGCATGGCGGTAAACTGTGAAAAGATGAGAAGCCGGTGCCCCGACGCGGCGGCTTCTTCCACCAGATCCAGAAGGAGATCAAGTTTTCCCGAACCGCCGTCATATCCTTCCAAAAAGAGGGCCGGATCGCAAGCGATCTGCCGCAGGCGCGTCAGAATAGCTAAAATTTTGATTCGTCCGGTATCCACCCCGTGTTCCGCCAGGATGGCGGCAAATTCCTTCTGACTGCGCAGGAACCATGCCTTATACAGCTTCTCCTGCTTTGGCGTCATCTCGGTCACCAGCTTGCTCTCCACCTTATCGGGCAGCTCTGTCAGCACATCCTTTTTCAGCCGCCGCAGGATAAAAGGAGCGATGTGACGGCGCAATTCAGCCGCCGCGCGCCGGTTTTCGTCCCGCACGATGGGAATCTCGTAGCGGGCGCGGAACTGTGGGTAAGAGAGCAGATACCCCGGCATGAGGAAATCAAAGATGGACCAAAGCTCCGTCAGGGTATTTTCGATGGGCGTACCGGTGAGGGCAAAATACCCGCCCGTCTTGAGGCGCTTCACCGCTTTGGCGTTTTGGGTGGCGGGATTTTTGATGTGCTGGGCCTCGTCCAAAAAGACGTAGCGGAAGGTTTTTGTCCCATAGTCGGCAATGTCCCGCTTTAAGAGATGATACGTGGTCACCACCACATCCGAATCATCCGCCGCCGCAAGCTTTTCCCGCCGCTCGGCCTTCGTTCCGGCGATGGCTGAAGCCCGAAGTTCCGGCGCAAACCGGGCGATCTCCTCGATCCAATTATACATGAGAGAGGTGGGCGTCACCACCAGCGTAGGGCGCGCTCCCTCGGCTCGCTTGGCCAGCAGGAAAGCAATAACCTCAATGGTCTTTCCCAGCCCCATATCGTCAGCCAATATCCCTCCCAAATGATACTCGGAAAGCGCCATAAGCCAGTTGAACCCCTGTGCCTGATAGTCCCGCAGGACGCCGGTCATCGTCTCAGGCACAGGCCAAGCGTCTTGTTTTGGCCGGGTGATCGCCGTCACCAGCCGCGAAAACGCCTCGCTGCGCTCTAAGTGCAGATTGGGTTCTTCCCGGGCCGCCGCGTCTAAATAAAGGGCCGTGGAAAGGGGCGCCACCGCCTTATCCCCGCATCTTTCCAAAGCAGCCGAGTCCATGAGCTCCGCCAGCAGGTCCAGCTGCTGCTCCCCCAGCGTCACAAAGCTGCCGTCTTTCAGGCGGTGATAGCGCCGCTTCAACCGATAAGAATTGAGAACGGCAGCCACCTCCGCGAAATCCATCCCTTCCGCCGAAAAACGCACTTCCAAGAGAGCATCGGGGCTGACGCTGACGCCCACTTTTACCGGCGGCATGTTCCGCACCGGACGGCGGCGAAAGATCTCAGCGTAAAAAACCGTTGCCCTCTCGCTCAAGGCCGGCAACCCCTCCGCCAGGAAATCGTAGCTCGCCTCTTCTTCCGGCTGCACCAAACGGCCATCCTCCACGGCAAACCCGTAAGCGAAAAAGATTCCCTTGACCCGCTCTTCCGCCGCCGTATCGCGCAAAAGCCTTTTCCCATTATGTTCCCCGGGCGGCATTTCCCGGAGCGGATCATACTGCACCGCGCCATAACGAAAAAGCAGCCGCGCCTCAATCCCTTCCCGGTAGTAATCGAGATAAATCTCTGCTGCCAGAGGCAGCGCCTCATAGCGTGCCGAGAACGAAGGGGCGATCTCCACTTCGGCCACGTTTTTCACCACGGGCAGCACCGACGAAAAGAACGCTTCCACCTGATTCTTCCCCAACGTCAAGGCATCGGCTCCGTCAAAGCCCTCGGCCAGCCGCGCCAAATCATCGGCTTTTTCCGGCGGCACCCGGTAGATGACGGAGTCAAGGAGCGCCAAACGCCCCGCGGGATCAAGCAGCAGCAGCGGCGCTCCTTCCGTCAATGTCACCGTCCCCCCCTCACCCGCGTCTTCCAATCGCAGGCGGAGGGGCGGCAGGCCCTCTTCCACGCACACTTCCCGCGTTTCTTCTTCCCATGCCAGAGGAACCCCCGCCCGCCATGAGAGTGAGGAACGCGTCCAGGCGCGACGGGGTGAGATAAAACTGTTTTTTGGAAAAGCACCGCCCGGCATTGCTTACATCCCAGTACAAAAGACTCTGCTCATCCTGCCACGCCGTTTTTAAGAGCGCCCACAGCTTTTCCGAAAACCCCGGTGCAAAATGCAGCGCTTCGCGCGTCAGCGTAAATTGCTTGCCGAAGTGAACTTCTCGTCCGTTATCGAGGCTCGCCATCATTTCCGAAATATTCTGCACGACGTAGAGGCGTTCCCGCCCGATGCGAAATTCCAGCCAAGCGCGCAGGCGTCCGTAGATCGTTCCCATCCCCAAGGTAGGAAGCAGGCGAATCGGAGGCTCTCCCTCCCGGAGCGCCGCTTTTTCTGCAGCGAACAACTCTAAAAACCGCGTCCCCGCCGCTGTCTTACCCGTCTTTCGCTCCGTCTGCCGCAGACGCTTTTGCTGGAGTGCCTGCACCGCTTTCAAAAGCGCCGCGACATGCTTGCAGGCGTTCCGATACACTTGAGAAGCGGGGCAGGTACAGGTATATTCCCATACCCGGTCATCGGTGCCCACTTCCGCCGTAACCTCGTAAACGGCGGAGCCCGAAACCTGCGCCCCATACACCGCAGTTTTTCCCCGGGGTTCCTCCGTGACTCGGCCCACCGCCCCCTGCTCATAATAGCGGCAGCCCTTCTCATAGGCCCGCTCTCCGGCCAGAGAACGAATGTCGATATTTTTCAGCAAGGCTGCCGCCCCCTTTTTTGTTCCATACACCCAAGGCCATGCCGCGGCCAACCCATTGTCCCCGCAGCATCAGGCCCTCGTTCTTTACAACGTACGCCGCTCATTTTTCCCCGTCCCGCCGCGGCCCCGTTGCCTCACCATTGGAAAAGAGCCACGCGCCCCGACGCCCAGCGTCGGTCGATGGCTCCTCGCATCTTATTTTGTCCGGTTGCGTCCGTTTTCTGCCGCGCGTTCCTTCGCAAAATCGGCCTCGGCGATCTCTGCCCGTCCTGCTGTCCAACGATCCCAAAGATAAACCCCAAAGAGGCCGCACCTCAAAATCGCCGGTTCCTTCGAGCAAGCTTCTCTATTGTGCCCTTACACGTTGAAACGGAAATAGGTCACGTCCCCGTCCTGCATAACGTACTCCTTGCCTTCGAGGCGCACTTTCCCTTTCTCCCGGGCCGCCGCCGTGCTGCCCGCCGCCACCAAATCATCGTAGGTCACGATCTCCGCTCGGATGAAGCCCCGCTCGATGTCCGAATGAATCTTTCCCGCGGCTTTCGGCGCCGTCGTCCCCCGGGTGATGGTCCAAGCCCGGCACTCATCCGGTCCCGCCGTGAGAAAAGTCATGAGGTTTAAGAGAGAAAAGGCTTTTTTTATGAGGCGATCCAGCCCCGACTCCGCAAGGCCGATGGCCGCGAGGAATTCCTTCGCCTCTTCGCCGCTGAGCTCGGCGATCTCGGCCTCTACCTTGGCCGAAATCGCCACCACTTCCGCTCCCTCCGCGGCCGCGTATTCCTTGACCCGCTGTACAAACGGATTCTCCTTCTCCGCCGTCGCCGCCTCATCCTCCGCCACATTGGCCACATAGAGCGTCGGCTTCATGGTGAGCAGCGTCAGCTCCCGAAGCAGCGCCGCTTCCTCCTCGGAGAAATCAAGCTGCCGCGCCGGACGCCCTTCGGACAGCGACGAAGCGACGCGCTCCAATAGCGACGCCTCCGCCTTCGCTTCCTTGCTGCCGCTCTTCATGGCGCGCAGGAGCTTCTCCCGACGCTTTTCCACCGTTTCCAAATCGGCGAGACACAGCTCCGTGGTAATGATCCCGATGTCCCGAATGGGATCCACCGCCCCCTCCACATGAGTGATGTCCGCGTCCTCAAAGCAGCGCACCACATGGGCGATGGCGTCCACCTGCCGGATATGCTCCAAGAATTTATTCCCCAGCCCCTCGCCCTTCGACGCCCCCTTCACGAGGCCCGCGATGTCTACAAAGCGCACCGCCGCCGGAGTGGTCTTCTTCGACTGATACATCTCATGGAGCACGGCGAGACGCGCGTCCGGCACGTCCACCACCCCCACGTTCGGCTCGATGGTGCAGAAAGGATAATTCTCCGCCTGGGCCCCCGCCCGGGTGATAGCGTTAAACAACGTACTCTTTCCCACATTGGGCAGCCCCACGATGCCCACTTCCAAATTGCTCAAGGCTCATTCCACCTTTTACGTTCATATATTGTTATTGTAGTGTATCGTTCCCGCTTTGACAAGGCGCGGGGGAAACCTCGTGTATCGTCCCCTGCCCGGCCTCTAACCGATCGCCGGAGCGGCGCAGGCGCTTCCTATTTGTTTCTGCCTCCTGCAACACCCCGCGGCCGTCGAAAACCGGGACGAATTTTTCCGAAGCGGTCTTGCCCTCCTGCACATAGCAGCGGGTGATCCCTAAGCGGAGAGCGTGTTCCACCACGGACTGGTATTCAAAGGTGGTGAGAGGGCGGTTGATTTCCGGGAACGCCGCCGCTCGATAAAGAGGCGTGTACTGATTCATGAGCGACAGCAGTACATCATCGCCAAATTCCTCCCACAGCCAATCGAGGATCGCCATGCTCTCATGACGCCGCCCCGGCAGCACCAAATGGCGCACCAACACCCCCGAGCGAAGGACGCCGCTCTCCACTGTCACCGGCACTCCCTTCGCCCGCACCATCGCCCGGATGGCCTCTTGCGCCCAGTGAAAGTACCCGGGGGCGGCGGCGTAGCGAATCGCGGATTCCTCCGATAGATATTTCAGGTCAGGCAGAAAGACGTCCACCGCATCGGCCAGCCGCTCCACCAAAGCCGCCTTCTCGTAGCCGCTGCTGTTCCAAACCACCGGCAGGCGAAGCCCCCGCTCCCGCGCATCTCGCAAGGCCGCCAATATCTGCGGCGCGTAATGGGTAGGCGTCACCAAGTCCAGCGTCGCCGCCCCGCGCGCCTGCTGCTCCAAAAAAATATCCGCCAGCCGCGCCTCGCTCACCGCGACGCCGCGGCCCTCGCTACTGATTACGGAATTTTGGCAAAATACGCAGCGCAGGCTGCAATGGGAAAAGAACACCGTTCCCGCGCCCTTTGCCCCCGTCAGGCACGGCTCCTCCCAAGGGTGGATCTGTGCCAGTGCCACCTCAGCCTCCACCCCCGCGCCGCAGTAGCCACGCTCCCCCGCCAAGCGGTCTGCGCCGCAGTCCCGAGGACAGAGACGGCAAGCGGAAAGGGACAGAAGCTCATCCTCAGCCATAGAGATCCGGTCGCCGATCAGCGAAAACATTGATCTCCCGGCGAATCTTTTCCCGCACCGTCAGATCGCAGTCCGCCGTCAAAATGGCCTCCCCGTCCGCCGCCTCCGCCAATCGCTCGCCCCACGGATCGAGGATGACCGACCGCCCCGCCAGAGGCAAGCCATTGGCAAAAGCCCCGCTGCCGTTGGCCGCCGCCAAAAAAATCTGATTCTCGATGGCCCGGGCTTGGGTCAGGACGCGCCAGTGCATTTCCCGCACCGTCGGCCACTGCGCCGGAAGAAAGAGGACGCTGATATCTTCCCGGGCCAGACGCCGCACCAATTCGGGAAAGCGCAGATCGTAGCAGATGATCACGGCGCACCGCACCCCGTCCAACGTAAATATCGTCACCTGCTCTCCCGGGGCAAACACCTGCCCCTCGCCCCCCGCCGAAAAGAGATGGGTCTTATCGTAGGAGGCGGTGAGATGTCCCTCTCGGTCGTAGACGAAGCAGCGGTTCGCCACGCCCTCCGTCCCCGCCGCCGCCACCGAGCCGCCGACGATGTTCACCCCGTAGGCCGCTGCCAGAGCGCTCAAAGCCTCCTGCGCTGTCTGTCCCTCAGGATCCCCATATTGCTCCATCGGCCGGGGGAAAAAGCCGATGTCCCAAAGCTCCGGCAGGAGAACCACATCCGGCTTTTCTGCCGCCGCCTGCGCCATCATCCGCCGCAGGGACGCCAAATTTTCCTCCCGGCCGCCGATGACCACCGGCATCTGTAAAATCGTAATCTTCACATCAAAACGCCTCGCTCGCGAAATGTTCCCAACGGCAGAAATCCGCCGGCTTCCCCTATCTCTCTGCCGCAATTTTTGCTATATCTTTTTGCCTTTTCGACACGGTTCCGCCTTTTTCCTGCCTAAAAGTCCCGCTGCTCCGGCAGCCAACACGTTGCCTTTTCCCCATCGCTGTGATAGACTAAATCCGTCAAAATCCTTCTTCCCCGCGCGATCAAAAGTGCCGCCCCACGGCTGACTGCCGAAGGCAAACAGCTCGGCCGCAACACAGCGCGGCCCCATAGCCCCAATGCCCAGTACAGGAGGCGTCAGTATGTTAGAAGCAAAGACGAGCGGCGGCCTCGCCCGGCGTTACTTAACCCTGCTATCGCAAAAATATCCCTCCCCGGCGGCTGTCCGCACCCGAATCATTCAGTTGGAAAGCCGCCTCGTCCTCCCCAAAGGTGTGGAGCATTTCATGAGCGACCTTCACGGGGAATACGACACCTTCTTTCACATCCTGAACAACTGCTCCGGCGTCATCCGGGAGAAAGTGGACTACACCTTCGCCGCCTGTCTGACGGAAGAGGAAAAAGCCGAATTTTGCACCCTCATCTACTACCCCCGGGAAAAGATCGCGCAACAGGCGGCGAACCGGCAAGCGAACGGGGAATGGTACCGCCAAAACCTGTCCCGTCTCCTTGACCTCGCCCGGCTCATGGCCTGTAAATTCCCTCGGGAAAAGGTGGCCGCCTTCATTCCGCCCCGCTTTACCGGTCTCATCTTAGAATTGATGGCTACCCGGCCCGAAGCCGACACGGCGCAAAACGACTACCACCGCCGTCTCTTGGATTCCATCATCGACACCGGCAGCGCCGCCGACTTCATTACCGCTTTCACCGTCCTGATCAAGCGAATGGCCGTAGAACGGCTGCACATCGTCGGCGACTTTTTCGACCGCGGGCCGCGCCCCGACGCTATCTTAGACAAAATCCTCCACCATCCCCACCTCGACATCCAATGGGGCAATCATGACATTCTCTGGATGGGGGCCGCCTGCGGCAGCGACGCCTGCATCGCCAACGTCGTCCGCAACAGCCTGCGCTATCATAACACCGACGTCTTGGAAAAGGGCTACGGCATCAGCCTGCGTCCCCTGACCCTCTTCGCCGCTCATCAATACCCGACGGAAGATCCGGTGAAGGCCGCGGAACGCTTTATTTCCATCCTTATGTTTAAGGCAGAAGGTCAGATCATCCGGCGGCGCCCGGAATTTGACATGGGAGAGCGGGCCCTCTTGGGGCGCATCGACTACGAAAACGCCACCATCGCGATTGCAGGAAAGACGTATCCCCTCAATCAAACCCATTTTCCCACCATCGATCCCGCCGACCCCTACGCCCTCTCCGACGACGAAGACGCTATCTTAGCGGATCTTCGAACCTCCTTTTTAGAGAGCGAACCCCTGCGCCGCCACATCGACTTTCTCTATCGCCAAGGAAGCGTTTACACCTGCTGCAACAACAACCTCCTCTTTCACGCCTGTCTCCCCATGACAAAAGACGGCAGCTTCGCCCCCATTCCCTTAGGGGGCGAGTATGCAGCGGGACGCGCCGCCTTCGACCGGGCGGAAGAAATCGCCCGCCGCGCCTATCACGAGCACCGCGCCGAAGATTTAGACGCCATGTGGTACTTCTGGTGCGGACGCCTCTCCCCCTTTTCCGGGCGGGAATTTAAGACCTTCGAGCGCATGTTCATCGACGATGAAAGCACCTGGGAAGAACCAGACGATCCCTATTTCCAATATATTAATGATCCCACCGTCGGCGCCCGCATCTTAGAAGAATTTGACCTCGACCCGGAAACCGGCCACATCATCAACGGCCACGTCCCGGTGAAAAAAGGCGAAAACCCCGTCAAGGCGGGGGGCAAAGTCATCGTCATCGATGGCGGCTTCTGCCACGCTTACCACAAAAAAACCGGGCTCTCGGGCTTCACCCTCATCTCCAATTCCCGCGGCCTCAGGCTATTAGCACATCAGGAAATCGCCGACGTGCGCACGGCGCTCCGGGAAAACCGGGACATCGAATCCGTCTCCGAAACATTGGAACTCCAATCCTTCCGCTCCACCGTGGGGGACACCGACGAAGGGATGGTGCTCCGAGAAGAACTGGCCGATCTCCAGCTTCTCCTCGCTGCTTATCAACGAGGAGAATTTGTTCCACGTGAAACATCGGACGGTTAAATGCTCCCCTGTTTATTCCCCGGTATCCCCGCTGTCCACGAAGGAAATGCCCCTTCATCCGCAAAATGCCGTCAGGCATTTTTGATAACCGCGGCCCTACGATGCCGCCCATCTTTCTCCACCTTGAAAGGAGTTTTGCCCATGCAGCATGAAATTCTTTACCGCGACGCGTTTCCCATCATCCGCTGCCGTCTGTCCCGAGGGGAGCAGATCAAAGCCGAATCCGACGCCATGATCGCCATGTCTCCTACCGTCGATATTGAAGGGAAGCGGGAAGGCAGCTTCTTAGGCGGCCTCGTCCGCAGCCTCGTCACCAGCGAGAGCTTCTTCTTCCAGTACCTCACCGCCGCCCGGGGCGACGGCGAAGTTCTCTTGGGCCATCCCATGCCGGGGGCCATCGAAAGCATTGACCTTGACGGCAGCCACGGCTTCATCATCCAAAAGGGCGGCTTCCTGGCCGCCGCCCCCTCCGTGGAGCTCGATACCAAAACCCAAAATTTCGCTAAAGGGCTCTTCTCCGGAGCCGGGTTCTTCCTCCTCCACGCCCACGGACGCGGCCCCCTCTTCATCGCCAGCTACGGGGCCATGCACCCCATTGACCTCGCCTCCGGCGAAGAGATCGTCATCGACAACGGCCACCTCGTCGCCTGGCAGGACAACATGGACTACGACGTGCAGAAAAGCTCCAGCGGCTGGGTGTCCAGCCTGAAATCCGGAGAGGGCGTCGTCTGCCGCTTCAAAGGCCCCGGGCGCATCCTCATCCAAACCCGCAACCCCAACGCCTTCGGCTCCTGGCTCTCCACGATTATTCCCTCCAGCAACTGAACATCTAACTACAAGCGGCGCTGCCTGAAATTTTTGGCAGCGCCGCTTTCGTTGGCAAAAAAGACTACCGCATGCGAATAAAAGCCCAAAATA
>ERZ772964.949-NODE-949-length-11261-cov-104.114_pt1 | contig 11261 bp, 8 predicted proteins | sample MGYA00580675_ERZ772964 | MGnify/ENA primary metagenome ERZ772964 (study PRJEB29015, sample SAMEA2737941) | human oral metagenome | biome: human oral; feature: human-associated habitat; material: dental | place: China | collected 2139 ...
GCCGCCGCCCACATGGTCAACCTCGCCTGGAACGGCCTGCGGGCCATGGAGCCCAAGCCCGAGCTGCGCGACGGCGGGCCGGACCGGTAGCGGGGGCCGCCCGGGATTCCCCGACCCTGACCCACAAGGCCGCCTGGGCCGTCCCGGTAGCGGGGGCCGCTCCTTTTCACCCACCGCTACGCCCTTTTCCCCGCGCAGTGGGCCTTTCTCGGTGGAGAAGCTCCGGGTCGGGATCGGCGCCGCGGTCCGCGACGACCGCGCCCGGCCCGCGGAAGGTTATTCAGCGGGCGTCTGGTCGCATTTCCGGGAAGCGATATTATGAAGGTTATTCGGGGGTGGTTCTGAGTGCGTTCCCCGGGTGTGATGCGAGAGGCCACCGAGGGCGTTGGGGCACGGACCGGTCGTGATGACCCGTCCGAGTCGCCTCCGGGCGCGTTGGGGGCGCTGGGCGCGATGGGATCGACCGGGCCGGTCGGCGGGGGCGGCCCGGGCGGCGGCGAGAGCGGTTCCAGAGCCCCGCCCCCGCTCCGCCCCGCCGGTCGTCTTGCATGGTGGGACGGCGTCTCGCATGTCGTGACGCGGCCGGCTCGTGAGCACGTCACTTAACCCGCGAGATCGTCACTTAACCCGCGAGCACGTACCTCTGGCAGACGTGCTCGCGGGTTAAGTGACGTGCTCGGCGGTTACCCGACGATCTCGCGGACCGCGGCGCCCGGCGCCGCTGCGCCCCGGGCGTCGAGATGCGCATTCCGCCCCCGGGAACGAGGGTCGGACCGCCGTGATCCAGCGGAACGCAAGTGGTCCAAGGAGAACGCCGCCATGCGCCCGCTGAATAACCTCCGCGGTGACTCACCCCGAGGGGCCACTGGCGGCGCCGGCTGTCCAAATCTGTTGCAAAGGCCCGAATCCCGCCGGGACGCCGGAGGAGAATCGTTGATATTCCGCGCTTCTGCTCGCCGTCGATCCCGGCCCGGAGCGCCTTTGCAACAGATCTGGACACGCCCCCGCCCCGGACCGCCCCAGGAGCCCCACACGCACCACACCGCGCCCGCCCATCCGCACCATCATGACGATCCCGACCCACGAGCCCGCCGCTCCCGGCGAGAAAGGCCCGGTGAAGGATGAAAGGGCGTAGTGGACGCCGTCACGAGGCGGACCAGCGCCGTCAGGCCTCCTCCAGGGCCTGGGCGGCCTCCAGCCAGGCGGTCTCGAGCTCCTCGTGCTCGGCCCGGGCGGCCACGAGGTCGCGCCCGAGCCGGGCCAGCTCGCCCGCGCGCGAGGGGTCCGCCGAGACCGCCTCCAGGCGGGCGTGCAGGGCCTCGACGGCCGCGGCCGCCCGGTCCATGCGCCGCTCGATCCGGGCGAGCTCCTTGGCGGCCCGTCGACGGCGGGCCGCGGGGGCGTCCCCCTCGCCCTTCCCGGAGCGCGCCCCGTCCGGGGCGGCGGGGGCCGCGGCGGCCTCGCGCCGCATGGCCAGGTACTGCTCGACGCCGCCGGGCAGGTCGCGCAGCGACCCGTCGCCGGGCAGGGCCACCTGGTGGTCCGTGACCCGCTCGAGCAGGTAGCGGTCGTGGGAGACGACGACGAGGGTGCCGGGGAAGGAGTCGAGGATGTCCTCGACGGCGGCCAGGGTGTCGGTGTCCAGGTCGTTGGTGGGCTCGTCCAGGAGCAGCACATTGGGCTCGGTCATGAGCAGGCGCAGCAGCTGGAGGCGGCGCCGCTCCCCGCCGCTGATCTCGCCCACCCGGGTCCAGGCGCGCCGGCGGGTGAAGCCCAGGCGCTCGACGAGCTGGGCGGCGGTCAGGTCCTTGCCGCCGACGCGCACGTGTTCTCCGACCATGGCGACGGCCTCGACGACGCGCTTGTCCGCCAGGGCGTCGAGCTCGTGGGTGGACTGGGACAGGGCGGCGACCCGGACGGTCGCGCCGCGCACGACGCGCCCCTCGTCGGGCTCCTGGACGCCCTCGAGCAGGCGCAGCAGGGTGGTCTTGCCGGCCCCGTTGACGCCGACGACGCCGACGCGTTCGCCCGGGGCCAGCCGCCAGGTCACCCGGCGCAGCACCTCCCGCTCCCCCGCGCCGTCGGGGGCGGGGTAGCGCACCGTGACGTCCTCCAGGTCGAGGACCTTCTTGCCCAGTCGCGCCGTCGCCAGGGCGGTGAGCTCGACGGCGTCGCGCGGGGGCGGGACGTCGGCGATGAGGGCCTCGGCGGCCTCGATGCGGAAGCGGGGCTTGGAGGTGCGCGCGGGCGCTCCGCGGCGCAGCCAGGCCAGCTCCTTGCGCAGGAGGTTGTCGCGTTTGGCGGCGGCGAGCTCGGCCTGTCGGGCCCGTTCGGCGCGGGCCAGCACATAGGCGGCGTAACCGCCGTCGTAGGTCTGGATGCGTCCGGGCACCTGCGCCCGCCCGCCGCCCGGGTCGACGGCGGGGACGACCTCCCACACGCGGGTGCACACGGCGTCGAGGAACCAGCGGTCGTGGGTGACGACGACCAGGGCGCCGGCGCGCCGTCCGGCCAGGCGCGCGTTCAGGTGGCGGGCGAGCCAGTCCACGCCCTCGACGTCGAGGTGGTTGGTGGGCTCGTCGAGCAGGAGGACGTCGGCCGGGCGGGTCAGGACGGCGGCCAGGGCCACCCGGCGGCGCTGGCCGCCCGACAATGCGGCGACCCCGGCCCCCGGGTCGATATCGGCCAGGAGCCCGGCGTGGATGTCGCGCACTGCGGGGTCGGAGGCCCACTCGTGCTCGGGGGCCCCGCCGTGGACGGCGCGGCGCACGGTGGTGTCGCCGGGCAGGTCGTCGGCCTGGCGCAGCATCGCCACCCGGGTGCCGCCGGCGCGGGTGACGCGGCCGCCGTCGACCTCGTGTGCGCCGGCCAGGACCGCCAGCAGCGTGGACTTGCCCGCCCCGTTGGGCCCCAGGACCCCCACGCGCAGCCCGTCCTCAATGCCCAGGGTCACCTCGTCGAGCAGGAGGCGCGGGCCCACCGCGATGCGGATGGACTCCAGCCCGATGCGGTGGGCCATTAGCCCACCTCCCTGGCCCCGGCGACGGGGGCGTCGGCGCGCACGGTCCCGGAGACCAGGCCGGAGGCCGTCAGGGTCCGGCACACGCGCATGGCGGTGGCGGCCTCCGGCACGAGCGCGGCCACGGTGGGCCCCGAGCCGGAGACGATGGCGCGCAGCGCCCCGGCCCGCTCCGCCAGGGCGATGACCTCGGCGATGGCGGGGCGCAGGTCGACGGCGGCGGCCTGCAGGTCGTTGTGCAGGGCGGGGGCCAGGGCGCCGGGGTCGCCCGTGCGCAGGGCGGCCGTGAGGGCTCCCGGGACCTCGCGGGTGACGGGCGCGCGTCCGGCGGCGGCCGCCAGCTCGTCGAAGCGGGCGAAGACCACGGGGGTGGACAGGCCCTCGTGGGCCAGCGCGAAGACCCACTGGTAGGTGCCCCGCGTCATGAGTGGGCTGAGGTCGTCCCCCCGGCCGTGCCCGACGGCGGTGGCGCCCAGCAGCGGGAAGGGCACGTCCGCCCCGAGCCGGGCGGCCAGGCCGGTCAGCTCTGCGAGGTTCAGGCCGGTCCCCCACAGCTGGTTGCAGGCGACGAGGGCGGCCGCGGCGTCGGCCGACCCGCCGGCCATGCCGCCGGCGACGGGAACGCGCTTGCGCAGGAGGAGGTCGACGCCCTCGCGCACGCCGGTGGTCCGCGCCAGCAGGAGGGCGGCCCGGACCGCCAGGTTGCGCTCGTCGACGGGCAGGCCCGGCGGGCCGCCCTCGATGGTGAGGGTGACCCGCCCGCGGGCGGCGACGGCCTGGCGGCGGGCGGTGACGGTCTCGATGAGGCGGACCGCCTGGAAGACGGTGGTCAGCGGGTGGTAGCCGTCCGCCCCCCGGGCCCCGCAGGACAGGAAGAGGTTGACCTTGCCGGGCGCCTCGACCCGCACCGAGGTGGCGGACCCGGAGCGCGAGGGCGGCGTCGGACCGCTGGGGACGGCGCGCAGGTGGCTCACGGGGTCTCCTCGGGCGTGCTCTCGGGGCGGGGGAACAGGTGCTCGGCGAGGCGGGCGAAGGCGGCGACGTCGAGCACCTCGCCGCGCAGCCCCGGGTCAATGCCGGCGGCGCGGATCGCGGCCTCGGCGGCCCCGGGGCCCGCCGCCAGGGGCGCCAGGGCCCGGCGCAGGGTCTTGCGCCGCTGGGCGAAGGCGGCGTCGACGACGGCGAAGACCTCCTGGCGGGCGGCCGCGGTGGCGGGCGGGTCGCGCCGGACGAGCTCGACGAGGGCCGAGTCGACGTTGGGCGCGGGCCAGAAGACGGTCCGCCCGACGGTGATCGTGCGCCTGGCCGAGGCGTACCAGGCGGCCTTGACGCTGGGGACGCCGTAGTCCCCGGTCCCGGGGGCCGCGGCCAGGCGGTCGGCGACCTCGGCCTGCACCATGACGGTGGCCGAACGCAGGGAGGGCAGGGCGGCGAGCACGGTGAGCAGGACCGGGACGGCCACGTTGTAGGGCAGGTTCGCCACGAGGCGGGTCGGGGCGGCGTCGGCACCCAGGGCGTGCGGGCCGTCAATGGTCAGGGCGTCGGCGGTCACCACGCGCAGGCGGGGGGCGGCGTCGGGCAGGCGGGAGGCGGCGGTCACGGGTAGGGCGCGCGCGAGCCGCGGGTCGATCTCGACGGCGGTGACGCGGGCCCCGGCCTCCAGGAGCGCCAGGGTGAGCGAGCCCAGGCCCGGGCCGATCTCGAGGACCTCCTCGCCCGGCCGCACCCCGGCGCGGCGGACGATGCGGCGCACCGTGCCGGCGTCGTGGACGAAGTTCTGCCCCCGGGCCTTGGCGGGGCGTACGCCCAGGGCCCGGACGAGGCCGCGCACGTCCGTCGGGCCGAGCAGGCCGCGGGCAGGGGCGGGGGCGCCGCGCCGCCCGGCGCCGTGGACGACAGAGGTCTCAGGCATGACAACAGCGTAGCGGCCAGAGTGCACGCCGCGGGCCGCCCCGTCGGAGCGGGCCCGCGACAACGGACGGGATCATGGCGGACGGGTCGCGGCGCGCGCCCTGCGGTCCGGACTGGCCGACCAGCCGGCCGCATCCGCCGATCAGTACCAGCCGGTCGCTTCCGAGTGCGCCCAGGCGGAGCAGGGCGAGCCGTAGCGGCCGGAGATGTAGCCGAGCCCCCAGACGATCTGGGTGGTGGGGTTGGTGCGCCAGTCGGCGCCGACCGAACCCATCTTCGACCCGGGCAGGGACTGCGGAATGCCGTAGGCGCCGGAGGAGGAGTTCTCGGCCTGATAGTCCCAGCTGGACTCGCGGTTCCACAGGCTGACCAGGCAGGAGAACTGCTCGTCCCCCCAGCCGTAGGAGCCCATCATGGACCTGGCGACCGCCTGGGCGGAGGCGGCGTCGGTTCCGGCGGCGGCGGTCTGGGCCGCGGGGGCCGACGACACCGCGGGGGCATCGGCCGGCGCCGCCGCCGCGGTGCCGGTGCCCACGAGCACGACCTCGTCGACCCTCTGGGTGACCACCACGCTGGAGATGACCTCGCGGGAGACCTCCTGGCCGTCGCGCATGGTCACCTGGTAGGTGACGCGCGAGACCCCGTCGACGCCGGCGGTCCCGACCTGGGTCTGCCCCTGGGGCAGTGAGTCGGTCTCCTGCTGGCTGGAGGAGTGCGCATCGGTCACGTCCTCGGTGACCGTGGTCACCGAGGACTGATCGCCCTCGACTGACAGCTCCGGCGACTCTTCGGCCTCCGGGGCGGAGACGTCGACGTCGGGGGCGGAGGTGTCGGCGATGTCCTGAAGACGCGCCTGGCTCTCGGTCATCGGCTGGGCGTCGTCGGGGCCCGTGACCTGGACCGCCGCGTAGGCGCCGCCGGAGACGGCCAGCGCCAGGGCGGCCGCGACACCGCCCGCGCGGTACATCGTCGGCGAGATAACGCTGCGCGGGGCCTTCTCCGCCCGCCGGCGCCCACGTGCAGGGCTGGCGGAGGAAGTCAAGCCCTTCTGAACGAGCGCCCCGAGCCCGACCGCCGTCGTGCGCAGGGAACTGCTTTGAGAGTGTCGACCCACTGATCCTGTCCTCACGGTAGTAGTGTTCACTGACGCTAGCGGACCATCGGCGTCTGTGCAATACGTGCAGTCACAAGAAGGCGGGAAAACCGCCCCATACCGGCGCGGCGCGCCCGGCGGCCCTACCAGATCCCATAAACTGTGTTGTTACTCACAGTCAGGAGCGAGCACATCCGCTCCTCGTCAATGCCGCGCAACTGCGCCAGGAAACGCACGGTGATCCCCATGAGGTAGGAGGCGTTGGGCCGTCCCCGCCAGGGCTTGGGTGGGAGGTAGGGGGCGTCGGTCTCCACCAGCAGCAGCTCGGCGGGCAGGGACGCCACCGCCCGGCGCAGCTCCTCGTTCGACGGATAGGTCACCGGTCCCGCCACCGAGGCGTACCAGCCGTGCTCGGCGCACGCGGCCGCCAGCCCGGCCCCGCCGGAGAAGCAGTGGAAGACGGTCCGCTCCGGGGCGCCGTCGGCCTCCAGGACGGCCACGCAGTCCTCGTGGGCGTCCCGGTCGTGGATCTGCAGCGCCAGTCCCAGTTCCTTGGCCAGCGCGATATGCGCCCGGAAGGCCTCCCTCTGGACGGCCCGGCCGCGCTCGCCGGCGCGGAAGTAGTCCAGGCCGGTCTCCCCGACGGCGACCACGAGCCCCCGGTGGGCGCGCACCAGGCCCTCCAGGCGGGCCATGGCCCCGTCCAGCGGCTCGGCGTGATGGGGCTCCGACAGCGGCTCCAGGCCGTCGGGGCCCACCTCGCGCACCCCGGCGTGCGCCACCGCCTCATTGGGGTGGATCGCCGCGGCGACCCGCACGCCTGGCAGGGCGCGGGCCAGCTCGAGGGAGCCCTCCCAGGCGGCGGTCTCGCAGGCCGAGGTGATCACGCGGGTGACTCCGACGGCGGCGGCGCGCCGCACCAGCTCGGCGGCGTCGGGGGCGGCGCCCGCCGCAGTGCCGTCCGGGGCCGGGGCGGCGTCGGAGGGTCCACCCACCGGCAGGTGGGTGTGATTGTCGGTCACGGGCCCGGCCAGGGGGGCGACGGCGTCGGCCGGCGGCCAGGACCTGTCGCGGTGCTTGCGGCTCATGGCGCTCCTCGAAGCTCATCCGCACCGCCCGAAGGCGGCGCCGCGGCGGTGTCAGGCGCCGGTGACGTCGTCGGGGACGGCGTCGGCGTAGCGGGCCAGCTCGGCCTCGACGATGGACTCGTCGAGCTTGACGAAGACGGGGGCGGGCTTGGCGATGGGGGTGCCGACGACGACCTCGTGGCGCCGCCAGGCGGGGGCGGTGGTGTAGTCGCCGGTGATGATGGGGTAGCCGGTGCGGCCGGCGAAGGCCTCGGGCAGGACCTGCGGGTCGAGTTCGGCGACCTCCTCAATGCGGGGCATGGGCGCGATCCGCCCGTCCCCGCCCATGACGCGGTCGACGTCGTTGGCGGCGTGGGGCAGGAAGGGCGAGAGCATGAGGTTGAGGTCCGCCACGGCCTGGGCGAGGGTGTGCAGGACCGCGGCCAGGCGGGGGCGCTGCTCCTCGCCCTTGAGCTTGAAGGGCTCGGTGTCCGCCACGTACTTATTGGCCTCCCCGACCAGGCGCATGGCCTCGGCCAGGGCGGCCTTCTGGCGGTGGTGGCGCAGGAGATCGCCGACGACGTCGAACCCCTCCCCGATGGAGTCCAGCAGGGCCCGGTCGATCTCCTCGAGGTCGCCGGGCTCGGGGACGGCGCCGAAGCGCTTGTGGATCATGGCGGCGGTGCGGTTGACCAGGTTGCCCCAGCCGGCCACGAGCTCGCCGTTGGTGCGGCGCACGAACTCGGCCCACGTGAAGTCGGCGTCGGCGCTCTCCGGACCGGCGGCGCAGATGAAGTAGCGCAGGGCGTCGGCCTGGTAGCGGGACAGGAAGTCGCGCACGTAGATGACGATGCCGTGGGAGGAGGAGAACTTCCTGCCCTCCATGGTGAGGAACTCGCTGGAGACCACCTCGGTGGGCAGGTCGAGGACGCCGAGCTCGCCGGGGCCGACGCCGGGCAGGCCGGCGCGGGACCCCTGGCCGTTGTAGCCCAGGAGCTCGGCGGGCCAGATCTGGGAGTGGAAGACGATGTTGTCCTTGCCCATGAAGTAGTAGGACAGGGCGCTGGGGTCGTTCCACCAGGCGCGCCAGGCCTCGGGGTCCCCGCTGCGGCGGGCCCACTCGATGGAGGCCGACAGGTAGCCGATGACGGCGTCGAACCACACGTAGAGGCGCTTGGTGGGCTGGTCCTCCCAGCCGGGCACGGGGATGCCCCAGTCGATGTCGCGCGTCATGGCGCGCGGGCGGATCTCCTGGAGGATGTTCTTGGAGAAGCGGATGACATTGGGGCGCCACGTGCCCGAGGCCTCGCGCTCGTCGAGCCAGGCCCCCAGGGCGTCGGCGAGGGCCGGCAGGTCGAGGAAGTAGTGGACCGACTCGACGAACTCGGGGGTCTCGCCGTTAATGCGCGAGCGCGGGTCGATCAGGTCGGTGGGGTCGAGCTGGTTGCCGCAGGCGTCGCACTGGTCGCCGCGGGCGCCGGGCGTGCCGCACAGGGGGCAGGTGCCCTCGATGTAGCGGTCGGGCAGGGTGCGGCCGGTCGAGGGGCTGATGGCGGAGCGGGTGACCCGCTCGATCATGTAACCGTTGTCCCGCACCGTGCGGAACATCTCCTGCACCACGCGGTAGTGGTTGCCGGCGGTGGTGCGGGTGAACAGGTCGTAGGACAGGCCCAGGGCCACCAGGTCCTCGACAATGAGCCGGTTGTTGCGGTCGGCCAGCTCGCGGGCGCTCACGCCCTCCTCGTCGGCGGCGACGAGGATGGGGGTGCCGTGCTCGTCCGTGCCCGAGACCATGAGGACGTCGTGGCCCGCCATGCGCATGTAGCGGGAGAAGACGTCGGAGGGCACGCCGAAGCCGGCGACGTGGCCGATGTGGCGGGGGCCGTTGGCGTAGGGCCAGGCGACCGCGGAGAGGATGTGGCTCATGGGGCTAAGCCTATCCGCTCCCGCTCCCGCGGCCGTGGCCCCGGCGCCCCGGTCGTTGCGTGCCGTCATATCCGCTCCTGCGGGCGTGGCCGCGGCGGCGTCCTGCCGTATCCTGGACCAGCCGGTACGACGACGCCCACGTCCCGCATCGGCCAAAGTTGTCCTCCGGCACTCCGGACCATCCCCTCAATACATAGAGGATCACGCATGTCCCAGGTACCCCCGTCCAACGATCCGGTCTACGGATCCCAGCCGTACGGCCAGGGCTCGCCCCACTCCAGCTCCAGCGCGCCGTCGGCCCCCTATGCCCAGGGGGGATCGGGACCCTACGGCCAGGAGCCCTACGGCCAGGGAGGGCCGGATCCCTATGCCCAGCAGGCCGGACCGGATCCCTATGCCCAGCAGGCCGGACCGGATCCCTATGCCCAGCAGGCCGGACCGGATCCCTATGCCCAGCAGGCCGGACCGGATCCCTATGCCCAGCAGGCCGGACCGGATCCCTATGCCCAGCAGGGCGCGATGGCGCCCGGCTACGGCGCCAATAACCCCTACGACCCGTCCTTCTCCTACACGGGTGCGGGGGGCGTGTCGATCCCGGCCCCTAAGGGCAAGAAGGGGCCAGTCATCCTCCTGAGCGTCGCACTGGTGCTGGTCATTAGCGCTGTGGCCGTCTTCATCGGCTCGCTGGTGATGATCACGAATATCTCCGGCACACTGACGCCCGTCCAATCCAACGGCGAGGTGACGGCGGACCTCAAGACCGACACCCTCTACGCCCTGTACAGCGAGGGGGACCCCTCCTGCACCGTCACGGCCCCGGACGGCTCCAACGTGATGCTCATCACGGCCGCGGACAATTCGACGGTGGAAATCGACAACCACACGGTGGTCGCCACCTTCATCCCCGATCAGACCGGGAAGTACACCATCAACTGCACTACACCGGGATCCGAGGACGTCCACATCGGGCAGGCCCTGAACACCGACAACCTGCTCGGCGGAGCACTGGGCATCGTTATCGCCGGGGGCCTGGCCATTGTGGGCACGCCCATGCTCATCGGCGCCATCATCTGGTTGGTCGTGCGCCTCTCGTACAACAAGAAGGCCCGCCAGGCGCAGACGGCCATGGGCGGCGGCCACCCGGGAGGCCAGCAGTGGCAGCAGTACTGATCGACCCGGGGCGGTGAGCGGCCGCGGTGAGCGGCCCGGGGCGGCGGCGCCCGCCGCCGGGGAATGATCGGCGACCCGGGACGCGGCCGGCGCGCCTACCGGTCCTCGCGCGCCCGGGACGTCGGTCGTCCCGCCCCGTCCCCGCGCAGCTCCAGGGCCGCCCGGTAGACCTCGTTGGGGCGCAGGCCCGCGGCCCGGGCGGCGGCGCCGGCTGCCGCCTTGAGCCTCATCCCCTCCCCCGCCAGGGCGAGGGCCTCGCGAGCGGCGCCGGCGGGATCGGCGTCGGCGGGATCGGCCCCCGCGACGACGAGGACGATCTCCCCGAGTGCTCCGCCGTCGGTCATTGCGGCGAGCTCACCCAGGGTGGCGCGGCGAACTTCCTCATGGGTCTTGGTCAGCTCTCGGCACAGCGCGGCGCGGCGCCCGGCGCCGAAGGCCTCGGCCATGTCAGTCAGGGTGTCGTGGACGCGGCGCGGGGACTCGAAGAAGATCAGAGTGCGCTCCTCCCGCGCCAGGGCCCGCAGGGCGCGGGCGCGCTCCCCGGGACGGCGCGGCGGGAACCCCTCGAAGCAGAAGCGGTCGGTGGCCAGGCCGGACAGGGCCAGGGCCGTCAGGACCGCGGAGGGGCCGGGCGCGACCGTGACCGGCACGCCCGCCTCATCGGCGGCGACGACGAGGCGGTAGCCCGGGTCGCAGACCGAGGGCATGCCGGCGTCGGAGACCACGAGGACGCGGGCGCCGCCGCGGGCCGCCGAAACGAGCTGGGCGGCCCGGTCGCGCTCATTGTGTTCGTGGAAGGACACGAGACTGGCGACGACGCGAATGCCCGCGCGCTGAACGAGGGCGCGCAGGCGGCGGGTGTCCTCGGCGGCGATGATGTCGGCGGTGGCCAGGGCGCGACGCAGACGGTCTGTGAGGTCTCCCATATTTCCGATCGGCGTGGCGGCCAGCGTAATAGCGCCGGGACGCAGGGCAAGAGGGTCGGCGCAAGGGCCGACGCCGTCGTCGGACTGCGCGGAAGACGTGGCGTCACTCATGGGCTCAGTATGGTCACGGATTTAGACTCGCCGCCGTG
>ERZ772964.950-NODE-950-length-11239-cov-4.97997_pt1 | contig 11239 bp, 12 predicted proteins | sample MGYA00580675_ERZ772964 | MGnify/ENA primary metagenome ERZ772964 (study PRJEB29015, sample SAMEA2737941) | human oral metagenome | biome: human oral; feature: human-associated habitat; material: dental | place: China | collected 2139 ...
CATCGTCGTGGCACGGGATCGCATCGACGTACCCATCAGCACTACGAGTGCCCATTCTTCGTCTTCGTAAGCCGAGCGTGGAGCCTACTGGATGGGTGGTCTATGAGTAGGCTCATTAGATGTGACGATGTTGTGGAGTTCGGGTTCAATGTCTGATTTCTCCTGAAAGAGACAGCGGCCGGGTCGCGCGAGGGTGTGGCCCGGCTTTCCTGCTGGGAGCGGAGCCCGTGAAGCGGAGTCGCATCACAGTACGAATCAAGTGATGATTCTGGTGATGTTATGCTGGTGATGGAGGTAAGCATGAGAACGACTGTGACACTCGATGATGACCTGCTCGCCCGCGCCCAGGAGCTCACTGGGATCAGAGAGCGGTCCGCTTTGATCCGAGACGCGGTGGAGCTCCTCGTCCGTATCGAGAGCGGCCGTCAGCTCGCTGCGCTCGGCGGCAGTGATCCGGGAGCGGAGGCTGCGCCGCGGAGCCGGGCGCGCGCATGAGAATCCTCGTTGACACGAACGTGTGGATCGACCACCTGCGCGCAACTGAGCCAGTCCTGGTCGATCTGCTCGAACGCGATCAGGTGTGCGTGCACCAGAGCGTCATCACTGAGCTGGCATTGGGCAACCTGAAAGACCGGTCGATCCTCCTGAAGGCGTTAGAACGCTTGATGATGGTTCGCAACGTTGATGACCAGGGGGTGCGTCATCTCGTCGAAGAACGGCGTCTGTGGGGCAGGGGGCTCAGCGCTGTCGATGCGACGCTCTTAGCGAGTGCCATCGTCACCCCCGGGGTGTCGCTGTGGACGCACGATAAGCGCTTGCGTCAAGCTGCCAGCGACATGGGCGTGTTGGCGGACCTTGACTAAGGAGCGTGAGCTGTGACGAGGCCGTCGCCGGGTCGCGCGAGAGTGCGGCCTGACCACTGCCTCGGGCCATCGCGGCTGCGAACCGCAGATTTTCGGGGAGAATTCCGGGCTGGCGAGTGGACCTCGTGCGCGTTTGCCGTGGTGCTAGGGTGTGCCCATGACCACGGATAGCCAGTACTCATGGACGAGCTTCTACATGGAGTTTGCGGACAAACTGCTCGCCTTCAAGGATGACAGGCAGGCCCTCATCGCGACGCTGCGGGGTGTGTATGCAGACCTTGGTGATCGGAGGCCTAATCTTAGCTCCGCAGGTGAGAGCGACGACACTGATCCCTTTACAGTTTTGACGCTCTTTAACAGGGGTCGCCAAGGGCTGGAGACGCGAAGGAACATCCTAAATGGAATGTCTATCGCTTTCGATCTAGCTTCACCTGTGCCAGAGGATTTTGTCGGTGTTCCGGTGATGGCTAATCGACAGCTAATCTTCCACGCGACATTAAAGGGGAGTCGTCAAAGTGAGGACACGATCCTTATGCTGTAGAACCTTTTTGAGAACGCCCTCGCATACGCAGACGATCCGATAAAGAGCAGGAAGGAAGTGGTGGTATCAGGCTACGACGCCATTCGTCGGCTTGGTATGACTTGGAAGATAACAACTGGGCTGTACTGGGCTCGCCCGTTTTCATACTTGAGCCTCGATGCGACGATCCGTGACTTCCTAACGATGCAAGGAGCGTTGCCAGCGTCATTCAGAGGTTTCTTGAAAGCGATTGGATCCCTCCCAACGGCTTCCGAGTACCTTGGGCTTGGGGAATACCTGCAGGAGGCCATGGGGTCGGGCAACGACGGGTACAAGACATTTCCAGAGCTGTGCGGCTATGCGTGGAAAATGTCCGAGCAGGTCAATCAACAGCGCAAGGGAATGGAAAGAGAGAAAGAGAAAGCCACGCGGGCGGCAGCCCTCGGCGACGCGGACGTCGAAACCACGCGCTCCTGGCTCTACGCACCCGGCGAGGGGGCGGCCATGTGGGAGGATTTCTACGAGCGCGGAGTCATGTGCCTTGCCTGGGGCGAGCTCGGTGACCTGAGTGCCTACGCCACCAAGGAGGACATGCGCCAGCGCCTGCTCGAAACGCGCGACGACAACACCTCCCAGACCAACTCGGCCCGCGCCGTCTGGCAATTCGCCAACGAGATCAAACTCGGCGACGTCATCTTCGTGAAGAAGGGGCGCTCCGAGCTCCTCGGGCGCGGCGTCGTCGCGGGTGACTACGTCTACGACCCGGACGGCGGGCACTACCCGCACGTCCGAGAGGTCACGTGGACCCACGCGGGACACTGGAGTCTCGACAAGCCCCTCGCCATGAAGACGCTCACCGAGGTCACCGACTACCCGGAGTTCGTGGCCACAGTCGAGGCATTCTTCGAGGACGCCGAGGAGGAGGCCTCGGGCGCCGAGGAACCCGCGGTCTTCTACCCCCACTACGAGAAGGAGGACTTCCTCGACGAGGTCTACATGGACGAGGCACAATACGACGCGATCGTGGGAGTGCTGCGCGCCAAGAAGAACATTATCCTGCAGGGCGCGCCCGGCGTGGGCAAAACCTACGCCGCCAAGCGCCTCGCCTACTCGATGATGGGCGTCAAGGACGCCTCGCGCGTCATGATGGTCCAGTTCCACCAGAGCTACTCCTATGAGGACTTCATCGAGGGCTACAGGCCCAGCACCGCGGGCTTCGAGCTGGCCAAGGGCGCCTTCTACTCCTTCTGCAAGAAGGCGTCAGAGGACGAGGACAACGACTACTTCTTCATAATCGACGAGATCAACCGCGGCAACCTCTCCAAGATCTTCGGCGAGCTCTTCATGCTCATCGAAAGCGACAAGCGGGGGAGCAAGCTGCAGCTCCTCTACTCCCGCGAACTCTTCCACGTGCCCTCCAACGTCTACATCGTCGGCATGATGAACACCGCGGACCGGAGCCTCGCGATGCTCGACTACGCGCTGCGGCGCCGCTTCGCCTTCGTCGAACTGCGCCCCGCCTTCGACTCGGAAGGCTTCGGCGAATACCGCGCCTCGCTCGACAACCCGCGCTTCGACGCGCTCGTACGCGCGGTCGAGCGCCTCAACCAGGCCATTGCCGCTGACGAATCCCTCGGCGAGGGCTTCTATATCGGCCACAGCTACTTCTGCGACATGGACGCCGACACGTGCGACGCTACGGCGCTCTCCTCGATCGTGGAGTACGAGCTCATCCCGATGCTCAGGGAGTACTGGTTCGACGAGCCTGCCAAGGTCGAGGAGTGGGCGCGGAAGCTGCGCGAGGCCTCGCGTTGATCCGCATCCGCAACCTCTACCACATGCTCGCCTACGCCTTCTCGGTGCTGACCGAGCGGGGCTACCGCACCGTGGCCACCGAGGACTTCGACAATGCCGCGGAGCTGTGCGCCGCCATCTTGGAACGGGGCGTCTCCCTGCAGCTCAAACGAGGCCTCGGGCAAGAGTACGTGGGCCGGACCGAGGCCCGATCCTCCCTGCGCGGGAAGGCGGAGATCACCGAGTCCGTGAAGTCCCAGGCTCTCTTGCGTCGCCAGATGGTGTGCTCCTACGACGAATTCTCGGTCGACACGACGATGAACCGCATCATCAAAGCGACGGTCGCACTGCTCATGCGCGGAGACATCTCGAAGGCGCGCAAGAAGGGCCTGAAGAAGCTGATGATCTTCTTCGCCGACGTGGGTGAGATCGACCTGCACACGGTCGACTGGAACATGCGCTTCGACCGCAACAACGGCACGTACCGCATGCTCATGGCCGTGTGCTGGCTGGTGTTCAAGGGGCTGCTGCAAACCCAGAGTGATGGCACGACGCGCGTGATGGACTTCTTCGACGAGCAGCGCATGTGCCGCCTGTACGAGAAGTTCATCCTCGAGTACTACCGCAAGGAACACCCTCGGCTCCGCGCCAGCGCGTCCTTCATCGACTGGGCGCTGGACGACGGCTTCTTGGAGGGCCTGCCCGCCATGCGCAGTGACGTGACGCTGAGTGCTGGCAACCGCGTGCTGATCATCGACGCGAAGTACTACGAGCGCACAATGCAGGATAACTTCGGCAAACGAAGCGTGCATTCGGGGAACCTGTACCAGATCTTCACCTACGTGAAGAACAAGCAAATCGATCTGGAGCACGCGGGGGAGAGCGCCGAGGTCGCGGGCATGCTCCTCTACGCCGCCACCGACGAGGACATCCAGCCGGGCGCCACCTACCGGATGAGCGGCAACCGCATCAGCGCCATGACGCTCGACCTGGACCAGCCTTTCGAGGAGATCCGCGCCCAGCTCGATGGGATTGCGGTCTGGCTCATTGATCCGTCAGCTTCGGTTCTGTGAAGGCGTGGACCTGCGTGGTGTACGGGCTGATTTCAGGTGCCTTTCCTCGAACTGATCTGCAGTTCACCGGTTCTTCGTATTTAACGATGTAGGTGGTGTACGAGACCGACGGTTTCGAGGGCTCTTTAGAGGCTCTTCATAATTGAGGGTGTAGTTGGGGTTTGAATCCGCCTGTTTCGAGGAGTGCTCGGGTGATGTAGTTGGTGAGGTTTGGGAACCCGAGGGCGGATCCGCGTAAGTGCTCGAGGCGGCCGTTGATGGCTTCGGTAGGGCCATTGCTAGTGTGGGGATGGTCGAAGTGGGCCAGGATGTCCCCGGCTCGGCGTTTGAGCGTTCTGCCCAGCGTCATGAGCTCGGTCAGGCCCCTCGGTACGCGCGTGGAGGTCAGTGTGTTGATTTCGGCTTGCATCAGGGCCTTACCGCGGATTTTGTTGGGATCGCGGTAGGCGTCGATAATGTTCTGGTAGACGCTCCATGTGACTTCGAGGGCGACGTGGCAATCGCTGGCGAACAGGTCGAGGATCTGGTGTTGTTGGCGTGGGGTGAGCAGGCATGACCGGGTGTGTAACATCCTGCGGGCCTTGTACAGGGGATCCGTGGCACGCCCGCGCCGATGGTGAAGTTCTTGCTGGATGCGCCTGCGGCACTCATCGAGAGCATCACCGGCAAGGCGCACAACATGGAAGGGATCCATGACCGCCCTCGCACCGGGGAGTTCTTCAGCGGCGGCGCTCTTGAACCCGGTGAATCCATCCATCGCGACGATCTCGATGCGCTCGCGCCAGGTGTCGGGCTGGGAGGCCAGCCAGGTTTTGAAGACCCGCTTGGATCGGCCCGGGACCATGTCCAAGAGCCGGGAGGGACCGCTGCGGTCTCGTACGGGAGTTACGTCCAAGATGACGGTGACGTATTTGTCGCCGTAGGGGGTGTGGCGCCACACGTGTTCATCCACGCCAATGACACGCACCCCCTCGAAACGATCGGGATCGCCTGTGAGTATGCGCTGGCCTTCACCTAAGATCGCGGTATTGGCGGCTCTTCCAGGACACGCCCAGGGCCTGGGCGATGCGCGCCACCGTCAGATGATGGACCACCAGGCCCGTCAGTGCCCAGCGCACCGCCGCACGCGAGAGCTTGGCACGCGGGTCGGCCGCTTGGCTCATGTCTTGGCGCCACACGTGAGCACACTGGGCACCGGTATCGGCGCACGCTCACATGCACGATCGTGGGGCGCCACCCGCAGGGTACGTGCGCCAAGCGCCTGACCACCGTGTCACGAGAAATGCCCTGGCACCCGCAGCGTCGACACCACCGATCCTCACCAGTAATACGGCACGCCAGCACTGCACGGTCTGCCTCAATGCGCTGACCCGTCACCTCCAACCCCAGGTCATCCAGGCGCGTGAACGCGCTCAGATCAGGGCGATCAAAGATAGTATTGGACATGTCGAGGTCTTTCAGATGGACGGTGTCGGAACCCCCATCATCGGAAGACCTCGACCCCTACCCGGCCACGACACGCCCAACCCCGCCCACAACACCTACACCCTCAAATGCGAAGAGCCTCTTTAGAGTTGGGTGAGCTGGTAGACGGCTTCGACACTGATGTACGCCTCATCGGCTGCGAAGGCCGCGTGGAGTCGTTCTTGTTGACGAGGGGTGGGCCTATTGCGCGAGGCGCGCATAATATTGCGGATCTGGTATAGGGGCTCACCCTTGCGCACGCGGTGGCCCAGCGCTCGATCCCGGCGCGCCTCGCGACGATCGCGGCTCACCCTTGCGCACGCGGTGGCCCAGGGTTTCTTGCTGGACGTGGCGGCGTACCTCATCGAGCGCGTCGTCGGCGGGCTCGATGAAATGGAAGGAGCCTGGGACGCTGGTGGCATCCTGGAGTTGATCATCGATGGCGTTCTTGTATCCCTGGAACGGGTCCAGTGTCGCGATCTGGACACCGGAGCGGAACTGCTCGCCGCGTTCGGCCAGCCAGTCGCGGTAGGCCGCGTCACCGGCCTGGCACCAGGTCAACAACCTGGTCGTGGGACGGTCCCCTCCCCAGGTCATGTTCCATGATGCTGGTGAGTTCGCGTGGGCCGCGTCGGCGCCGCCCCTGGTGGTGCCACCCGTGCTCATCCACCCCTAGCACCCGCACGCCTGCGAAACGGGACGGGCCATCAACAGCTGCGGTGAGCACGGGTTGGATGTGGGACCACACGGTGTTCCACGTGCTGCCAGCTGGCGGGCCAGGTCGGCGATGGTGGCTCCTCCGAAACGCAGCTGACGCGGATCGCCCGGGCGCCCAGCAGCGTGCGCGGGGCGCGCATCGCCCGGTTCTGCTCGGTGAAGGTCACCGTTTCGCAGGTGTTCTCCAGGCGCATCCGGCGGTTCACACCACCGGATCCGCACCGGCGCCCCTGCCCAGGGCGCGTCGATCACCTCCACGACCACCCGCCCGTGCCCTTGTGCGATCACCCCGCACCCAGGACACCCGGCAACCGGGTCGCACGACTCGATCTCCAGGACCGTCCCCGTGTCGGACCGCTCGACTACGATCAGGTGGAAACCCTCCATATCCCACTCACCCACACCCAACTCTGAAAAGCCAGTAAACCAAGGGACCTCCGCCGTATGAGCGGAGGTCCCTGAGGTAAAGTGCGCCGATCCAAGCCCGACGCCGTCACTTAGCATGCTAGCGTGGATCTATGAGTCATAGAAGTGTGATTTCGGCCCTAGCGGGGACGGCGAGGTTGGCCCCTTACCTCGATGCGGTTGGTGGGGATCATGGGCGCGCGTGTGGCCTGTACTTGTGGGCCAACGATCTTGCTGGTGCTTTACACTCAACTGTGGCGTTCGTCGAGGTCAGTGTGCGTAATGCGATGAATCGTGAGTTGCGAATTTGGAATAGTCGGCAGGGTTCTGGGTATGGTGCAGACTGGGCGCTGCGTAAAGGGGCGGCTCCGCTGCTTTATCAGTTGGTGATGAAGAATAGCCTGGAGTATGCTCAGAACTGTGCGCGAAAGGAAGCGGGGAGGCGCCCCAAAGGTCATCCCCGATATCGTGTGCAGATTACGCATGATGATGTTGTGTCTCAACTAATGTTCGGAACATGGATGAGCTTGATTCATCCGCGCGATCCACAAGCGCCACAGCGGTGTGCGCAGCTGTGGAAAGTGAGCTTGTGTCGTTCTTTCCCGCATGCTGACCCGTCTGACAGTGGTCGCAAGAAGCTGGGAAAGCAACTGGAGCGCGTGAGGAAGCTGCGTAACCGCGTCGCGCACCATGATAGTTTGCTTGATGTGGAGGTCTTGCGCCGCCTTAATGATATGCTCGCAGTGTTGAGAGCCGTAGATTCGCGTCTTCCTTCTCTGGCGATGACAAGAAACCGGATCCGCTCCATACTTAAAGAAGATCCGCGTCGTAAGAGGGGATTGATGTGAGCGGCCTTCGTCGACTTTGAATCCTCGAATATGAAGGAACGCTTGTGGAATAATGCGCTCCAGTGTCGTCGTACCCACAACGTGCTATGCGTTGCCGTGTGTGAAGCGTAGGACGCGGTGCGGATCATGATCGCCCTGGAAGTGAACTGCCTGCCCGGGAAGAAGAGCTGACGTGTGGGAGTGGTCGCACCGCCTTGGTGCGCGGGAATGAGGCGCGGGCCGTTTCCGCAAGCGTCTGATGGCGTGCCTGTACACTGCCTGGGCCGACAACTTCAGTGTTCCACGGTCTGTTTCACGCGCTGCGCCTCTTGCTGCGGCCACGCGGGTGCAGGACGACGACTCGAACGCAGAGCCCGTCAAGCCTCGAAGCGATCCCGTCTCGCGGTCCCGTCAGCGGCAGGGTAATGCGGCACTGACACAGACCCACTGCCCCGCAACAACCCGTGGATCCGTGCGGGCGGGGCGGTGGCTCTGCCCTCGAGAGCCACCGCCCTGCCTCATGGCTCCGCGACCCGCCTCGTACTATCCCGCCCCGCCTCACAGCGACGCGCGCGCCCGCGTGCGGCGCACTCCCATGGCGACTGAGAGGATCGCCAAGGCGAAGAGGGCGCAGATCCCGCAGTCGGCCAGCAGGGGGAGGAGCGCTTCTGCGGACGTCGAGGTCGCGGCGTACGCCCCGGAGAGCGCCTGGTCCACCCAGTACCCGGGGGTGAGCCTGGCGGCCCGGGCGACGGCGTCGGGCAGCCATTCGATGGGCACCCAGGTCCCGCCCAGGAAGGACAACGCCATGCCCCCGATATTGGCGATGGCGTGGGCCGCGTTCTCGCCCAGGCCGACCTGCCCTATGAGGAACCCCAGTGACACGGCCACGAGCGTGTAGGCTCCCAGGGCGGCGCCGACCACGCCCAGCAGCGGTGCGGACGCCGCGAGGGCGCTCGTTCCGAAGACGGCCACTCCCAGTCCGAACACCCACAGCCACCCGACGGCGCCGACGACCAGGCAGGCGCCCAGCACACCGAGGCTGTGGGCCCCGCTGCCCACCGGCGCCGCAGTGAGGCGGGAGCGCACCGCCCGGCGCCCCAACGACGCCATGAGCGTCGCGATCGCGACGACCGCGAAAGCCAAGAGCGGGTAGAGGGAGAACCGGGCGTAGACGAGGAGGCTGTGCGGCAGGGGGGTGGCGTCCTGGGCGATCCTCTCGGTGGGGGCGCAGTGGCGCATCGTCTCCTCCGCCAGGGCGACGGCCCGGGCCGGGTCGTCGGTGAGCGCGGACAGGTAGTCGGCGACCTGCCCCACGTAGGAGTCGGCGCGCACGTCCATGAGCGCGCCCGAGGCCGACTCGTACCCGATGACCGTGTCCATCTGCGGAGGCTCGCCCCCGCCTCGCGCGGCCCGCTGCAGCGCCTCCCCGTAACCGGCGGGGATGATGAGGATGTAGCTGATGCGGTTCTGCGCGGTGGCGTCCTGGATGGCCCGGGTGGAGTCCTCCAGCGGCTTCGCCTCGCCGACGGACTCGATGTAGTCCTTGATCCCCCGGGAGATGGTGGAGCCGTCGCGGTCGATGACGGCCACGCTCGCCGTGGCCTGCTTGACCTGGTGGGAGGACCCCTCGGACCGGGCCAGGCCGGTGAGCAGGCCGAGCATGGACAGAAGCACCAGGTAGACCAGGACGTACGCCCGGTGGGCGGCCACGATCCTCAACGACGTTCTAAAGGTGCTCATGGGTCATCCTCCTGGCGCGGATCAGGGCGATGGCGAGGAACAGGCCCGTCATGCCCGCCAGGACGGCGCAGCTGCGGGCGAAGGGCTCCAAGGAGTCGTAGTAGAGCAGGGCGTAGAAGCAATGGGAGGCCTGCCACAGGGGGTTGGCCTGCGCGAGCAGCGGCGCGTTGAGCTCGACCGCGTTGGCCACGGACTGCGCGCCGGGCCCGTACAGGCCGGTGAACAGCGACAGGAGGCAGGTGATCGCGGAGACCACCCCGATCCCGCCTCCGCCTGCCGATCCCAGGGCGGCGCCCGCGGCGCTCGACATGAGGCTGGCGGCCCCGATCGCCACGAGGCACAGGCCCACGTGCGGTCCGAAATCCACGCCGACCACCGCGGCGATGAATGCGAAGGCGATGAGCAGGCAGGCCAGGACGCACGCCCAGGAGGCCGTGAGTGTGGCGGTGAGGACCTGCCACCGCGGCAGGCCCGCCAGGATGCGCCGCGCCCCCAGGGGGGAGGATGCCATGATGCCTTGCACGGCGACCATGGTGACGGTCGTGCCCATGCCGCTCGCGAAGGCGAGCAGCGCGAAGTAGTAGCGGGTCGCGGGTTTGACGGGGTTCTGCGTCACCGGGACCGGGCGGGTGAAGGAGCGGTCGGCCCCCGCCCCGGCCACCTGTTCGGGCGGTGCGCCCGCCTCGGCCAGCGCCCGGTGCTCGGCCGCCGCCTGGGTGTAGGAGTCCATGACCACCCGCAGGACCCGGGTCGTCTCAGCCTCGTTGCCCTTCTGGGACACGTGCAGCACCGGCCCGCCGTCCTCGACGGCGAGGTAGCCGTTCGTGTCGCCCCGTTTCGCGGCGGCCTCGGCCTCGGACACGGTGGTATGGGCGACCTTCATGATGAGGCGCGGGTCGGCGTCCTCGGAGGAGACGCGCTCGACGACGGCGTCCAGTCCGGGGGCCGCCCAGTACGCGTCGTCCTGGACGACGCCGAAACTCATGGGGGTGGCCTCGTAGGCCTTCTCCAGGTTGGAGAACTGCGCCATGAAGATGAGCGACAGCACGACCGGGAAGCCGAGCGTCCACACGAGCAGGATGCGGTCGCGCAGGAGCCGGAGCACCTGGTAGCGGAAGACGGTCACCATGTCAGGCCGCCTCGTCCCGCAGCGCGCGGCCGGTGATCTCCAGGAACACCTCGTTGAGGGTCGGGGGCTCGGAGACGACCCGGCCGCAGGTCGCGCCGACCCCGGCCAGCGCGCCCATGACGTCGGAGAGGTTGTGCGGCCCGGCGGCGCACTCGATGAGCGCGGTGGGCGCCTCGTAGGCGACGGAGCGCACCCGCTCGAGGCGGCGCAGCGCCTCCAGGGCCTCCTCGCCCAGGGGGAGCGGGTCGACGACCTCCACCCGGATGCGCTCGCCCGTGCCGATCATGGCCTTGAGCTCGTCGGAGGTGCCCGATGCCACCTGGCGTCCCCGGTCCATGATGGTGATCCGGTCGCACAACTGCTCCACCTCCTCCATGTAGTGGCTCGTGTAGATGACGGTGGCGCCCTCCTGGTTGAGGCGCTTGATGCCGTCGAGGATGGCGCTGCGGCTCTGGGGGTCCACGGCCACCGTGGGCTCGTCGAGGATGATGAGGTCGGGGCGGTGCGCGATCCCGCACGCGATGTTGAGGCGGCGCAGCAGCCCGCCCGAGAGCTTCTTCGGTTTGAAGGCCGCGAACTTCTCCAACCCGACGAAGGAAACAGCCTCGGAGACCATGCGCCGCCGCAGGCCGCGGTCGCGCACGTACAGGGCGCAGAAGGCGTCGACGTTCTCGGCCACGGTGAGCTCGTCGAAGACGGCGACC
>ERZ772964.957-NODE-957-length-11170-cov-99.8122_pt1 | contig 11170 bp, 10 predicted proteins | sample MGYA00580675_ERZ772964 | MGnify/ENA primary metagenome ERZ772964 (study PRJEB29015, sample SAMEA2737941) | human oral metagenome | biome: human oral; feature: human-associated habitat; material: dental | place: China | collected 2139 ...
CGCCCCGCAACCCGGCAGACACCGGCGAACGACCAGGCGGGCCCCCCGATCCCAGACCAGGAACAGGGGCCCGCCCCACCCTGCCCACTTGACAGCAAGCACCCCCATATCAGTCTCGCGGCGGTTCGCCCTCCAAAGCCACTAGGCCGTCCACGAACTGGGGGTACTGGCGGGTAGCGTCGCTCATGGACGCCCATGTGGACCGAGCTTGAGCGCTCATATCCGCATAGTCCCTTGAACCCGTATCCATGATGGACTCGATGGCGTCGGCAATCTCGGCGGCGGTGGTATTCACGGGGATTAATCGCCCATTGACACCGTCGAGCACGATTTCCCCCGTGCCGCCAGCCGCTGTGGCAACTACAGGGAGGCCCGCAGCCTGAGCCTCCATGACTGAAACAGGTACGCCCTCACCGTCGGAGACGTTGAGGAAACAGGAATAATCCTGTGTAGCGTAGTACTCGCGTACCTGCACATTAGACAAATGCCCGGTGAACGTCCAAGATGTAGTGGTCAGCAATTGCACTGCACGAGCGCGCATGACCTTCAGGCGAGCATGATCGAATTCACCAATATGCGTCCAAGCGACCTTCCGGCCTCGACGCTCGAGTTCAGCCACGGCCTCCACAAGCAATCCTACCCGCTTATAGGGTGCCATATGGCTACAGGAAACGAGCGCAAAGGGGGTGGTAATCCTTCGCTGACGGAAAGGGGCCGGGGGCACGCCTAAGCGGCGCACCTTGATCCGCTCGGCCTGATCGGGGAAACGGCGAAGCAGGAAATTGGCCGCATAGTCGGATATCGGGTAGACCCGGTCCACCGAGGCCATAACGAGGTTTCGGCCGGGGATGTACCCGCGCGGCGCATCTTTTTCATCAACATCGTAAGCGTGCGCGCGGGCTACCACATGAACTGGTTTGCCAGCCAACTCGCGGCGGCGCAGCATTCCGCCCAGAACAGCCCCCGTGAAGAACCAATAGGAGTAGACGGTCACATGATCGGCGTCGTCGAGCCCTAAAGATGGCCACAGACGGCGCAACCTTGCATATGCGCTCAGCGTGATGGCGGCGAAGCGGATGTCCATACCAAAACGCCCGAAGGATGTCCAGGGGGCAGTCTGGATCATACGCGGGCGACTGAGCAAGATGCGGGGAGCGCGCAAGACGGCCTGGCTTTGCCAGAAAGTCATAATTTTCGGACCCCGCGGAGTCGGCAACAATGCACAGGTAGCATTGGTTGGTAAACATCGAGTCCGGCGCGCATTCGGCCTCTGCCGCAGCGGTACGACGACAACATGGTCGTAGGCCGCACACAAATCCTCGATCTCCTGCTCCAGAAACTCCTCGCCCACCTCATAAGGGAAAGCATCGGTGAGCAAAAGCAGCGCCCTAACTGCGCTGTGGGGCAGGTCGTTACGGGTCATGCTTCCTCCTGTAGATGGCCGTCTGAGACGCTGCAGGTGGGCGTATCGAAGTGAGCCGCGGCGCGGTCCGCCATGAAGATCATCCCCATCAGAAGTATCGCCTGTATCGCTCCGAGCACGTAGGTGGTCGGCAGCAGCTCCAGCGGCGACCAGTACAGCCAGGCCAGGGGCGCGGCCGCGTAGACGACGGCGAAGCCCAGCATCCAGTCCTGCCGCTCGGCCACAACGAACAGGTTGGACAGGGGCGAGGTGACCAGGGTCAGGAACAGCCAGGGAATCAGGGCCCGGGCGAAGTACCCGGCGTCCGACCACTGCGCACCGAACAGCAGCGGGAAGAGCCACGGGGAGACCAGGTAGAGCGCCGCGAAGGGGGCCAGGGCCAGCACGAGAATGCGCTTGATGACCAGGCGCACCAGCGGGCGCATCTGCCCGGGCTCGAGGGTGGAGAGCTTGTGGAAGAAGACCTGGGAGACGGCCCCGTTGATCAGGGCCAGGGGGACCTCCAGGATCCGCCAGGCCAGGTTGAACTGCCCCAGGGCCTCAACCGACCAGGCGCCGATAAGCAGGTTGACGCCGTTGAGGCGCAGGGCGTCCACCAGCACGTTCGGCCCGTTGAGCAGGGGCATGCGCTTGTAGCGGCGGGCCACGTGCCACAGGGAGGGAGAGCCCGCCGGCAGGGGGGCGCGCAGGGGGCGCGCCTTGTAGCCCAGGTTGAAGAAGGCCCACAGCTGGCCCACCGTCTGCCCCAGGATGAGGCCCCCGACACTTACCATGCCCACCACGCCCAGGACGAGCTGGCCCACCGTCTGCCCGATCTGCTGCTCGACGCGGTTGACGGAGATCGTCCTGTAGTCCGACTCGCGGTTGTACCAGTACTGGAGGAGCTGGAGGGAGGCCAGCAGGAAGGCCGTCGCGCCCACCATGGGCAGCCATGCGGCCACGCCCGGCCCCCAGTGCGCGGACACCCAGGGCCGCAGGGGGAAGGAGGCGAGCGTGGCGAGCAGGCACGTGACGGTCACGCAGACCATGCCCAGGCGCGCGCAGGCCAGCGCCCAGGGGCGCTGCCTGGGCAGCATAATGGTCATGTCGTAGCGCAGGGCCGCCACGGAGGCGATGATCGCCACCACCGAGGCGTACTGGGTGAACTGGCCGTAGTCCTGCGTGGAGTACACGCGCGTGAGGATCATCGTCATGACGAAGACGACGCCCTGGGCGACGACGGTGCCCGTCACCAGCGTCATGACGTGGGCCAGGAAGGGCGAGCCCGCGAGCAGGGCCCGCCCCCGGGCGAGCAGCCTCGCCCGGGGGCCCGTCGGGGCGGTGGACCGGCTCAGATCTCCACCACCCGGTTCTCGCTGGCCGAGGCGAGGATGGCCTCGACGACGATCAGGGTGGCCACGCCGTCGGCCATGGTCACGGCCTCGCCGCCGGTGCCGAGCACGGCGTCGCGGAAGTGCTCGGCCTCCAGGGCCAGGGGCTCGCGCTTGGGGATGGCGTAGCGGATGACGTCACCCTCGCTGACCCCGCGGAAGGCGGCGACCTGGTCCCAGGTGGAGGCCACGGTGCCGTTGGCGTGGAAGGTGAGGTCCCCGGTGAGGGTGTCGGCCACGAAGGCGCCCTTCTCCCCGGTGACGATGGTGACCCGCTCCTTGAAGGGGGTCAGCCAGTTGACGGTGTGGGAGACAATGACGCCGTTGGCCAGCAGGCCGTTGGCCACGACCATGTCCTCATTGGCGCGCCCGGAGCGGTGGGTGACCTGGGCGCTGATCGAGCAGTAGGGGGAGCCCGCCACCCAGGCGGTCAGGTCGACGTCGTGGGTGGCCAGGTCCTTGACGACGCCGACGTCGCTGATGCGCGCCGGGAAGGGGCCCTGGCGGCGGGTCAGCACCTGGTAGACCTGCCCGAGCTCACCGGCGTCGAGGCGCTCGCGCAGGGCCCGCAGGGCGGGGTTGCAGCGCTCGACGTAGCCGACGGCCCCCACCAGGTCGCGGGAGGCGAAGGCGTCGGCGACGCGGCGGCCGGCCTGGACGCTGTGCGCGATGGGCTTCTCGACCATGGTGGGCACGCCCGCCTCCGCCAGGGCCAGGGCGACCTCCTCGTGGTAGACGGTGGGCACGGCCACCATGGCGGCGTCCAGGCCGACGTCGATGAGCGCGGCCACGTCGGGCAGCAGCTCCAGCTCCCCGGCGACGCCGAAGCGGTCGCCGCCGGGGTCGGCCACGGCGACGAGCTCCATGCCGGGGGTGGCGCGGATGACGCGGGCGTGGTGGCGCCCCATGGAGCCCAGGCCGATCAGGCCCACGCGCAGGTTCCGGGTGGTCGTCGGTGCGTTCGCTGTCTCGCTCATGGGTCAGGCTCCTGCGCTCACGGTTGCGGCGACCGCCCGGGCGACGCGCGCCAGGTCGGCCTCGGACAGGGACGGGTGGACCGGCAGGGACAGGCACTCGCGGGCCGCCTTCTCGGTGCCGGGCAGCTCGACGCCCGGCGCGTAGGGCGCCAGGGAGTCCAGCCGGTGGTTGGGGATCGGGTAGTACACGCCGGTGCCGACCTGCCACTCCTCCTTCAGGGCGGCCTGGATGCGGTCGCGCTCGGCGCCCGTGGCGCCCTCGAAGCGGATCGTGTACTGGTGGTAGACGTGGGTGTAGCCCTCGGGCACGGCGGGGGTGACCACGCCCGGCACGCCGGCCAGCCCCTCGTTCAGGGTCGCCGCGTTGGCCTGACGCTGCGCGGTCCACCCGGCCAGCCTGCCCAGCTGGACCCGGCCCACGGCCGCGGCGACGTCGGTCATGCGGTTGTTGAGCCCCACCAGCTCGTTGGCGTACTGCTTCTCCATGCCCTGGTTGCGCAGCAGCCGCACCCGGCGCGCCAGCTCGGCGTCCCCGGTGGTGACCATGCCCCCCTCCAGGGAGGTCATGTTCTTGGTCGGGTAGAAGGAGAAGGACCCCCACGCACCGAAGGCGCCCACCGGCGTGGAGCCGATGGCGGCGGCGTGGGCCTGGGCGCAGTCCTCGAAGACGGCCAGTCCGTGGGCCTCGGCGATCCGCATGATCTCGGGCATATTGGCCGGCAGGCCGTAGAGGTGGACCACCTCGATCGCCGCGGTGCGCTCGGTGATCGCGGCCTCGACGGCGGCCGGGTCCAGGGTGAAGGTCGCCGGGTCGATGTCGGCGAACACGGGCCGGGCGCCCGCGATCGCCACCGAGTTGCCCGTGGCCGCGAAGGTGAAGGACGGCACGATCACCTCGGCGTCCTCGGGCAGGCCGCTGGCCAGCGTCGCCAGGTGCTGGGCCGAGGTGCCCGAGTTGACGGCCACCGCGTGGGCCCCGTCGACGACCTGCCGGGAGAACTCCTCCTCGAAGGCGGCGACCTGCGGACCCTGGACCACCATGCCCGAGGCCATGACGGCATCGACGGCGGCCCGCTCCTGGGCCCCGATAATCGGCTTGGCAGCCGGAATGAACTCACGTGACATCAGGCACGCACCTCTCGGATCGTGTTTTCGGACTCTTCGTACAGCGCGCCTGTGGCGGGGCCCCGCCCCCGCCGCGCCCCGCCGTCGTTGCCGACGGCGACCAGCGGCCGGCCCGCACGCCCGACCCAGCCCACGCGACGGGCGGGGACGCCGGCGACCAGCGCGTGCGCCGGCACGTCCCTGGTGACCACGGCGCCGGCGGCCACGGTGGCCCACGCCCCGATGCGCACCGGAGCGACGCACACGGCCCGCGCGCCGATGGAGGCGCCCTCGTCAATGGTCACGCCCACCGGCTCCCAGTCGGAGGCCGCCTTCAGCGACCCGTCCGGGTTGACGGCGCGGGGGAAGTGGTCGTTGGTCAGCGTCACCGCCGGGCCGATGAAGACGCCGTCGGCCAGCACCGCAGGCTCGTAGACCAGGGCGTAGTTCTGCACCTTGCAGTGGCGTCCCATCCGCACGCCCTCGCCGATGTAGGCGCCGCGCCCGACGACGCATCCCTCGCCGAGCACGGCGTGCTCGCGCACCTGAGCCAAATGCCACACCGCCGAGCCGTCGCCGATCACGGCTGCTTCGGATATGTCGGCGGACGGCGCAATACGAGTGGCCACGGCGGCTCCTTAGTGTGGTGAGGCGAGCCAGAGGCTCTGCGGGTTAGGGACGACACCCGCATCCTAGCCCGCCCCGAAGGAAGGAGCCGCGTGCAAGAATGCAGTAGTGACGTCTTCCCCGGACTCCCCGGCCCTCGCACAACCCGACCACTCCGACGACCTGGACGATACCTGGCTCGTTGTTCCCCTGTACAACGAGGCCCAGGTCGTCCGCGAGGTCATTGAGGACGCTCGACGAACCTTCCCCCACGTCGTCGTCGTCGACGACGGCTCACGGGACGACTCCGCGGCCCAGGCCGAGGCGGCGGGCGCCGTCGTCGTGCGCCACCCCATCAACCTGGGACAGGGCGCCGCCCTGCAAACCGGCATCCGCTACGTGCTGGAGCGCACGGACGCGCGCTACCTCATCACCTTCGACGCCGACGGCCAGCACTCGGTCGCCGACGCCGTCGCCATGGTGGCGGCCGCCCGCAGGGAGAACCTGGCGATCGTGCTCGGCTCCCGGTTCCTCAAGGGCCCCTCGCCGGTCGGCCGGCTCAAGCGCCTCGTGCTCGCCACGGCCGCCGTGGTCGCCTCCCGCACCACCGGCATGCATCTAACCGATGCGCACAACGGGCTGCGGCTGCTGCGGCGGGACGCCGCCGAGCAACTCAACCTCAGGCAGAACCGCATGGCTCACGCCAGCGAGATCATCCGCCAGCTCGGGGCCACCGGCCTGCCCTGGCGGGAGTTCCCGGTGCACATCGCCTACACCGCCTACTCCAAGGCGAAGGGGCAGTCGCTGCTCAACTCCGTCAATATCCTCGTCGATCTGATCTTCTCCTGACCCGGCCCGAGCAAGGAGCCCGCCATGACCTCCCAGCTGATCATCAAGTCCGTCCTGCTCGTCTGCGTCGCGGGGATCGGGTGGATGATGCTGCGCTCCCCCGGAGGCGCACGCCACCAGGCCGGTCGCAGGCTGGTGACCCTGGCCTTCGTGCTCTTCGCCATCGTCGCCATCGCCGCCCCCTCGCTCACGGCCCACCTGGCCCACTTCGTCGGCGTGGGGCGGGGCGCCGACCTGCTCCTCTACTCCCTGGTGATCGCCTTCCTCGCCCAGGTCCTCTCCTCATTCCGCCGCGACGCCAGGCGCGAGAGACAGATCACACACCTGGTGCGACGCATCGCCTTGGACACGGCGTCCGATCCCGACCAGAACGGGAAAGGACCGGAGCCGGCACCACCCTCGACACGAGACTAGGATCATAGGACGTCGTGAGCCCACCGCGTATTGTAGGGTTTGTGTCCACCCCACCCGTACGCCATGCAGCACGCGAGATGCGCCACCGACTGCTGCGCAATGTCCTGCTGAGCCTGCTGGCGGTCATGCTCTTCGCGACCACGGGCGGCTGGGCCGTCTACCAGGATCTCCAGTCGAGGCTCAAGACTCAGGACGTTGACGGACTCCTGGGCAACGACCGGCCCGACGGCCCCACGGACCACTCCTTCGAGGGGCGCGCCGTCAACATCCTCGTCATGGGCTCGGACTCGCGAAACGGCCAGGTGGTCAACGACGGCACGGAGGGCATGCGCTCGGACACGGCCATGATCGTGCACCTGTCCGAGGACCGCAGCCGCATGGACGTCGTCTCGATCCCCCGCGACACGCTGGTCGACATACCCGCGTGCGTGCTGCCCGACGGCTCCGAGAGCGCCCCCTCCCCCGACACCATCTTCAACTCGGCCTTCTCCACGGGCGCCGACGACTCGACCAATCCCGACGACGTCAAGTACGCCGCGGCCTGCACGATCAAGACCGTCGAAAGGCTCACCAATATCCGCATCGACGAGTTCATGGTGGTCGACTTCACCGGCTTCGAGAAGATGGTCGACTCCCTGGGCGGCGTGCCCATGTACGTCGAGGAGGACGTCTCCGACGACAAGGCGGACCTCTACCTCGACAAGGGCTGCAACACGCTCAACGGCGCCCAGGCCCTGGGCTACGCGCGCGCCCGCTACTCGTTGGGAGACGGCTCCGACATCTCCCGCATCGGGCGCCAGCAGCAGCTGGTCGCCGCGATGATGCGCACCGCCAAGTCGAAGAACCTCCTGACCGATATGACGTCCCTCTACGGCTTCGCGACCTCGGCGCTGGAGACGCTCACCGTCAGCGAGGGCCTGGGAGGCGTGGACAAGCTCGCGGGCCTGGCCAACAGCGCCGCCGATATCGGCATGGACAACATCAACTTCATCACCATGCCCGTTGAGCAGGACGTCTACGACGCCAACCGCGTGGTTCCCATTCGAAGCAAGGCGAACCAGGTCTGGGACGCCCTGCGCAACGACGAGCCGGTCCCCGAGGACGCGGTCTCCCTGTCCGCCGACGGGACCTCTCCCAGCCAGGAGGCGTCTCCCAGCGCGGACGACTCCGCCGGGGCGAGCGACCCGTCCAGCGACACCGAGATCAAGCCGAGCCCCCTCCAGCCCCAGGCTCCGACCGGCGGTGGCGCGCAGCAGCAGGACCCGGCGACCGTGGACCCCGCCACGCAGTGCCAGTGACGTGACGAGGTCGGCCTTCTGTGACTCCTTCACCAGATCTGCCCCCGGCATTTGACCCCGACGCCTCCTCGGGCCGCCGTCGCGAGGATGGAGCGAGGTCGGCCTCCGCCCGTCCGACGTCGTCGAGCCCGGACTCCCGCCCGGGACTCAGGCGGCCGCCGGCGCCGGCCAGCCGTCCCGCCGGCGCCCGGGGGCGTGCCCCCCGCTCCGCCGCCCCGTCCCGCCAGGGCGCTGCGCCCTCAGGCACGCGACAGGGAGGCTCGCCACCGCGCCGTTCCCTGAGGCCCGACGGATCATCGCAGCGCACGGCTCAGCCCCAGGCAGGCCGCGGCGGACGCAGTGGTGCGAGCCATGTGCGTCCGGGATCCTCCGCCGTCCCGCTCAGGGGCCGGCCCGCCTCGGGTCCCGAACCCACCCGGGCTCTGCCTGGCAGGGGTGCTGGCAGGGTTGTCAGTGGCGCCGCTCCCAGCGCTCGTGGGCGGACCGCGTTCCCGGTCGGCACCGCAGCCTCCCGGCCCGATGACCCGGCTCACCTGCCGACGCAGCCCGACGCGCCAGAGCGCCCCCGTCGGCGTCGACCACTGCGGTGGCTGGCGGCGATTCTCGTTCTGCTGCTCGTCCTCACCGTGGGGCGCGTGGCCTGGCTGTGGTATGAGATCGATTCCAAGCTCCAGCGCGTGGACGCCCTGACCGGGGCCAAGGACACCCCCGGCGAGACCTGGCTCATTGTCGGCTCCGACTCCCGCGCCGACGGCGGCGTGCCCCAGGACGGCACCGAGGGCTCGCGCGCCGACTCGATCATGGTGCTCCACAAGGCGCCCAACGGGCAGGCCTCGCTGACCTCGCTGCCGCGCGACACCTTTGTCGAGATCCCCGGCTACGATGACGACAAGATCAATGCGGCCTACTCCTACGGGCAGGCCCCGCTCCTGATGCAGACCGCCGAGAATCTCACGGGCCTGACCATGGACCACTACGTCGAGGTCGGCATGGGCGGGGTCACGCAGATGGTCGACGCGGTCGGCGGCATCGAGGTGTGCCTCGACTACGACGTCGATGACCCCGACTCCTCCCTGGTGTGGGACACCTCGAAGGGCACCTGCCAGACGGTCGACGGCGACAAGGCCCTGGCCTACTCCCGCATGCGCAAGTCGGACCCGACCGGCGACATCGGTCGCGCCCAGCGCCAGCGGACGGTCGTCTCGGCAGTGGTCTCGAAGGCCATGTCCCCCACGACCCTGATCAACCCCTTCCGGCAGGACCGGCTCGTCGACTCCGGGACGCGGGCCCTGACCGTGGACGAGGACGCCTCCACGCTCGACCTGGCGCAGATGGCGCTGGCATTCCGCTCGGCCTCGAACGAGGGGCTCACCGGCGCACCCCCGATTGAGAGCCTCGACTACGAGCCCGGCGGGATCGGCGCCGCGGTGCTCCTGCAGGACACCACCGCGCCCGACTTCTTCTCCAAGGTGCGGGCGGGCCAGCTGACGACCAAGGACTTCGACCAGCCCTGAGCCCCATTTCACCGAGATCGGTCCAGTTCCGCACCGAGATCGGTTCAGTTCCGCACCGAGATCGGTTCACGAACCGGCCCCGCCGGCCTCGGCATGAGGCGGGCGGGGCCGGAACAGTCCGCGCCGTCTGGATCAGACGAAGCTCGTGCGCTTGGGATCGGCCTGCCAGGCGGTGAAGGAGGAGGTCACAATGTCGTCCAGGTCGTGCTCGGCCTTCCAGCCCAGCACCCGGCCGATGCGCTCGGCGTCGCCGATGAGCTGGGGCGGGTCGCCGGCGCGGCGGGCCAGCTCCTCAGGCTCAATGTCCAGGCCGGTGGAGGCAATGACCTTGGAGACGACCTCCCGCACGGAGGAGCCCTTGCCGGTGCCCACATTGAAGATGTGATCGGTCATCTCTCGGCCGTCGGCCAGGTAGTCCAGGGCGGCGATGTGCGCCACCGCCAGGTCGCGCACATGGATGTAGTCGCGGATGCACGTGCCGTCCGGGGTCGGGTAGTCGGTGCCGAAGATCTTGGGGGTCTCGCCGCGCGAGAGGCGGTCGAGCACCATGGGGATGAGGTTGAGGGTGGCCATGTCGCCCAGGTCGTCCCAGCCGGCGCCGGCGACGTTGAAGTAGCGCAGCCCCGCCCAGCGCAGGCCCCAGGCGCGCTCGCAGTCGGCCATCATCCACTCGCCGATGAGCTTGGTCTCGCCGTAGGGGTTGATGGGGCGGCAGTCGGTGTCCTCGGGCACGACCTCGACGGGCGGCATGCCGTAGACGGCGGCCGAGGAGGAGAAGATCATCTGCTCGACCCGCGCCTGCTCCATCGCCAGCAGCATGTTCGCCAGGCCGCCGACGTTCTGCTGGTAGTACCAGCCGGGCCTCGCCACCGACTCACCCACCTGCTTGCGCGCCGCGAAGTGAATGACCGCCGTCACGCCGCGGCTCTCCATGGCGTCGGTGAGCACCTCCACGGCCCGACCGGACGCCACGTCCAGCTCGACGAGCCCGGCGCCCTCGACACGCTCCGGCGAGCCGTAGGACAGGTCGTCGACAACAATCACCTCGTCCCCGCGCTCAAGCAGAAGACGGACGACGTGGGCCCCAATATAACCGGCACCACCGGCAACGAGAATGCTCATGGGAGCATGCTACAAAGGACCGCGCGCAGGTCTGAGCCCCCTCGCCGCACGCCCTCAGCCTTGGCTGCGCCGTTCGCGCAGCGCCGCGCCCTTGGCGTGGGCGAGCCCGGCGAGGTCCTTCTGGAAGACCCTCATCGCCTGCCTCAGCCGAGCGGCCTCCTCGCTGTCGCCGGCCGCGAGCATGCGCACGGCGAGCAGCCCGGCATTGCGGGCGCCGCCGATCGACACGGTCGCCACCGGGACCCCCGCGGGCATCTGGACGATGGACAGCAGCGAGTCCATGCCGTCCAGGTACTTCAGCGGCACGGGCACGCCGATGACCGGCAGCTCGGTGACAGCCGCGAGCATGCCCGGCAGGTGAGCCGCTCCCCCGGCGCCCGCGATGATGACCCGCAGGCCGCGCTCGGCGGCGCGGCGCCCGTAGTCGAGCATCTCGGCGGGCATGCGGTGGGCGGAGACGACGTCGGCCTCGTAGGGCACTGCGAACTCCTCC
>ERZ772964.959-NODE-959-length-11145-cov-127.088_pt1 | contig 11145 bp, 10 predicted proteins | sample MGYA00580675_ERZ772964 | MGnify/ENA primary metagenome ERZ772964 (study PRJEB29015, sample SAMEA2737941) | human oral metagenome | biome: human oral; feature: human-associated habitat; material: dental | place: China | collected 2139 ...
GCCCGGCCCACGACAACAGGAGGACGAGGTGCTCCACGGCTACGGACCCGGCCCCCGGCGCGCAGGAACCGAGCAGCGGACTCGCCTGCTGGACGCCGGGGCGGTCCGCGACTGGTTCGCCCTGGCGGTGACCTCCGCGGAGGAGACGCGCGAGCTCGTCGACTCCCTCAACGTCTTCCCCGTTCCGGACTCCGACACCGGCACCAACGTGCTGCTCACCCTGCGCTCGGCCGCCGACGCCCTGGCGCTCCTGCCGGAGGGCGCCGATGTGGCCCAGGCCACCCGCGCCACGGCCGACGGCGCCGTGCGGGGCGCTCGCGGCAACTCCGGGCTCCTGATCTCCCAGGCCCTGGCGGCGCTGGCGGACGTGAGCGCCGAGGCCCCCGACCCGGCCGGTTTGCAGCCCGTCGAACTGGTCCGCGTCTACGAGCAGATCGCCTCCAGCACCTGGGCCGCCGTCTCCCGCCCCGTGGCCGGGACCCTGCTCACCGTCGCCCGCGACGCGGCCGCCGCCGCCCGCTCGGCCCTGACGGGCTGCGAGCTGGACGTCCCGGCCACGATCGCGGACCTCGCCGCCGCCGCCGCCCTGGGGGCCCAGGAATCCGTGGTGGAGACCGCGGGCCTGGGGCACGGGCCCGTCGACGCCGGGGGAGCGGCCCTCATGCTGCTGTTCACCGCCCTGTCCGACGTCCTGGCGCCCCCGGAGGACGACGGCGCTCCCGCCGCCTACACCGAGGTCGCCCGGCAGATGCTCACCGACCTGGCCGCCGGCGGCGTCTCCCACACCGCCGAGGCCGACGGCGCGGGCGCCCCCGACTTCTCCACGGGCGAGTTCGAGGTCATGTACCTGCTGGAGGCCACCGCCCCCCAGGCCGCCGAGCTGCGCGGCCAGCTGGAGGAGATCGGCGACTGCGTGGGCGTCGTCGGCACCCCCGACGCCCTCGGCGTGGGTCTCTACCAGGTCCACGTCCACACCGACACCCCCCGGGCCGCCCTGCCCCGCAGGGGGCGCGCCCGCCAGGTGTGCGTCCACCACCTCCATCCCACGGCGCTGGCCCTGGCGACCCCCTGGGACGCGGGGGATCCGCCCCTGCCCTACGCGAGCCCCTCCCAGGCCGGCGTCGGGCACGTCGTCTCCTTCGAGCGGCTCGCCGCCCGCCGGGGCCGCCGCGTGGCCTCCGAGCGCGACAAGTCCATGCGTATGCACCCCTCCCAGCAGCGCTTCCGCTCCGGCGCCCCGCCCGGCCGGCGCCCCGCCCGGGAGAATCCCGGGGCCGACCGCATCGGCGTCATCGTGTGCACCCGCGCCCCCGGGCTCGTCGAGCAGCTCGCCCGCACCGGCGCCGTCGTCGTGCTAGACCCCGAGCGCGAGGGGATTGTGCGCGCCGCCGGCGACCTGGGCCTGAGCCGGGTCCTCGTCCTGCCCTGCGACACCGACTCGGCCGCCCGCGCCCACGAGGCCGCCCGGTACTTGGCGGCGCGCGCCGTGCCCGCGATCATCTCGGGCCCCGCCGGCACCCGCTCGGCGGTCTACAGCACCCGCTCGACGGCCTCGGGCACCGCCTCGGACCCGTTCCCCCGGGGCACCCAGCTCCTCGTGTGCGACACCGACGACGAGGCCCGCGTCCTGGCGGCCGCCGTCGCCGTCGCCGGGCAGACCGGCGGGGAGTCCCTGTCCGAGCTCGCCCTGCGGGCCGGGCGGGCCGGGGCGGACATGCGCACCCTGGCCCTGAGCGGCCCCGACGCCGAGCCCGACGCCGTCGCCGACGCCATCTCCTCCCTCCTGCGGCCCGACGACGAGCTGCTGACCGTCATCCTCGGCCGCGACGCCCTGCCCGACGTCGGCGACCTCGCCGCCGCCGCCACCCAGCGGGCCGGGGCGCTCGTCGGCGACCCCGGCGCCGTCGAGGTCGTCATCCACGCCGGCGGGCAGGCCCGCCCCGACGTCCTGCTGGCCGTGGAGTAGGGCCGCCCGCAGTGACCGACGACGCGCCCCGCACCGGCCCCGCCCGCGCCCGCCGGGGCTCGGTCCCCCTCATCGACGCCCCCCTGGCCCGGCTGGTGGGCAAGCGCACCGCCGACCGGCTCGCCAAGCAGGGCGTGACCACGGTCGGCCGGCTGCTGCGCCTCCTGCCGCGCCGCTACGACACCTGGGGCGAGCTGACCGATCTGAGCGCGCTGGCCGACGGCGAGCAGGCCACCGTGCAGGTGCAGGTGGTGCGGGCCTTCGCCAGGCGCACGCGCGCCGGCCGCCCGCCCGCCCTCATGGAGGCCATCGTCACCGACGGCGCGGCCAACATGGAGGTGGTCTTCTTCGGCGGCGTCGGCCTCATGAATCACTACGCCGAGCAATTCTCCCCCGGCACCACCGTGCTGCTGTCCGGGCGGGTCGGCCTCCACCACGGGCGCAAGCAGCTGGCCTCCCCGCGCCTGGAGATCCTCGAGGACATGGACGAGGCCGAGCGGGAGGCCTTCCTGGCCCGCCCCATCCCCATCTACCCCGCCACCGAGTCCCTGCCCGGCCTGAAAGTGGCCAGGATCGTGCGCACCGTCCTGGACCGCCTCGCCCCCGGCGACGTGCCCGAGCCACTGCCCGAGGCGGTGCGCTCCGCCCACCGTCTCGTCGACTCCCTCACCGCCTACCGCTGGGTCCACCGGCCCGAGAACGCCGACCAGTGGCGGGCCGCGCGCCGCCGCCTGCGCCACGAGGAGGCCTTCGTCCTCCAGGCGGCCCTGGCCCGGCGCCGCGCCGAGCACGAGGCGACCCGCACCGCCGTCGCCTGGCCCGTGCCCGGGCCCGACTCCCTGCGCTCCGACCTCGACGCCGCCCTGCCCTTCGCACTGACCGCCGGGCAGGAGCGGGTCGGCTCCGAGCTCGCCGCCGCGCTCGACTCGACCGTGCCCATGCAGCGCCTCCTCCAGGGCGACGTCGGCTCCGGCAAGACGCTCGTGGCCCTGCGCGCCATGCTGCAGGTCGTCGGGGGCGGCGGCCAGGCGGCCCTGCTCGCCCCCACCGAGGTCCTCGCCGCCCAGCACCGCGCCTCGCTCGGCTCGCTCCTGGGCCCCCTGGCGGGCGCCGGCATGCTCGGCGGGGCCGAGCGCGCCACCCGCGTCCACCTGCTGACCGGCTCCACGCCCGCCTCCGAGCGCCGCCGGATCCTGGCCGAGCTCGCCGCCGGGGAGCCGGTCATCGTCGTGGGCACGCACGCCCTGCTGTCCGAGACCGTCCAGATGCCCCTCCTGGGGCTCGTCGTCGTCGACGAGCAGCACCGCTTCGGCGTGGCCCAGCGCGACGCCCTGCGCGAGCGCGCGCTCGCCGTCGACCCCGCCACCGGCAGACGGCTCACCCCCCACCTGCTGGTCATGACCGCCACCCCCATCCCGCGCACGGTCGCCATGACCATCTTCGGCGACCTGGAGATGACCGTCCTGGATGGGCTGCCCGCCGGACGCCGTCCGGTGACCACGCACCTGGTGCCCTGGGAGCGCGGGACGTGGGTGGCCGGCATCTGGCGGCGCGCCGCCCGGGAGGTCGCCGCGGGCGGGCGCGTCTACGTCGTGTGCCCCCGCATTGACGTCGCCGACGAGTCCGGGGCCGGGCCCGCCGCCGACGCGGCAGCGCCGGGGCCCGCCGCCGACGAGGACGTCGTCGGATCCGACGACGACCTCCTGGACGGACTCGACGGCGCCCCGGCCCGGCCCCCGGCCGCCGTCGCCGAGTGGGCCGAGCGCCTGAGGGCCGAGCCCGCGCTGGAGGGCGTGCGCATCGGGACCCTGACCGGCCGCATGGGCCAGGCGGACAAGGACGCCGCCATGGAGGACTTCGCCTCCGGGCGCGCCCCCGTACTCGTGGCGACCACGGTCGTCGAGGTCGGGGTGGACGTGCCCGAGGCCAGTCTCATGGTCATCCTCGACGCCGACCGCTTCGGCCTGTCCCAGCTCCACCAGCTGCGCGGGCGCGTGGGGCGCGGGGCCCGCGAGTCGGTGTGCATCGCGGTCACGGGCGCCGAGGTCGGCTCCCCGGCCTACCACCGACTGCGGGCCTTCGCCCGGATCGGCGACGGCTTCGCCCTGGCCGAGGCGGACCTGGCCCTGCGCAGCGAGGGCAATGTGCTCGGCGCCGCCCAGTCGGGCCGGGCCAGCGACCTGGACCTGCTCAGGGTCACCCGCGACGGGGACGTCATCGCCCAGGCGCGCGTCGAGGCGGAGGCCGTCATCGCCGTCGACCCGGAGCTGAGGGAGCACCGGGCGCTGGCGGCGGCCATCGCGGACCGCCTCGACGAGGAGTCCGAGGCCTTCCTGGACCGGGCCTGAGCGCGACGGGTCGGCGACTCTGCTAGGATCCCGCCGCGCGTCGATCTGCGAAGGAGCCTGCCCCGGTGAGTGCGAAGCTGGTGCTGCAAACGGATTTCGGGCTGGTCGACGGCGCCGTCGCGGCCATGTACGGGGTCGCCTACAGCGTGGACGAGACGCTGTCCATCCACGACCTGACCCATGAGATCCCGCCCTTCGACATTTTCGCGGCCTCCTACCGGCTCTACCAGACGACGGGGCACTGGCCCGCCGGCACGGTCTTCGTCTCCGTCGTGGACCCGGGCGTGGGCTCGGACCGCCGCAGCGTCGCCGTGCGCACCGACGGCGGACACATCGTCATCACCCCGGACAACGGCACGCTCACCCACCTCGCCCGCTACATCGGGATCCGTCAGGCGCGCGAGATCGACGAGGACGTCCACGCCCTGGCCGGCAGCCGGGAGAGCCACACCTTCCACGGCCGCGACATCTACGCCTACACCGGGGCGCGCCTGGCCGGCGGGCGGATCTCCTTCGAGCAGCTCGGCGGGCCCCTGCCCCCGGCCGAGCTCGTGCGACTGCCCCTGGGCGAGGTCGTCGTCGGCGACGGGGAGATCACCGGGACCATCGATATCCTGGACATCCGCTTCGGCTCGCTGTGGACCAATATCTCGGCCGACTCCTTCAGGTCCCTGGAGGTGGACTCGGGCGACTTCGTCCGGGTCTCCATTCGCGAGAACGGAAAGCTCCGCTACCAGAACCAGATGCCGTTCACGCGCACCTTCGCCGGCGTCTCGGTCGGGGAGCCGCTGGTGTACGTCAACTCCCTGCTCAATATTGGCGTCGCCGTTAATCAGGACTCGTTCTCGGAGCTGTACCACATCGGCACCGGCATCGCTTGGAAGATCAGCTTCGGCAAGGTGTAGGGCGCCGAGCCGTCCCGGGCGGGGCGCCGGCCCCGCCGGGCTCGTGGGCCCCGCCGGCTACCCCGGCCGCGCCGGTTCCGGCGGGCTCGGCGAACCACACCAGCGTCTCGCCGTACCTCCTCTCGCCGAAGCGCTCCAGCCCCGCGGGCCAGACCGGCTCGGGGGAGCGGGCCGAGCGCTCCAGGACGACGACGGCGCCCGGCGCCAGCCACGGGTCCCGGCGTCGGACCAGGGGCTCAAGAATGGCGGAGACGCCCGCCTCGTCGAGGTCGTAGGGCGGGTCGATGAGCACCAGGTCCATCGGGGCGAAGGCGGGCCCGGCCAGGAAGCTCGTCGCCTTCGCGCAGGCCGCCCGCACGCCGCGCAGGCCCAGGGCGCGGATATTGGCCCGGCACACCGCGACGGCGGCGCGCGAGGAGTCCACCAGCACCACCTCGCCGGCGCCGCGACTGGCCGCCTCCAGGCCCAGCGCCCCCGAGCCCGCGCACAGGTCGAGCACGCGGGCGCCGTCGACCGCCCCGTAGTGCTCCAGCCTGCCGAAAAGGGACTCCCGAACGCGCTCGGAGGTCGGGCGCGTGCCGCAGCGGGGCACCTCGATCCGGCGCCCCCCGACCGATCCGGCCACGATCCTCGTCATGGCCCAGACCCTACGCCGGATCCGCGCCCCGGCGTCGGCCCGTCAGCTCTGCACGGACCAGAACTCGACCCGTTCGCTCCCGGCGCCCCGTTCGACGAGGTCCTGCGCCACGGTGCGCCCCGCGTCGCGGTGGACGGGCTCGATGAATACCTTCACGTCGTCGGGGAGGGCGGCCGGACCCGCGGCCAGGACCCCCTGCGATTCCGGCGCCCCCCAGGCCGTGGACTGCCCCACGCAGATGCAGGCGCTCAGCAGCGCCAGGCTCACGGAGGTCAGGATGGCGATCGTCTGGGCGACGCGGCGGGCGGTTCGCAGCGAGGGGGAGTTCACCTGGTCGGCGCGGCGTCGACGGCGGAAGAATTGAGGGCGTTGAGAATTCATGAGATACTCCGGAAGGACGAATTAAGACTTTGTGAAAACGATGTGAGAATGCGAGGGCGCGAGTCAGGAGTGCCGTGGAAGAGGGTCGCGCGAAGACGAGGGGGCGCTGACGGGCGCGTCCCGGCGCGCGACGGCGGCGCGGACTGGGACGGCATGGAGTGCGACTGCGCGAGGGCGCAGCCCGGCCAGGGCCGGGGCGCGCGCGGTCGTCAACATCACTGGCAACGGCGATACTAGGTCTTGCGGCAGGAGCCGATCGCGGCGGGGGGCGTCGAGGGAGTTGCCTGGATCCTGGACTGAGCCATGTCTACTCCGTGTCGGGCCGGCGCCGGCGCGCGGCACCGGGACCGGTCGGTCAATATGTCGGACTGTGATGGATGAACCCACTGTAAGGAGGGGCGCGCCCCGGATGCAAGCAAAACGGGGAGCCGTGTCGCGCCCGGCGGACCGGGCCGCGGCGCCGTCGCCCCCGGGCCGCCGGAGTCCGCGGCGGACCGCGGGGTCGGGCGGACCGGGCCGGCGGACCGCGGGGTCGGCGTCGTCACACGACCGGAGCGGACCGGCCCTCGGCGCGCGTCCCGCCTCCGCGCGGCCCGGCCGCTAGCGTGCTGCCATGACGCTCGCCGTGTACCCCGGAACCTTCGACCCGATCACCCTCGGGCACGTCGACGTCGTCACCCGCGCCCGCACCGTCTTCGACCGGGTCGTCGTCGGCGTCGCCCACAACGCCGCCAAGCGCGGCCGCCACCTGTTCGACCTCGACGAGCGCCTGGAACTGGCCCGCGCCTGCCTGGCCCATTTGAGCGGGGTGGACGTCGACGTCGTCCCCGGACTCCTGGCCGACTACTGCCGCGAGCGCGGGGCGGAGGCGATCGTCAAGGGCCTGCGCAACGGCACGGACCTGGACGCCGAGGTCCCCATGGCGCTGCTCAACCGCGATCTGGGCGGGCCGGAGACGGTCTTCCTGGCCGCCGCCGGCCCCCACGCCCACGTCTCCTCCTCCCTGGTCAAGGACGTGGCCGGGCACGGCGGCGACGTGTCCGGGCTCGTGCCCGACGTCGTGCTGGCGGCCCTCGAGCGCGAGCTCGCCCCCGCCGCGGCCCGCCGGTCGGCCGGGCGCCCCTGACCACCTCAACGCCATCTGGAAGGATGAGACCGTGACGACCAGCCGTGACGCGGGAGAGGACCTCCTGCGCATCCTCGATGAGCTCGACACCCTCATCGCCTCGGCGCGCTCCATGCCCATGAGCGCCTCCGCGATCGTCCACCGTCAGGACGCCCTCGAGCTCATTGAGAAGGCCCGCGAGTCCGTCCCCAGAGCGGTGCGTCGCGCCGAGCAGATCGTGGCCGACGCCGACGCGGTCCTCGCCCAGGGCAAGGCCGAGGCCGAGAGGATCGTCCTGCGCGCCCAGGAGGAGGCCGAGCGCCTGGCCGCCAGCGAGAACGTGGTGCGCATGGCCAATGACCGCGCCGACGCGATCGTGAGCACCGCCGAGGAGCGCGCCGGGGCGCTGCGCCGGGGCGCCGACGAGTACTCCGACCGGTCCCTGGCCTTCCTGGAGGCGGAGATCAACCGGCTCGCCGAGCAGGTCAGGGCGGGGCGCGAGGTGCTCGCGGGGAGGCTCGGCGGCGCCCAGCACGGCGAGGGGCCCGAGCCCGCCCAGGAGTCCTCGCGCCGCTTCGCCGGGTGGTCGGTGGATCCCACCGCCTCGCGCTGAGGCGCCGCCGGCTCGCGTCCGCGCTCGCGGCTCCCACCCGCGCCCGCGGCGCCGGCTCGCGTCCGCGGCGCGCGCTCGTCGACTCCCGCTTGGGCGCCGCCGCCGGTAGATTCACCCCGCGAAGGCCCCGCCCCGGCGGCGGCCCCGGACCAGGAGGAAGATGTGACCGGACTCGTCGTCGATATCGTGGACCTGCCCCGCTCCAGCGGCGCCGCGAAGACCGTGCACCGCGAGACGCCCGCCCCCGCGGGCCTGGGCACGCCGGTCATCGGCGTGCCGGAGGGCTCGCCGATCCTTCTCGACGCCACCCTGATCTCCATGGAGAACGGGATCCTCGTGCGCGCCGGCGCGCGGGTGCACGTGCACGGCGAGTGCGTGCGCTGCCTGCGCGACCTGGACGAGGACCGCACGGTGGACTTCGACGAGCTCTACCTCCTGCCCGAGGCGGCGGCCGCCCAACTCCAGGAGGGGGACGAGGAGGCCGCGGACCTCTTCCTCGTGGGCGAGACCGACCTCGATCTCGAGCCCGCCCTGCGCGACGCCCTGATCCTGGGCCTGCCTCAGCGGCCCCTGTGCCGCCCCGACTGCCTGGGGCTGTGCCCAGGCTGCGGCGAGAGGCTGGAGGATCTGCCCGAGGGCCACGCCCACGAGGTGGTTGACCCGCGCTGGTCCGCGCTGGCGGGACTGTTCGACGGCGATGCCGGGGACGGGGACGAGGCCCCGGACGACGCCGTCGGCGGCGACGGCGGCGACGGGAGCGGCGACGGCGGGAAGGTGCGGGCCTGATGCCGGGGTCCCGCAAGTCCCGGCGCACGCCGCCTCCGGCGCGCGCGGACGTCGAGTCCCTTGTCTTCCGGTGGGGGGCGCAGATCGACCCGGCGCTGCTGGACCTGGCCCTGACCCACCGCTCCTGGGCCCATGAGAACGGCGGCCTGCCCACCAATGAGCGCCTGGAGTTCCTGGGCGACTCGGTCCTGTCCATCGTGGTGACGGAGAACCTCTACCGCGCCCATCCCGACGCCCCCGAGGGCCAGCTCGCCAAAATGCGGGCGGCCACCGTCTCCGAACCCGCGCTGGCCGCCGTCGCCCGCGACCTGGGGGTGGGGGAGTTCATCAAGCTCGGCAAGGGCGAGGCCCTGTCCGGCGGCAGGCGGAAGGACTCGATCCTGGCGGACACGGTCGAGGCGCTCATCGGGGCCGCCTACCTCACCCACGGGCTGGAGCCGACCCGTGAGGTCGTCACCCGCCTGGTCTCCCGCTTCCTGTCCGCCGCGCCCACGCGCGGCGCGGGGCTGGACTGGAAGACGAGCCTGCAGGAGCTGACCGCCGCCCACCACCTGGGCAGCCCCTCCTACGAGGTCGTCGGCGAGGGCCCGGACCACAGGCGGGTCTTCACGGCCACGGCGCTGGTCGATGGGCGGGTCCTGGGGCGGGGGACCGGCTCGTCGAAGAAGGCGGCCGAGCACGACGCCGCCGAGGCCGCCTACGCGGAGCTCCTGGCGCGCCACGGCGACGGCGGCCTCGACCTGCCCGGCGTCAACGACGCCCTGCGCGTCGACCTGGTCCTGCCCGGCGCCCCCGACGCCCCTGGTACCGACCAGGGCCGACCCGGCGCCGACCCGGACCCGCAGTCGTGAGCCGGCCGCGACCGACCGGAGCGCGCCGTGCCTGAGCTGCCGGAGGTCGAGGCGGTGCGGGCCGGGCTGGCCCGCCACATCCTGGGGCGGCGCGTCGAGCGGGTGGAGGTCTTCGACGCCCGGCCGCTGCGCCGGCAGACCGGGGGTTCCGAGGCCTTCGTCCGGGGCCTGGAGGGCCGGGTGCTCACAGCGGCGGTGCGGCGCGGCAAGTTCCTGTGGCTGCCGCTCGACGACGGCGCGGCGCTGGTCGCGCACCTGGGCATGAGCGGTCAGCTGCTCGTGCGCACCGCCGCCCCGCCCGGCACTGTCACTGGCCCGCCCGGCGCTGCCCCGTCCGGCATTGACCCGGCTGGCGCTGACCCGGCTGGCGCTGACCCGCCCGGCGCCGGCGCCCGGGGCGATGGCGAGGGCTTCCCGAATGCCGATCTCCCGGCGCCCGACGGCGCACCGCCCCCGGACCTGACGGCCACTCGCGCCCCGACCCTGGTGCGGGACCTGTCGCTGCGCCCCCGGCACCTGCGAGTGCGCCTGCACCTGGGTCCCCGCCCGGGCGACCCGGCGACCGGTGCGGACGGGCCGGTCGCCGCCCTCGACCTGGTCGATCAGCGCATGCTGGGCGGCCTGCACCTGGCGCCCCTCGTGCCCACCGCCGACGGCGCCCCCGGGGGCCGGGGCGATGAGGCGCCCCTCCTGCCCGCCAGCACCACCCACATCGCCCGGGACCTGCTCGACCCCCATCTGGACGAGGCCGGCGTCATCGGCCGCATGCGCTCCTCCCGCCGGGCCGTCAAGACCCTGCTGCTCGATCAGGGGATCGTCTCGGGGATCGGCAACATCTACGCCGACGAGGGCCTGTGGGCCGCCCGCGTCCACGGGCTGCGGCGCGGTGAGGAGCTCGGCCCGCGCGTGACCGCCCGGATCCTGCGCGAGACCGCGGGAGTGATGCGCCGCGCCCTCGAAGTCGGCGGGACGAGCTTCGACGCCCTCTACGTCGACGTCGAGGGGGCGGCCGGCTTCTTCGCCCGCCGGCTCGCCGTGTACGGGTGCGCGGGCCTGCCCTGCCGACGCTGCGGGGCGCCGCTGCGCTCGGAGGCGATCGGCGGGCGCAGTCACGCCTTCTGCCCGCGCTGCCAGACCCGCCCCCGCTCGCGCCCGTGACCGATCGCCGCCGGTTTCGGTCCGAGGTCGTCTGCTACATCTCTTTCCCTCTGCTACGCCCCCTGACCCTTCACTGTACGGGAAAAAGAAGCGTAGTGGAGGGCGGAGGAGCGTAGCAGAGGGAAAAAGGCGTAGTGAACAGCCCGACGTCGTCCTTGGGGCCCCGCGGGCGCGGACCGGCCGGTGGCGGGTGGCCCGAGGAGGCGAAAAGGTGGCCGGCGCATAACTTTCGGGTGCGCGGCAGCTCTTGCGTTCACGGGGAATGGCGTCATTGCGCCACTTCGGGACGGGGCGCACCTGGGATGGGGGGTGAAAGATATGCGGCGGCCACCTTGTGGGGCCCGCATCGGGGGACTCGGCCCTTTTCACCGGCCCGGGCCGCCCCAGATCACATC
>ERZ772964.973-NODE-973-length-10956-cov-4.35951_pt1 | contig 10956 bp, 8 predicted proteins | sample MGYA00580675_ERZ772964 | MGnify/ENA primary metagenome ERZ772964 (study PRJEB29015, sample SAMEA2737941) | human oral metagenome | biome: human oral; feature: human-associated habitat; material: dental | place: China | collected 2139 ...
ACGCTCTTACGCTCTTACGCTCTTACGCTCTTACGCTCTTACGCTCTTACGCTCTTACGCTCTGCCCTTCTTGCGCTCTCTGAGCGTCGAGCCGTCGTTGCATGCCAGCACCAGCCCCGGTTATAGGACAAAAAGGGGATGCGGACACTTGTGTCCTATAATCCGCGGGATCCGCGTTGGTGGATGCGTTGGACCTGGCGTGAGATTGTGTTTGGGGTGCGGGTGTAGGGGAGGGTGTTGTCTCCCCTGGTTGTGATCTCGGCGGTGGTGCAAGGCCGGGACCCGGTGCGAGATCATGTTTGGGGTGAGGGTGCAGGTCTAGGGGAGGGTCTTGTCTCCCCTGGTTGTGATCTCGGCGGTGGTGCATGCGTTGGACCCGGCGCGAGATCATGTTTGGGGTGGGGGTGCGCAGGAAGAGGAACAAGAATCTGGGACCAGACAAGACACCAGGGGACCCCGGAAGAACCCTGAGACTCCCCCGGTTCTTACCTGAGAATCCTCCTCGAGGGCCATTGCCTCATTTAATTTGAACGTGATTCCACGCGAATCCAATCGCTTCTACGGATCTGAGGAGTTTCCATGTCGTCGTCGACCCGATCGGGGCGTGTCCTCGCAATTGCACGGACACTGATTTGGGCGATCATCGCGCTCGCCCTCGTGAAGTTCGCATTCTTCCCAGCGAACGGAGACGATACGGCCGAATCACTCAACCCGGATGCGAACTACACGCAGATCACGGTCACCCCCACGAAAGCTGACATCACGAACACAGTCCGCGCAAAAGGGACCGTCCAATCCGACCCTTCGGTGACAGTGAAAGCGAGCGGCGAGGGCGAGGTCACCTACATCGGGGCTCTTGACGGCACGGCTGTCGAGTCGGGAACCCCGATCCTCGAAGTCCGCAAGGAAATCCCCGGGGAGACAACGACGAGTGTTGACGCAGAGGGCACTCCGCAGATGCAGACCACTCCGACGACCTACAGCTATACGACGATCTACGCGAATGCCACGGGGACGCTCCATCTGAATGCGCTGATCGGACAGCGCTTCTCGATCGGCGATCCGGTCGCCACGATCCAACCCTCAACCTTCTCAGCCTTCGCAACCCTGAATGCCGACCAGCTGTACCGCATTCAAAATGCACCAGGCGAAGCGACCTTGACGATCACGAACGGTCCAGCGCCTTTCACCTGCTCAGGCCTGGAGATCGTGACCCCCGAGAAAACCACGAAGTCCGAAGACCAGAACAACCAGCACAACACCCAGACCGGCATTCAGGCGAAATGCCCGATTCCCGCTGATCAAACGGTTTTCCCGGGCCTTCAACTGACCATGGAGATCGTTTCGGGACAGGCAAGCCAGGTACTCACCCTTCCCGTGAGCGCAGTCGAGGGCCGCTTCCAAACCGGCTACGTATACCTCGTGGGCGAGGAGGGAACCAAGCCACAGAAGCACCCGGTCAAGCTCGGTATCACCGATGGGAAGATCGTTGAAATCACCGAGGGACTGAGCGAATCCGACTCCGTCCTCGAATTCACGCCGAGCGCAAAGAAAGACAACACGAAGCGAGAATCCGATCCAAGCGATCTTGGAGCCCCAATCGCAGGCAACAGCGCCACAACCTCGGAAGCGGATAGCTGAGATGTCCTTCATCAAACTCGAAGGGGTGACCAGGACAGTCACCCTGCCGGACGGATCCGACCTTCGGATCCTCACTGGAGTGGACCTCAAAGTTGCAGCAGGTGAGCACGTGTCGATCGTCGGCCGTTCGGGCACGGGCAAGTCGACAATGCTCAACATCATTGGAATGCTCGACCTGCCGACTTCCGGCAAATACACGATCGACGGGGTAGACGTCGCCTCCCTCGGAGAGGGGCGGCGGGCACGCCTTCGAGGTGACACCGTCGGCTTCATCTTCCAGCAGTTCAACATCTTCAACGCTCGCACAGCCCTTGAGAACGTCGAGGTTCCCCTTCTCTACTCCAGTGGCGCACGATTCTGGAAGCGCCGAGAGCTCGCTACCCGCATGCTCGAGCGCGTCGGCCTCGGCGATCGAGTGGACTCGCATCCGACCCAGATGTCTGGTGGTGAGCAGCAGCGCATTGCGATCGCGCGTGCACTCGTGCGCAGCCCGAAGATCATCCTCGCGGATGAGCCCACCGGCGCCCTCGACCCTGACACGGGTGGGAGCGTCATGGAACTCCTTGAGACGGTTGCCGCGGAGAATAATGCCGCGCTTCTCGTCATCACACACGACCCGAAGGTCGCCGAACGAGCCGACCGGGTGCTTGAGCTCTACGACGGGATCCTTCACGAGGGGCGGGTCTCAATGCCTTCCAGCGAGTCAAAGGAGGTGAACGCATGATGTCGCCCGAGCAGATTCTTGGCCCAATCGTCGAGGCTTGGGGGGAAGTGAAGGCGCAGAAAGCCCGCGTCATCCTCTCCCTCGTCGGTGTTGTCGCCGCAGTTGCTGCCATGTCGACCGTCATTGCCCTCGGTGATCTCGTCCTCCAATCGAGTCGCGAGATGATGGACGCGGAGATGGGGCGCTCCGTCACCTTGCATGTCAGCGCCTCAAAGGAATCCGAGGGCGAGGGCGAAGGCTCTGAGGAACCCGTTTCTGAGCACGGCTACGGCGGTTCTGGAAGCAGCAATCCGATGAACGCCGCGAGCCCTGATCCACGGGGACAAGGACAGAATCCACAGGGACAAGGACAGAACGAGGGCGCGAACGTAAGTCCGGGAGGGATCTCCGACCCGATGGGTGAGGCAATGGAAACGCTCGCCTCCCGATTCGAGATCCCCTACTGGTCTCGCTTCGAAAAAGGGAATGCTTCCTTCGAAGAGGTGTGGAAAGCTGAGGAAAGCGGGCAATTCCGCGGCTATCCGACCATTAAGAACCGGCTCGAAGGAAACGGCGAGATCAGTGTCTACGCGGTCGACCCGAGCTATTCGACGATCTTCCGCCTCCAGCCCTCACACGGCCGCTGGATAGAAGAGGAAGATGCTGATCAGCGCCTCGTGCCGGTCGTCATCAACTCGATCTTGTGGAACTCTTTGGGGCGCGCGCCTATCGAAGATCCGATCATCCTCACCTCCGATGATGAGGCGAAAACCCGCTACAGGGTCGTTGGTGTCATTGACGCGTCTTCCCAGTGGGATGAAGCGAAGATGTACGTGGACTATCGGGCGTGGCAGTTCGTCAAGCTCGGAGGTCCGAACTCTTCAGGAGCAGGTTCCTCAGCTCGCCCTTCGGTCGAGATGCTCGTCTGGAGCGGCGAGGAGCAGGCCGAACAGGCCAGAGAGGTCCTCCCAGATGCTCTCGCCGCCATCCTCGGTAAGGGGTGGAAGGGCTCGGTTTACGGCGGCGAGAAGGTTGAGACCGGTGAATCCGCCCTCCAGACCGCGCAGACCGTGGTCATGATTGTTGGTGGGATTGTGATTCTCCTCGGTGCACTCGGGCTTTTGAACGTGGCGATCGTGACCGTCAGGCAGAGGATCCGCGAAATCGGCATCCGTCGAGCAATGGGAGCCTCAGCCAAGCGCGTCTTCTTCGCGGTGTTCATGGAGTCGGTGGTCGCCACTTTCGTCGCCGGTGTCATTGGTGTTGGGCTCGCGATCGTGATCGTGAGGTTCTTGCCGCTGGAAAGCCTCGACATTGTGCTCCAAGGCAAACCGGCCTTCCCGGTGAATGCGGCGATTTCCGGTGTGGCGATCTCGACGGCGATTGGTGCGCTGTGTGGGATTATCCCGGCTTTTGCTGCGGTGAGAGTCAAACCGATCGACGCGATCCGTTACTGAATCGAGGTGCTTCGAAGGAGGTGCAGGCTGCGGGTGTTTCTGAGGATTCGCCCGCAGCCTGCGGCTGTTTTTGTGAGAAGCGCATGAGGCTCTTCCAGGGGAGCGCATGAGCTTCGAGGGGGCGACAGGGGCGTGAGGCCGCACCCGCCCACACCTTCGCGTCAGCGCGAGAGGTTTCCGGATGCGAGGGGGCGTGAGGCTCCGGATGTGAGAGGGCATGAGCCTTCCGAATGTGAGGGGGCGTGAGTGCCCGGGCATCATGCCCGGCTCCACACCAGAGAGCCTTCCGGACGCGAGAACGCATGAGGCTCGAGGTGTGAAAGCGCGTGAGGTGGTGCCTGTGAGACTTCCGGATGCGAGGGGGCGTGAGGCTTCTGGCGCAGGGGCCGTCCGGAAAGCTCGCACAACACCGGAAAGTTCGGGCGACATCGGAAGAGAAGGCCAGGTTCGCGCAAACCCCGAAGATTCGCTATGCATACAGCTAGAGTCCCTCGCTATGTCGCGCGCCTCGCCCGGAAGACTCCCTGCGCGTGGCCCTCGCTATGCTGCGTCCTTGCCTCGGCAGGAACGCCCCCACGCCTACAGCCAAGGAAAGGAGAGGTAAAGAGAAGGGGCTTTTCGAAGAAGCTCGGATCATGCTGCGAAAACCGCGCAGCATGGTGTCAACCGCGCAAGACAAGGGAGGATCAGCTGCTCGGCAGTGCGATCCGATTCTCGTCCTGGATCACGACCAGTCCATCCGTGATAAGGCTCGCGAGAACCCGGGGCGCCTGATCCGCGTCCGCACCGGGAAGTGCCGCAGCTTCAAGAGCCTGCGCTCGTGAAACCGAAGGGGATGCATCCTCTGCTCCAGCCTCATCCGGGCTGCGATGAAGCGACCTCAACAGCGCGATCACTCGTCCTCGTGCCTGACGGTCCGTGCCCGCCCACGCCTGAGCCCTGCCTCGTCGCTCCGATGCGGGTTTACCTGCGAGGAACCACCTGCATGAGGAGACGAGCGGGCAAGAATCGCACGCGGGCGAGCGTTGGACGCAGTGCAGCGCACCGAACTCCATGATCGCGACGTTCCAGCGCGCGCATTCGGCGCCCTCAACGGGCAGAAGGGAATCGGCCAGAATGCGCTCCTGCTTGGATGGTGCAGAGGACGAGGGCCGCTCGCATCCCAACACAGTACGCACGAGCACTCGTCGGATATTCGTATCCAAAACCGCGATTCGGGCGTGGAACTGGAAGGACATGAGTGCGGAGGCCGTGTAGGGGCCGATCCCCGGTAGGGAGCACAGCTCCTCGTAATCCGCAGGAACCCGGCCTCCGGGCCGCTTCGCGATCGCGATCGCACACTCGCGCAGGCGAAGCGCCCGCGAGGGGTAGCCGAGCCGTTCCCATTCGACGAGAACCCTGGCAGGACTCGCCGCCGCAAGGTCTTGCGGGGTCGGCCACAGCTCCATCCAACGCTGCCAGATCGGTTGAACGCGCGGCATCGGCGTCTGCTGGCTCATGACTTCGCCAACCAGCGTTCCCCAGGGCGATGTTCCAGGTGCGCGCATGGGCAACTCGCGTTTGTTCGAGTCGAACCAGGCGAGGATCTTTTCGCGCATGCTCGCGAGTTGTGTGTGCGAGGGCGGGGTCGGCCTCGTCGTGGATGTGGGCACGGGCACAGCCTAAAGGAATCCGAGGAGGGGAAGGATCGGGGGTGCGGGTGTGAGGAGGGTGGGGGTGCAAGCCTGGGCACAGGGGTTTCTGTGGGGAACTGGGCACAAATCGGACAGTGGGTGCAGGCCCTGGTGCGGGGCTGGGGCACAACCTGGCGCGGGATTGGGGCACAAGTCGGACAGTGGGCGCAGGCCCTGGTGTGGGACTGGGGCACAAGTCGGACCATAAGAGAGCGAATACAGATGATTGTCCAGATGGGAGAACTGAAGTTCCCTCAAAAGGGTTGAGGTTGTACGACTTGTGGACGGGCAAGCTTCCGCAGGTACTTGAGTGTGTACGACTTGTGGACAGGCACCCCCCCGCTGCGTGTGGCCAGGCAACCCCTGCTTGTGGCCAGGCAACCCCTGCTTGTGGCCAGGCACCCCCCGCTGCAGGTGGATGCCGAACCCTGCTTGTAGACGGAAACCCTTAGCGCGACCCATGCCCCGTCCTTGAGGTGCTCATGAGAGAATCAGGCCATGCTGCTCTCCGATCGCGACATTCTTGCCGGCCTCGATTCCGGACGCATTCGCTTAGATCCTCTGGACCGTTCCCTGGTCCAGCCGGCGAGCATTGACGTTCGTCTTGATCGTCTGTTCCGCCTTTTCGACAATCACCGTTACGCCGTGATCGATCCTGCTGTTGAACAGTCTGAACTCACTCACGAGGTCGATGTGGGACCGGATGAGCCTTTCGTTCTTCATCCGGGAGAGTTCGTCCTCGGGGCGACTTACGAGTGCGTGAGCCTCGGCGATGACATCGCCGCACGCCTTGAGGGCAAGTCTTCTCTTGGCCGTCTTGGTCTGCTGACTCACTCGACTGCTGGATTCATTGATCCGGGGTTCTCTGGTCATGTGACTCTTGAACTGTCGAATACTGCGACAATGCCGATTCTGCTTCACCCTGGGATGAAGGTCGGACAGCTGTGCTTCTTCGATCTGTCCTCACCGGCTGAGCACCCTTACGGTTCTGAGGGCTTGGGTTCTCATTATCAGGGGCAGCGTGGCCCCACGCCCTCGCGTACCCACTTGCGCTTCAGTCGCACGAGAATCGGAGACTGACAGGCGAAGGATGACGGCACATTCAGTTCCAGGGAACGAGGGCGGGGCCCCGCGTCGGACATCAATGCGCGAGCGGATGTCGCAGGCGGACGCGCGAGCTAAGGGACAAGCTCCTCGCTCTCAGAGCGCATATTCCGAGGGGCAGGTTTCCCAATCCCAGGGTGGACGTTCTGAGCGCCAGCTCGCCCAATCCCGGGTGGAATACCCACCGGTTGCTGCGCGCCTTCAGGTTTCGGGGTCAACAGTTGCATCCCCGCAGATGGACATGCAGGCCGAGGGGAGGGCTTCGCATTCCCTGAGGCAGGCTGCTCGTGCTCAAGGCGTACATTCCGAGGGGCAAGCACTGCAATCTCAGGACGCACGTTCCCAGAGCACGTATTCCCAGGAGCAAGCTCCCCATTGCGAAGGGGCGCGTTCCCAGGCCACCCCTGCTCACAACGCCCGTGCCCAGGGCGCGCGTGCCGTGGGCACACGTTCTGAGGAGCAGGCTCGTGGGCGGGCAGATGAGATCGACTTCTCCACTCCACTCGGAGCCTCCTCGGATCTGACTTCCACATCTTTGCGTGCCCTGTCCTCCCTCGCGGATTTTTCCACATCCTTCGTCGTAGGCGAGGAGGGTGTGCAACGCGCTGATACCCTTTCGCCGATCGCTGCGAGCCTGTCGACTTCAGAGCCTGAAAGCGTCATCGGCTCGGATGATGCGCATTCGCATCATTTGCTCCTTCTTTCTGACGAGGTCGACCAGGCGGAGATCGAAGCTCTCGCACTGTCCATTTGGGATGATGCTCGTTGGGAGGGAGCAGGTCGGCTTCGCTTGACGAGTGGCGTGCTTTTGGAAGGCCCGTGGCGCCTCGATGTTGCTGCACGAAAGGAACTGAGGACTCCCGCAGTGTTGACGAAGGTGTGGGTTTTGCGGTGTCCGCGCAGTCAACGCCGCCCCGTGCCGCAATGGGCTATTGGAGTTGACGAGTGGGCGAAGGTGTTCCCAGAGGGGATGCCAACGGGCCTTGAGTATCGGGTGCTTGAAGCTGTGAAGCGCATGGCTCGCCGCCTCGGGGGCGCGCTCCGGATTGCGGATTCAGGTCAACTCATTGCGCCCGACCCGGATTCTGCGGTGTCGTTGAGCGTGTACAGCCCACGTTGGTTGAACGCGGGAGAGTTGGAAGCCCTCCTGTCCGAAGAGTTCCCGCAGATCCGTGATTCACGTGAACTCGCCGTCCGACAAGCCAAGGCCACTCCGGCTGAGGAGGCAGCACTCGAGAGGGCACTGGACGCAGCAGGCCTGACTCGTGCGGAGATCGAGATGAAGATTCTTCGGGCACAGAAGAGCGTTTCTCCTGAGGTGGGTGGACAGGACCACTTGCTCGAGGGCTATACGTTACTCACCCCGATCGCGAACCGCTCAGATCTGGCGATTGAGGTCTGCTTGGTGCCAACTCCGCCGCAGGTACTCCGCTGGGAATCCTGGACGACGGGGTTCGTTGTCGAATACTCCTTGCGTTGGTTGCAAGCCGCTTCGCTGCAGGCGCCAACTCGGCCTTCACGCACCGCTCGCCTTGAGCGGATCCGCTCCTGTCATGACATCGAAAGAGCTGCGAGCCTGATCGCGAGGGCTGTTTCTGGTTCCGTCATTGACGAGGACGGGTTCCTTGTTGCTCTCGATGATGCTCTGGCCGACTGAACCCCCATTGACGTTTTCACAGCCCTTTGGGGGAGCACATGAATTGGGTGCTGAGGGGGCTCCAGTGCGGAGGAATCGCAAGTCTTCGGCGCGAGACATTCAGGAGAGTCTCGGCGCGCGAGGTTCTGGAGATTTCAGGGGCGCGAGATTCAGGGCTTCCCCAACGCACTCAGGGGCATTGGATTTTCGAGACTTGCGGCGCGCGAGGTTCTGGAGACTCCAGGGGCGGGAGATTCAGGGGCTCCAGTGAAGGAGAAGCATTGGGCCCCAGGGGATCACAACAGCGCCTCGCCTCGAGGGAGCCTGCCTCTCCTCGTTCATGTAGAGGATCATGTTGAGGACGCAAAAGCCGGACAGTGCCTCGCTTCGAGGAGCTCAGGGGACGGTATCGAAAGGCGAGCAGCCCTGGAGTCGAGGCTAAGGAAGCCCTCAGGATTGTCTCAGAGGCACCCGCTGGGATAGGGGTGACATGAAGGAGAAGCGCATGAGCGAGCAGGACGCCGAGGAGCCGCGGGAAGTCGAGCTCATCTTCGAGGACGAGGTGCCGAGCGACGCAGAGGTGCCGAGCGATGCAGAAGCTCCCGAGGCCCATTCTTATGAGGATTCGAATGCCGAGGCGCAAGCGGAAACTGAAGGGAGCACGTCTTCCCTTCCGCGTTTCACCCAGTCCTCAACAGGGCACGACTACGAGTCTCGGCCCGCAGGAATACGCTCCTATACTCCTTTCGGTTCTGAAGGAGGATCCTCGCGTTCCTATTCGCCTCCCCGAGGGGCTGTCCCGTCCTCGTCTCATGGACTCTTTGACGAGGCTTCGTCTGATTCTCCTGAAGCGACTCAGTCCATTCATTCGCTCTGGACTGGGCCCCTTCCTACGGCGCTTCTTGCAGGCTGCGCCATGGCGATCGGTGTTTTCGGTGTGCTCGCGAAGAATGTCGGAGGCGCTTTCGCCTTTGCAGGGCTGAGCGTTCCTCTTACGGGTGCCGAGGACGCCCCTGTCTTTATTGCGAGGGGGATCGGGTATCTTTTCTCCTTCTTGGGAGCGTTTCTTCTGGTTTTTGTCGCCTGGGTTCTTCTTCGTCGTCGTGGTGAAAAAGCGGCGGCATCCGCTTTTCTCGTCAGCATGTGGACTGCTGGGCTTGTCTCGAGTGCCATGGCACTACTGGCTTTGGGGCCGGTGCCGTATATCGTCTCGGCGATCGCTTTCCCTGCAGCTCTTTCGACTGTGTCGCTCGTGCTTGTGAAGCAAAGGCAGAGTGATGCTTTCCGTAAAGGTGGCGTGGTTTCGCTTTTCGTGCTTGTCGCGCTGACAACTGTGTTCATCGTCGCTGGTAGGGCGACTCTCGTGGGTTCTATCGCCTCGCTCCTCCTTGGCACTGTGGGGGCATTGCTTGGCGTGCGATTGTGGAATAGGTGGTGGGCACCGATCCTCGAAGCCCGTGAGTACTTCCGTTCGAGGAGACATAGGAGCTTCGATCGATAAGGGGCTGGGCTCTTCTCGCTGAGACACTCGAACTTGTTCGACAATGGTGCGGCGCTTCCTTTGGGTAAGGGAGCGCCCTTTTCGGGTGAATCCTCCGATTAGCCCCTGTGAGGAGCGGAGGTTATCAAGCTCGGACCCTCCAGGCTGCTGCTCCTCTTCTTCAGGAAGGCCCTATCCTATCGTGTCAGTTCGTGCTATTTTCTTTTGAGTTGTCACATGAGTCTCAGGAGTATCAATGTTGTCCTCGGCGTCACTGATCGGCGCGGTCGTTTCCGCGGTCCTCGCCCTCGGCCCCGTGTCGGCGCCGACGAAGGGAACAGACAGAGCGGATGAACCCTCCCACCCGGTGATGCGGATCGCGCTCACGACATCAACGGGAAGCCCAACTGAGCTTGCCAGCGCGGGTCTCGACAAGCTGCCGCTCTCTTCCGGCCAAGCATCGGGCAGACCACTCAACCCCTTGAATCTGTGGCTCTCTGAGCAAAACGACGCGAAAAAAAGCAGCGCTGCAACACCAAGTGCAAAAGAAGGAAGGAAAGAAAACCTCAGCGCGAAAGAGGGGGCTACTCAATCCTTGAGTACAACACGAGGAGTGGGCGGAGAGTCTTCATCGCACTCGCCCCTCTCGTCCTCGCCAGACGCGCTGATCAAAGACACGAAAGTCTTGACCGAGCCGCTGGAAGTTTCAGACTTCTTCGTCGCAGGTTTCATTTGGGATGACTCCGCTGCTTCAACTGATGAACGGACCTTCCTCATTCGCGTCCGAGAGGGGGAGACCTGGTCCGACTGGTACGAGATCGAACGCGATAGCGACACTCGCCCCGATGACGCACAAGAGGCGACCGGCACCGAGCCTTTCGTGACCGCAGGCGCAACAGGAGTGCAGATCCTCGTCGCAGGCACGGAAGAGATGCCGAAGAATCTTGAACTGGTGCTCGTTCCGGAAAATGCCGAGGGCGAGAAGATCCTGGAAGAATCTGAGATAGAGACGACAAGCGCTGCGGGTACGCCCCTGAATGAGCCGCTCGACCAGTCGAATGATGAAGGACTATACGATTCCTTCTCCGAGGCTTCGGGCGCGGCCTCGTCCTTGAGGCAGGCAACTTCTTCCTCCGAGAACGCGTCTTCTCAAGAATCCGGTGCGGCCTCGGCTTCTGACGATGCGACACCCGTCCTCGAACCCTCATGGGGTGCGCCGAAACCCACGGGCAGGGGAATCGGAGCCAAGAGCTCTGCCTTCG
>ERZ772964.977-NODE-977-length-10926-cov-8.18499_pt1 | contig 10926 bp, 9 predicted proteins | sample MGYA00580675_ERZ772964 | MGnify/ENA primary metagenome ERZ772964 (study PRJEB29015, sample SAMEA2737941) | human oral metagenome | biome: human oral; feature: human-associated habitat; material: dental | place: China | collected 2139 ...
CTTACGGCTCAATGTATATTAGACCTAGAAAATCTATTGAACAACAGACCCAGAACAATACGGTGTTGTCGAGTTTGATGAGCAAAACCAAGCTATCTCCATCGAAGAAAAACCAACCGAGCCAAAGTCAAACTTTGCCGTTGTTGGTCTATACTTCTACGACAATGATGTATTCGAAATCACCAAAAATGTCGAACCATCTGACCGTGGTGAGTTAGAAATCACCTCCATTAATGCCGAATATCTCCGCCGCGGCAAATTACAGGTTCAGACCCTAGACAACGGTGATGTTTGGCTAGACACTGGGACGATCGACAGTCTGACCGATGCCTCTGATTTTGTTCGTGTCATCCAAAAACGAGCTGGCCGCATCATTGGTAGTCCGGAAAAAACTGGCTTTAAAAACGGTTGGATCAGTCGAGAGCAGCTTGACACACTCGCTGAACCACTCAAAAAATCTGGTTATGGCAAGTATCTAGTTAGTGTAGATTATCAATCAAGCTAAAACATGCCTCGCAATCTGCTGCATATCCCATTCAAGCTATCCTTTGATACGTTGCTGGGGTCAGCAAATAATACTCTTTCACTGCCTAAAACCTCAATAAATATAGACTTTATGTCGTCACTACGCGTCAAAATCAGGAGACGAGATTCTGGGGTTATATTTCTATTCTCGAGCAAAGTCTTAGCTATAACCTGCTTTGCACTATGTATATTAGCATTAGGAGTTGACCACCTGGAAATTATTTCCTGTGTAGTAGTAGACTGTCCAGTCAGAGTCATCATAGATCTATTAAAAAATATATCACCATCAGTTTTCCGATCACTTCTGACCGAAAGTATAGCCGTAGACTTTTCTCGACAGATTGGACTCTCAGTTATGGTAATCGCATAGTCAAATAACTCTGGTGCAGTAAACGCCGCCTTTACCTTACCCTGCAAATAAACTCCAAACACACCAACCCCGTTTGAAAAGGCCATCATTATAATACCTAGAATCATTAAAATCTTGACGCCACTTGACTGTGCTTTGTCTATAAGCGACATAGCTAGCATTGTCATAGCCAAGCTAGTCAATAGGAGTAAACTTAATACAGATTTATGATAATAATAGCCGACTTCACCATTGGTCATTTTTTGAAATATAAATAACGCCAGAGAAAATACTAATGACACAACTAGCCCAATAGTTAGTGGATTAACTGTTCGCTTCTTATGATTATTCCACAAATATGCCATAGCAAAAAACGACCAACTTAGCACGTAGAATACATCAAAAACCAACACCCTACCCTGATCATTAATTTTATCTGATGTCACCCTCTCAAGTAATACGTAAGTAGCCCCCTGTACAACGCTAAAACTGACAATAAACAAAAGACTGCCCAGCAAAAGTTTTGACAACTTTGCTTTTTGATTACTACAAAAATAATCAGCCGCTAAAGTAAAGATAAATATACCCAACGCAACTGGAAGTAGGAAAAAATAGGATAGACCAACACCAATAACAGAAAAGGTTGCTAATAGCCCGTAGGTATACTTTTGTGTAATATCGCTTTCCTTGCAATATAAAAATAGTAAGGCTATAACCGAAAGTAGCAAATGGAGACTCATAATTTGTGGCATGAAACCGTCAGTAAACGCAGAAAACATCAAACCTAATAATGTGTATATCGTACAGGAAATAACGATAATAGCTGACATCCATGGCTTTTTCTTATTGTCTAATTTAACCAGTTTAGTTGCCAGAAAGATAAACGCAAACACTAAAAATACATAGTTAATTATCGAATATAATAAAAAGCTAACTAGTTTTTTATTAATGTCAGTAAACCTACTCATAAACGGTTGTACAGCCTCATTAAAAACCCAAGCATTTATATGATAGCCCTGAGGGTAATTGTTGGCAGCAGAGCCTAGCATAGAGTTAATCGGCAACTGGCTACCTCTTGAACCATAGACATAGCCCTTTTGCCTCTCGACGGTGTCTACAAAACTAAGATGAGATATATTATCTACCCCTGAGCCGTTAGCCACTCTTAAAAGATCAGCGCTCTGAAAACTAGAAAAAGATTGCGTCAACATCAGGATAAACACAGTAAGGCTCACTAGAGAACTAATAATCTCGCTTAATGGGAACCATCTGCTAGGAGGAGTGAAACGACAAAATACAACAAGACCTAGATTAAACACACCGACAGTCCAGGCAAAGAGCCATATTGACATCGGCACCTTGAGTACCCATGGTACAAAAGCCAACAAAGTATTAATACTTATGTAAACCGAAATAGTAACAAATAGTCGACCCATAAGACCTAGTCGTCTAGTCGGCAGAAATACTACCGCGGTAACTGTCGCAGCCATTATCAAAATTAAGGCTTGATTGAATACAACACCGAGAAAAGTAGCTACAATATAAGCTATTATATATAACCTACGGTCATACAGCCTATTTATTAGAGTATTACACATCCTGCTTCTCTTCGTGCGATACTTTCTTTGAAAAAATAAATAACTTAAAGACCAAAAAATTCCAAATAGCAAACACTACTGTTGTGATTATTTTTGCCCATTGAATTTCCAGCATATTGGTACTCACTAATACATCAACCGCCATAGATGTCGCGATTAAGTTGAAGATACTCAACGAAGCGTATAGATATATCTGTGCCTTTAACGAGAATCGATCATCTTCACTATGATTAAAAACCTGTTTTCTGTTAAGAGGAAAATTAACACAAAAGCCTGATAAAAAGCCGACTCCACTAGCCATGAACGCTGGTAAATGAACTATATAATACAATATTGACGTTACTAAAGTATCAACCAATAGGGTTGTTATGCCAACAATACCAAACAAAAATATCTGTACAACAAGTTTTTTCATACTAATTAACCTATAATACCATATTTATAGTATAATGAGGGGTATGTATAGAAAGTTAGAGACTGCAGTCGTTATTCCCTGTTATAACGAAGAAAAAATGATTACTCAAACAATCAAGAAGTTACCAAAATACATTGATCATATTATAGCTGTCAATGACGCCAGTACTGATGACACCATTGGTGTCCTGAATAAACTGAAAAAGCAAAACGATCGACTAATCGTTGTTGATAATGAAATAAATCAGGGCGTTGGTGGTGCTCTCATTACAGGATATGATTACGCTATCAAACACACTAAGGCAACTGCTATCGGGATCGTGGCAGGTGATGACCAGTTTGATTCGTCATACCTCGAGGCAATGCTAGACGATTTTATCGATCAATCAGCAGATTACGTGAAAGCTAGCCGCTTCTTCCACCGAGAAGCCTTTAAGACTATGCCAAAATACCGGCAATTCGGCAATATTTTCATATCATTGCTAACAAAATTCTCGACTGGATATTATTCCATCACAGACATCACTAATGGCTGCGGTTGGCTACGCCGCGACATAATTGAAAAGGTCGATTTCTCCATAGTTGAAAAGCGCTACGACTATGAAACCAGCATGCTGACCGCCTTATCCATAGTCAATGCTAAAGTTATTGACCACGCCGTACCAGCTCATTACGGTAATGAGAAATCAACTATTAAACTAATCCCGACTGCTTGGCGCAACCTCAAGGCCGTATGGAAAGGATTTTGGCGACGAATTTACTATAAATACGTCCTGTATGGATTTCATCCCGTAGCTTTATTCTTGTTCACGGGCATGTTTTTCTTGATTATCTCGCTGTTAATCGCAGCATTCTTGTTGTATGTTAAATTATTCGCTCATCAATCACCGACCGCCGGCAGTGTCATGTTAGCTGTATTACCGTTTGTTTTAAGTGTACAGCTAGTTTTGACAGCGCTCACTATTGATGTCTCTAATGAAAGCAACAATTTTAAGAAATAAGCTACAGCTTGATATCGTCTACATTGCCAATACCATCAACGAGATGGTTTGGATGCATGGCTGATAAGAATTCCTCGTTACGAATACCGCTCATAAGGGCAATGCTGGTAGCACCGAGCTGCTGAGCCGCCGCGATGTCTGCTTCGGTGTCGCCAATGATAACGACTTCACTTGGATTGTCCACTGTTTGTCTGACGATATCCGCCTTTTTCAGCAGTGTTCCCTCTTTTGTGTCACTGTGGCCCGACAAAATCTTTTCAAACAAATGCCGAATTCCCAAATGTTCAATCTGCCAATCAAGAGCATCTGCATTTCGCCTCAAGCTTAATAGATACAACTTGTTATCGTTTGCCCGTAACTGTTCTAGTGTGCGCAAACTATCCTTAAAGAGTTCATCCGCACCCAATTCTTCTTGCGACTCGATCCGGTCAATAAACAGCTTGAGGTATGCATCTTTTTCATCAATACTCAGACCGCTCAGTGGTAGTAGCTTGTCCCAAGACACGTTAGCGCGCTTCATTTCCCAATATTCTTCTTTGTTAAGCGGAGTCCCGCCCAGCGCCTTAACACACTTTTGATACACCCGATAATGTCGCGGGGCAATATCAACCAGCGTACCGTCAAAGTCAACAAAGATATTCTTATTATTCATACAATTCCTCCATCTCTTTAAGTTTATCTGGGAAAAATACCTCGGGATGATAATTGAGCAATTTCTCCGCTCGAGATATATCAATGACTATATCAGAACCACCGTCTTCAGATAAAACAGCGATACGACTTGTTGACTGCGTACTATCAACAATTGCCTGAGCTGTCTCCCGAATAGAAACACCCCGGCCCGTACCAATATTAACAACTCCAGCACCGTCGGCGTTGACCGCACAGATGATACTACGGGCTACGTCGTCAATGTGTATATAATCACGCAACACTTTTGCACCACGAATCGTCAAGTCTTCACCAGTTTTGGCCGCTCGAATAAAGTTCGGTATAGCTCGAGCGATAGGGTCATATCCACCATACATCACCGAAAACCGCAAAACAGTTAGTTCTTTATTCATTTTTTTTGCGTATGACTGAGCGATGAGTTCGCTAGCCATTTTAGTAGAACCGTAATACGAGCCGCCGGCGACAACATTATCCTCTGTGATTGGGCCGTGGATTTTTGATTGATCATATACCTCTGCTGTACTACCGATAATAATCTTCTCAGATTTCTCACCAAAATAAGTTAATAGATTAATTGTTGCATCTATATTACCTAGTCTTGCATTCTCAAGTGTGTCATCATCAGCTGTTTTTGGTACAAAAGCTGCCAAATGAACAACGGCATCAAATGTCTCATCGCTCACCTTTTTGGCTGCCGATTCTACGCTTTCTTGATCTGATAAATCACACTGAATCCAGCGCTCAGTGAGATTGGCTGGTTGAGATCGACCCAAACAGACAATTTCCCAATCAGTCGGTGCCATTTCTAAGAAACGTCTACCAACAAACCCTGAGGCTCCTGTAACAAGAAGTTTCACTACAGCTCCTGAAGAATACGATCACGTTCAGCAACACTCTCTTCAACGGTCTTTATATCTGACAGCACCGGCTCAAAGTCCATACCTCGGATCCATACCAAACCATCCGGTAAGGGGTTAGTGTTGTTTTCAATCTTTGGCACAGATTCACCATAACCAAGCTTAACGAACATTTCAGGCATATTTAGACCCGCCTGGGTAAAGAACTCGTGTGTCGTAAAGAAGCGACCAATATTAATCTCTGTTGGGTTTGGTACGCCATTTTTGTCATAAGCCATATCAACACCAAACAAACCATCCGGTTTATCATCAACTGCCAACACCGCTCGGCGCGCAATATCATCAAGTTCGGTATCAGAATAAGTCAACCCCGTGCCTGTCGCACCAGTAACACCGGAAGGAGAAATTTTCGCCAACTCCCAGTACAGTCGCTTACGGCCTTGAGCAACAACCAGCTCGCCATCTTTCCATAGGGACATCCAAGTCACCGTTTCTGGCTCAAGTAACTCAGACACAGTAAAGTTACCATCCCATGAGCCATTTTTTTCTTGAAAATCGAGCCAGTTTTTAGCGCTCTTAACGTCATGAACCGGAAGTGATCCACGACCACCAGCACCAGAAATTGCTCGAATCCACATTGAGCCGCCCATCTCCTCTAAAAGAGCACCTAGGTCAGTGTCCCGGCCTTCTATTAGCTTAGTTTTTGGTACCTTAATGCCAGCCTTTTCCCAGAGTTTAAATGACTCAAATTTATCCTGCAAAATCTTCACCGTCTCCTTGGCCGGGAAGAATGTCTTGGCATTGATCTTCTCTCTGTTCTCACTCAAGAAGCCAACCTCAACATCATTCTGTGCGTGGACAAAATCAATATTTTCTTTTTCGATAATATAATTTAAGAAATCGATATATTTAGGGTCATTCGCAAGTGGAGCCAGGTACTTGGCATCAACTTCAGCACGCTGCAAATAATATTTGTCGGCATCTGTACCCACAATATAATATTCTTCGTCAGCCGCCCTTAATGAGCGAATAAAATTTGCTGATGGCGAGCCGCCGGCCCCTGTGACTAAAATTCTCTTCATGATTCCTCCTATTTTTCTTCAAAAGGCGCAACAGCCTCTAATGATATTTTCAATGCTTCGCGTGCATCAACTGGATTAACAATTGCCGCTGTACGGCCCATGGATTTAGCCATAAATGCCTTTAACTCTGCTGCCAACGGCTCTTCAAAGTCTACTTTTATAACACGCTTTTCTGGATCGCCAACTTGCAGCACAAACTCGGTAAATCCATCTTTTTGAATTTCCTTCATATTGTGTTTGTAGTAAGTTAGCTCTTGTGTTATATAGTTAGCCTCTAGATAACCAAGTGACCCCGTTAGTGCAATTGTGCGGATCTTGACTGGTGTAAGCCAGTTTGCCTGAATAAACCCAGAAGCTCGACCATAGTCCATCAATATCTCTGCCGAGTCGATCTTTTTACTATGGCGAGTGCGTGAACCGTGACTAGAAATAGCTTTTGGTTTTTGACCCAAAAGATAATTGACAATATCAACATCATGCACCGCCAAATCAATGATGACGTCGGTTTTTGGCTCTACCGCTGGGAATCCACCAACGCGTTTACACACCACAGAAGTAATATCACCAATGGCATTATCATCAACCATTTGCTTCAATTTCTTGATAACCGGATTAAACCGCTCAATATGACCAACCGTAAAGGTAACGTTATTCTTCTTAGCACAAGCAATCAACTTGTCAGCTTCTTCTACCGACGAAGCTATTGGCTTCTCTAGCATACAGTGAATACCTCGTGACATAACCTCTGTAGCCACCTCAAGATGAAATGGCGTTGGCACAACTACAGAAACTGCATCAGGTCGCGCCTTTTCAAGCATCTCCTTGTAGTCGGTAAAAAACTTCGCTCTATAGTCATCAGCCAGAGATTTTGCTTCGGGGTTTACGTCGGCAATTGCTACTAATTCTGATTCTGGGAGCATGAAGTAGTTGCGAACATGATTCCTGCCCATATTGCCAGTACCAATAACGGCAACTCTTAGTTTTCCTTCCTGCTTACTAGCCATTGACAGACTCCTTGACCGCCGCAGCAATTATTTCAATATCTTCATCCGTAACCTTTGGATGAACTGGCAGAGATACAACTCGTGCCGCTAAGTCTTCAGCTACCGGGAAGTCACCAGCCTCATAGCCAAGCTTTGCAATATGCGGATATGCGTGAAGAGGTTTAGGATAATAGACACCAGCTCCGACCCCTTTTTCGCGTAATTTAGCAACAAACTCATCTCGTGAAATCCCCTCATCAAGTAGAATGGTATATTGATGATAAACGTGACTACGATTATCAGCCACTCTAGGCAACTCAATACCCTTAACTCCGGCTAGTGCCTCATTTAACAGACTAGCATTACGTTGACGCTGTGCTGTAAACCTATCAACCTTTCTAAGCTGCTCAACAGCAATAGCACCATGCAGATCTGACATGCGATAGTTATATCCCAAATCTGCATACTCGTATGGCGCAACCATACCGTGTTGCCTAAATGAACGAATCGCCGCTGCAGCTTCATCACTATTTGTCGTTACAACACCACCCTCGCCGCACATAATGTTCTTGGTAGCATACAGAGAGAAACAACCAAAATCACCCAATGCGCCAGTTTTTATGCCTTTATACTCTGCTCCAATAGCCTGGCACGCGTCCTCAACAATTTTTAAGTTGTGCTTTTTGGCAATTTCCTGTAGTTCAGCCCAATCACACGGTTGTCCATACAGATCAACTGGCACAATAGCCTTTGTCTTTTCAGTAATAGCAGCTTCTATCTTGGAAACGTCAATATTGAACGTTTCTTCATCAATATCTACAAGGACCGGACGAGCGCCCAACATCAATATTGGATTAATAGTAGCGATAAAACTATACGGCGTGGTGATGACCTCATCGCCCTCTTTCACGCCAGCAGCATACAAAGCACAGTGAATAGCCGCTGTACCACTATTTACAGCCAATGCATGCTTTGTGCCGCAATACTTAGCCCAACTCTCCTCAAGCTCTGCCACCTTCGGACCCTGAGCTAACATGCCCGATTCTATAACTTCATCTACTGCTCGACGCTCTTCGCTGTCGATAACTGGTGCTGCGATATTTATCATTTAAGTTACCCCCTTGACTTATCGAAACTATTATACCACACACCAACTAAATCTTATAGTAATACTTGGACAGTAGTACAGTCTAGTAGGATGTGGTTATTTGTTGATATATATAATATAATTGGTCACATTATGAGGATTAATTTTAAAGAAACTCTGTCTTCATTTTCCAGTTTCTTATATAAAAATCAAGGTTGGATTTTTCCAATAATAGTCTTATCTGCCCTAATTAGTCTATCTACTCTTCAAATATCTGGTACATCCGCAGGAATATATGACTATCTACTTGGCAAGAAACCAGTAAATCTCATCGCTGGAAAACCACGACCAATTCGTTCAGATGAATGGGTTGTCACAACTCCATTTGCAGTATCTCAGTATAATAACGGCATGCCAGCCCAAAGCAAGAATATTGGTATTGGACAAGATATGAGTATTGTAGCTGACGCTCCATACACAGATTGGAGTATGTTATTTAGACCACATAACCTTATTTTTTTTCTGTTGCCCATAGGGTTTGCATTTGCCTTTAAATGGTGGTTGTTGTCTGCCGGTTTAGCTTTATCAGTCTATATATTTGTATTATTTTTATACCCACGCAAATACCTCGTTGCTAGTCTACTCGGATCTATAATGCTCTTCAGCCCTTTTATTCAATGGTGGTATCAATCTGCAACGATTTTACCAATAATTTATGGTCTTTTGGGAATAGTTTCAGCTGTCAAGTTAATCGAAAGTAGGTGTCGTAGAACCGCAATATACTGGTCTATAGCGCTAGCCTACTTAGCGGTATGTTTTGCGCTAGTGATGTATCCAGCATTTCAATTAACAATTGGCCTTGTTTCTCTCATAACCCTGTTAGCTATACTACAAGGCAGAGGCACCTTGCATCTTCTTTGGCAACGTCGTAATCTATTCTTGATATTCGGATCAATCATACTAGCTGGGACTATTATGGGACTATTTTTATGGCAACATAGCGATGCTGTCAAAGCCTCACTAAACACTATCTACCCAGGGAATCGCAATATTAGTTCTGGGGGTTTTGATGTTTTTCGACTTATTAGTTGGCCGCTAAGCTATCTATTACTGGATGACAATAATTTAATGATACTTGGCAATAATCAAAGTGAAGTCTCTAACTTCCTACTTATTGGTCTAGTGTTGGTGCCTTTCCTAATTTATTTATCTATAAGATATAAATCCACCTTTTCAAAACTTGAAAAATCTATCATTTATATAAGTTCTGGTATCTTTATCTTTATAGCCATACGCATGTTTATACCCATTGGCGACCAGCTGTTTAGTTTACTTGGTATGTCAAAAATACCACATGAGCGTTTATTTATTGGCCTCGGGCTAATTAACTTTTTATTACTTTTGGTCGCCGTTTCAAGGCGGTCAAAGAAGCTTCCTAAAAAATGGTGGAAACCACTGATAAGTATCCAGCAGCTAATATTCCTTGCCATAATTACTATAATCTTTTCAATACTTATATACGCAACGATTCGCCATTATAATATACCAAATATAGGACCGCTAGAGTCCGTAGCTGTAATATTGACCTTTAGCGTTTCCTCAACCTTATTACTATCATCATACGAACAACTTCGTATAGTTGGTCTTGTGGGGGTCCTTTTGTTAAATATTTTATCTACCTATATGGTAAACCCTCTCTACCGAGGAGTCGGCATAACTGATAATGAATTTTCTCGATATATCATGGACGCTGAAAAAAAGGATAATTTTTACTGGGTTGCAAATGATTCATCTGTGCTATCTGCTATCATGGTGGCAAGTGGCGCTGAAGTATATGGTGGTGTTAACACTTACCCTCAAACAGATATCTGGAGAAGATACTTTCCCAATAGTGCTAACGTATTTAACCGCTACGCCCATGTTCGTTTTCTTTTTGACTCATCACCTCAAAAGCGTTCACTCAGTCTTATCCAGGACGACTCATTCTTCGTTCATATATCCCCTTGCGATAAAATGCTACACGACCTAAATATACGCTATATCGCGTCAGAGAGACCGCTTAAATCGAATTGCCTAGAATCCAACCGAGGTAGAATATTTGATGGCAAAAAAATATATATCTACACCATCAAAAACAATAGCACAAATACTCGGGAATAGATAAAGTTACAGTGCCGTTTATGTCAGTTGTTTTTTGTTGATGTTGTTAGACTTAGTGGAGGACTCTTTCATGGTTGTAGTCCTTGTTTAATATTTTAAGTATAGCATAATAGAGTCCTATATTGTCTATTCTTACCGCTTGTGGTAAAATAATAGATATATTTATAGTAATATAGGAATCTAATGAAAATAAATAAT
>ERZ772964.979-NODE-979-length-10907-cov-3.10477_pt1 | contig 10907 bp, 3 predicted proteins | sample MGYA00580675_ERZ772964 | MGnify/ENA primary metagenome ERZ772964 (study PRJEB29015, sample SAMEA2737941) | human oral metagenome | biome: human oral; feature: human-associated habitat; material: dental | place: China | collected 2139 ...
TTTGATGGAGTGAAGCATCCAAAGAACCATCAGTAAAAAAAGAAAGAGAGCCTTTCGGGCTCTCTTTTTTATGTTGTAAATCACCGGAAAAGCGGAAGCTCATAAAGAGCTTTGGTTGCACTATTGTTTTTCACAATATTTTTTGCGGTATTTACACCATGTTGGAAAAGCTGTTTTGCATAAGACGGATGATCGTTTTGGTAAGAAACACCTCCATTTTTAGCCATCTTTTCTCCATGCTCTTGAATGGCAGAGGTGTTGTCTGGGTTCCCGATAGACTCTCCTTTGCGATTCAGGTTATGAAAAGCTTCTGTTGTGTACTCGTTTCTGTTGATTTGAGTTCCTGATGGAGTTTTAACAACCAGCATCCCGTTTTCATCTTTGGTGATTGTTGCGGAATTAAGATCTATTCCCGCCCGTACACCTTTACGGTTAAGTTCGAGTTCGGAATAGGGTTCTCCGCTTGGCTTACCAAATTTAAGGGTTCCATCCGAATCTGTATAAACAGAAATGTTTTCCCCATTTATATTGGTCCAGTTCACTCCGGCGGCTCCTGCAAGTCCAACATCATAATTGTCTCCAGAACCATAACGAACAACGCCAATATCGGAACCCACAGCAACTTTCGTTTGTGTATTATCTGCGTCCGTATCCATCGTTTGCATATATCCGTCATAATTCATTCCGATAGAGCGTGTTGAATCATCACTTTCATCAATCAGTTCATAGCGCCCCGTTGACTCGTTGAATTTGACGCTTGCTTTTCGGAATGCGGCATACTTTCCAACTTGTTTTTCACATTGCGAAACGGCTGTTGTTAAGATGTCCATTTGAGGTGTAGAGCCGTTTTCGCCGCCAATACCATCTTTTAAACGAAGTCGGCATTGTCCGTTTTCGTCGAGTTTTGCAGATGTTATTTCACCTGCCACAGAAAGCTGATCTCCATTTAATTCTGCAAGATCCGCATTTACAAAAACGCCCATAACAGAGTTTGAAACGGTTTTTCCATTTGAAACAAGAACGTTTCTGTATTGACTTACTTTATAACTAAAAGTGTAGGTCTTTGGTGGAGTTTTGTTATCGTCATAGCGAAGAATAACTTTTATCGTTCTTGAGCCAACGGATCTGTTCGGGTTTTTACCGAGCTCAACAATAAATGGACGACCTTCTTTGACGTTCAGTTTTTCCGTTTTTCCAAGCTGTTCTTGGGAGTCAAATTGAACTTCAATGTGATACTTTGCTTGATTTTGAGAAACGTTTTTGACTTTATCGTTTGGAAGAAGAGTAATCTCAACGTCTTTATTGTCGTTGATGGTCGGGAGAACCGGATTGAGTCGAACTTTGAAAGGGAAGTCTGTTGTTGTCCGAATGACATCTCTTTCTGCCTGAGCTGTTTCGATTCTATTCCAAGCCTTTTGACGTTCTTTTTCGGCACCCTTAATTTCTTCTTCAGCCGCCATCGCATCTGCATCCGATTGTTGGGCGGACATGACCGCATTTTGATATGCCATCATCATGACCATGAATTTTTGGACGGGGGAAAGGTCACTTTTCCCAATTTCTGAAGCAACCGTCGAAATGGCAGACATAACTGTTCTTTGTGTATTAACTTTTGATACAGTCCCGTCAGAATTCATTTCCGGCATATCCATTGTCTTTTGGGTGTAGATCATATTCATCATCTTCCCATCGACTTCTTTGCCGTCACTGACCAAATATTGCAACGTATTTTTCAAAACGGATCTGTTTTCATAAACCCCTTTTGAATTCTTTGTTGCGATATTCCACATTTCATTTGGCATAGGGCACTCTTTGGTTGGGGTTGTTACTTGATAGCATGGATTTTCTGCAACCGTAACAATAGAACCATCTCTTGTTACGGTATAGACTTTGGGCGCAGAAGTTGTAGAGTTTTTCTGTTGTTCTGCGTCGTTCTTTTCCGCTATCAGCTTTTGATTGGCTTTTTGAAGGGCGGATTCCATTTCATCGACAGAATCTTGCCCGCCATTTGCAATCATGTTCGCAATGTTTTGATCTCCCGCTCCCATAAGTCCGGGAAGGGCTTCATTTTGTTTTTGAATAATATCCGCATCAGCGGCCAAAACATGTGTTACAGGTGTAAATGTTGAAAAGCTTAAAGAAAAAGAAATCAAGGCAGAAAGAAGTTGCTTTGATTTTTTATTATACTTTGAAAACATATATATACCTCGCTTTATAACAAAATGCATAATTGTTGATTTACAATCTTTTTGGATTGTATCATTTTATCTTTTCTTTCGCAAAAAAAAGGCTTTTACAAGCCTTTTCTTTTTTGTTATTTGGTTGGAGTGGGAGGGGGTGTTGGTTCGTTCGGATCTGTCAGAACCATTCCAAACCCTGCAATTCCCTTTTTCGCAAGAGCTTTTCGTCTTGCTTCTTGATGTTCCTTTATTTCCTCTGTTGTTACAGGAACAATTTTACGAGCCTTCATTAGGGTTGTGATTCGATTAAAGTCCCATGCGTCCTCCGGCTCTGTATAAGCAGATCCCTTTGAATAGTTTCTCCCGTTCATGATGTCATCAATATCAAGACCTGCATTCAACAGGATTTGCTTTGCAATTCCATACATATCTTGTGTTGATAAAGTTCCCTGAACGGTTTTGTTAAGAGAATTATCCTCTCCAAAAATAGAGTTTAAGAAGGATTGAAAACCATCTTGTTTTTGAGCATCATTTGTTTGTTGCATTAAGTCTTTTATGTTGACAACACCATCGCCGTTAATGTCTTTAAACATAGATTTGTCGATGGGGCGCCCCTTTGCATCAAACAGTCCGGTGATTTCGTTTCCATAACGATCATAAACTTTAATCGGATTTCCGTTTTCGTCTACGAAGTTTCCGTTCTCATCAAAGAATACGGCAATCGGATTTCCGAAAGCATCATAGAATCCGTCAATTCTGTTCCCGTTTTGATCATAGAATTGTCCGCCGGAAAGATCGTCCAACCCAGATGCGTTTTCATAGTAATCCCACATCTGTTGCCCATTGATTGACCCTTTTTCTTTTCCGTTGGTCCAGAAATCTTCGCTTTGAAGTTGCTCTATAATTTCTGGGCGAACATTCCCATTTTCATCAACAAATTGAGATTTATCAAACCAAGAGGGGGGAGAGACGGGTGTTGTATCAAATCCAAACAAATCGTTGGTTAATCCATTTGGCATATTTCCGGGTGCATCAACACCATTAAAATAACCGTCAAGATTTTGATTCCCTGACCCATCACCAAGAGAGGATGTCCAGTCGTTTCCGGAGGCGCTTTGTATATTTTTCCCTCTATCGTTTAATGCGTCTTTGACTAAATCGCCAAATCCGCCTCCGCCAGAACCCCCATTCCAAGAAAGCTCTCCTTTATTGAGATCTAGCCCGTTTTGATTCTCTCCCGTGGCTTTTTTTGCGCTTTCTTTGTATGGTCTTTCGGATCCGCCATCCTGCCATCCGTACTTATTATCGCCCCAAGCTTGATCGCCCCAAAGACCGCCGCCAGAAAGTCCGCCGGTCCCTTGATAGACACCGTTGTTCACTTCTGCGGTGATAGAACCCCAACGTAAATGATGCCCGCTCCAACGAAATGTTGTTGCGGTCATTTTTTGTGTTTCTGTACTTCCGCCCGTCTCATAGTGATCTGAGCGGCTGATAATTGGAGGTACAGCCCAACCGCCGGGCACCCATACAGCACATTTTGAATTTTGTGTGTCTCCTGCTTCTGGTTTCTTTTCAGAGGCGACACATGCTGCATATGATGCAATTTTTGATGACTTAAACGTATATGATACAGTTGAGCCAATGGGAATTCCGGGGATCTGACCCATAATTGCAGAGTTCAATGAATTGTTTTGACTGTCTTCAGCTTTCGCTTGATTTGTGATTCCGCCGCCAACGATAAGACCCGTTAAACAGAACAAGGCGACGGCTTTGTTTAATTTTTTGCGCATGTTTTATCGAGAGCCATGCCTCGAATCTCACCTCTCTTTTCCGAAAATCATTCGCTTTAGATTATACCATCATTAGTTATTTCGTACAAGAAAAACCCCGCCTTAATCATAATGACGAGGTTTTTCTTGTTTATGCTGATGCTTGCTGTTCTTCAAACGGTTTATCAAGCTCTGGATGATCTGCGAATTCGCAAATTTTTTCCATGTCAAGATAAGGATCTTCTCTCAACTGATCTTTCATATACTGTGGTACATCAAGATCCATGTCGATAATAAGATCTTCGTTTGTTGGAGGTTCGTTTTCACAACGCGCAACTTGAATCAGAACAGGTTCGGATTCTTGGTGTGTTGCTGTATTGTTTATACGAACAATCGCTTGTCCAATCGGCTCCTTTGCCAGCCAAATTGGAACATCTCTGTTGTCGAGCCTTCCGTTTCGGCAGAGATCCAGCGTCATCAAATCAATGTCGTCTTTATTTCCAAGACGGTGAATGATGAGAATGGAGCAGTTTGTCACAATAGATGCGGGGAGGTGGGAAGGAGCCTGAACAATTGGCATTGCATAGATTCCAAATTCACGACCCTCATTGAAAATAATCTCAAAGACATCTTCTGTTACGCCAAGAGGACTTGCTCCAGAGGGTGAATCTGGATTCTCGATGATTCGGTGAGCCTCTTCAAGAACGAAAAAGCGTTTTTCGACACGTTGCTCGATGTTTTTCTTCATAGAGCTATAAAAGAATACTCCCGAGCTAATCATCTGGATAATGAACTTTTTCGAGCCAGAATCAAGGTCTCCCCCTTCAAGAACCATAATGCGTTTACCGTCAATCAAGTCATTGATGCGAACGCACTTGTCCTTGTCTGTGCAACAGTAAAGTTCTTTAAGTTCTCCAGAGAAATAAGGCTCAATTTTGGAAAGAATAGAATCGAATGCATCCTGCATTCCGCGCCCTGCTTCTGAGAACCAGCGTTTTACAAGATCTTGTTCTTTTGGTCCAAGAAGATTAATTTCTTGTTGAAGGACATGATCCTGAATACCTCCTGCACGTTTATCAAAGGACTTCATTGCATTAATAACACGATATACGCCCGCAAGAGTTACGTTATATACGTTCTCTTTTGCATCTGGAGTTTCTTTTGGAACGCCATTGTCGTCAAGCTCTAAAACTCTGTGAAGGAAGAACTCAATCTTTGCCGCCTTATCCAAGACAGAAAGCATTTTGTTACCAAGTCCATACCCTAAGCAAAGTGATTCGTGAACTTTTGAAGTCCATTGAGATATGCCAAGGTATTTTGGTGGCACATAAACATTCATATGAATCGGGCGGATAGAGGAGTAGTCAAGACCATAGAAGTCAAAGTCTGCCATTCCATTTGGCGCAAAGTTTTTGAGAACGCGCCATGATTTCTTCCAGTCGAGGACGAACACTTTCATGTCATCATATTTTTCAATAACTTCTTTGACGACACGCACGGCCGATGTGGTCTTTCCGCATCCTGACGCTCCACAAATAAGCGTGTGCATGAATTCGCGCTTACTGAATGAATAGTCGTAGTGTGGTTGTGCATCCTCATAGTTAATTTGCTTACCAAAGTAAATCTCGCCTTGTTTGTTTGCGAAAATGCTGAATGGGGGAATGTTCGTTGCGACAGTGGATGCCCCGCCTGTTTCCACACGGGGAAGGTGAGTAAGTGCCGCAAGTTCTGAGGTAAGCATAATTGTAGACCAAAGATAGCCCTCTGCAATGTTTGGAATAGATTCCTTCATTGTGCACGGCTCAAATACAGAAGCATGTTTTTGTAGATGGTTCTGTGTAAATTCGTCTGGATCCACAACTTGAACTGTGGAGATTTCGTTGTCGCCGCCCCAAGACTGAATGGCACTAAGACCAATACCTTTTTTCGCTTCTGGTGTATAGCTGAGAATATAGCTGTCAACATAGAACGCGCCCATGCGGACGGCTGTGTTGACACGCGTATTTTGCTCTTCCAAAAGCTTAACAAGGTTGCCTTTGTCTTCATCAAAGATTTGGTAACTTCTGGATACACCAAGCGTCGGACCAAACGAGAAGTTTAACCCTTGTCCTGTACCAAGTGTATTGCTTTGTGCATTGGAAAGTCCTTGTGCGTTAGAAATTGCTTGACTGTTGCTCTTTGAAACACCCTGCCCACGAGAATCCCCCGTTGTTGTGCCCTTGGACACTCCTTGCGAATCCGAAAGTGATTGAGATAATCCTTGGTTGGCTGTTTTCCCAATTCCAGAGCTTTGCCCTTGGCTTAACCCGCTTGTAGAACCGACGGATGCTCCCGTGCTTTGCGTACGAGAAATACCGTTGCTTTGCGAGTTTGACATAGAGTCGCTGATTCCTCTCGATTGAGTTTCGGTCAAACCTTCTGAAACACTTCTTCCTAAGCTGTGAGAGAGGGAAGTACCCATTGTTTGTCCATAACTCATGCTTTGAGAAATTCCGTGACTTTGCCCAAAGCTTTCACTTTGCGAACGTGTTTGCCCAACAGAATCCCCGATTGTAAATCCATGTGTGTTGCCAATGGATTGCGTTCCTGTCATGGAACGAGAAAGGCTATCGGATAAACTGTTTGATATGCTGTTCGCAAAGCTGTTGCTTGCACTCTGGGAAAGAGAATTTGAAATAGAATTCGAAAGCGAATTCGACAAACTTCTTGATACTGAATCTGATATTGAATTACTGAAGGAACGTGCATCAGAAAATGAGTCGGATACAGAATTTGTCCGACCGATAGAATGTGTTGTTCCATCAGAAATACTGTTTCCGTTTGCAAAGGACGATGTAATTCCATTTGCCGTACTGTTCGTCAAGCTTGTACCGTCAGTTATGGACAATCCACGACCAAAGGCATTCCCGTTGCTGACTGAGTGGTTTGTAGTGTCCGCAGATCCAACCGTCCACCCGTTGCCAGACGCAAAGCTATTGGTGTTGGTGAATGAGGCTCCGCCCCCGTGAGTGTTTCCTATTGAATTCCCGTTTGCGATTGCAGATCCTCCGGATACTGCATATCCTCCTCCAACACCAATACCGCCAATTCCTACATTTCCGTTTGCATTTATTGTTCTTGATGCGTTTTCTGTGTTTGTAAGCGTATCGGTGTTTGAATATCCCCAGTTGGTTGATTGGGCTCTTGCGGAAGCTTGTGTCACAGTCTCATTGTGAGACATGGTATTTGTATCTGTGTGCCCCCGACCATCAGAAAGAGTGAGGTTATGGGTCATGTTATAGCTGTTTGCTATATTATGATTTGTTCCATGTGCTGTCGTGTTTGTCAAAGAGTTCCCGTGGGTCATCGTTTGACTGCTTCCGAGTGTATGACTTGTTCCGTCGGTAATGGAGTTACCAATTGTTGTTCCGGTTGTGTGCCCAAGCGTTTGCCCCGTGGTTGTTCCTGTGGTATGCCCATAGGTCTGCCCATTGGTAATGCCTGTTGTTTGTCCGTGTGTAATACCTTCTGTAATTCCATGTGTGTATCCGGCGGTTTGTCCAAATGTTGTTCCTCTGGTTTGCCCCTCCGTAATTCCTTGAGATAAGCCAAAGGAATTGGACGTACCAAAAGATTCTCCGGTACTGTGTGTATTCGTTATACCGAAGGTGTTTCCGAGTGTATGTGTTTGTGTAAGAGATTCTCCGACAGAGCGCGAACGGCTTTCACTGAAGGACTTTCCTTCACTGTATGTTTCGGACGATCCAACGGATTGCGAGTGGGAGATTCCCGTTGTATCTGTAATCCCATGAGTGTGTCCAATACTATCCGTTTGAGACGCACCAATGCTGTTCGTTAAAGACTCTGCATGGCTAATGCCTTGTGTTGCAGAATTGGTTTGAGCTTGCGAAACAGAATCGGCCACGCCAACACTTTGCCCTTGAGAATATCCAAGATTGTGGCTTACACTTTGGCTGTCTCCAACATTGTGTGAATAATTGTCACTGTTTCCATGTGTTACACCAAGGGTTTCGCCCGTTGTATCTGTTACTCCTGAAGTATTTCCTGCCGCCGCCGAAAGATTCCCGGCAAAAATCATCGGAACTGAAATGCCCGCATTGTGGCTAATCATTCCCGAGTATTGTGATTTATAGCGAGAAAGTTCTTGTGCAACATTTGTGGACCATTGAAGAAGTTCCTGTTCGGGGATAGGGAACGCCATGACCACGTTGGCATAGCGATCATGTAAAAGCCCACGAATAAATTCTTCGTTTTGTTCAATTCCTTCAGGGGTCGTTGTAACGCCGTTAAGACTTGTTGTAACACCCGACGCAGAAGAAATATGCGTTTTAGGGATCCCTCTGATAACCTGAAGGTTCGGAGCGTTCTCCATTGTACGGCGAATAGACTCCGCCTCTTTCATATTAAGGCTTAGGAATTGAGATTGCCGATATGTTCCTCTGAGAAGACGCAAAAGTCCGCCGTAATCTGCATCTGCTTGTTCCTTCAGATGTGTTAATGTGCGGGCGATTTTTTCTTCTTCGGAGCTGGATCTATTATAGTAGTCTGTTTCTTCTTGTATGGGCTCTGTAACCTGAACACCATAACAGTAATAGAAACCTTTTACATCAGAATCCTTTCCATCTGGCATATTGCAATAAACAGTAATAAAGTTTATTTGCTTTGCCCAAATGGCATGAAGAAGCTCATCCTGAGAAACCATAAGAGCTTTCTTTTCACGGAGTTCTTTTGGGATGTTATAAACTTTACAAAGTTTTACAACCTTAATCCATTTCTCCCAATCTCCGTCATCTTCTCTCTTTTTCAGGATATATGTAAGATATGCGACTTCATCTTTTGAGTCTTTTTTATATTCAATAAAACGATCTATAATACGCAAATCGTCATGAGCAAGCTGTCTATCATACAATTCTTCTACGCTTACTGTGGCGTAATTTCCTTCTTGATAGCTGAATGTAGCGTCTTTATTTTCAAGATTCATTTCTTTGACTATTTTTCAACACAAGAAAAATAGCGCTCACCTCGCTTTCTTTTTAAAATTCTATCATCATTTTCTTTTTTTAACAAGAAAAACAGGCGTGATCCGCCTGTTTAATTCTTTTATTGCGTGGTGTTTTATAAAAGCCCTGCTTTTTGAGCTTCCTGCGCCGCATCTTTTCCAACATTTAAATTCATTCGCGTGGAATCTCCTTCAGTTGGATGATATGTCCTCGCCCCAGAATCATAGTTGTTTGCGAGCCCTTTCAACCTGCTCATTTGTTCTTGAGCTTCTGATACTTTAGATGCTGCCTCTTGATATTCTTCTGTTTGTGCCAGATCACTTAAAACTTTGTTGCGTTGTGCTTCTTTTTCTTGCGCTTGTTGTTGTGCTTCTTCCAGTGTTTGCCATCCTGTATCTTCTGTGTCATATCTTGAAACACCCGCTTTTTCAAGCGCTGAATCTTCCATTCTTAATGCTTCTTGACGGTAATATTGTGCGCGTTCATTTTCGGTTTGATACATTGAACTGATCGCTTTTCTGTCTGTTTCCGTCATTTCTTTTGTTTGCTTATATTTTCTTTGAACTTCTGTTTCCCCTATAATCGGATGGTTACTATTACTGTCAAAATTATAAGCGTCTATTCCGGACGCCACTATACGAGAACCATTGCGAAGCCACGGTGCGGATGCGGCAGACTCTTGAGAGACTTTAAAAGCATCTGTTGCCGCTTTTCCTATTTTTTCAGCCTCACTAAATCTACCTGCACTTTTTGCATCGAGTGCCGCTTTTCTTGCTTGATCTAAAAGTCTATCTTGATAGGATAATGGAATCCCGTTTTCTCTTTTTTGTTTTAGATAATCTTTTAGTGCTCCCCAGCGTTCTTCTGTGGACATATCTCTCACTTTATATTGAAGAGATGATCTAGCTGATTCGACGCTTTTCCCAGTTATAGGATCTGTTATTTTTCTTCCGCCCCGAACAAAATCCCCTAATTGATGATATTTTCTTACAACCGCGTTAGACACATCATTGATTTTCGTTGCAACTTGTGTTACCGTTTTTCCGCCAATCGTTTCAGTTGCCCACGCAGAAACTTTGTTCCCAACGCGTCCGACAAAGTTCCCTGAGCCTTCCATTACGCGCACTAGGCGAGCAAATTTCGCCCCTTTAGAAATTGCCCCTGCGCCCATAAGGATTCCTCTTACTGCCAGATTTCCAACTAAGCCAAAGGGAAAGAATAGTGTTGCAACAGTAAATGCAGCTTCAAAGGGGTTTTCTTTTGCCCAATCGACAAGATCGCTCGCACCTTCTTTGATGAAGTTGCCAATCGCTCCAAGCGATGGGTTTGCCATAAATTCTGTTGCAAGAGCGCCATATTTGCCGATAACGCCCCTTATTCCGTCCGTTCCGTTTGTTTTCTCTGTATCTTCTGTTTGTACGCGAAGATACATTGCACAAAATAACGGATCTGCTTCTGTTTTAAGACATTCCGCATATCTAGGTGCTATTTTAGTGCAATGATCTTTTGAGTATCCTGCTTTTACGCATTCTTCAACAGCTTTTGCCGTTTCCTCTTCGGACACATCAATCGGCTTTTGCACTAAATTTTCTTTTTTGGCTTCGTCGTCCGAGGAAATCGCATCGGCTATGTGATCGTCCGGCCTGTATTGTCCTAATACAGGTTGGCTGCTGATTCCTGTTTCTTCTACTCTTTTTTGTTCTTCTTCTCGCGTTTCTTTTCCAAACATTCGCTTGTGCTGTTGCTCAAGCTCTTTATTCGTTTGGTTGAAGAAATATCCTGAAGACGATTCCAGTCGTCCAGACATATAATTGTCCGTGTATGGATTATCTTCATAGTTTTTCAGCGTATTTTCTTCTGCATAAACAGTTTTGCCAAAACTTATATTTCCCTGTTCTTTTATGGATATGTTCCCAAATAAAGAAGAACATGTTATTGCTGTTAACGCTATAATTTTA
>ERZ772964.984-NODE-984-length-10890-cov-162.99_pt1 | contig 10890 bp, 9 predicted proteins | sample MGYA00580675_ERZ772964 | MGnify/ENA primary metagenome ERZ772964 (study PRJEB29015, sample SAMEA2737941) | human oral metagenome | biome: human oral; feature: human-associated habitat; material: dental | place: China | collected 2139 ...
CGCCCCCGACCCCGCCACGGAGCGCCCGTGCAACAGATTCGGACACACCCCGCCCCACAAGCCCCATACGCCCCACTCAGACACACCCAGAATAACCTTCCCGGGAATCCGCCCCGCAGGAGACCATCCCCACCGCGCTGATCCCACCCCCCGCGCCGTCACCGCCGTCACCGCCGTCACCCTGGTCGGGAAAAGCTCAGCCGCGGTTCGAGCCACCGCCGTCGGAGTTCACCCCATCGCCCGCAGCCGCTCCTCGACCCGCTCCACCTTCGCAGTCAGCTGCCCGGTTCGTCCCGGGCGAATATCGGCCTTGAGGACGAGTGCGACCCGCGGGCTCACCTCCGCCACCGCCTCGCAGGCGGCCTTGACCACCGCCATGCACTCGTCCCACTCGCCCTCCAGGGTGGTGAACATGGAGGTCGTCTCGTTGGGCAGGCCGGAGTCGCGCACCACTCGCACCGCGCGGGCCACGGCCTCGCTGACCGAGCCGTCGGGGTCGTCGGTGGTGGCGGGGGACACGGAGAAGGCGAGGAGCATGCGGTCAGGCTAGCCCGTCGCCCCGCGCCACATCCCCGGCCCGCCCGATCGACTGCGCCGTCGCCCGTCCGCGTTATCCGACGCCGTCGTTGCCGAAACTGCAACCCCTTCGAGACCTCTTCGGGGCCGGAAGGGTGCGCCCTGCCGTGTCCGGGGCCACGACGCCACTACCCTGGGCGGGGTGAGCGAGACGCACGGCCCTCTGTCCACCGCCCCCTCCATCGACTCCACCGCGCCCGCCCGACCCGTCTTCGACGACGGCGCCGCCCCGCGGGCCGAATCCGACCGCGAGGAACTCACCTGGGAGTTGTTCGGCATCGCCGAGCGCGAACTGGCCGCCCAGATCGTGGCCTCGGGATGGATGCCGGACCTCATTATCGGCATCGCCCGCGGCGGCCTCATACCCGCCGGCGCCATCGGCTACGCGATCGGCGTCAAGGCGATGGGGGCCATGAACGTCGAGTTCTACACCGGCGTCGGCCAGACGCTCGATGAGCCCGTCGTCCTGCCCCCGCTCATGGACGCCTCCGAACTGCCCGGCAAGCGGGTCCTCGTGGTCGACGACGTCGCCGACTCGGGCAAGACCCTCAAGCTGGTCATGGAGCTGCTGCGCCACCAGGGCCTGGACCTGGGTGGGGAGAAGGTGAACGTCGACGCCCGTTCCGCCGTCATCTACCGCAAGCCGCGCAGCGTCTTCGAGCCCGACTACTGCTGGCGCGTGACCGGCAAGTGGATCAACTTCCCCTGGTCGGTCCTGCCGGTCATCAGGTCCTGAGGGACGCGGACCGGGCAGAATCCGCACGCTGCCCGCGCGCGCCGCGCGCTGGCCCCTCGGCCGTCGCGAACGCGTAGGTTTCTAGTCGAACGCGCAGCTGGGAGGTGCGCGTTCGACTAGAAACCTACGCGTTCGCGAAGATGGATGACGACGCCGCGAGCCAGCCGTCACCGCCGCGAGCCAGCCGCGCGACCCGACCCGCGCAGACGACGGCGCTCCACCGGCCTCTACTAGCCTCGGGCCCGTGTCCACCGACGCCGCCACCCACCGTCTCGCCCGAACCGGGGCCATTGTCTGCCTGGCCGTCATTCTGCTGGCGGTCCTGTGGCCCTCGGGCGGGGACATCGCACAGGCCAAGAGCATCCTGGGGCTGTGGTTCCTCTCCGAGGCGGACAAGGACGTGGTGCTCAACCTGGTCATGCTCGCACCGCTGACCTTCCTGGGCACACTGGGCTGGCCGAGGGTGCCGTGGTGGACGTGGGCCCTGCTCGGCTGCGCCCTGGGCGCGAGCGCGGAGCTGACCCAGCTGCTGGTGACGGCCCTGGACCGCCGGGCCAGTTGGGCCAACGTCGGTCAGAATGCGGCCGGGTCCTGGGCCGGGGCCCTGGCCGCCCTCGCCGTCATGCGGCTGCGCGTCCGACGACGCAACCGCCGGTGAGTCCCTTGGCGGCGGTGATTCCCGCGGGAGTGCGGCGTCCCCGGGCCCGCCCGCGCCCGCGGTGACGGCCACGCGGATGGGTACTTGTCCCCGCCCGCCGGGAGCGGCCCTGCACCCACGACCTGTGGAAAACTACACATCCTGCGCGCGCCGTCCGCCGCCCCCGACACGCGGACCCGGATGCGAAAGCGTGCGGGCCCGGACGGGGGCGCAGCGCATAGGCGCGGAGAGGGAGACCCGGACGGGGAGCGCACGGGGGAGCAGGCGGCCGAGGATCCGCGCGCCGGCGCGAGCAACGGCCCCGCCCGCGCGAGCAACGCGAGCAAGGGGCCGAGTGGCCGAAGCGGCCGGGGCCGCGAACGAGAAGACCCGGAACCGCTGGATTCCAGCCGGTTCCGGGTCCTCACTCGGCGTGCCTCATCGTGCGCGGGGGGGGACTCGAACCCCCATGATCGTAAGATCACACGGACCTGAACCGTGCGCGTCTACCAATTCCGCCACTCGCGCGAGAAGTGAGGATGACGATAGCCGCTCGGGACCTCTCGCGTCCAATCAATCCGATCCAGACGTCGGTGAGACCCGTCACCCGTCCGATCCACCGGCTCCTCCTCCCCATCCCCCTGGTCACACCGGTTACGATGGGCCCGATGGCTCCGTACCCCCGGAGGAGCCGGTCATCCTGGGAGGTGAGGAACATGGGGTTCCTGGACAAGGTCGAGAACGTCGCCGGGCGCGCCAAGTCACGTTTCTCCAACGACGTCGAGCCCATCGAGATCGCCTCGAAGCTGCGCGAGACCATGGACAAGCGCGCGGCCTCCTTCGCGCGCGATCGCTCAGTGGTCCCCAACGTCTTCCGCATCCACTTGGCCCCTTCGGACTTCCAGCGCGTCGTGTCCTGGAGTCAGGACGAGATGGCCCGCCAGATGGAGGAGGTCGCCACCAACCACGCCGCCGAGCAGGGCTACTCCTTCGTCGGCCCCGTCGAAGTCACCTTCGTATCCGACGCCTCCTTGACCTCCCCGGTCGAGATCGACTCCTCCACACGCCGCGGCGCGGCCGCCCCGGCCGCGGCGGCCACCGCCTCCCCGGCGCATCCGATCCTCGACATCGACGGCCAGCGCTACCTGCTCACCGGCCCCATCACCGTCATCGGCCGCGGCAGCGAGGCGGACATCATCGTCGACGACTCGGGCGTCTCCCGCCGCCATCTGGAGATCCGCCTCATGCAGGGCCACGCCATTGCGACCGACCTCAACTCGACCAACGGCACCTTCGTCGAGGGCCACCGGGTCGACGCCGCCACCCTCATGGACGGCAACACCCTGACCGTGGGTCGCACGCGCATCATGTTCTGGGATGGCACCCAGGGAGTCGGGGCGAACGGGTGAGCGAGCTCGCCTTCACCCTGGCTCGGATCGGGTTCCTGGTCCTGCTGTGGGTCTTCGTCCTTCTCACGCTCCGCGCCCTGCGACGCGACGTCGCCGATATGGCCACACCCGGCACCCAGCGGCGCCCCGCCCGCACCTCCGCGCCCGGACCGGCGCGGGCGCAGTCGCACCGCCGAGGCGCCTCCCGCCTCATTATCACCGAGGGGCCCCTCGCCGGCTCCACGGTCCCACTATCGCCGACCTCCATCTCGATCGGCCGTTCCCCCTCCTGCACCCTGGTCCTGGAGGACTCCTACGCCTCCTCCCGCCACGCCCGCATATTCCCCAAGGACGGCACCTGGTGGCTGGAGGACCTCGGTTCAACCAACGGCACGACGCTGGCGGGTCACCCCGTCCACGGAACCGTGGAGCTCTCCATGGGAGTCCCGGTCAGGATCGGCCAGACGACGCTGGAGCTGCGCCCATGACAACCTCCCTCCGCTACGCCGCACGCAGCTCGGTCGGGCTCGTGCGGTCCTCGAACCAGGACTCCGGCTACGCCGGGCCGCACCTGATGGTCCTGTGCGACGGCATGGGCGGGCCCGCCGGCGGCGACATCGCCTCCGCCGTCGCCGTCGACCATCTCGTGCCGCTCGACGCCGACTCCCACCAGGCCGGCGATCTGCTCGGCCTGCTGCGCGACGCCGTCCAGGCCGCCCACGCCGACCTGGTCGCCCGCTCCTCCGCCAGTCCCGAGCTGGCGGGCCTGGGCACCACCTGCATCGCCATTATGCGATCGGGCAATAAGCTCGCCATGGTCCACGTGGGCGACTCGCGCGCCTATCTCCTGCGCGACGGCGAGCTCACCCAGGTCACCACCGACCACACCTTCGTGGAGTATCTCGTCGAGACCGGTCGCCTCACCCGCGAGCAGGCCCGTCAGCACCCGCAGCGCTCGGTGCTGCTGCGGGTCCTGGGCGACGCCGAGGGCGAGGTCCAGCTCGACGAGTCCATCCGCGAGGCCGTCCCCGGCGACCGCTGGCTGCTGTGCTCCGACGGGCTGAGCGGCCCGGTCTCCGCGGCCACCATCGGGGAGGTCCTCGCCGGAGTGGACGACCCCGAGCTGGCTGCCGAGCAGCTCATCGACCTGGCCGAGCGCGCGGGCGGGCCCGACAACATCACCGCCGTCGTCTTCGACGTCGTCGAGGACGACCCGACCCCCCAGCGCGACCCCCAGATCGTCGGCTCCGCCGCCATCCACCGCACCCTGCCCGCCGTCGCGTCGGCGGCGAGTCCCGGAGAGGGCTCGCCCACCACGCCCGCCGCCAAGGCCGCCGCCCTCGTGGCGGGCCTGGAGGACGACGCGGACGCCGCGGAGGAGGCCTCCACGCTTGGGGCGGCCGAGGCCCTGGCCGACGCCGAGGAGCGCCAGCGGCGCCGACGCCGGCGCTCCATACTCGGCACGGTCCTGCTGCTCATCGCCGTCGCCGGCACCCTCATCCTCGTCTACAACTGGACGCAGTCCCAGTACTACGTGGGCATTAGCGACGGGAAGGTCGCGATCTACCAGGGCATCCCCCAGACCTTGGGCCCGATCTCGCTCAGTCACGTCATCGAGACCTACGACGAGCCCGCCCTCGACGAGCTCGACGAGCGCATGCGCAAGCGCCTGGAGGAGACGGTCCCGCGGATCTCCCTGAACGACGCCCGCACATACATCGAGGACACCGTCAGCGGCCAGGCCTCCACGCCCGAGGCCACCGCCACTCCGACGCCGCAGACACCACAACCGCAATCGACGAACCCGCAGCCGAGCCCCGCTCCCCGGCCGAGCGCGAGCCGGCTGCCAGAGGATGCGTGAGGCACCAGTCATGTCCCCTATATCCTCATCCTCCCCGCCGACCCCCGCGGCCATCCCCCTGGCCGTGCCCGCGCGCAGCACGGGCAGGTGGGCGGAGGCCGGCCTGCTCGTCATCGCCCTCCTGCTGGGCCTGAGCGGTTTCCTCCTGACCGCCGTCAACCGCACCGGGTCCTCGCCGGCCCAGTTCCTGTCGCTGGCCGGCTGCCTCGTGGTCGCGGCCGTCGTCGTCCATCTATGGGTGCGGCGCACCGCCCCCTGGGCGGACCCGGTGATCCTGCCGGTGGCGGTGGCCCTCAACGGACTGGGCCTGGCCATGATCCAGCGCCTGGACATGGCCTACAAGATCCTCGAGAGGACGCACAACTACGCCTCCAAGCAGGCGATGTGGACGGGCGTGGGCATTGTGCTGTTCTGCGCAATGCTGCTGGTGCGCGACTACCGCCTGCTGCGCCGCTGGGACCGCTGGGCCATGTGGGGCGGCCTGGCCTTCCTCATCCTGCCCTTCGTGCCCGGCCTGGGCCAGAGCATCAACGGCGCCCGGATCTGGATCCGCCTGGGCCCCATGTCCTTCCAGCCGGCGGAGATAACCAAGGTGTTCCTGGCGGTCTTCTTCGCCTCCTTCCTCATGGCCAACCGCGACAACCTCGCCCTGGCGGGCCGGAAGATCCTGGGCGTCAACCTGCCCCGGGCCCGGCACCTGGGCCCCCTGCTGATCGTGTGGGGCGTGAGCATTGTCGTCCTGGTCCTCCAGCGCGATCTGGGCAGCTCGCTACTCCTGTTCGGGCTGTTCGTCGTCACCCTGTACGTGGCCACCGACCGGCCCAGCTGGCTGCTCATCGGCGCGGCGCTGTTCATCCCGGCGGCCTGGTTCGCGGCCACCCACCTCAACCACGTGCAGCAGCGCGTCGACGGCTGGCTGCACGCCATGGACCCCGCCATCTACAACCTCGAGTACGGCAGCTCCCAGCAGCTGGTGACGGGACTGTTCGGCATGGCCTCGGGCGGGCTGCTGGGCACCGGCTGGGGCAAGGGCTACCCCAACCTCGTACCCTTCGCGAACTCCGACTTCATTATCGCCTCCTTCGGCGAGGAGCTGGGGCTGATGGGGATGCTGGCGCTGCTCATGCTCTACCTCATTCTCATTGAGCGCGGTCTGCGCACGGCGGTCCACCTGCGCGAAGGCTTCGGCAAGCTGCTGGCCGTGAGCCTGTCCTTCACCATCGCCCTGCAGGTCTTCGTCGTCGTCGGCGGCGTCACGCGCCTCATCCCCCTGACCGGTCTGACCACTCCCTTCCTCGCCTACGGCGGGTCCTCGCTGGTGGCCAACTGGATCATTCTGGCGCTGCTCGTGCGATTGTCCGACGCCGCCCGCCGGCCGGTGACCGCCGCGCCGCGCATTATCGACACCGCCGAGCTGCCCACGTCCATCCGCAAGAACGTGCTCAATGCCGACACGCCGGACGACGCGAGCGTCCCGCCGGACCAGGGCCCCGCCGCACCCGTCTCCCCGCCGGAGCAGCACGCTGCGCCCGTCGCGCCCGTCCCCCCGCCGGACCAGGGCCCCGCCGCACCGACGCCGCCGAACTGGTCATTCGTACCGCCGAACCAGCCCGTCGCGCCCGCCGCGCCCGTCTCCCCGCCGGACCAGCACACCGCACCCGCCTCGCCGCTGGACCAGCGCACCGTCCCGCCGGCGCCGTCGAATCAGCCGACCGTCGCCCTGGACCAGCACGCCGCCTCGGCGCCGCCGAACTGGTCATTCGTACCGCCGAACCAGCCCATCGTGCCCGCCGCGCCCGTCTCCCCGCCGGACCAGCACACCGCACCCGTCTCCCCGCCGGAGCAGCACGCCGCCTCGCCGGCGCCGCCGAACCCGCCGACCCGATTCACGAACCCGCCGACCCGATTCACGGAGGGTGGCCGCGCATGAACCGCCAGATCCATCAGGTCACGATCCTGGTCCTCGTCATGTTCCTCACGCTGTGCACCTCGGTGACCAGCGTCCAGGGACTGGCCCGTCCGGCCCTGTGGGAGGCCTCCTCCTCGCAGGGCACGCTGACGACCGACTCGCGCAATTCCCGCACCGTCTACGCCGAGTTCGGCACGGACCGCGGCCAGATCATCGTCGGCGGCGACGCCATCGCCGACTCGGTCTCCTCCGACGACGCCTACGCCTACCAGCGCACCTACCCCCAGGGCGAGCTCTACGCCCCGATCACCGGCTACTTCTCGACCTACTTCGCCTCCATGACGGGCATGGAGCAGGCCGGCAACAAGCTGCTCAACGGAGAGGACCCCTCGCTCTTCTCCAGCCGCGTCAAGTCCCTCATCACCGGGCAGACCCAGCGGGGCGGCTCCCTGGAGCTGACGATCGACCCGGAGGTCCAGCAGGCCGCCTGGGACGCCCTGGCCGGACGCCGCGGCTCCGTCGTCGCCCTCAACCCCTCCACGGGCGCGATCCTCGCCATGGTCTCCTCGCCCTCCTACGACCCCAATCTGCTGGCCTCCCACGACGATGAGACCGCCCAGGGCGCCTGGGACTCGCTGATCGACGACGAGGCCCGCCCGCTCGACAACCGCGCCATCGGCGGCAACCTCTACCCGCCGGGCTCGACCTTCAAGGTCCTCACGGTCGCCGCCGGCCTGCGCACGGGCAAGATCACCGCCAACTCCGAGGTGGACGCCCCCAATACGCTCACCCTGCCGGGCACGAACCACGCCCTGTCCAACTACGCGTCGGAGTCCTGCGGCAACGGCCGGGTGACGCTGGCCTACGCCTTCGCCGAGTCGTGCAACACGCCCTTCGCCCAGCTGGCCATGGACGTGGGCGACGAGGCGCTGGCCGACGAGGCCTCCAGGTGGGGCTTCGGCTCGGACCTGTCGATCCCCCTGTCGGTCTCCCACTCCGTCTACCCGGCCAACGACTCCGTCGCCCAGACGGCCATGGCGGGCATCGGCCAGCAGTCGGTGCGCGCCACCCCGCTCATGATGGCGATGGTGGCGGCCACGGTCGCCAACGACGGCGAGCAGATGGTCCCGTACCTGATCTCCCAGACCCTCGACGCCGACCTCCAGGTCGTCTCGACGACCAAGCCGACGGTGGCGCGCACCCCCATTGACTCCGACACCGCCGCGACCCTCACCAGTCTTATGCAGGAGACGGTCAACAGCGGCACCGGGACCCCCGCCCAGGTCGCCGGCGTCTCGGTCGCCGGCAAGACGGGCACCGCCCAGACCGGTTCCGACGACGGCGGCCCCATCACCTGGTTCATCGGCTTCGCCGGCACCGACATTAACAACCCCACGGTCGCCGTCGCCGTCGTGCTCGACGGCGGGGAGCAGATCCCGACGACGGGCACCGGCGGCTCCGTGGCCGGCCCGATCGCGGCCTCCGTCATCGACGCGGCGGTGGACCAGTGAAACCCGAGATCGGCCTGGAGATCCAGGGGCGCTACGAGCTCGTCGAGCGCATCGCCATCGGGGGGATGGGCGAGGTGTGGCGCGCCACCGACCTGCGCTCGGGGCGGGCCGTGGCCGCCAAGATCCTGCGCCCCGAGCTGACGGGGGACGAGATCTTCCTGGCGCGACTGCGGGCCGAGGCCGCCAATTCCCGCGGCCTGCGCCACCCCAACCTCGCCGTCGTGCTCGACGCCGGGGAGCGGGACGGCTCGGGCTGGATCATTATGGAGCTGGTCCAGGGCCGCCCCCTGTCCGACATACTGGAGGAGCGGGGCACCATGCGCCCCGTCGAGATCCTCACCATCATGGCGCAGGTGGCGCGCGCCCTGCAGGTGGTCCACGACTCCGGCGTCATCCACCGCGACGTCAAGCCCTCCAACATCCTCATTAACCGCGAGGGCCTGGCCAAACTGACGGACTTCGGCATCTCCACCGCCGTGCACCAGCGGCCCATGACCGCCACCGGCATGGTCATGGGAACCGCCCAGTACCTGGCCCCGGAGCAGGCGATGGGCAATATGGCCACACCCTCGGGCGACCTGTACGCCCTGGGCATTATCGGCTACGAGGCGCTCGTCGGGCACCGTCCCTTCACCGGCTCCACCCAGGTGGAGATCGCCTTCGCGCACGTCAACCAGGAGGTCCCCCCGATCCCCGGGACTGTGCCCAAGGAGGTCCGCGACGTCATTATGGAGCTGCTGAGCAAGTCCCCGGCGCTCCGCCCCGCCTCCGCCCGCGAACTCGCCCGCCGCCTCGACCGCATCGTCATCAACCTGCCCAAGGACTCCTGGGATCCGGCCGAGGTTCCGCTGTGGAGCTCGGCCGGACAGGGCCCGGGGCGGGAGTCGACTCCCGCCCCGGGCGCCGGCGCCCGGGAGACGCCCGGCCGGCCGGGCGCTCCGGCCGTCGCGCGCTCGGCCAGCTCCGGCGGGGAGGCTCCGTCCCGGAAATCCCGCCCCGCCCCGCCGGGCCCGACCCGGCGGGAGGACGAGCCGCGGGGGGCGGAGCGCCCGGCCGGCCGGCGCGCCGCAGAGCCGGACGGCGGATCCCACAACGCCCCGCACCGGGACCGTGGGGCCGATAGCGACTCGCCGGACCGGTCCGGGGACCGGCAATCCCGCCCGCGGCGGCCGCCGATCGTCGTCATCGCCGTCGTCGCCGTCGTGGCCCTCGCCATCGTCCTCGTCGTCACCCTGAGTACCCTTGCCCATGCGCAACCGGTTTCAGGACATGATGACCTCGTGTCCCCCACCTCATTGAAGGAGGCACTGTGACCGGCCAGTTCCCCAAGGTCCTCGCGGGCCGTTATGAGATCCGCGAGATGATCGGCCGCGGAGGCATGGCCGAGGTCCACCTCGGCTACGACAGGCGCCTATCGCGCATTATCGCCATTAAGCTGCTGCGCTCCGACATTGCGGGCGACCCCACCTTCCAGGCGCGCTTCCGCCGGGAGGCGCAGTCCGCCGCCGCCCTCAACCACCCGTCCATCGTCTCCGTCTACGACTCGGGAGAGGAGCAGCTCCCCAACCCCAACGGCGCCATCCGCTCGGTGCCCTACATCGTCATGGAGTACGTCGAGGGGCACACGGTCCGCGAGTTCCTCGGCGAGGGCGAGGCCGTGCCCATCCCCGAGGCCGTCGAGATCGTCACCGGCGTCCTGGACGCGCTGGAGTACTCCCACCGCGCCGGCATCATCCACCGGGACATTAAACCCGGCAATATTATGCTGACCTCGACGGGCGCGGTGAAGGTGATGGACTTCGGCATCGCCCGCGCCGTGGAGGACTCCGCGGCGACCGTCACCCAGACCCACGCCGTGGTGGGCACCGCCCAGTACCTGTCGCCCGAGCAGGCCCGCGGCGAGGTCGTCGACGCCCGCAGCGACCTGTACTCGACCGGCTGCCTGCTCTACGAGCTGCTCACCGGCAAGCCGCCCTTCACGGGCGACTCCGCGGTGGCCATCGCCTACCAGCACGTGCGCGAGATCCCGCGGCCGCCGTCGTCCGTGGCCGCCGACGTGCCCGAGTCCCTCGACCGGGTCGTGCTCAAGGCCCTGGCCAAGAACCGCGACGACCGCTACCAGGACGCCTCCCACATGCGCGCCGACCTCCTGGCGGCGGCGCGCGGACTGAGCGTGAGCGCCCCCTCGGCGGAGTCCTGGTCGGCGCCCGCGCCGGCGATGGCCGCCGGCTCCCCGTCCCCGGCGCCCGCCCCCGCCCCGCCGGCGCCCCCC
>ERZ772964.986-NODE-986-length-10871-cov-98.4654_pt1 | contig 10871 bp, 11 predicted proteins | sample MGYA00580675_ERZ772964 | MGnify/ENA primary metagenome ERZ772964 (study PRJEB29015, sample SAMEA2737941) | human oral metagenome | biome: human oral; feature: human-associated habitat; material: dental | place: China | collected 2139 ...
GCCTGACGGAGCCGTCCCGTTGGTCGGCGTTCGTGTTCGGGTACAGGGGTATGTCACCGATTATCGCCCGTACTGGGGCGTCGGGCACGCCCGGGCGAGTGAAGGCGGCGGTGGCGGAGCCACGGTGGCGGGAGCGGCGGTGGCGGGACCCACGGCGGGAGCGGCGGCGATGGGCACGAGCCGAGGACCTGCGGCCGGAACCGTGCACCCGACCGCCAACAGACCCACCATGACCACCATGACGATCCCGCGCCCCCCATACGAACGAACCGCATTCGCCGCATCAACCCACTTCACGACGACGAACCCCCAGGCCCAGGCCCGGCGCGAGATCCTCCACGAGCGCGGCCGTGCCCGGACTGACGTGGCGCAGGTCGTCGGCCCCGGCCGTATCCAGCAGGGCGCCCACACGCTCGGCGAGCCGCTCGTGGCCGCGCATCGCCGCCAGGCGCAGGTCCGCCTGCCACAGGCGCTGGTCCAGTTCGACCACGCCCAGCCCCACCGCGATCGCCGCGGCGGCGCCCTCGGGGTCGTCCCGGCCCAGCAGCGCCGCCACGCGCAGCGCGGAGTCGGTGATGAGGGCCTCGGAGTCGTGGGCGGTGCGCAGGCGCGCCAGCCACGCGTAGCGCCCCGGTTCGGCGCCCTCGCACACGCGCCCGCGCACGAGCCGGAGCGCCTCCTGGAGCAGGCGGAGCTCCTCCGCCCGCGGCGAGCGCCGGGCCGCGGCCGCGAGCGCGCGCAGCACGTCCCAGTCCACGACGACGTCCGGACCGAGCACGAGCCGGCCCTCCTCGTCCTCGCGCAGCCGGGTCGCCCCCGTCTCGTCGTCGCCCAGCCAGACGCGCAGCCGCTCGATGGAGGCGGTCACGACGTCGCCGGTGACGCCCAGCGGCCAGATCATGGAGGCGAGCACCCGCGGGTGGAGGCCGTCGCGGTTCAGGGCCAGGCACGCCACCGCCTCGGTGAGGAGGGGCAGGCGCTCCGGCTCCACCGCCCCGGGGGCCATGACGGTGGCCGGTCCGAGGACCTGGACGCGCACGGGGGCGCTGCGCAGGGCCGCCGTCGTGACGGGGGGTCGTGGCGGATCGGGGGCGTCGGGGCGCCCGCTGCTCCGCTCGGAGGCGAAGAGTTCGCGCAGGCAGGCCAGGTCGTGCTCGGTGGCGCGGGTGACTCGCACGCCCACGCCCAGCGGCTCGACGCGCGCCGTACCCGCCGTGTCCACCTCGATCCGCCACCGGGCGCCGCCGCCGGTGCGCACGAGCACGGTTTCGCGGCTGTGGGGGGAGAGCGCGTCCTGCTGGCCGGTCGCCAGGACGACGCGCCGGGGGCCGGAGCGCCGGCGCCGGCCGGTGAGGACGTCGGCGGGTTCCGGGGCGCCCAGGGTGGCGGCGAGGTCGTCGGCGCGTTCCAGGCGCCTGCCGCACAGTTCGTGCAGGGTCTGGGGCAGGCCGACCCCGGTGACCCGGATCCGGGCCGACCAGGGGTTGATGCACAGCTCCAGGGCGAGGGCCGCGATCACCTCGGCGGCCATGGACGGCGCGCCGTTGACGGCGACGTCGCCGTCCACCAGGCTCAGGTCGATGAGGACGTCCGTCCCGCGCTCGTCGCGGCCCAGGGTGACCAGGCCGGTGCCCACGCGCGCGGGCTCGTCCGGGGCGGTGACGACGGCGTCGCGGGCGAGGGCCCAGATCCGCCCCTCGCGCCGCGCCCGCCAGGGTTGCGGGGCCTGCGGCATTGGGCGGGAGAGGAACAGGGTTACGGCCTCGTCGTCGACCCCGGCGGCGTAGGGGGCGGGTGGGGCGCTCAGGGCGGATAGGGAGCGCAGCGCCGTATCGAGGCGCTCGGCGCGGTCGGGGTCCGCCCCGATCCTCAGCAGCCGCTCCAGTTCGCCGGCGTCGGGTCGGGGCAGCAGCCAGGAGCCGTAGCGGCGCCGCCGGACGAGCAGGGAGAGCACGGCGGCGCCGGTCAGCGCGCCGAGGGCCGGGGCCTGCGTCGGGGCGACGTCGGCCATGCGTTCGGCGGCGGTCGTGGCCGACCCCCCGGTGAGGCCGTCGGCGCCGGTCGCGGCGGTCTGCCGGGCGGGGGCGGGCGCCGGGGTCGGGGTGTCGGGGGCCGGGGCGGGGGAGACCGCCTCGACGCGGGGGATGTCGGCGGCCTCCTCGGGCATAATGAGGTACCAGTTCGGCTGGATGAGGCGGGCGAGCTCCAGGGCGCGCCCGTCGGGCTGGACGCGGCCGGCGTTGAGGTCGTAGATCTGCTGGTAGGCGCGCCCGTCGCCCAGCGAGCGCTCGGCGATGTCCCAGAGGTTGTCGTGGTAGTGGCCCTGGGGCGGCTGGACGACGTAGACGCGCCGCCCCACGAGCTGGGCCCCCACTTCCGGGTCGAGCACCGCATCGCCCAGCCTGTAGGTGACGTCGCCGGTCTCCTGCGCCGCCTCTCCGGCGACCGCGGCGTCGTCCTCCTGCGCCGTCTGTGCCGCCTGCGGCGACTGGTCCGCCTGTGCCCCGTCCTCGGCCTGCACGGCGGCGACCGGCTCGGAGGCGGGCGCCAGGACGACGGGCGCCGCGGTCGCCGGGGAGGCGGCAGTGGTCACGAGCAGCGCCGCGATGACCAGGCGCCGCGCGAGGGTCTGCATGCCCCCCGACAGCGGCACGTGCCGGGGCAGGCCATTGCCCCGCAGCGCGGAGACTGCCTCCACCGCCGCGCACACGGTGAACTGGAGCCACGCCAGCCACAGCACCCAGATGAGTACGCCCAGGAGGGCGTTCACGCTCACGGCGCCGGTGAGGACGGCGAGGGACAAACCGGAGGGGATGGGCGGCGGGCCGAGGGTGAGCAGGAGCAGGGCCGGCATTCCCAGGATGACGGCGAGTAGCGCCAGGCCGGCTCCCGCCGAGCGCCACGCCGAGGAGCGCTCGGAGGCCGTCGGGGCGCGGAACCGCTGGGGGCCGAGTGCGGCGGCGGACGAACGGGGCGCCATGGTCACAGGCCCCCCGCAATGCCCGACTCCGCCTCGGCGGTGCCCGACACGGTCACGGTCACGGACCTCATGCCCAGCATGGAGAGCATGAGGGTGGGGACCTGCTGGTGGGCGGTGACGGTCACCGTATTGCCCGAGGTGGTCACGCTCACCCCGCCGAGGTCCATGTCCGTCGTCGAGGCGAGGTAGGTGCGGGCCGCCGTCCGCGCCGCGCCGGGATCGAGCACGACGTCGAGCGAGCCGCGCAGTCCCTCGGTCAGGACCTCCTGGGCGCCGGCGCGCGCCGCCTGCTCGCACACGTCGGTCAGAGTGGTCCGGGCGTTGAGGACGCGTCCGCCGTCAATGCACAGGCCGGCCAGCAGCATGAGGACGGCGACGACGCAGACGGCGAAGACGGAGGTGGAGCCGCGCTCCGGGCGGTCGGGGCGGGCCGGTGAGCGGGCGGGGCGATTGCCCGTGCGGGGCTTCATGCGGTTCCTCTCATGGTGTCGACCGGTGAGCTCGCCTCCGCGGTGATCGTCGTCGTCCCGGGCAGGAGGACGAGTCCGAGGTCGGCGAGTTCGACCCGGCAGCTGACCCGGACGGTGACGCTGCCGCCGGCGCGGAAGTCGGCCGTCGAGGTGGTCGCGGCGCAGTCGGCGGAGGCCGTCTGGGCCCGGGCCAGCGCCGCGGAGGCCGCCGCCGCGGCGCTGGGGGCGGAGCGCTCCAGGGAGGCGGCGCGGGCGGCGTCGCGCGCCGCGGCCCGCGTCATGCCCTCCGCGGAGACATAGCGGCCGCCGGCGACGGCAATGAGGACGACCATGAGCAGGACGGGCACCAGGACGACCATCTCCACCGACATGGAGCCGTGCTCGTGGTCCGGCCGCGGGGCGGCCCGGCGGGTGCGCTTCACGAGTTCCCCCGGAATTCCTCGATGGGCGAGGTGACGGTGGCCCTCACCCGGGGCGTCAGCCCCCCGAAGACGTCCATGGCGCTGCCCGTGACGGTCACGGTCACGGCGCCGCCGTCCACCGAGGCCTCGACGACGACGTCGGTCAGGCCCGAGCCGGCCAGGTTCTGCGCGTAGGCGGCGGCGTCGGCCCGCGCCGCGGCGAGCGCGGCGTCGTCGTGGGCGCCGGTGCGCAGCGTGCGCGCGGCCTCCCGGGCGGTCGTCATGGCCACCTCGTTGCCGTACCAGGACAGCCCGGTCTGGACGGCCAGGAGGATGATGAGCAGCAGCAGCGGGAAGAAGACGAGGAGTTCGACCGAGGACGCCCCCGCCTCCCCGCGCAGATGACGCAACCGTTTCATCGGCGGTTCTCCGCGGACGGCGACCGGCCCGCTCAGGGCCCGATGGACGGCACCTTGAGCTTGTCGCCGGCGTCCTGGACCAGTCCGTAGATGATCCGTCCGACGACCGCCGCCAGGACGATGAGGAAGCCGGTGATAATGACCCACTCGACGGTGGAGGCCCCCTCCTCCCGGCGCAGGCGCGCACCCGCCCGGTCGCGGATCTGGGCGGCGACGATCTGAAGCGTGCACAGTAGGGACAACATGAGGGATTCTCCTTGTGTGAGGGTTCGAGGGACGAGTTCGTAGGGAGGCGGGTGTGGACGGCTACCCTCCCCCCATGATCCCCGACAGGGCCGGGTAGACGAGGAAGACGATGAACCCGATGGCGATGACCAGCTGGGCCACGAGCATGGACTCGGAGTTCTCCCCGGCCCTGCCCTCGGCGTCGGCCAGTTCGCGGCGCCGCATCGAGGTGGCGCGCGCGGACAGGGACTCGCGGATCTTGGCGCCGTCCTCGGCCACGAGGGCCAGGGCCGCGGACAGGTCCCGCAGCTCGTCGATGCGCAGGGTCGTGCCCAGGCGCCCCATGGCCGCCCAGGGCGTCTCGCCGCGCAGCCGGGCCGCGGCCAGGGCGTCGCGGATCCGGGCCATGGCGGGGTCGTCGGACAGGGTGGAGGCGGCGTCGAGGGCCTCGGGCACGCCCCGCCCGGCGCCCAGCGACATGGACACCAGGTCCAGGAAGGAGCCGACGACGTGCCGGAAGTCCCGGCGGGCCTGCGCCGCCCGGGAGCGCAGCCTCACCGTGGGCAGGGCCGCCATGGCGGCGCCCAGGACCAGGCAGGCCAGGAGCGGCAGGGAGCCCGTGGGCCGGCCCGCCAGGGCGCCCAGGGCCGTAATGAGCAGGGGCGCGCCGAAGCCGAGCAGGCCCAGGAGCAGGGAGGTGACGAGGTGGCGCTCCAGGGAGCGCCCCAGGACCGACAGGTCGCTGGTTAGGGCCCCCAGGTCGATCCCGGTGCGGCGCAGGAGTGCGGCGGCCCGGTAGCCCAGGGCGTCGAGCCAGTCGGGCAGGGCGCGCTCCCGGGGGTTGAGCCTGCGGGCCTCCTGGCGCAGGCGCCGCTCGTCGCGCTGGGAGTCGAGCTCGGCCAGGGCGGCGGCGGGCTGGACCGCCGGGGGCGCCAGAATGAGGACGAGCATGAGGACGCCCGCTCCGCTCAGGGCGCCCCCCAGGAGGATCCACGTGATCATGACGTCCGCCCCTCCCCGCCGGGGGCGGCGTGCGCGGTGAGGAAGCGCCGCGGCAGGCTGACTCCGGCCAGGCGGCGCATCCACAGCAGCCCCATGGTGAACAGGGCCATGACCACCAGGAGCACCAGCTGCCCCGTGAGCGAGTTGTAGGGGGCGACGAAGGACCGGTTGAAGACCGCCAGCCCCAGAATGACCACGATGGAGAAGATGACGACGATCTGGGCTGAGCGCCTGGTCCCGGCGCGCGAGGCGGATACGCGCTGGCGCATGTCCAGCTCGGCCCGGGCGGTGGCCGCCAGACCGCTCAGGAGCTGGCGCAGGCCCGGGCCGCGCAGCCGGGAGTTCATCATGAGCGCCGCGATAATGAGATCGGCGGTGGGGTCGTCGAGGTCGTCGGCGAATTGGCGCAGGGCCTGGGGCAGCGGCACGCGCACCCGCATGCGGTCCGCCAGCAGGGCCAGGTCGGAGCGGATGACCGGCGAGGCCGCGTAGACCGTGGAGGGGATCGCCTGCTCCAGGCCGACGGCGCCGGCGATCGTGTCGCGCAGGGACTCCGCCCAGGTGGCCAGTGCCTCGATCCGGGCCGCGGCCTCCTTCTCCTGGCGCGTGCCGCCGAACAGCATGGGCCACACGAGCACCAGGGCCGCGGCCGCGGCGGTCAGGACGACCCACCGCGTCACCAGCAGGACCAGGAGGGCGACGATCCCCGCCGCCACGAGGCGCCTGCTCGCGACCCTCAGGAGCCGGCCGTGGTCCTGGCGGCGGGCGGGCAGCACGTCCGCGCCCAGCAGGAAGGCGATGAGCAGGAACAGGCCGCCGCCCACCAGGGCGCCCGCCAGGATCATGACCGGCAGCGAGGTCCGGGCGATCACGGCGCGCCTCTCGGGGCGGCGTAGGAGGCGATGGGGTCGTAGCCCGCCTCGACGAGGTCGTCGACGCAGGCGATCGGGGCGGCCGGGCGGGCGTGGCCGGTGCCGTCGTCGGCGAAGACCTCGGAGGACAGGACCCGTCCGTCCACGCCGTTGACCTCGCGCACGGAGGCGATGTAGCGGCGCATGGTGCCGCCCTGGGCGAAGCGGTTCTCCCGGGTGAGGAAGATGACGAAGTCGATGGCCCCGGCGATGAGGAGGTTGGTGGCCTCCTGCGGGAGGCGCTCGTGGGACTGGATGGCGTAGGTGGCGATGCGGTTGAAGACCTCGGAGGAGGAGTTGGCGTGGATGGTGGACAGCGAGCCGTCGTTGCCCTGGCTCATGGCGTTGAGCATGGTGACGATCTCGTCGCCCAGCACCTCGCCGACGATGACCCGGGAGGGGTTCATGCGCAGGGACCGGCGCACCAGGTCCGCCATGGTGATGGCCCCGGCCCCCTCGGAGTTGGGCAGGCGCTCCTCGAAGGCGACGACGTTGGGGTGCAGGTCGGAGAACTCCCCCAGCCCCAGCTCCAGGGCCCTCTCGACCGTGATGAGGCGCTCCGACGGCGGGATCTCGTTGGCCAGCGCCCGCAGGAAGGTGGTCTTGCCCGCATTGGTGGCGCCGGCGATCATAATGTTCTTGCGGGCGCGCACGGCGGCCGAGCAGAAGGCCGCCAGGCGGGGGCTGAGCGTGTCGAGCCCGATGAGCTCGTCCAGGCCCACCTTGTCCAGCCTCGCCCGCCGCAGCGACAGGGCGGGGCGGGCGCACACGTCCATAATGGCGGACAGGCGCGAGCCGTCGGGCAGTCGCAGGTCCAGCTGAGGGTTGGCCGAGTCGAAGGGGCGCGAGACCAGGCCGGAGTAGGAGCCCAGGACCTGGACCAGCTCGACCAGCTCGTCGTCGGAGTCCGCCACGGGGGCGCCGCGCTCCTCGCGCCCGTCGGCGTACTGGATGAAGACGTTGTCGTAGCCGTTGATGTCGATGTTCTCGACGTCGGGGTCCTCCAGGAGCGGCTGGAGGCGGCCGACGCCGAAGAGCGCGGCGTGGATGCCCTGGGCGACCTCCTCCTCTTCCTGGGAGGTCATGGGGGTGCGCCCCGCGGCGATCTCCTCGCGGGCGTGCTGGTCGAGCACGCGGCTGATCAGGGCCCGGGCGAACTGGCGCTCGTCCTCCGCGCTCATGGGCGGGATGCCGCTGGTGGAGTCGTCGTGGCGCTGCTGGGCCAGCAGGTCCGCGACCTCCTCCCGCAGCCGGCGCACCAGGTTCTGATCCGTGCTCATCGCGCGCCTCCCTCGGGTCGTGGGCGGGGGCCGCCGTGCAGGGCGGCGGCGAGGGAGCGGGCGGAGCGCACCAGGAGGGTGCGGCCCAGCGGCCGCGGGCGCCTGCCGGCCAGTGAGTCGGCGGCGCCCGGGTCGTGGGCCAGGGTCCCGACCACGGGCGCCTCGACGTCGCCGGACCTCAGCAGCCTGGCGAGGTCGTCGGCCTCGTGGCGCTGCTTCCAGGGCGCGATGAGGACGACGCCGAGCCCGGGGCGCTCGGCGCGGTGCGCGGTCTCCTCAATAATCCACCGCAACCGGTCCCGCAGGTGCCCGTAGGCGTCGACCCCCGGGCGGGTGACGAACAGGAGGAGGTCGGAGGCCAGGGCGATGGACAGGCTCGCCACGCCGGGGGCGAGCCGCCCCACGTCGCACAGGACGTCGCGGTCGGTGCGCAGTCGCGCCGCGATCGCGCCCCAGTTGGAGGCAATGGCCGCGGCCTGCTCGGGACGGGGCATGCCCAGCAAGACGTCGAGTCCGCCGTCGACCGTGGTGGTGTGCTCGGCGAGATCGGCGTCGGGGCTGCGGCGCACCTGCGCGGCCAGTGAGAGCAGGCCGCGCTCGGCGTCCAGGGGGAGCCCCGCGGAGCTGCGCAGCCGGTAGATCAGGTCCGAGCCGAACGGGTCGGCGTCGGCGAGGATCACGGGGGCCGGCCACACCGCCGCCAGGACGTGGGCGCTCGTCGTCGTGCCGGGCGCCCCCTTGGCGGAGGCCAGAGAGACGAGCATCAGCCGCCCCCGATCGGCTGGTGCGTGGCGGTGACGACGACGGCGGCGTTGCCGGCGGCCCCCAGCGTCGCCGTGCTGCCCGCCTCCTCCTGGGGGACGAGGAGCGAGACGATGGCCCCGGAGCTCCAGTCGCCCGCGGTGCCGGAGGAGGGCGCGGCCTCCAGGACCTGGGCGCGAGTGACCGCCGAGGAGCCGTCCTTAATGTCGATGATGGTGACGACGTCGCCGGCCGACAGCCCGCCGGCCGGGAAGCGCCCGGCCTCCAGGGAGATCCCGACGAGCGTCCTCCCGTCGCCCACGGGGGAGGTCGCCGACAGCTGGGTGGTCTGGATGAGCTCGCCCTTGGAGATCTGGACCCGGGCGGTCATGCCGACGACGGTATTGGCCCGGCTCGCGGGGATGAGGGCGCTGCCGGTCGCGGAGACGGGCGCCGAGACCAGGTCGGCCAGTTCGATCTCGTGCCCGGCCTCAATGGTGTCGGCCGCCATGAGCATCTCCTCGCGCTGGTCCATGCGCATGGCCAGGAGCCCGGCGATGAGGGCCCCGCCGACGATGAGGATGACGGCGAGAGCCGCCAGCAGCGGGCGGCGCTCCCGCGGCGCCGCCGGCAGCCGGTCGCGAGCGGCGTCCCGCTTGCGGGAGCGCGTCGAGGCGGTGCCGCGGGCATCGCGATCGCGACGGCGGGCGGTGCGGGCGTCGGTTGGTGCTGACATCTCGGCTCGGGGAGAAGATGGACAGGGACGCCCTTAAGATACCGAACCGGTCACGATTCGCCAGAGGGATGGTGCTCACCCCCAGCGAACACCGTAGATTTATGCTTTTCTCTTGATCTGACCGCCGGAACGTGCAAGCGTGGCCCCGTCGGCCGCATCGTCCACGCGGCCCATGAGCCTGATGTCGGACGGTCCGTCATCCCTTGAACGAACTGAGGAACCTCCATGCCACTGTCATCCGATCTGAGCACCCTCGAGGCCCTGTACAACACCCTCAAAAACGATGTCGACTACGCGCACTCGATCGTGTCCGAGACCGGCACGTCCCTCGACGCGGCCGTGTGGGAGAGCCCGAACGCGGACGCCTTCCGGGCGGCCTGGGACGAGTTCCGCCCCAAGCTGGTGCAGTTCGAGGTCGCGCTCGCGGCAGCGGCCACCGACGTGGCGAACAACCACAACAACAACGCCCTGGTCAACGGCGTGACCGACGCCCCGGAGCTCTCGTCCGTCGAGCCCTACGAGGCGGCCTGAGTTTCCGGGACCGGGGGTCCGCATCCAGTGCGATAAGCGCTGGCAATAAGTGTTGCGGGGTCGGAAAGGCGAGGTTATTCCGACCCCGCGACAATGCCCTCTGCTGCAATCGTTCGGCGTTCTTCCGCCGGTCTCCCAATCGTCCGGCGTCCTCACCGCTGATTCGGTGAGCCTTTCTCACCGGAGACGGCGGTGCGGGGCCGGGTTCGATCGTGGCGTCCGTCGGCGCGCCGTCCGCCTGAGTTCCGCTCCCCGGGGAGTCGGGGTGCGGCCCGGAGTCTGGCGCGCCGTTCGCCCGTCCCCACCCCTGGGGGAGTCGTTTTGGTGATGTCACCTGGGCTCGCATTGCGCCAGGTGGGCTCGCGCGGATCGAGCGCAGGCGGATTATGTCGCGCTGGGCTCGCACGGCGCGAGGAGAGGTGGACTGCGTCGCGCTGAGCTCGCATTGCGCAAGCCGGGTCCGGGTCCTCCCCGGCTGGTCCGCACCGCCCCGGGCCCGTCGCGGACCGGCCCGGGCTTCAGCTCGGGGTCGTCGCGAACCTGGTCCCGGTCCCTGCCCCATCCCATCCTGCCTCCGGCCGGGTCCGCAAGATCACCGTCCGAGCCCGCGGGGCTGCTCCCTCGGCGGCCCGGCGCGGCGGCGTGGACGAGGGGCGAGGCGGTGTCCGGACTCCCGCCGGGATCCGGCCCGGGGACTCTCCCACCGGCACCCGCGGGTCGGGGTGCACCCGGCCCCCGCCCGCAAGACCGACGCGAACAAGATCGCCAGCGCCGGGACGAGGATCCGCACGGCTACAGCGACGAGGCTCGGCCGCGCCCCGGCGGCGAGGACGACAACGAACCCGCGACCTGGGGCGTCTGCGCGGACCGCATGGACGACCGCTCCTGGGAGCGGGGACGTGCAGAGCGATCGTGCCAGTGCCGGGGCGGGTGAAGGCTCCTTCTGAGAGCAGGGACGCGCGCAGAACCCGGACCCGGCCGACCCCGAAGCCCCTCACCGGACCCCGAAGCCCCTCACCGGGAGCCGCGGCCGGAAGGCCCGGGGCCCTCCCGGTGAGAAGGGCCCGGTATGTGGGGGCCGTGTCCGCATCGGCCGCTGCTGCGTCGAGCGCAGAAGGGCTCAGTGTGTGGGTGTGGGTCGGTTGATGGTTTGGATTTCGGCGACGGGCAGGTCG
>ERZ772964.990-NODE-990-length-10854-cov-111.03_pt1 | contig 10854 bp, 6 predicted proteins | sample MGYA00580675_ERZ772964 | MGnify/ENA primary metagenome ERZ772964 (study PRJEB29015, sample SAMEA2737941) | human oral metagenome | biome: human oral; feature: human-associated habitat; material: dental | place: China | collected 2139 ...
CCTTATTGAGCTGCCGAGGTGAGCTGTCGGGTTCGGACTGGAGAAGCCCGGCCTGCTCTCGCAGGCTTCACCCCAGAGACCCGCAGAGCATCCGCGGGCCGGTCATGGTTCCCCCGTTCCTGCCGTGGTTCGGGATAAGGAGCCCCGATTCGAGCGGCAGGACAAAGCCTCGAACCGAGGATCGCGAGGATGGCCTCGCGACAAGGGCAACAGTACCCGAGGAGAGCCCGACGTGTCACGGCAAGATCACGCAGGTTGATGTGGGAGTCCACACTTTCACGTCGGGCGCATCCTCCCAGAGGATGAAAAACCGCCCCGGCCAGTCCTTGAGAGGAGACTGGGGCGGTTGTGAGGCGCGGGGAGACGCCGTCAGATGCGGAGGAAGGTGCCGCCGCCGCGAACCGGGAGGTACTGGACGCCGACGCCCTCGCTCTCGGCGGAGACCATCATGCCGTCGCCGGCATAGATGGCCACGTGGCCGGACCACCAGATGACGTCGCCGGGCTGGGCCTCGGCGGCCGAGATGACGGTGCCGGCGGCGCGGATGCCCTCGGAGGAGTGGGGAAGGGAGGTGCCGAACTGGCCGTAGACATAGGAGACCAGGCCGGAGCAGTCGAAGGCGTTCGGGCCCGAGGCGCCCCAGACGTAGGGGGAGCCGACGTACTGCATCGCCAGGGCGGCGACCGAGCTGGCGGAGGCCTGGGAGGGCGCCGGGGCGGGCTCCTGCTGCTCGGCGGCGGGGGCCGAGGCCTGCTCGGCCTGCGGCGCCGCGGGCTCCTCCTCCTGCTGCGGCTGGGGAGCGGCCTCCTCGACGGCGGGCTGCTCGGCCGGGGGGGCCTCCGCGGTGACGTCGGCGTACTGGTCGGCGGGCTCGAGCCTGGAGGTCGTGGAGGTGGTGATGGCCGCGTTGGTGGTGACGGCCTCGCGCGCCTCGTTGGCGAGGGTGTCGACCCCCGTCTTGGTCAGCGCGCCGGCGGACTCGCCGACGTCGGTGCCCTCCCCGGCGGCGTTGGCGCCGGAGGCGATGATCGTCAGCGCCAGTCCGGAGGACGCGGCGACGGCGAGACCACGGCGTGCGACGGGACCGGCGTTGGACAGCGGGGTCAGCGGGGGGGCGGCCTTGCGGTGACGGGCCTTGACGCTTGAAGTCACTGGTTTTCTCCTGAGAGAGCCTACGGAGTTAGCTGTCGGGTTCGGGCGGGAGACGCCCGGCCCGCTTGCGCGGGCTTCACCCCAAGGCCCGAGCCGACCGCGTGTGCCGGGCCGGGCCGGAGAAGTGGTTCCCCCGGGCCTGCCGATGGTTCGTTGGATAAGGAGAGGGCGAGCACCGGCAGGCTTAGGCTCTGTCCGCCCCTCCGCAGCCGACGTCGTCGACCGCATCGGCAACGTTAGCGGATTTTTATCTCTCGTGTGAAGCCGCGGAGGCGCCGCCTCCCTGTGCGATCACCCACGAGGCTGAGTTTGCCGTCATACCGCCGATTCAGGCGCCTCAATCGTAACCTTTTCGTGACTTGCGGAGGCCGCTGCCGACGGCCCCGGGCCGAGCCAGCGGCCCCGGAGGACCGGGGTGCGCCCGGCGGTCCTGCAGGCCGCGCTGCAGCCCGCGCAGGAAGCCCTACAGCCCGCGCAGGAAGAGGTGCCGCGCGAAGTCGCGGGAGAGCACCACCGGCTCCTGCGTGGGGCCGACCACGCGCACGCCGCCGGCGGAGGTGCGCAGGCGGACCGTCTCACCGGGCCGGACGCCGGCGTCCTCAATCCGGGCGATGAGCTCGGCGTCGGCCTGAATGGGCTCGCCAACGCGCGCGACGACCGCGGAGGTCCCCCCCGCCTGGGTCAGACGCGTCGCGCAGATCTCACCGGCGCCGGGCGCAGGGTGCACCGCCGCGCAGGGAGGGATGGTGTTGCCGAACGGGTCCGTGTCGGTGTCCTGGAGGATCTCCGCCAGCCGCTCCTCGACCTGCTCGCTCATCACGTGCTCCCAGCGACACGCCTCTTCGTGAATTAGGCGACGGTCCATGCCGATGACGTCCAGAAGCAGTCTTTCGGCAAGCCTGTGCTTGCGAATGACCTCGGTGGCGCGGGCGCGCCCGACCTCGGTGAGCTTGAGCGAGCGGTCGTCCGCGACGTGGATGAGGCCGTCGCGCTCCATGCGGGCGACCGTCTGGGAGACCGTGGGCCCGGAGTGGTCGAGACGCTCGACAATGCGCGCCCGCAGGGGAAGAACGCCGTCCTCCTCCATCTCGTAGACGGTCTTGAGGTACATCTCTGTGGTGTCGATGAGCTCGCTCACGGCCAGGGCCTCCTCACGATTCGACGACGCTGTGCGGGCCTCGTACGGGCGGCGGGTCCTGGCCGGCCCGCGCGCGTGGTTCCAGGATATCCGGGCGCCATCCAGCCGCCTCTCGGCACGGGGCCCGCCCGGCCGCGCGACCGGTGCAGGGCCCGCTCACCCGGCGTCGTCGTCCCCGCCCGCCCGGCGCCCGGGCCCGCCGCCCAGCAGGTGGGTGCGGGTGGTGGGGTACAGGCTCACGTGCCAGTGGCGCCGGGCCCACACGACGGCGACCAGGGCGACGACGACGGCCGCGGCCCCGCCCACCACCAGGGACATGCGCGGCCCCCAGGTGTCCGAGACCCAGCCGATCAGCGGCGAGCCGATCGGCGTCGTGCCCAGGAGGCACATCATGTACAGGCTCATGACGCGCCCGCGCACCTCCGGCGCGGTGGTCAGCTGCACCGTCTGGTTGGCGCCGGTCAGGACGGTGAGCACGCACAGCCCCACCGGCACCGTGGAGGCGGCGAAGAGCCAGTAGGTCGGCATGACGGCCATGACCAGCGTGAAGACCCCCAGGAGGAGGACGGCGCCCACCACCGTGCGCACCCGCGGGCAGCGGCGCCGCGCCGCCCACAGCGCGCCGGTCAGCGACCCGACGGCGAAGACCGAGGAGACCGTGCCGTAGGCCTCGGACTCCAGGTCGAAGGCGCTGCGCACCATGGCGGCCATGGTGACCTGGAAGTTCAGCGTGAGCATCGAGACCACCGAGATGACCACGATAATGACCATGAGGTCTCCGCGGTGGCGCACGTAGGCCAGCCCCTCGCGCACCTGCCCCTTGGCGCGGACGGCGCGGGGCAGGTCGTAGAGCTCGGCGACGCGCATGGTCGCCAGCGCCAGGGCCGGGAACAGGAAGGTGAGCGCGTTGACCACGAACACCCAGCCCGCCCCGACCCAGGCGATCACCAGGCCGGCGGCCGCGGGCCCCAGCAGGCGGGCGGCGTTGAAGGAGGCGGAGTTCAGGCCGACGGCGTTGGCGAGGTCGTTCGAGGGCACCATCCGCGCCACGAAGATCTGGCGGGCGGGGGCGTCGTAGGCGCTGGCCGCACCGGTGGCCAGGGCCGCGAGGTAGACGTGCCACAGCTGGGCGCGCCCCGCCAGGACGTCGGCGGCCAGGACGGCCGAGACGACCCCCATGACGCTCTGGGTGACCACCAGGAACCGGCGCTGGTCCACGCGGTCGGCGACGAGTCCGGCGTGCGCGCTCAGCAGCAGGGCAGGCAGGAACTGGAGGGCGGTCGTGGTCCCCGTGGCGGCGGCGGAGTCGTCGGTGAGGATGCGCAGCACCAGCCAGTCCTGGGCCACGCGCTGCATCCACGTGCCGGTGTTGGTCACGAGGGCGGCGAAGAACCAGACCCGGTAGTTGTGGAACTTCAGCGACTCGAAGATGCGGCTCACGGTGGACGACGGCTCCAGCTTCTGTTGATGCGCGAGCGGCGGGCCGGGCCTGCGACGGGCCGAGCCGGCGCCCGATGGCGGGGCTGCCGGCCGGCGGCGGGCTCCCCGGGCCCGGCGAGGGGCGGGGGGAGCACGATCGGCGTCCGTCGACGCGCGGCCGGCGCCCGACGCTGGGCTCCGCGCTCCCGCGGGACGCGCGCGTGATTGTGTGGATCGGTTAATTTTACGCCCACGTCGGCCCGCCGGGAGGCGCACCGCGCCAACAGGGCATGACGGCAGTCGGCGGCCGTCCTTCAATCCAGTACGTCATCGACGACCAGCACGCCGCAGTCGCGCAGACGATCGACTCCGGCAGGGCGCGAGCCATGCCCGCGGCTCCTCCTCCCCCTTCGCCGAGATCGGTCGTATTCCGCGTCGAGATCGGTCCTGACGCGGCCGCCCGCCGGATGCCACTGCGTCCCCGGACGGCGATCATCCGGCGCGCCTTCACCCCCGCGCCGTCCGACCCGCACCACGAACGTCATTCTCCGCCGCACCCGAGCCTGCTGCCGTCTCAAAGGCGGGCCAATTCGCCTTCCCCACCTCGAAGTCACTCATCGAAGTGACTGATTCCGGCGGAGCCCGTCCCGCCCGGCCCTCGCGGTCGTACCTCAGTTCGCGTGGTCGTACGGTGGCCGTACGTTAAAAGGCACGACCGCGCCAGGAACGGACGGCGAGTCCCAACGTCAACGGAAGTTCGTCGCGTGAACGTACCTTTCTCCCATCCTTCTGAGCTTTACCCTCAGAAGGATGGGAGAAAGGTACGTTGGTGTTGCAAAGGTACGTTCACGTTCCGGCATGCTCCGCCCTGGCTCCCGCGCACCCGGTCGGCAAACCGCTCCCACCGTCCCTTTCGCCGAGATCGGTTCGGGGCGCCGGCCTGACGCCAACAGGGCGGTGCTGCGTCCTGGAGTCAGCCATCGAGACGACTGACTCCAAGGCGGCAGGGGCGGCCGGCAGGCGTTCGCAAGGCTCAGCGGACCGATCTCGGTGCGGAAGTGAACCGATCTCGACGCGGAAGTGAACCGATCTCGACGCGGAACTCGACCGATCTCGGTGAAGGGGGAGGAGGGAGGGGGAGCCGGGCGGGTGCGCCCGGGCGCTCGCCGTCGTCGGCTCAGACGACCCCGAGGATCGCCTTGATGGGCGTGAGCGTGAAGTAGATGATGAACAGCAGGGAGGCCATCCACATGAGCGGGTGGATCTCCCTGACCCGCTTGCGCGCCAGCTGGACGACGAGGTAGGAGATGAAGCCCGCGCCGATGCCATTCGTGATCGAGTAGGAGAAGGGCATCATAATGATGGTGATGAAGGCCGGCAGGGCGATCTCCGGGGACTTCCAGTCGATATCGGTCACCTGGGTCATCATGAGGAAGCCGACAATGACCAGGGCCGGGGTGGCGGCCTCGTAGGGCACCATCGAGACGACCGGCGCGAGGAACATGCTCAGCAGGAACAGGACGCCGGTGACCACGGAGGCCAGGCCGGTGCGCGCCCCCTCGCCCACGCCCGCGGCGGACTCGACGTAGGAGGTGTTGGAGGACACGCCGCCCGCGCCGCCCGCGATCGCCGCCAGGGAGTCGACGGCGAGGATCTCGCGGGTCCTCGGCGGGGTGCCGTCCTCACCGAGGAGGTCGCCCTCGGCGCCGATGGCGACCATGGTGCCCATGGTGTCGAAGAAGTCGGCGAGCAGCAGGGAGAAGACGAGCAGGACGACGCTCACGACGCCGACCCTGTCCAGGGACCCCAGCAGGTTGAAGTGCCCCAGCGTCGCCGGGTCCGGCAGCTCGACCGGGGAGCCGGACAGGGAGGGGACGGACAGGGACCAGCCCGTCGGGTTGGCCTCCGGGTCGAAGGCGCCCAGGTGGAGAACGGTCTCGATAACGGCCGCGAGCACGGTGGAGGCGACAATGCCGATGAGGATGGAGCCCTTCACCTTGCACACGTGCAGAATGATCATGAGGAACAGGCCGAAGAGGAACACGAGCACGGGCCAGCCCTGAAGAGAGCCGCCCAGCCCCAGCTCCAGGGGCGTGCCGCCGGCGCGGACCACCTTGGCGTCCACCAGGCCGATCAGGGCGATGAACAGGCCGATGCCGACGCTGATCGCGGTCTTGATATGAGCAGGGACCGCTTTGAAGACAGCCTCGCGGAAACCGGTGAGGACCAGGATGAGGATGATGACGCCCTCGATGACGATCAGCCCCATGGCGTCGGCGTAGGTCATGCCGTTGGTGCCGACGAGCGTGTAGGCGACCATCGCGTTGATGCCCAGCCCGGCCGCCAGGGCCATCGGGTAGTTGGCGACCAGGCCCATGAGGATCGTCATGACGCCGGCGATCAGGGCGGTGCCGGCGGCGATCTGCTCGGTGGTGCCCAGCGGATCGATGCCCTCGTGCGGGGTGGACAGGATGAGCGGATTGAGCACGAGGATGTAGGCCATCGTGAAGAAGGTGACGACGCCGCCGCGGATCTCGCGGGCGAGCGTCGATCCGCGCTCGGTGATGTGGAAGAAGGAGTCGAAGGCGGAGCCGCGGGAGGCCGCCTTCCGGGATGCGGGGGTGTGCGTACTCACGGCACAATTCTTCCAGAGGGGACCGGGCGGGCGCGCGACATGTCCGCTGCGCGAACATCTCGTTCCGGCCGCGGTCGCCCCGGCCCGGCGCGGGGGGCGGTCGCGGCCCCGGGTCGCCGTCGTCGTCCTGTCCCGTCCCGATACGCGGGACGAGGCCGCCGGCATCATGGAAGGCTGGCGCCATGAAGATCCTCCTGACCGATACCGGCTACATCGACCCCTCCCCCATCCGCGCCGCCGGTCACGACGTCGTCCTGTTCAGCGAGGTCGAGCCCGTCCCGGCCGAGCACCGCGACGCCGAGGGCCTGGTCCTGTGGGGCGGCGGCGGGTCGGGGAGCGCCGAGGTCCTGGCGGATATGCCCGGCTACCTCACCCGCCTGCGCTGGATCCAGACGCTGGCCGCCGGGCCGGACAACGTCCTGGCCGCCGGCTTCCCGGACTCGGTGGCGATCACCTCGGGGCGCCACTTCCACGACCGCACGGTGGCCGAGCACGCGGCCGCCCTGGCGCTGGGCTGCGTGCGCTCCCTGCCGACGGCGGTGCGCGCGGCCGACCGCCACGAGTGGGACCGGGCCCTGGGCGGGGCCCACCCGATCCACGACCCGCAGCGCCTGACGACCCTGTACCAGGCGCGCACGCTCGTGTGGGGCTTCGGCGCGATCGGGGTCGCCACGGCCCGTCTGCTGACCGCCTTCGGGGCGAGCGTGCGCGGGGTGGCGCGGTCGGCCGGGGAGCGCTCCGGCTTCGAGGTCATCGCGGCCTGCGACGTCGAGTCGGCCCTGCCGGAGACCGACCTGCTGGTCATGGTGCTGCCGAGCACGCCGCAGACCGCGGGGGCGCTGAGCGCCGAGCGGCTCGCGCTGCTGCCGCACCGCGCCGTCGTCGTCAACGTGGGTCGCGGCACGACGGTCGATCAGTCGGCCCTGGAGGCTGCCCTGCGCTCGGGCGCCATCAGCGGAGCGGGGATCGACGTCACCGACCCCGAGCCCCTGCCCGCCGGCTCAACGCTCTGGGACGCCCCGAACCTGCTGCTCACCCCGCACGCCGCCGGGGGCCGCGTGGTCGGGGCGGTGGAGCGGATCATCGCCAACGCGGCGGCGGTCGACGCGACGCCGCCCGGCGAGCCGATCACCGGCCTGGAGGCCCTGGTCGTCCGCTGACGGGGCGGCCGGACCGATCTCGACGCGGAACTCGACCGATCTCGACGCGGATTACGACCGATCTCGACCGGGCAGGCGGGCCTCCAGCTCCGCCAGGGTCGTGGGTCCCGCGGCCTCGGGTGCGGCGTCGCGCTCCTGCATCCCGGCCGTCAGGCTCGCCACCGCATCGCGGGCGGCGGCCGCCCGCTCGGCGGGCTCGTCCGCCGCCGGGGACCTCCGCGCCGTCTCGGAGGCCTCCTCCTGCGATGTCGCCGCCCTGCGGGCGCGAGCCGGACGCCGCGAGCGGGACGTGGGTGCAGGCTCCTCCTGGGGAGCGACGGGGTTCTCGACCGACTTCTCCGACTTCTCGGGCTTCTTGGGCCTTCTCGGCCCCTTCGGCTCCTCGTCCGCGTCCGGCGCGCCCTCGCCCGCGTCCGGCGCGAGCGCCCCCGCCGTCGTACGGGGGCGACGCGCGCGCTTCCTGCCGGAGCCCCTGCCCGTCCTGGCGGGCCTGCGTTCGGCCTTCTCGGCGGCGGGCTCCCCCTCAGCCCCGGAAGGACGCTCGCCGTCGGCGCCCAGCGGCTCCATGGCCCTGTCATCCATGTACGACGGCGTCACCGGCCACTCGGACCCCTGATCCGGCAGGTCCGTCTCGGAGTGGGCCCCGCAGCCGTGGTCCAGGGACACGACCCGACCGTCGTCGACGGCCAGCTCGTTGGCGCACACGCCGAAGACATGGCGCATCTGCCCGGCTATGGGCAGGAGGAACCCGCAGGACGAGCAGGTCGCGTGCGCCTTGCCGACGCCGTCGGCATCGGGTCCGTGCTCGCCGTCGTACCACCGCTGAGCAGCCCGCTGAATGCCCTCGGAACTGAGCACGCGTGCGCGCCCCAGGTCGAGCTCGTCCAGGGCAACCGCGTCCCCCTCCTCGCCCGTGGCCTCCCAGCCGGGCTCGAGGCGCTCGTCGGTCTCACGCCTGGGCAGGTGGTCGGAACGGCCGAGGTCGCCGGCGCGAAGGCGGTCGGCCCAGGGCACCCATGGCGGAGCGAGGAGGGCGCCCTCCCCCGGCAGGAGCTCCAGCTCGCAGACCGTCGCGGTGCGGCTGCGCGGCGGCCGCGCCATGGTCACCGCCCAGCGCCAGCCGTCGTAGCCGGCCAGGTTGCACCCGAACAGGTGGGTGACCAGGCGCTCGGCCTGCAGCTTGGCGGCCGTGTGCTCGCCCACCGACAGCGGCTCGGTGATCTCGTACAGCGCCGCCCGGGCGCGCTCGACGGCGGCCGGGGAGGTCAGGGTCCGGTCCTTGGCGGCCGCCGTGCTCTCCGCCTTGGTCGGCAGGGAGCCGGGCCGCTCGACGGCGGCCGGTCCCGGGACGCCGTTCGCGGCGGTGGCGCCCCCGGAGCCGGTCGCGGTCGAGGTATCTGTCGCTGCGTCAGTCACCCGCCCAGTGTAGGGGCGCCCCGGTGGGGCCGCTCAACCGGTTCCCGGCGGGCCGTGACCCGGTGCGGCGTCCGGGGCTGGGAACGAAAGAACGCGTCTGCGCCGCGGGGCTGCGGGAAATACGCTCACCCCGAGGGGCTGCGCGAACGGGTTGCACATGGGAGAAGGGGCTTCGCTGAGACGATTACCTATGTTTCCGCATGATTCCGCGATTTTCCGACTTCCGTCACGACGAGTTGACACGCTCCCATGTGCGCAGAGGGGGGTCTGTGCACATGGGAGCGCGTCAACCAGTCTTGACGGTTCGAGCAGATCCGCATAATTCCAACGAAAACCCGCACCTACCCCGTCGGGCCCCTTCTCTCCCATGTGCGGACCGCCCCACAACCCGCCCCGCCCTCACCCGGATACAGGCCAGGCGGCATGCGCGGACGGCGCAGGAGCCGGCGATCCTGCCCGCGCAACCACACCAACCAGCCAACACGCCCGCCAGACCCCACGAACCGATCTCGACGCGGAACTCGACCGATCTCGACGAAAGGACGAGAGGGAGGACAGCGGCGCCCCGCCGCCCGGCCTACTCGCCGTTGACCGACACGATCCGGTGGACGGCCACCGTCAGCTCGGTCTGGCGCACGACGTCGGCGATCCTCACCCGCCCCGGCTCGACGGCGAGCACCCGCACCCGCCGCTCCTGCACGGCCCCGTCCGGCCCGGCCAGCCGCAGCCGCAACTGCGCACGCGAGGCCTGGGCCTGACGCAGCAGGGCCAGGGCGTGCACGGGGTCGGTGGCGGCGCTCGCGGGAACGCCGGAGCCGGCACTCATCTGCTCCCCGGCGCGCAGGCGCGAGACCAGGGCCGAGAGCTCGCGCCTCCCGAGACGACGACGGCGCACCGTGTGCTGCGACCCCGGGTACGCCGGTTCGGGCGCCTGCGCCCCGCGCCGGAACCGATCGGCCTCGCCCGCCGCGAGCAGCCGGCCGGAAGCGTCCTCCAGGACGGGGGCGAGCCCGGCCGAGCGCAGCTCGCGCAGCACCCGCCCCGTCGGCACCGACGACGCCAGGACGCCGGGACTGATCTCCGCCAGCGCCAGGTCGGCCAGCTGCGGGTCACCGACGATCCCGGCCGCCACCGCCGGGTCCCCCACGCGCAGGACACTGACGGCCTCGCGCACGCGCACCGCGCCGTGACGGCGAACGGCGTCCTCGACCAGGACCGTCAGGGCGGTGGGCAGCGGCGTCGGGCTGTGGGCGGACAGCTCCTCGACGAGGTCCTCGCCGGAGCAGCCAGCGTCCAGGGCGCTGCGCACCGAGTCGGCGGTGAACCGGACGGTCAGGGCCCCGCCGCGCGACTCGATCACGGCGCAGCGCTCGAGCACCGCCGCCAACGCCGGGGCGGGCCGCCCCGGGACGATCGCGGTGAGGTCGGACTGGACCAGCAGCATGTCGACCGGGTCGGGCAGGTCGGCGGCGAGCGTCTCCTCCAGCCGGGCCAGGAGCCGGTCCCTGTCCGGCTCCGAGTCGTCCCGCCCCTCGGCCCCGGCCCCGTCGCCGTCCTGCGCGCCCGGTCCGGCCTCCCCGGGCCCGCCGTCCTCCCCCAGGAAGCCCGCCAGGAGGCGCCCGGCACTGCTCAGCGCCCCTCCCCCGGTCAGGCCGAGCTGCTCGGTCTCGGCCAGGACCGCCGTCACCGCCCCCTCGGGCACGGGCCGCCGCGGCCTGGCGAAGGTCAGCGCGGCCCGCACCCACGTCGGAGTGACCGCCGTGCCCTCCGGCAGCGAGGCGAGCAGCGTCAGCACGCGGCGGCGCAGGGAGCGGGCCCAGGCCGCCTCGACGTCAGCGCCCAGCACAGGGCGCAGGATGCCGTCGTCGCCGCGCCGGCCGACGAGCCAGGCGGTGCGCGCGCTGGCCGGCCAGGCGGCCACCAGGACGGCCCAG
>ERZ772964.991-NODE-991-length-10852-cov-9.33046_pt1 | contig 10852 bp, 14 predicted proteins | sample MGYA00580675_ERZ772964 | MGnify/ENA primary metagenome ERZ772964 (study PRJEB29015, sample SAMEA2737941) | human oral metagenome | biome: human oral; feature: human-associated habitat; material: dental | place: China | collected 2139 ...
CGCTCGGTGAACTCGCCGCCCTCGACGGCCGGCCCCTGGACTGGGACAGTGCCGCCGGGTTCCCGTCCCTGCTGTCAGCCGCCGGCACCAGCATGATCAGCGTGCCGGGGTTCACCGCCACCACCGGCGGCGGCTGGCAGGCCCCCGGCTGGCGCACCACCCGCACCACCGGCACGGACCCGTGGGCCGCTGGCGCCGGCGCCCCACTCGACGGTGTCGGCGGGCCGGCCGCCGGGGGCGGGATGCTGCTGGGCGCGGCCGGGGAACTGGCCCTGCCCGGAGGCCTCGAGCTGCTGGGCGCCCGCGTCTACGACCCCGCCACCCGGGCCTTCCTCAGCCCCGACCCCCAGAACCCCACGACCGGGGCCGGCTGGGCCGGCAACCCCTACGCGTACGCCGCCAACAACCCGGTCGCCTTCACCGACCCGTCCGGCCTGCACCCCCTCACCGACACCGAGTTCGACCAGTGGAAGGACCAGCACAAGACCGGCCTCGCGGCCGCCGGGGACTGGCTCAGCGACAACTGGGAATACATCGCAGCCGGGGCCGCGATCGTGGCCGGTGTCGCCCTCATGTGCACCGGCGTCGGCGGGCCCGCCGGGGTCGCGCTCATGAGCCTGTCCGGGGCCCTCACCTCGGGCGGGATCAGCATCGCCACCCAGAAAGCCACCAACGGGTCCGTGGACTGGGCCCAGGTCGGTGTCGACGCCGCCATCGGCGCCATCCCCATCCCCGGCGGCGGAGGAGCCGCGGCCGGACGCGAAGCAGCCGAAACAGCCGGCCGCGAAGCCCTCGAGGCCACCGGACGCGAAGTAGCCGAGACCACCGGACGCGAAACAGCCGAACAAGCCGCCCGCACCACCGGCGAACACGAACTGTCCACCATCAGCACAGACGCCGCCGAGAACCTCGGCGACGACACTGCCCGAGTTGCGCACGACGCCTGCAACGGGGCCGCCTGCTTCACCGGCGACACCCCCGTCCTCATGGCCGACGGCAGCTCGAAACCCATCCAGGACGTCCAGGTCGGCGACCAGGTCACCGCCTGGGACCCCGACACCGACACCACACAGACCCGCACCGTCACCGGCACGTACGTGCACGAACAGGTCGAGACACTCGTGGTCAAGCTCGCCGACGGCGGCCAGGTCGAGACCACCGCCACCCACCCCTTCCTCACCAGAGACCACGGCTGGACACCGGCAGGACACCTCAAACCAGGCGACCAGCTCCACACCCCCGACAACACCTGGATCACCGTCACCGCGGTCCAGACCACCGGACACACACGCACCGTCCACAACCTCGAAATCGAAGGACTCCACACCTACGAAGGACTCCACACCTACCACGTCCACACAGGCAACACATGGACAACAGTCCACAACAGCTGCACAGTCGACAAAGTCATCCAAGAAACCCAACAAGGAACAGGTGATATCACAAGCCAGTACACAATCACAGAAAGTGAGGCCCTTGACGCCGGGGAACAGTGGCTTGGCGACACTTATAATGAACTCGGTCCGGGGGTGTTCAGAAGCACAGATGGAGCGCGACAATTTAGAATGGATTCCGGCTCTCTGAGCGGATCGCACCCCCCTGGGGTTCCACACGTCCATCTTGAGCTTTTCAATGGCGGGAAATATCCGATCGTCAATAACCACATACCAATCATTCCTGGATGATGGTGCAATCCGATCAGTCCGTAAGGCGCACATATGGGAAATGTAAACAGCACGGATGTTCGACTTGGCGTCGATGGCGTAATCATGGAAGGAATAAAAACTGGATGGAAAATACGTATTGAATATGATCCAGAAGATACCGGGGGATATTACATATTTACCTCACGAAACAATGAGAATCATGATGTTTGGGTAGCTACCATGGAAGACCTGAAAGAAGTCTTCACTGAAACAAAGTGGGTCATTTCCTGGAGTCAATGAGGCTTATGACTGGAATGGCCGGCCGGCTGGCGGGACACCAGGATGTGCTCGGTCTTCACCGGGCATGCGGGGAACCAGAACGCGGCGAAACTCACCCGCGCCCAGAAGGAAGACTGTCAAGCCCCGGGTTTTGTGGAGGCTCGTTTATCTGGTTGTGGTGGTCTCGGGTAGGGGTCGGTCAACGGCATCGAGGCCCTCGACCTCGGCCCCGGTTCCGGCGTGGTGGGCGTGCTCGTGCTCGACGGGGGTGAGCATCCCGATCGCGGAGTAGAGGTCGCACGGTGTTGTACCAGCGGGGCCCACTCTGCGGTGGCGAGCTCGACATCGTCGATGCACGTCCAGGGGCCCTTGTTGCGGATGAGCTCGGCCTTGTACAAGGAGTTCAGGGCTTCCGCCAGGGCGTTGTCGTAGGAGTCTCCCTTGGACCCCACCGAGGCCACCGCTTGGCAGTCGGCCAGGGCCTGCCCATAGCGGGTGGAGCGGTACTGGGTGGGTTCAACTGGTCGTTGCAACGCTGGCTTGTTCGGGTGATTGTAGTTGTTCGTTGAGGACTTCGGCTGGGGTCTTCCAGTTGAGGCTCTTGCGGGGCCGGTTGTTCAGTGTGTGGGCGATGGCTTCGAGGTCTGTGGCGCTCCAGCGTGACAGGTCAGTGCCCTTGGGGAAGTACTGGCGTGACAGGCCGTTGTTGTTCTCGTTGGTGGGGCGTTGCCAGGGGCTGTGGGGATCGGCGGAGTAGACCTTGGTGCCCGTGGCGAGAGTGAACGCGGCGTGCGCGGACAGTTCCTTGCCACGGTCCCAGGTGATGGTCTTGCGCAACTGCTGGGGCAGGGTGGTGATCGAGGCGGTCAGAGCGGTGTTCATCGCTTCGGCGCCGTAGCCTGCCAACGACGGACCGTTCTTGGTCCGGGGCTGTTCACCGTGGCCTTCCAGCCTGGGCAGGTGGACCAGGATCGTGGCGGCCGTGGCGTTCGACCAAGGTACCGATGCCTGATCTGCCCGTCCCGATGATCAGGTCGCCTTCCCAGTGCCCGGGGACCGCCCGGTCTGCGGCCTCGGCGGGTCGCCTGCTGATCACGACATCGGCTCTCACATGGCCTTCGGGTTCGTTGCGGGAACGTTCCCTTGGCCGCCGCAAGGCTCGTCCGGTCCGCAGACAGGTCACCAGTTCACGCTTGAGCGCGCCGCGGCCCTCGATGAACAGTGACTGATAGATCGTCTCGTGACTGACACGCATGGACTCATCATCGGGAAAGTCCAGCTTCAAGCGGTTGCTGATCTGCTCGGGGCTCCATGCCTTCGACCAGCGCCGATCGGCCCGGTGGGGCTTGTTCAATCCCTTCCAGGCCCGGGGTGTCGGGCCCCTTCACCGCGGTGCCGTCGGGCCTGGTCACGCTGCCAGCGAGACGGTCCTGGACGTAGTCCCGCAGTCGGGGATCGGTGACCAGTTTCGCGGTCTTGGGACGTTTCGCGGCTTCTTGGGCCTTCCACTGGGCCACAGTGGCCCGGTACTCCACCTTCCCGCCACGCGTGGCAGCGTTGCGGCGCAGTTCACGACTGATCGTTCCCGGGTCACGGCCGGTAGCGCGCGCGATCACACGGACTCCTTGGCCCGTGGCGCGCAGGATCGCGATCTCCTCACGCTCGGCGAGGGACAGGTAACGCCGGCCGGGTTCGGCAAGACTGATCGGGGGCATGCCCCCAGCGTGACGAAACCACCGCGCCCCGACAGGAACCGACACGCCCACAGCGGTAACAGCCTCTGTCGTGGTGACCCCAGCGGCTACCACACGCCAGAACCGCCTCTGGAGCGCCCGAGACGGTTCCGGGCGCCCCGGTGAACACATCACAGGCCCAACGCCCTGTCAGCCCGCCACTGACACCGCAGCCCCTCAGACGCACCACTGGTCTCCACACCCCCGTACCCGACCGCCATCATCAACACCCTCCCGATCAAACTGTTGCGACGACCAGCTGAACCCACCCAGTACACATCGGCCGAGTACGCGAAAATCATGGCCGACCACGGGATCCTTCCCTCGGTGGGACGGACCGGCATCTGCTACGACAACGCGGCGGCCGAGTCCTTCAACGGCACCCTGAAGAAGGAACTCGTGAACCGCACGGTCTACCCGACCAGAGCCCACGCGATCCGGGACGTGACATCTTGGATCGAACTGAGATACAATCACACACGACCCCCGCTCAGCGATCGACTACCGCACACCCAACGAAGTCGACACCGAACCCAGACGCCACAACCAGACAGCCTGAACCAGACGCTCACCACTGTCCGAGAAACATAATTCACTCCAAGCTCCGCCGCGAAAAAAGCCGAGGCACTCTTCAGGATCGCGTTGGCCCTGCGAAGCTCGCGGACCTCCTTCTCCAGCTCCCTGATCCGCTCGCCGTCCGCGCTGGTGGTCCCCGGCCGGGTTCCGCCGTCAATCTCGGCCCTCTTGACCCAGGTCCGTAGCACCTCAGGATAGACGCCAAGCTCACCGGCGATCCGTCTGATCGCGCCCTTGGCTCGCTCAGGGTCCCTGCGGGCCTCCACAGCCATCCTCGTGGCCCGATCACGCAACTCGTCGGGGTACTTCCTCGGTGCACTCATGACAGTGATCCTTCCGTGCGTTCACTGCCTCCATCAAACCCGAGGCGCAACAGTACCTCCTGACGCCAGAGCAGTGCCGGAGGCCTTCCCCCGGGCCTGTCACAGGTGGGGAACCGGTCGGCGATCCGCTCGTAGAGGGCATCCACTGCCACGGCTGGGAGTCCTGTTGCAGAGTACACGTGAGGGCCTGTTCTCGACGACTTTTCCCAACAATCCAATTGTCGCACGGACAGGCCCTCCCTACTGTCATTGCAGGAGAACCGGACGAAAATCCTCCAAAAAGCAAAAATGACTTTTGAATAATCCTCCTGGTCTGGGCGAGGTTCTCGCCGAGTTCGTCCCAGCAGTGGAGGACCTCGACTCCTCCGAGCAGGTGATCGTCGACGGCACTCTTTCCCCTTGTTGGGACTGGAATGATCAGCCTGGTCTCTTCTCGGGGAAACACAGGCGGACCGGTGTGAACCTCCAAGTCGTCGCCGACCTGACCGGCAAGCTCCTGCAGGTCTCCAAGCCGGCCCCGGGATCCGCGCACGACGCCAAGGCCATCAAGGCCACCGGTCTCCTCGAACACTTCAAGAACACCCCGCCCCTGGCCGACAAGGGATACGTCGGGCTCGGACTTCTCGCACCCGACCGGAAACCTGCAGGGGCAGAACTCACCACGACCCAGAAGAACAGCAACCGTGTCATCGGCTCGCTGCGGGTCGCCGTCGAGCGAGCCATCGCCCACCTGAAGACGTGGAGAATCCTTCACACACCCTACCGAAGACCCTTCCACACATTCACCCAGACCATCACCACAGTCATCGCGCCACAGTTCCACAAACAGACTTTTGAATAATCCTCCAGAACCTCCACGATCAGCGCTGTTGGACGCCCGCCGAGTGGAACATGCGCCAACCGCCGCCGGACATGATCATGAAGGCGCCCTTGGCCACCACACGATGGGCACCACGGATCCAGGCTGGTCACCGTGCAGCCGACCTCGGCCACCGTCTCGTCTACACGCTGCCACACCGCCCGCAGGTCGAGGCTGTCCAGCCCGAGGAAAGTAGTCAGATCAGCAGCCGTAGCAGTAGCGTTGAACACGTCGAGGTCTCTCAGTTGGAAGCCTAGGAACTCCCATCATCGAGGGACCCCGACCTCTACCACCACCCGGGCCCGCCCCGCACCACCCACTCTCAAATGCGAAGAGCCACTTTGACCAAAGCAGAGCACATGCTAGAGTGAATTCGTCGTTCACCCAAGGCAATTGCTCACGAAAGACTAGATCTCCGATGGCTCTGACTACCTACCGACCGCTTGACAGTTCCGAGTCACATCTGCTCGAGGTCGCGACTCTTGGCAACCTCAACTGGTGCGGAGACCGATTCACAATGTCTGATCTCCGCTCTACCCCCGACTTCGCGCACTACACAGTTCTCGATCCGTCTCGAGGGGACTTCGGTATCGTGGCCATTCGCGACGAGCGGCCCGTTGGCGTAGCTTGGGCGCTGTTTCTGCCGCGCGAGTCCCGTGGTTACGGCTTCGTCGACGAACAGACCCCTGAGGTGAGTGTCTGGGTCAATGCACGGCTGCGAGGACAAGGCATCGGTCGTGGGCTGATGCAAGAGATTAACCGGGTGGCGCACGACCGGGAACTACCTGCGCTGTCGCTCTCGGTGGAGGGTGACAATCCCGCGAGGAACCTCTACGTCTCCGAGGGCTACGTGCAGGTCCCGGGCCGCGAGAAAGACGGGGTCATGCTGCTGAGACTCCAGCGCTAAGATTCCTGCGTGGCCTTCTCCTGCGAAAACCAATCTGCGGGCAGCGCTCCGGCTAGATCGGCAAACTCGGCAGTTGCCCAAGGGCTGGGCGCCGTCTGCCGCCCCGATAGCACGTGCAGTCGGGTGGGAATGCCAGCGGCCAGGGCAGCCCGCATGTCTGTGTCATGGTCTCCGACCATCCAAGTGCGTCGCGGGTCGGCGCCTGCCCGGTGCATCGCCTCGGTGAGCAGCCCGGGTGCAGGCTTGCGGCACGCGCACCTGTCCTCATTGGTGTGAGGACATCGGTATGTCGGGAGAACCCGTTCGCAGAGGCCCACCTGATCGCGGATCCACCTGTCGACCGAATCGACAAAGGATTCCGTGACTAAGCCTCGGCCGATCGGCGACTGGTTGGTCACGACTGCCAAGTGCACGCCAGCAGCCGCTGCCGCCCGGATCGCTAGGTCTGAACCCTTCACGAACGAGACGTCTCCCATCGTGAGAATATACGGCTGTACGTGCTGGAGGACGACGCCGTCACGGTCAAGAATGACCATCTCTGGGGGCTCTTTCAGCGCGGACACACGTGTGGCTCCAGTCCTGACATCACGTCCAGAAGGCCTACCAGATGCTCGGGGAACGCCAATGCCTTTGGGAGAGAGCCGAGATCGAACCAGCTCAAGGCGCTCACCTCGGGCGTGGGCCGGAACTGGTCCGGCCACCTGAGCGCGTCATGATCCAGCCGGGCAATGTAGTAGAGAATGACGGCGTCACCGTATCTGCTGTCGTTCGTGGGCTGTCTGCAGGCGCCGAGCCAGGCGAGGTGGTCCGCACAGTGCCCCGTCTCCTCGGTGAATTCCCGACGGGCAGCCGCCTCGGGAAGCTCCCCGTTCTCGACATGGCCGCCCGGGACGTCCCAACAGCCGCGCCAAGGTGCGATGGCTCTGCGGGCGAGGAGCACCTTTCGTCCACTCATGGCGAGGACGCCGGCGCACAACCGGGGGTTGAGCCAGTGCTGTCGGCCGCAGCGTTTACAGGTGTGATCCGGCGGCCCCGATACCTCCGCGCCGCAGTCAAAGCAGAAGGGCACGTCTATCGTCCTCTGACTGCCTCTAGTGAGAAGGCCGCGCTCGCCGGTTCGTCGGGGAAGCGTCCTGCGTGGATGTCGGGAACGGAATCGAGGTGATAGGTCGTGCCGACAGGTACCTCTTGGATAGACTCGAAACCGAGATTGGCCAATGCTTGCTGCAACATCTCTGGGGACAGCAGCGCTCTGTGCTCCCCCCACTGGTGCGAAACACGATTGATGGAACGTGCCCATTGGAGACCATCGTCGGGCCACCGATGAAGGGCGACGTCAAACTCGACCTCCGCCGAGCTTGTAGCTTCCGGGCCGGACAGCACAAGCCGGGCCAGCGTGCGGGCGTCTGGCGAGACGATGCGCAGCACCCCGCCGGGACGCAAGACTCTTTGGATCTCCGCCAGCAGACGCATCACGTCGTCAAACTCCAAGTGCTCAAGCACGTGCTCGGCAAGACAGGCATCCACGGTGGCCGACTCAATGGGCAGGGCCAGCCGCAGATCGGCGCGGTAGACATCGTGACCGCGGCGGTGCAGATCCAAGCCCACCCAGCCCGCAGGCGGGTGTGGACCTGACCCGAGCGCGATCCGCAGGCCGTTCCGTGCGGCCAACTCCTGCTGCACCCGAGAGCGTGCGACCCGCAGGCGCGCGTGCCGCGCAGCGTCCAGGGCTCCGTCCCACAGGATGCGCCAACTATGACCCGGGTCCATCGGGTCCAGGCCCCAGTCTCGCTCGCCGGGCGAGCGGAAGCGCACGCTGCGAATGGTCACTGCTGTCTCACCGCCGCCCCGACGAACGACCGAACGTGGACGACCGCTTCTTCCGTGCTGGCAACGCGGGGGGTCTCGTCTCCGAGTGTCACGAGGGGCTCAGCCTCCCCCACCAGGACTGTCGCCCAGCCTCGCCGCGCACAGGGCATCAAGTCAAGGGCTGCGTCGTCCCCTACCATCATGAACCGAGACGGATGCAGGTGAGGGTACAGTGTCTCGACGCACCGGACCAGGTTCTCCGAGGGCTTGCGCCAGCCGATCTCGCTTGACAGGACGACAGCATCGAAGGCGTTCGCCAGTCCGTGAACGGATAGGATCCGTTCAAGGAGACTGCTAGGGAGTGCAGTGTTTGACATCGCGACGAGGCCGACACCGTCGAGGCGGCAAGCTTCGAGCGCCGCAACCGCGTGAGGGAGTGGAGTGAGATAACGGGTGCGCGGTCCGCCGATCATGCGCCAAGCGCACTCTTCGATGTCTACTCGAGGAATGTCACACCCGGTCCTCTCCGAATACGCTCGGTACACCTCCTCAACGCTCCGCTGTGTGGGCTCTGTTGCCGCGCTCTCCGCCATTAAGTCGGCGAAGAGTTCCCGGGTGTGCCGCATCAGGTCGGCGGCAGCGAAGTGAGAGAAGGAGTCGTCTGTCAGCAACTCGAACTCGGGGGCGGCCGCATCAAGCACCGTGCCCCCGAGGTCGAAGACGACGACATGGTGCGGCGCTTGCTGGATCCGATCAGTCACGCCCGGCCTCCGTGAAACGCGTGTTCACGAAGGCGTCGGTGGGACCGGGACGTCCGACCTGCTTCTCAAATCCGTGCTCGGCGAGCTTGGCCTCGATCTCGGATCTTGTGACGTACTTGTCGTGGATCTCGATGATAAGGACCTTCACCCGCCCGAGCCAGGCCGTGTCCTCGGCGAAGATTCCAGCCTCGGCTCCCTCGATGTCCATCTTCAACAGATCCACGGTGGGCATCTGGTGACGGTCCAAGATCTGGTCCACGGTGTAGCCGGGGACTTCCTCCGAAGGCAGCGCGAGCACCTTTTCCATCCGTCCCGGGTTCCCCTCGCGTGCCTCCGCGACATGTTCGACGACGGTGCTGGAACTCCACCACTCGTTGGGATGGAGGGTGACAGTGCCGGGCACGCCGCACGCGGCCGCCTGCTCGATCTCCCAGGCTAGACCATTCGCGCTGGCATTGATCCGAAGCATCTCGACGTTGTCGGAGACCGGCTCCACGCAAACGATCCGCGCGTGGGGAAATTGGGTCTGGAAATATAGCGCGGACAGACCGATGTTGGCGCCTAAATCGACGATGGTGCTCACGTTCCCCAGAGGGAGGTCCTGGCACAGGTAAATCCGCTCGATGAAGTTCTCTCGCAAGATGTAGATGTCGCTCTGGTTGCGGCGAAAGTGCACCTCGACGTACCGACCCTCCACCATCAGTCCCACCGACGCGCGACGACGGCTCACCATGGGGTGGACGGTCATGCCCGCGTGGTATGCGAGGACCCAGGCGGCGAGTTTCACCCCTCGGAGGTTCGGGTGCACGCGAAGACTATCGACTACCTCGGAGCGGCACTCCCGCACCTCTCGACCGAAGCACTCGGACAAGGTCATCGGGGCATCCCCGTCACGACGAAGGTACTTGAAGGTGATCATGGACGGTGTTGATTTCAGCATGCAGGTACCACTTTCTAAGAGTCGACGTAACAACACTAGCGTTCCTGAGGGTCACCATCGTGTGTGACATTCGGTCCCTTAGGGTCAGAGGCGGCGGTATCTGCCAGGCAGACCGTGTAGAGCTCGAGGGCGGCTGCGGTCAGCCGCTGCGGACCGAAGGCTGACAGCGCCCTGCGTCGGCCCGACTCGGCGATGGAGCCGCGCAGGGTGGGATCCGCCAGCAGCTGACTGATCTCTTTGGCAAGCACCTCGGGGTTCTTGACCGGCACGACCACCGCCTGCCCGCTTTGGTCATGGACCTCAGAGAAGCCGGAGGTGTCGGTGAGAATCACGCACGTGCCGGCTGCCATCGCTTCAATAGCAGAAAAGCCCAGACCCTCGTGGTGGCTGGGAAGCACCATTAGGTCCGCTGCGGCATAGCAGTCCGCCACGTGGTCCCGATCGATTTCGACGAACGTCACTTCGACCGGCGAGGTGGACGCCTGCTGTTGCAGACGCGCTAGGAAGCTCGACGATGCCGAGTTGATGCTACCCGCCAGCACGAGGGTGACGCGTTCGGCGGTCTCTGGGGGGAGCATGTGCATAGCATCGAGCAGGTCCGCTTGCCCCTTGCGCTCGGAGTACCGGCTAGCGCACAGCAGCAGCAGCCGGTCAGGGCGGACGCCCAGGAAGCGCCGCCCTTCGGCCGCTTGCCCTTGGGTGAACCGGCCGACATCGACGGCGGCCGCCACCAACTCGTACGGCTCGTGCTGTAGATACTGGGCGGCGACCTTCCGGTAGTACTCGCTGAGGTGGAGGAAGCCCTGGACGGGGAGGCCGTAGGTGAACCTGGAGCGAGCACGCCCGAAGTCACTGTTCTCGGTGGACATCTCAGAGTATGGCCGTCATGAAACGAAACCGTATTTTTCGTGGATTTCCTGTGCTGTTTCGGATATGATTGGGACATGCAGGTTGAGGTCACCGGGGAAGAAACCGCCGTCCTGATCAGGTGGAAGAAGCGCGCGGACAATTATGTGTTG
>ERZ772964.993-NODE-993-length-10832-cov-21.24_pt1 | contig 10832 bp, 7 predicted proteins | sample MGYA00580675_ERZ772964 | MGnify/ENA primary metagenome ERZ772964 (study PRJEB29015, sample SAMEA2737941) | human oral metagenome | biome: human oral; feature: human-associated habitat; material: dental | place: China | collected 2139 ...
CGTCCTCGCCGGCGACGTCGTCGAAGGTGACGTCGGGCATCTCCTTGGAGCCGACCTTCGCCTTGGAGCGGCCGAAGCCCATGGCGCCATTGCGCCCGCCGCCCATGCGGCTCAGGAGCCACCACATGAAGCCGCCCAGCAGCAGAGCGGGCACGAGCAGCTGGATGAGCGAGGACCACCAGGTGGTGGTGGGCACCACGGAGTTGAAGCCGTCCTTGGGGGCGGCGGCCTGGACGAGGCGGTCGACCTGCTCGGCCTGGGCGTCGGTGAAGGAGAACTCGACCTTCTTGCCCACCGGGCGCGCCTCGACGTCCTTCTTCTTGGGCTGGACGTAGGTGGTCTTGAGGTCCAGCTCGACGCGCTGAGTGCCGTCGATGACGGTGATCGACTCGATCGTGTCCGGCTTGTCCCGCAGGAGCGTCAGGCCGTCGGAGGTGTCGATGGTGCGGTAGCCGAACATCGAGGAGAAAACGGCCCAGCCGAGGATGACGACCAGGAGGAAGGGCACCAGCCACAGGAACGGGTTGCCCAGTGTGTCGCGGAGCTTGCGGTCGCGCTTGCTGCGATCGTTCTTGCCGGCCTTGCCCGGCTTCTCCGAGTCCTTGCGGCCGGGCTCACGCCCAGAATCTTTCATCGTGCGGTAAGTCCCTTCAACATACTGATTCCCCAGACGTTAGCGGATAGCACGGCAAAGGTCCCATTGCGCTTGCTCACGTTCGCGCCGGGCGTGGCCGGGAAGATCCGGGAGTGCGGGCGGCTCGCGGCGGAGCGGACTCATCTCGCCACCCCGCCGCGCCGGGGACGCGCCCTTCTCCCGAGGGCGTACCTTAAGGCCCGAGGACTGGGGCCCAGGGTCAGTCCGCGGCCCCTATGGTGCATCCGCAAGACTATGACTGCCAGCTCCGCAACGCCCCCATAGCAGGATTTCTCAGTGCACCTCGGTCAAGTCGTGATCCGCTACGAAAGGAACTGCTACCCGGTTTCGTTCGAACTTACAGACAACACCGGGAGACCTCTTCACGGGGTTCGTCGCCGTGGTTGCCAACAGGCCGGCGGATGAGCGGCGACCGGTGTCCACACAGCGGACATGAACTCCCCGGAGACACCAGGAGACGAGCAAGAACCGCAGAATTTCAACGCTTTCCACCAGCCGCATAGGCTGCGGAACCGGCCATGTCCGCTGTGTGGACACGAAGCACTCGCGCACCGCAGGAGAACGGCCCACCAGACCACAAATCCGTTGGCGGCAGGCACATGCACGCGTTGCTCTCAGGTGGATTCGTGACAGGTGAGCTCGCAGGACTCCAGGAGACGTCACGCAGCCGAAACGCCTAAACCACAGGCGCCAGCCAAGCGGACGCAAGAAAAAAGCGGGCGGCACAAGGGACTCAGCAGCCGCCCGCTCGTCGCCTGCTCACGAGCGGCAGGAAGCCTGTAGACCAGGCGACCCGGGCCGGGTGGCCCGAGCCGACCCACGCAACCCGCTTCAGCCGCGGCGCAGGCGCAGGACGATGAGGCCGCCGGAGAGCAGGATCGCCGCCATCGACAGCACGCCGATCGCCACGCCGGTCACCGGCAGCCACCGCTCCCGGACGTTCTTGGCAGAGGACCGCTCCGCAGCACTCGTGCGCCCCTTGCTGCTCTGGCTGCCACTGGCACCCACGACGACCTCGTTGTGGTCGTCCTTGCCGGCTCCACCCGAGGACTGCGAGCCCGAGCCGGACCCGCCGTCGGGCACCGAACCACCATTGGCGGACGGAGCCCCCGAAGCCGGAGTCGGCTGAGGCTTCGCCTGAGGCGAGGCCGACGGCGTCGCCTGCGGGGCCGCCGTCGTAGCGGCCCCGGCACCACCGTTGTCCTTCTGCTGTTCCGGAGCGGCCGCGCCGCCCGCGGGCGCCGACCACTGCGGACGCGCCACCATGGACACCTCGGCCGCCGCCTGGGCATCCAGTGCCTGGACCTGCACACCTCCGGACGAACCCCGGGCGATCTTGCCGTCCCCCATGTAGATGCCGACGTCGTACACGTTGCCGAAGACCGCGGACTGGGCAGGAGCTGAGCCGGAGCTGTCCTGCCCGTCCGGCAGCGGCTTGGAGAAGAAGACGATGTCCCCGGCGCTGAGGGCACCGTTCGAGTTCAGCCAGAGAAGCCCTTGGCCGTTGAACCATCCGGCCAGGTCATCCGGCTTCCAGGACCCACCGAGGTCCTGCCCGATCTCGGCCCGGTACCCCACCTGAGTGTTCTGATCCGCCACGTACGTGGTGTGCGAGTAGTCCCAGCCGGAGAGCACCATGCCCACCAGCGCCGAGGAGGTGATCGCGTACGGGGCGGGGCCGCTGGCGTGCACATTCGCTCCCGACAGCGGCGTGGGACGCGACGCGTCGGACACGAGGGACCCGCCGGCGTCGGCGAAGGACTGCACCCGCGCCACCACGTCATTGGCGGCGGCACCGTCCGAGGCGACGGTCGGGGCGACCGGGAGCCCCTGCGGCACAGCCCACTGGCCGTCGGCCAGCATGACGGAAACGGCGCCCAGCGTCCCCTCGGGAATCTTGCTCTCAACCGTGTAGGTCAGGCCGCCACCGTCACCCGGTGCCTCGTCGCCAAGGGTAGTGAGAGTGCCGGAAGCGCCGCTGACCTGCGCCATCTCGGCGACCGTATCAAAAGTGTTGCCTGCGGCCGGCTCAGCGGCGACCGGGGACATCAGCGGCATGCTCAGTGAGGACGCCAGCACCACCGCACCAGAGAGGCCGACCAGCCCCGAGGCGCGTCGACGCACAGCCTTCTTCACTGCCACCAACAGTCCTTCCACTTTCACCCGCCGGGATGGGGTATCCGCAGCGTTCCACACTCGTTATCGTAACGTAACGTACACGACTCCGACCACCTGCCACGGTGGCCAGAATGCAGGTCACGGGGCCCATGAACCCCACCCGCCATCGAGGTTAGGAGCGCCTTGCCCTTGATTCTCCCGTCTTACCCTCAGGTTTTGACAAGGTTGACCTGCGTCAGTCAGCCCCCGTAGACCTCAGGACGCAACGTACCGATGAACGGCAGGTTGCGGTACCGCTCGGCATAGTCCAGTCCGTAGCCGACGACGAACTCCGTAGGAATGTCGAAGCCGACGTACTTGACGTCCACCTCGACCTTGGCGGCGTCGGGCTTGCGCAGAAGTGTGGCGATCTCCACCGAGGCCGCCCCGCGGGAGGAGAGGTTGCCCACCAGCCAGGACAGGGTCAGACCGGAGTCGATGACGTCCTCGACGATGAGGATGTGGCGGTCGGTGACGTCGGTGTCCAGGTCCTTGAGGATGCGCACCACGCCGGAGGACTTGGTGCCCGAGCCGTAGGAGGACACCGCCATCCAGTCCATCGGCGCGCTCATGTGCAGCCGGCGCGACAGGTCCGCCATGACGTAGACGGCCCCCTTGAGCACGCCCACGAGCAGGGGATCACGGCCCTCGTAGTCGGCGTCGATCTGCGCGGCCATCTCGTCGAGGCGCTGCCCGATCTGCTCCTCGGTGATGAGGACCTGCTGAAGGTCCGAACCCATATCCGTGGCGTCCATCCGCCCTGCCTTCCTCATGCGTCGTCATGGTTTCGCGGGCCACCGGGGCCCGGGGAGGGTCACCGGTCCGCGTCGACGCCACAAGCCTGCCACACCGGGCCCGACCTGGCACTTCACCCCACGCGGCGCACCCACACGTCGGGGCGGGCGATCTCGGCCGGGGTGGGCAGCAGCGCGGGGTCCGTCCACACGACGTTGAGCCCCTCGTGCCCGATCCGCGCCACGACGCTGCGCACGAAGGCGGTGCCGTCGGCGTACTGGGCCTCCTTGGCCTCCAGGCCCATGAGCCGGTGCAGCAGGAGCGAGCCCAGCCCGGGGCCGGGCCCGATACCGGCGTCGGCCGCGCGGCTGCGCGAAAGCACCGCCCGCAGCCGGTGCACCGAGGGCATCCGGTTGGGATGCACGTCGTCCAGGACGACCTCGGCGTGCCCCTCGAGGAAGGTGAGCGCGGCCGCCAGCGAGGCGACCTCCGAACGCTCCTTGAAGTTCGTCAGCCCCTCGAGCACACGCCCCCGGCCTGCTCGCGCCGCGATGCGCGCAGCCCTCCCCGGCCGCCTCCTGAGGCCCTGCTCCCCCGTGCCGTCGGCGCCCCCACCAGGCCCGCCGTAAACGGCCTCGACGACGGCACCGATCACCATGCGCATGGAGTCGCTCAGGTAGGGGCCGAGCCAGGGCGCGGCCGCGAGCTGAACGGCGTGCGTCATCTCGTGCAGGCAGACCCAGGCGGGCAGGTCGAGCATGTCCAGGTCCAGCTGGCGGCGCATCGCCAGCACGTTGGGGGCCACGAGCAGAAGGTGCGGGGACGCCTCGCCTCCCCGGCCTCCGTCGCCGTCGGCACCGGTCCCGGCGGCGGGCACCACCTGGCCCAGGAGCCGGGTGGCGAGCAGGCTCATCGCCCCAGCCATCTCGGCGGCCCCGACGAGCCGCACCGCCTCCGAGGCCTGCGGCGCGGGCACCTGCTCCATGAGACCGCGCAGCGCCCGGGTGGAGGCGCGCACCAGCCCGGCCCGGTCGACGACGCTCACGCGCGTAGTCTCGGCGACCTGCTGGGCCGCCCGGTTCAGGCCGGTGATCCTGGCGACCCAGGCCGGCGCCTCCAGGGCGGAGCGGCGCAGGACCGCCACAGAACTGGCGCGCGCCGAGCGCGAGGCACTGGGGCCGGCCGGGATGAGCGCGGCCAGGCGCTCCACCGTCCGCCAGTCGACCAGCCCCGCCGCTGTGCCCTTTCTTGTCACCGCCACGCCTTTCTCACCGATCTTGAGAGTCTAAGAGTCTAGTGGTTCATCGGCGTCACGAGCAGCCGCAGGAGGCCAGGGGCGCCACGAAGCGGCTGTCGATCACAGCAGCGGCCGCCCCGCCGCCGTTGGCGGGGAAGTCGTTGGCCAGGATGGAGAAGGCCAGCAGGCGCCCGTCAGCGGTTGTGACGACGCCGGCCAGGGAAGAGGTCCGCTCCAGCGACCCGGTCTTGGCCCGCACGGTGCCGGCCGCCGTGGTGTCGTGCAGGCGGTTGGTCAGCGTCCCGTCCAGGGCGGCGACCGGCAGGTCGGCGACGAGCGTGCGCCCGGCCGACCCGCCCTCACCCCCGGCGGCCTTCGCGAGGATCTGGGCCAGGAGCCTGGCGGGCACCTTGTTGCCCTTGGCCAGTCCGGAGGCGTCCAGAAGCGTCAGTCCTGAGGTGTCGAAGCCGTCCTTGCCCAGCTGGGCGATCACGGCCTTGGAGGCCCCGGCGAAGTCGGCGCTCTGCTTGGCGTGGACGGCCACGAGCCGTCCCTCGACCTCGGTCATCGTGTTGTCGGAGGTCTTCAGCGACAGGGCCAGGATGTCGGACAGCGGGGCGGAGGAGACCGAGGCCAGCTCCCGAGCACCGCCGGAGGCGGCGGCACGCGACGGCTCGCCGTCGACCGTGATGCCGGCCTCGCTCAGGTGCTTGGCGAAGGCCTGGGCGGCCTCCATGGCCGGGTCGGCCGGGTAGCCCTGGTTCTGGGTGGCCGAGACGTCCACCATGATCGGCTGGACCTTGGCCACGTACATCTCGTTGCCGGACTCCCAGCCCTCGTTCCACTGGGCGCCGGTGAACAGGGTGTCGTCCAGGTGCAGGGAGACCGACGTCGTCCCCTGGGACTTGAGCTGCTCGGCGGTGGCGCGGGCGAGGTCGCCCAGGCCCGCGTGGCCGGCCGTGGCGCTCGGGTTGCCGGCGTCCTCGGCCAGCAGCACGTCGCCGCCGCCCACGAGGGTGAGGGTGTGGCCGTCCAGGACCGTCTTGGTCTGGAGCGTATGGCCCGGCCCCATGGAGGACAGGGCCGCCCATGCGGTGAGCACCTTGTTGGTGGAGGCCGGAGTCACCCCGGTGGAGGCCGATCGGTCCAGCAGCTCCTCGCCCGTGGAGACGTCGATGACGGAGGCCGTCACGTTTCCGCCGGTCAGGGCGGCGTCGGAGGCCACGCCCTGGGCGTAGCCGGTCAGGCTCGCCTTGGAGGGCGTGGGCGCCCCCTGATCCAGACCGGCGGGGGCCGTGGTCTTGGCGCTGGGGCCGGCCGGCGTCGGGAAGGGCTGGGGGGCGACGTCGGCGTAGGCGACCGTCACCGGGCCGGGTACCAGGTCAAGAGCATCGCCCAGGCTGTAGTAGCCGCCGAAAACCAGCAGGCTCGCCGCCGTCAGGGCCGCGGTCTGGACCTTGCGCATTCGTCCTCCGGACTGGGTTGTTGACAGGCTGGGATGGCCTGTATATCAGGTAGGTGGGGCGCACGGGAGGTCGCTGCCCGCCGATGCACCGACGTGCAGAGTACGCGTTTGCCGACCTCAGGCGCTGTCGTACGCCACACTAGTGCCATCAACACCCGCCCCGCCGGATCGACGCCGACCGTCAGGCACCGTTCCAGCGCCCAAAGAGCTGAAGACACGAGCGAAGGAGGCTCCCCGTGGAGTTCGACGTCACGATTGAGATTCCCAAGGGCAACCGCAACAAGTACGAGATCGACCACGAGACCGGCCGGATCCGTCTGGATCGCATGCTCTTCACCTCCACGCGCTACCCCGATGACTACGGTTACATCGACGGGACCCTCGGCGAGGACGGCGACCCCCTGGACGCCCTGGTCCTGCTGGAGGAGCCGACCTTCCCCGGCTGCGTCATCCGCTGCCGCGCACTGGGCATGTTCCGCATGCGCGACGAGAAGGGCGGCGACGACAAGGTCCTGTGCGTGCCGTCGGCCGACCAGCGCGCCTCCTGGCGCACCGACATCGAGGACGTCTCGGAGTTCCACCGCCTGGAGATCCAGCACTTCTTCGAGGTCTACAAGGACCTGGAGCCGGGCAAGTCGGTGGAGGGCGCCCACTGGGTGGGCCGCGAGGAGGCCGAGGAGGAGATCCGCCAGTCCTTCCAGCGCGAGGCCGACCACATCGCCCGCGGGGGCCACTGACGCTGACGACGACACGAGGCGGGGCCGGGCGCATTGCCCGGCCCCGCCTGCACGTCAGAAGCGCACCGCGTAGGGCATGATGCCGGAGTAGCGCATGGAGGTCACGCGCACGGTCATGCCGAAGGTCGGCGCCTCGATCATCGTGTCGTCGCCCAGGTAGATGGCCACGTGATAGATCCCGGACTGGCTGCCGTCGGATGACCAGAAGACCAGGTCACCGGGCTGGGCGGCGTCGAGCGGTACCTGGGTGCCCTCCCCGTACTGCACGCGTGAGGAGTGCGTGAGGTACACGCCGGCGGCCGCGTAGGAGACCATCGTCAGCCCGGAGCAGTCCAGGCCCGAGGCCGACTCCCCGGCCCACACGTAGGGGGTGCCGATGTAGCTCATGGCCGTGTTGATGGCGGTGGAGGAGGCGTTGCCGGAGCGCGACGGCGCGGCCTCCGGCGCGGGGGCCGGGGTGGGTGCCGGGGCCGGGGTGGGGGCCTCGTCCTCGTCGTCACTCGCCTCGGGCTCGGGCTCGGGCTGGGATGTGGTGGCGGGCTCCTGGGCCGTGCTCTGGTGGCCGGGGGCGGGCTGGGGCGCCTGCTCCTGAGGGGCGGGAGTCGTCTCCTGAGGCTGGGCGGCCTGCCCGGCCTGCTCCGCCTGCTTCTGGGCGAGGTCGGCGGCGGCCTTCTCCGAGGCCGCCTTGGCCGCGGCCTGGGCGGCGGCCTCCTCGCGGGCCTTGCGCTCGGCCTCGACCTGGTTCTGGTACTTCGTCTCCAGCTCAACGGTGGTATTGCGCTGGGTGGCCAGCTGGCTAATGAGGTTCTGGCGGTTGGTCTGAGTGGTGGTGACGGCGCTCTGCGCGTCGCGGGCGGCGGCCTCGGCGTCGGACTTGGCGGTCTCGGCCGAGGTCTTGGCAGTCTCCTTGTCCTTGACCTTCTGGTCGGCGATGGACTGCAGGCTCGTGGCCACCGACTGGAGGGCCTCGACGTTCTGGACCTTGGCGTTGTTCTTCTCGCCGGCACGGTCCAGGGCGACGTCGGCGTCGGCCAGGTCCGCCAGCGACTCGCTGGTGAGGTACGGGGCGAGCGGGTCGAGCGGGTTGCCGCTCTCCTGGTAGGTCTGGACGACGATCGAGCCCAGGTCCGCTCGGGCGGACTCGGTGTTGGAGGCGGCGGTGTCGGCGTTGGTCTGGGCGGTCTGGGCGTCGGTGGTGGCCGTGTTGAGGTCGTCGACGGCGGTCAGGTAGTCCTCGTTGGCGAGCTGCGCCTTGATCTGAGCGTCCTCCAGGTTGCTGCTCTCCTGGGCGAGCTGGGCCTCCAGGGAGGCGATGGAGGTGGAGGTCGAGCGCTCGGAGGCCTTGGAGCGGTCGATATCGCTCTGGTCCACGGGGTCGGCGAGCGCCGAGGGCGCCAGGGTGCATGCCAGTGCCACGACTGCGGTGGCAACGACACCGTGTCCGTGTCGTCTCTGAGGGGTCGGGCTCACAGGAGTTCTCCGTCGTGATGGGGCTGAACGTGAGGATGTCGCCTCACCCGGGGACCGGCGTTGACCCACCGCCAGGATCCGTTCCGCCAGATCACGGGGAGCGGGACGGATGAGGGGACGAAGGCGGCAGGTGCATCGGCCCAGATGTGACGCCACCACACTAGTCACTTAAACCTCGATTGAAAACAGAATTCACTGTATTCACAATCGTAACTTACGTTGCTGTAGTTCCCGGGTCTTGGCTGCGCTGACACGGTTTCTCCACCTCGTCATACTTCCGTGACCCGCATGACATCCGGCACAACCAACCGTTCGTGCAGGTCAGCGACGGTTTCGTGGGGCCCGTCGGAACCTGCGGAGAGCCATCCCGAGCCAGCCGCCTCAGGCCCGCGGACGATGGGCCCGACCAGCGCCACCGCTCACTTGGCGGACACCCATTTGGACCGCCGACGGAGGAAACCGCTAAGGTCGGAGCATGTTCCGTCGTCCTGAGGCCCTCCGGCCGGACGCCCCCACCACGGGGCGAATGCGCAGCTGACGCGCACGCCGCCGTCGGCCCACGTGCGCGTCCCCGCCCTCACCCACACCATCGCAGACATTGCAGCAACGGTGACGGCGGACGAGTGAGCGCCACGATCCTCGCCCTGGACTGCGAGCCCCGGCCCCGCCAGGCGCAGCCGGTCGCCGGGCGGAACCACCCGCGAGCGCGCCGCAATCAACGGCACAGCGAGGTCTCCGCCCGTGGCACTGACATCGCCGCCGGTCACCGGGAACCACCAAGGAGTCCTCATGACCGACCAGAACCCCAGCACCCCCGAGCAGGCCGCCGTCCCCTCCCCCACGAACCCGGCGGGCTGGCGCTTCGAGACCAAGCAGGTCCAGGCCGGGCACGACCCGCTGGCCGAGCCAACCCACTCGCGGGCCATCCCGATCCATCAGACCACCTCCTACGTCTTCGAGTCGGCCGAGCAGGCGGCCGCCCGCTTCGCCCTGAGCGACCTGGGCCCGATCTACACGCGCCTGACCAACCCGACCAATGACATCGTCGAGCAGCGGATCGCGGCCCTGGAGGGCGGCGTCGGGGCGCTGCTGACGGCGTCGGGCATGGCGGCCGAGACCCTCACCTTCGTGACGCTGGGCGGGGCGGGTGACAACATCGTGGCCTCACCCTCCCTGTACGGCGGCACCACGAACCTGCTCACCCACACCCTGCCCCGGCTGGGGATCGAGACCCGGTTCGTGGCCGACCCCGGCGACCCGGCGGCCTGGGCGGAGCAGGCCGACGAGCGCACCATCGCCTTCTTCGGGGAGACGATTCCCAACCCGCGTGGCGACATCCTCGACATCGAGGCGATCGCGGCGGCCGCCCACGAGCTGGGCATCCCGCTGGTCGTGGACAACACGGTGGCCTCGCCGTTCCTGACCCGCCCGATCGAGTGGGGAGCGGACATCGTGGTGGCCTCGGCGACCAAGTTCCTGGGCGGGCACGGCTCCTCCGTGGCGGGCGTGATCGTGGACTCGGGCAACTTCGACTTCGCCGCCCAGCCCGAGCGCTTCCCGCAGTTCAACACGCCCGACGAGTCCTACCACGGCCTGGTCTACGCCCGGGACCTCGGGGTGGGCAGCCCGCTGGGCGCGAACCTGGCCTTCATCCTCAAGGCGCGCGCCGAGGGCCAGCGCGACCTCGGTTTCGCGCTGGCGCCGCACTCGGCCTTCCTCATCGCCCAGGGCATCGAGACGCTCTCGCTGCGCATGGAGCGGCACGTGGACAACGCCCTGGCGGTGGCCACCTGGCTGGAGGGGCGCGACGACGTCGCCTCGGTGCGCTACTCGGGGCTGACCTCCAGCCCCTACTACGAGCTGCACCGCAAGTACTGCCCGCGCGGGGCGGGCTCGATCGTCACCTTCGACCTGCCCGGTGGGCGCGAGGCGGGGGCGGCCTTCATCGACACACTGGCCCTGTTCTCCAACCTGGCCAACATCGGCGACGTGCGCTCCCTGGCGGTCCACCCGGCCACCACCACGCACTCCCAGCTCGACGACGCGGGCCTGGCCGCGGCCGGGATCAGCGCCGGTACCGTGCGCCTGAGCGTGGGGATCGAGCACATCGACGACATCCTGGCCGACCTCGAGCGGGGGCTTGAGGCGGCCCGGACCGTCGGAGCCTGAGGCGGCTTCCCATGAGCGCAACCACGTCTTCCTCCTACCCCGTCTCCCGCGGCAGCGCCGAGACCGAGCCGGCCGCCTTCGGTGTGGGGACCGCCTCCTCCAAGCTCGTCGACCGCAAGGCAGGCTCCCCCACCGGGGCCTGGCGGCCGGGGGACGAGCCGGGGCGCCGTCGGTTCCTGGAGATCGGGGACCTGCCCCTGGAGTCCG